>Ga0209631_10001334_pt1 | contig 31711 bp, 16 predicted proteins | sample COG_08_FD_184752 | JGI IMG/M metagenome (GOLD analysis project Ga0209631, IMG submission 184752) | Pelagic Microbial community sample from North Sea - COGITO 998_met_08 (SPAdes) (version 2) | ecosystem: Environmental > Aquatic > Marine > Neritic zone/Coastal water | place: Helgoland, sampling... | reverse complement strand
TGCTCGAAAAAAAATGGCCCGCGGAACTGGACATTCTCCAATCCGCGTTTCCGCATCACGTCCAATCGACCGTGCTTCGCGCGTTGGCGAACGCGGAGGGATGCCTGGAAAAAGCGGGAGAAGTGCTTTTACGAGCGCCGAAAGATTTGGACGACGCGTGCATCGCGACGAAGACGAAGAGCGGGAGAGAGGTGAAAACGCCGCTCATGTCCGGCGACGAACTGTTTGCACAAAACGGTGGAGGACATGCGAGGAAACCGAAACGAGAGGAGAAGTTTTGGTGTCAAGTGTTGAGGGAAGAGACGACGAAAGTCCTCCCGGAGGAGGAAAAAGAAGGAAAGGAGAAGAGTAAAGAAGAAGAAACGAGCGACGATGACGGAGAGAATAATCGAGAACCAAAACGGACTGGCGCGGCGATGATGATCGCTTTGGGTGGCGGCATCGGGACCAGAGACGCGGTCGCGTGGGAGTCCGATCGATGGCCGACGATATCGTCGAACGAGGAAGAAGACGATGCGAAGAAATTCTCGGAGAAGAACGTGGAGAAAGTTTTGGGATGGCGCGAGAAAAAAAGCGCGACAAAGGAAACGACGACGGAAAGGACGGAAACGAAAGAGATTGAGCTTTTGGTGAAGTTTAAAAACGTCGCGTATTTCCACTCCCGATGGGTTCCAGAATCCTTCGTCGAGAAGCAAAGATTGACGCAACTGTACATCAAGTTTCCGAAGGTGGACCCAGTCACCGGGGAAGCCAATACGAAGAGTGTGTCCGTGGACGTGGCTAAGGAGGTCATGGAACTAGATAAAATTGTCGCGGTGAAACCTGGAGCGTTGTATCTGTGCAAGTGGAAAGGCTTGAATTACGACGAGTTGACGGAGGAATCGTTCGAGTTTGTCGAGGAACATTTTCCTTCGTGCGTACCGGATTTCAACAAGGAGGAGATGCGATGGACGGAGAAGAACGAAAAAGCGGGCGAATTAGAAGACGCCGCAAAGAAACCCGAGGACGGCGAAGTGCGAGCGAAAGTGTGGACGACAAACGATGCTTTGATCGAACCGGAGAAGTTCAACGGCAAACACACCGATTTCATTTTGCGCGAGTATCAAGCCGAAGGCGTCAAATGGATCACGAGCAATTTTCACGCCGGTCGTCCAGGTTGCATCTTAGCCGATGAGATGGGATTAGGTAAAACCGCGCAAGCAATTAACGTTTTAGAAGTTGTTTGTGAACGCGTACGCCCGGACCTTCCAACGCTGGTCGTCGCGCCGTTGTCTACGTTAGTGAACTGGGAACGCGAGTGCCAAACGTGGATACCGCATTTGAACGTCGTCGTGTACAGCGGAACCGCAAAAGCGCGCGCGGAAATCAGAGACAAGTGTTTGTGGCCTAAAGACGAGCAATCAAACACTTTATCCCCGGGGTCGAGAGCGGACGTCGTGTTGACCACGTACGAGATGGTGAACTTTGATAAAAACGCGCTCGGTAAAATTGAATGGTCCGCGGTAGTTGTCGACGAGGCGCACAAGTTGAAAAACAGCGAAGGTAAACTCTTCAACGAACTTTCCTTGTTTAAAAAGCAAAAGACGTTGCTATTGACCGGCACGCCGTTGCAAAACAACGTCGGCGAATTGTGGAGTCTGTTGAAATTCGTCGACCCGCAACGATTCGCCGAACGCGAAAAATTCGAAAAAGTCTTCGGCAACATCTCCACCGCGAATCACGTGGACGCGCTGCACGCGGTGTTAAAACCGTACCTGTTGAGACGTTTGAAAACGGATGTGGAGCAAAAGTTGCCCCCGAGAGTTGAAACGTTAGTCGAGTGCGAGTTGGCGCCGTTGCAAAAGAAGTGCTATCGCGCGTTGTTTGAGCGCAACTTTTCGTTCTTATCCTCGGCGTCTGGCTCGGACGATGCGACGATCTCAATGAAGGAGGAAGAGAACGGCGAGAATGCGCTTTCTATGTTTCGCAACGTCATGATGGAAGTGCGCAAGTGCTGTCAACACCCGTTCCTTCTCGACGGCGTCGAAAATGCCGTTTCGAACGGAACGATGACCGTTACCATCGACAAACTCGTCTCGGCGAGCGGGAAGTTGCAATTGCTCGATAAGCTTTTGCCGAAATTGAAAGCGAACGGCTCGAAAGTTTTAATCTTTTCACAAATGACGCGCGTTTTAGACGTTTTAGAAGATTACAATCGCGCCAGAGGCCATAAATACGAGCGATTAGATGGTGGCGTGACTGGAAAGAAACGCCAAGAATCCATCGACCGATTCTCCGCGGAAGATTCCGAGGCGTTTTTGTTCTTATTATCCACTCGGGCCGGCGGTCAAGGCATCAACTTGACCAAAGCGGATACAGTCATCGTGTTTGATTCGGATTGGAACCCGCAAAACGACGCGCAAGCGTTAGCCAGAGCGCACAGAATTGGCCAAACGAAAGCAGTCCAGGTGTACCGCTTGGTTTCGAGAGGGACGTACGAGAAGGAAATGTTTACTCGAGCGTCCATGAAACTTGGTTTAGAACAAGCCATTTTCGGCGATATCAATAATAACGATAGCGATAAAGAGAACGCTGCGCTGCAACAACAACAACAACAACAACAACAAAAGCCCTCCGCGAAATCGGCGAAAGAGCAAAGACAAGAAGTTGAAAATTTGCTCAAGCACGGAGCGTACGGGCTCCTCACCGAAGCTCGAGAAGAGGCGGAGAAGAGATACCAGAAGTGGGGCTCCGACGATATCGACTCGATTTTGCAAAACTCGGAGCAAAAAGTCGTCGACGCCGAGGAGGACGAGAAAGAAAAGCGGCCGTCGGATAAGAAGAAGGAAAAGTCTTCTTTGTTTGCCACGGCGACGTTCGCCTCGGAAGCTTCGGAGAAGATGAACGTAGATTTAGACGATCCGGATTTTTGGCAAAAGTTAATGCCGGAACAAGCCGAGGAAGAAAAGCGTCTGGAAGCGCAAAAGAAACGCCTGGAAGAGCAAAAACAACAAGCGTTGTTACTCTCGGCGAAGAAGAAAGAAGACAGACGCATGGCCAACGGCGAGATTTGGGAGTGGTCGTGGCAAGAGAAACGCTCTTCGTTGGATAAATTAGCCATGTTTGGTTTTGGAAACTGGGAGAAGATCTACGACACCGCGCAGTTGAAAAACGACAAAACTATCGCGCACTTGAAAGCGTTTTGCAGACGCTATGCGTCTTTGGTTGTCCAACGTCACGAAGCGATTACGCCGGTGTTGCGCGAAACCGTTTTCGGCGAAATCGACGAGGACGAAAAAGCCATCGTACATTTAGCCACCGGCGGTGAAGATTATCTCAACGAAATCTTCGCGGACCGACATTTTTACACGCACTGCAAAGAGCGATCGTCAGAAGACGCTTTGAAGTTGGAAATGTTGCTGTGCGGATGGAAAGCGGTCCAAGAAGTTGGCGGCATTGAAGGCGCCTCTATGGAGTTGGACGTCCCAGACGTCTCCATGGGACCAACAGATCAACAAAAGATCGCCCCGCCGGCGAAATGGTGGAACGAAGCGCACGATCGCGCGTTGATTTGTGGCACTTTCAAGTGGGGTTTCGGAAAATACAACGACATTCGCGACGACGAGGAGTTAGCCTTCGCGTGGGATTTTAAGGGTAAAGTCGCGCCCGAGGAAGAGAAGAAGAAGAAAGCGGTCCCCGTCGCGAAATTGCCGGTGGCGACGTTGCCGGGCGGTGGCATCATCGTTGACGTGCCCGAATTCGGTGGAGGTGTTCAGGACATGGATATCGATAAAGCTGCCGACGACGACCTCATGGCGAGCATGCGCATGATGGAAAAGAAAGAAGACGAGGCCACCGCTTTGCCCGCAATCGCGACGGACCTGCAGGAGCAGCCGCAGCAGCAGCAGCAAGAAGACGACATGGAGACGGAAAAACAATGGGTACACGGCCGCCATCTCGCCTACCGCATCCGCCGCCTCTTTGCCGCGCTCGGAAACAAACCGTTAAACGCGTTCAGCATCAAGCGCGACAGCGCGGCGTTGCCGAAACCGCCAAAAGCGCCGAAAGAACCGAAACCAAAGAAGGAAAAGAAACCGAAAGCACCGAAAGTACCGAAAGAACCGAAACCGAAAAAAGAAAAGAAACCAAAAGCACCGTCTCTCGGCCGTCGCGCGGGAGGCGGCGCGGGTGGCGACCCTCTCGCCAAACTCGAGAGAGCCGCGCAAGCCGTGAAAGAGTTGCCTCGAAAAGAAGCCGACGAAACCGGTTACGAAGCGTTTCAAACGCCCATCGGTCCCGTAGGCGGCGTCACCATCGAATGTTTAGGTACGGTGTTGCACTCGCCGGAAGACGCCAAGAAAGGATGGTCGAACGTGAACTACATCTTACCGCTCGGTTTCAAAACCACAAAGTTGTATTCCAAATTAGACCCGGAAAATTTGGAAGAGAAGTGCACGTGGACGCAAGAGATTAAAATGGACGAATCCGAGAAAACGCCGCTCTTTTCCTTGACCACGGAAGACGGCTCCATAGTCATCGAAAAGAAATCCGCGACCGCGTGTTGGGGCGAAGTTTTGCAACGCGCGAAAACCATCCGCGAACAAAAAGGCGAGGCGGCGAAGAAAACCGCCATCTCCGGACCGGAATTCTTTGGGTACTCGTTACACACCGTTCGATTGATGATTGAACAGTTACCGAACGCGGAGAAGTGCGACGAGTACGTCGCTTTAGAGAAGACGCTACGAGACGCCGTCGCGAGACAGCAAAAGGAGAAAGAAGCCGCCGCTTCTGAAGCCGTCGAAAATGCTCCGACGACCAAAGAAGAAGGAGAAGAGAAGGAAGAAGCCGCCAACGACGAAAACGCCGACGCGTCCATCTCGGGGACGATCTCGCCCGCTCGAATCACCACCCCAATCTCCCCATCTCGCGCGTTCGACTCCCTCAAAACGACGCCGTTGAAGCAACAATCCCCCTCGCTCTCCAACGCCAAGAAACGTCCGTCCCCGACCCAAATTTCCAAAGGAGGATCAGGAAAGGGATCCTCCTCCCAAAAGAAGACGAAGAAAACCGCCAAAGCCTCTCCCCTCGCCGCGGGGGATGAAAACGAAGGAGAAGAAAACGACGACGTAACTCAGAGCGACCGAAAAAGAAACGACGGTAAAGAGCGCGGTGGTGGTGTCGGTACCAAGCTCCTCTCCGCCATCAAAAAGAAGATGTTCAAAGCGTAAAAGAGACGAGAGAGAGACATTTTTGCGTGCGGTAGTATTTTAAAGCATTTTTCCTGCCTTATCCTCAGAGTATTAATTTATCGACACAAATCTGAGAAACACTTTTGCTTGTAGAACACGTAACACACATAAACACACACACACACACACACACAGAGAGAGAGAGAGAGAGAGAGTTAAAGCGAAGCGTGCGACGACGAGCGGTGGTAGTAAAACATGCTCGCGTCTTCCACTTCTTTGTCGTCTTCGTCTCTTCTTCGTCGCGGGAGAGATGAGGATTTGGGGAAACCGTCGACGTGTCACGTTGCGCCTGGCCAGCGAAACGTGCGAGGAAAAGAAGAACTTTCGAGAAGAAGAAGAAACGCGGGTGGTTATACCGCGGTGAAAGCTGTGTTGAAATGCCCCCGAGCGTCGAAATTGCGCGCTTTACGAAGCGAGGACAACACCGGCGGGAGAAAGATTACGCGTGGATTTGTCTCCCTTTCCTCAGCTCGAGGTGGTGGTGTGAGAGCGAACGCGAGTAAAAATGAATCACCATCATCGGACAAAGAAGAAGAGGAAGAAGAAAACCGAGCGAGTAAAGAGAACGACACGAATAAAATCCCGTCGGACGTTTTAAACTCCTTCTCGGAGGAAACCGAGGAGGAGAAGTTTGAGACCAATCGCCGAAGGAACTTTTCGCTCGTCGAGTTTACCAAAAGACGAGTGGCGTTGTTTTTAGTGGTGATGAAAACGGTGTTTACGGACGTGTTTAAAGCAGTCGGGGCGGTGTTGAAGACGAGATTGGCGAAGTTTGTGTTATCGGCGGCGTTTTTTGTCGGGAGTGGGTTGGGGATTCGGAGCGAACACGCGAAGCGGCATCCGCCGGCGCCGGCGGTGAAGAGCGTGCCGTATTCGACGTTTTTGAAGTCCGTGCAGAAAGGGGAGGTGACGAAAGTGAGGTTCGAGGAAGGGACGACGAGGTTGTTGTTTGACGTGAAGGAGACGTCCTCGTTGGTCGTTTCGAGTCCAGCGAAAGCGACGATGGAAGCGGCGAGTAAGCGACAACAACCGCCGGCGCAGAAATACATGAAACGACGGTACCAAACGAGACGATTACCGAACGATTTACAGTTGATTCCGAAACTCGAGAAAGCAAACGTGGAATTTTCAGCGGTATCTCCCGCCATCTCCACGTTTGCCTCGAAAGGCGCGCTGGCGACCGCGTTTGTGTGGCTTCCGATTATTCCGCTGCTGTTTTGGTTGCGAGGCATCGTCCGGAAACAAAACGGATTACAAGACGGTAAGAAGAAAAAAGACGCTCGAGACGACTCGAAAGGTCCTAAAACGACGTTCAAAGACGTCGCCGGCGTGGACGAAGCGAAGCAGGAACTCTACGAACTCGTTCAGATGTTGAGAAACGAGGAGAGGTACAAAGAAGTTCGTCACAGACTCCCGGCGGGATGTCTATTAGTTGGACCTCCGGGGACGGGGAAAACCTTGCTCGCTCGGGCGGTCGCCGGCGAAGCTGGCGTCGCTTTCTTTCCAGTCGCTGCCTCGGAGTTTGTGGAACTTTTCGTCGGTCGAGGCGCCGCGCGCGTTCGCGAACTCTTCGCGGAAGCGCGAAAGAAAGCCCCGTGCGTGGTGTTCATCGACGAACTCGATGCCATCGGCGCTCGACGAGGCGCAGGATTGAACGAAGAACGCGACCAGACGTTGAACCAAATGCTCGTTGAGATGGACGGGTTTAACAAAGCCGCGGGTGTGTTAGTTTTAGCCGCCACGAACAGACCAGACGCGCTCGACCCGGCGTTGACCCGCCCGGGAAGGCTCACGAGACGCGTCTTTGTCGGCCCTCCGACGACGAGCGGTCGCGCGCAAATACTCGCGGTCCATTTGCGAGGCATGCGCTTAAAAGAACCGCTCGGTCAAGTCTGCGAAGCCATCGCTCGACAAACTCCAGGATTCACCGGCGCCGAACTCGCCAACGCGTGCAACGAAGCCGCCTTACTCGCCGCGCGCAACGGCAAAGACGCGTGCGGATACGAAGAACTCATGGAAGGCGTCGAACGCACCCGAAACGGTGTCGGCGCCGGCGTCTGGGGAGGCGGTAAAGTCGACCCGTCCAAAGTTTTGAGCGACTTACGCGCTCGCTTTTTAGGCGACTTTGATGACCTCGATAATACTACTACTAATACCAACGATAGCGATAGCGACGATAGCAACACTAGTAGAAGAAAACTCAAAGACGAGTACCTCGGCCAAGGCGTCAGCATCAGCCAAGGTCCTTCTTAATAATTTGCTCTCTGTATAAATATATAAAGAATTGAGAATACAAGAACACACCGCGAATGAATACTGCTCTAATAAATCATCGTCGTCCGTCGTCGTCGCGTTCGCGCTCAAGAAAGGAAGGCAAAGCGCAAAGTCTAAAACCTACACCCTAAACCATTAAAACCATCGGGATTCAAAATCAAGCGACGCCATCGTCACAATAACTCTCCGTTCTCTTTGCCGAAAGTACACTCACGCGTCGTAAAAGTCATTTCCTCCTGCATTCAATTTCTGTATCAGCAAGTATCACCATGGATTTGCCTCATCTCGCTCGAGTCCTCGACTCGACGCTTTCGAGCGATCCTCAGATTCGAGAGGAAAGTTCCCGATTTTTACTCCGAAACGTCTTGCCGAGAAGCGATGGATTGGAAAGTTTACTCTTACTTTCCTCGTCGTCCTCGTCTTTAAGGAATGGTGGTGGTAACGAGGGAGAGCAATTGGTATCGGACGGGGGTAAACTCGCCGCCGCGGTTGCGTTTAAAAACGGGATTAAGAAGCGATGGATTGTATCTGATTTGGACGAGGAGGAGGAGGAGACTTTAGAGAAGTGGAAGGAAATCGAACCGGACGCGAAGGCGAGATTACGCGTTTTAGTCCTGGAAAAAGCGCTCGAGGACGACGAGGCATCGGTTCGTAATACTAACGTTAAAAATCAACTCGCGGAGGCTTTGCAAATCATCGCTTTGAACGATTTAACGTGCACGCGAGAGTTTCCGCAGGGGAAGTGGCCGGAACTCGTGCCGAGCTTAGTGCAGAAAATTGGTCGATCGATTCTCGTCGAAGGTGGTGATAGTCAGAGAAGGGGAGAGACGTTGATAAATAGTTTGACGGTGGCGAATGCGATTTTTAAACGGTTTCGAGGAGCGACGAAGACGGACGCGTTGTACGTGGAGTTGAAGATGGCGCTGGACGGGTTCGCGAAGCCTTTGTTGGAGGTGACGAGGGAGTGCGCGAAAAGAGTGTGCAGTAGCAGTGGTAGCAGTGGTAGTAACGAAGAGAAGGCGCAGAGGAAACAAATGGTGAAAGCGTTGAGATTGTGCTTGAGAATATTTTACTCCTTGAACTCGCAGGAGTTGCCGGAGGTGTTTGAGGACGATATCGCGCACTGGATGGAGCTGTTTCACGGCATGTTGAACGTCGGGATAGAGAGCGGTGGGAGCGGTAACGACGAATGGGGTGTTGATATGGACGCGTTGCGCGCGGCAATTTGCGACGCTTTAAATCTGTACGCGGAGAAGAACGAAGAGGAATTTAAGCCATACTTGGAAACTTTCGTCAGAGACGTGTGGACGCTGTTAGGCAATTATTCCAAGGAGAAAAGTAGCGATAATAATAGTCAATATCAAAACAACCACGAGGAAGACGAGGATGAAGTCGAGCGATACCGCGAACGCGTCGCGTCCTCGGGGATGGCATTTTTGACCGTCGTCGCTTCCGGCGTGCATCATACGCTCTTCGAAGCGCCGGAAACGTTGCAAAATATCATCGAAAATATAGCCATTCCAAATTTGCAATTTCGGACGGAGGACGAGGAAATTTTCGCGGATAACTTTGCGGAGTATTTGCGAAGAGATATGGAAGGAGGCGACCAAGAGACGAGGCGGAGGGCGGCGTGCGAACTGATCAAAGCGTTAGCCGCCAAGTTTCCACAAAGCTGCACCGCCGCGGTTGGCGGATACGTGCAACAGCTCTTAGCGCAGTACGTACAAAATCCGTCCATGTTTTGGAAAGCGAAAGATTGCGCCATTTATTTGGTGTTGGCGTTGGCGGTGAAGAAGAAAACCAACGCGCGAGGCGCGACGGAGATTAACGAGTTAGTAGACGTGGCGGACTTCTTCAACGCGCACATCAGGAGCGAACTACTGTGCGAGAACGCGACGACGTCGCACCCAGTCGTGCGCGCGGACTGCTTGAAGCTCCTCACCGTTTTTAGAGGATTCGTCCCGAGAGACGCAGAATTGCAAATGTTGCCGCATTTGGCTAAGTTACTCTTGGATAGCTCTAACGTCGTTCACTCGTACGCGGCAAACTGCATAGAAAAGATGATGACCTGTCGCGATTATAGCCAGTTGCAGCAGCAACAGCAGCAACTGCAACAACAAAATAGCACCATAGCCGCTTCGGCGCCGGTCAAGTTTGCTCCGAACGACTTTGCGCCGTTCGCGAATGATATTCTGCAAAACTGTTTCAACGGATTTGAATTGCAAGATTCTAGCGAGAATGAGTTCATCGCGAAATTAATCGCGAAAACGTTGCGATATATCGGTGGAGGAGGTTCAAACGCCAGCGGCGGCGGCAAGTTACTCGCCAACGAAGTAATTTTTGCGTGTTGCGAAAAGCTTTGCAAGCGTCTCGACGAAGCCGCGAACAACCCTAGGAATCCGACGTACAATCACTTCTTGTTCGAAGCAACGACGGCGTGCGTGCAGTGCGTTGATTTCTCGCCGAATTCGCAGGAGAAACAGCGCGTGGAAAGTGCATTATTCCCGACGTTCTTGGGAATTCTCGCCAGAGACAACGCGGAATTCACGCCGTACGTCTTTCAAATCTTGGCGCTGATGTTGGAATCCGCGGCGGTACCGGCGGCGGGTACCGGCGGAGTCGCGGTTGGGATCTCCTTAACCGAACAATACTTACAACTCCTCCCAGCGTTGCTCGCGCCGCACACGTGGGACAGACAAGCCAACATCCCCGCATTAGTCCGATTGTTAGACGCATATCTCAAAGCCGCGCCGGTACAAATCGCCCAATTAGGGTACCTCACCGGCGTCTTAGGGGTGTTTCAAAAACTCATCTCGAGCAAAGCGCACGATCATCAAGGTTTTTACATTTTGAACGCCTTCGCGAAGAGTTTAGATTTATCCGTCTGGAGCGAACATTTGCCGACAATTTGGCAGGTTTTGTTCCAGCGCTTACAAAGCGGCAAGACGCCGAAATTTTGCCGAGGCTTTGTCGTATTTTTGAGCGTGTTGGTCGCCAAGCGAGGCGCCGAGGCGGCGGTATCGAGCATGGCGACCGTACAAGCCGGGATTCACGAGATGATTCTCTCGAACATTTTCGCCGTCGAAAGTCAAAAAGTTGCCGCCAAAGAGGAGAAAAAGCTCGTCGCCGTGGCTGGCGCGCGATTTTTGTGCGAAACGGAGTTGTTGAACACCAACGCCCAGTGTTGGAGAGACGTGTGCGCGGCGTCGGCGAGGTGCGTAGACGCCTACGTTTCCACGACCGACCAAGACGGGAAATCATTAGCACCGAATGGCACCACCACCTCCAACAACACCGAGAAACTCGCCGACGACATCGACCTCGCGGACGAACTCCTCGAAAAAATCGAGCAACAAGGCGGCTACTCCGCCTCTTACTCTCAACTCTCCGCCGCGAAAGTTAAAGGCGCGCGCGCCGACGAAGACGTTTTGCGAGACGAAGTTCCGGACATCGAAATATATTTCGGTCAATCCTTGGCGCAGTGCGCCCAAAAATGTCCAGGAGACGTCCTGAAATCCACGTTGTCGTTGCTGGATGGGGACGTGCAAAGTTGCGTCGCTCGGTGTTTCCAAAAGATTGGCTTCGCTCTCTAATATGTAGGATATGTCATTTATCCTGCTTAGTATACGAAAAGAGTCCACAGTTCACACATTTATCCAAAACCAATCCTCACTTTACAACACCACCATCATCATCTAAACGGCTTCTTTCTCTCTCTGAACTCCCCCTTCGTCCCAAAGATCGTCGTCGATACTCCTTTGTCGTCGTCGTCTTTTCTTCGTCGTCGTCTTCATGGTGACGAGCAGGCGCAGGAAAGAGTCTCTTTAGTGTAAAATGTCTCTGTTTTCTCGGGAAACGATATGGCGGCGACGCCTTCTCGCGGAAGCAGCAGCGGCGAGTTCTTCCGTCACAGACGGAGAAGGAGGAAAGCACCACGAGGGTGATGATCCAACGGCGATTTTGTGGTTCATTTTTATCGCCTTAGCGATCGGGACCGCCTGTCGGAGCGCGTTCACTTTCGTCAATTCGCCGGTTCCCTATACCGTTGCCTTGCTGGTGAGTAGGAAAATTTACGCTCGTCGTAGCGACGATGCGAATCATTTCGGCTTTACGTCTAACTTTTAGGACGCTTTTCCTCACCACCAGAAATACTAACACGCTTCTCTTCTCGCTTTCTTTTTCCACCTCTTTCTTGTTTTAAAAAACAGGTCATAGGAATATGCATGGGCGTATTGAACGACCAATTCGATTTGTCCGGCGTCGGCAACTCCTTGGACGCGTTCGTGCACATAAACCCGCACCTTTTGCTGGCGGTTTTCTTACCGGCGCTGATATTCGAGTCCAGTTTTTCCATGGAGTGGCACACCTTGTCGAAAGTTTTGACGAAGATTTTGATCTTAGCAGGGCCGGGGGTGTTGATAAACATGGCGCTTACGGCGACGGTTTTGCACGCGTTTCCGTTCGATTGGGATTGGAACTTTTCGATGATGGTTGGATCGATTTTAGCGGCGACGGATCCGGTGGCGGTGGTGTCGATTTTGAAAGAGGTAGGCGCGTCGAAGATTTTAGGGCACGTGATTGAAGGCGAGTCGCTGGTGAACGATGGTACCGCTATCGTCGTGTTCACGTTGTTTTTTGAGATTAGTAAAGGCAAACACAAGACTTCGTTGGATGTGTTTTTGATGTTCTTGACGCAACCGCTTGGCGCTTTGCTCGTTGGCGTCGTCGCCGGACAGTTGGTTATTTTTTGGCTCAAGTCGATATTCAGAGACCATTTGGTACAAATTACTTTGACGCTGTTCGCGTGTTACTTGACGTTTATGGTTGCCGAGAGCGTTTTTCACGTCTCGGGCGTGTTGGCGTGCGTGAGCATGGGATTTTACATCAGCGCGAAAGGTCGCGTTTTTTTCGTCGGGAACATCGAACATACCATGCACCACTTTTGGGAAGTGTTGACGTATTGCGCAAACACGTTGGTGTTCGTTTTGACCGGGTTTATTATCGCGTCGGAGGTTATGAACGACGAGTTGGAGTTGAAATTCTCCGACGCAGGCTGGGGCGTTTTGTTGTACGTGTTTTTAAATCTCATTCGATTCGTGACTATCTCCATCTTATGGATTCCCATGAAATGGAAAACCGGGTATCAAATGAGTCGATCGGAAGGGTTCATATGCGTTTGGGGCGGTTTGAGAGGCGCGATTGGTTTAGCGCTAGGTTTGGTCGTCTTGGAAGAAGACGTCGCGTTCACCGCTCGAGATCGAGGGTTGGTTTTAATTTTAGTTTCCTCCGCGGTCGTCGGAACGTTGCTGTTGAACGCGTCGACGAGCGCGTTGATGTTGCGTTTGAGCGGGCTATTGAAAGCGGAAAAATCGCAAGCGTCTGCGTTAACTGCCGCGCGAAGAGCTATTCACGAACGCGCGATGGAACACTACGAACAAACGCTCGGTCAAACCGGCGCGCAATACGTCGGCGCGCCGGATTTCACCGCAGTCAAACAACTCATTCCCGCGTTGCGAGTCGTCGACGACCCGCAAATGGACGAAACAGAGATGGAGGCGGTGAAAATTATCGAACAAGACGCTTTTATGCGCGAACAGAATAAAAATTTGTTGGTCCAGGAAATTCGTCGTCGATTTCTCCACGGCGTCCGATCGGAAGCGTGGAAAATTTTGGAGGAAGATTTGTGCGACGCGGTCGTGTGCAGTCACATCATGGAAGCCGGTGAATTCGCGGAAGACGAACCACCTGGGACCTCTTTGACGGATTTAGACCATCTCTTGAGAATGTTGGAACCGAAAGCTTGGAGGAAAAAATTGAGCGCGATTATGGAATCTAACCAAATCGGAAAGAAAATCTTGCAAGGTTTACGCAAATTAGGCATCATCGAGGAACCGTGGATGGTCGTGAGACGACGAATGCAAGCGTTAAACGCGTTTTGCGCGGTACACGAGAGAACGTCCGCGCGATTTGAACGGCTTTTGTTGGATTCCAAAGAGAAAGATGAGGAAGAAGAGGATGGCGGCGAAGGTACGAGGGCGCACCATAAAGACGTTAGCGGCGGAGGCGACGAACCCGATTCCGATCATTACTTGACGCAAAGCTCCATTCATTCGTTGAATCAGTTAACGTCTAACTCGCTGACCTCGCCCGCCGGCAGGCGCAAAGGCGGCGACCAAAGGAAAGTCGGCGGCGGCGCAAACAAAGCTTCCGCTACTGGAACAAATACGCACCGAGGGCCTTCGCGTCGCAGGGTGGACGCCGTCCAACAGTTGGAAGCGGAAACGACCGGATCGTCTTCCGCAGCCGTTCAAGAACACTTACGCATCGTGCTCAAAGAATCCAACGAAGAGTGTGAAAAGGCGAAGGAGTTGTTGAAGAAGATGCAACATTCGCACAATCACGTGGCGAGAGCTTTACGATCGGAAGATTTAGCCAGAGAAACGTTGGAAGTCGTCTCGCACGAGATTGCTCGATTGACTCGTACGGGTTTGTTGAAACAAGGTGAGGCGGCTATTTTGTCTAGCGAGCACGCGCAAGTGTTGCGAAAATTGCTCTCCCAACCGTTGCGACCATCGAAAACCTCTCCCGGACGCATTTTATCCGCCACACCAATTATGGACCCAACTGTTAGATCAGGCGTGACGTCTCGAACCTTGCGCACTCGCATCGCTCGAGAAGCTGACGTCATAGAATACTCCATCGGCGACGTCGTCGTCGACCCTTCGAAACCGCTGCCAGAGGAAGGTATTTTGCTCATAGGCAACGGCGTTTTAGAGATCAGGACAATCAACGACGTTCCAGGAGACGAACCGTTAGTGATTGGGTGTAAATCGCATCGAGCCGCGTGGGCGATAACCGCCTACGAGGAAATGTGTCGAGATTCGCGAACTGGGACGTTTATTCACCGCTCGGGGATTCAAGCGATTGCCAAGGCGAAAATGTTTGGCTTCATCGTCCCGAGAGCGTTGGCGGAAACCATTTTTTCGGACGAAAAAGAACGCGAGTGTTTGGATTCGTACCGAAGAGCCGCGGTAGCGTTGCTCGCGGAATCGTCGTTGAGACGCGCGGTGAGCGCGGTCGTATCGCGAACGTCCTGGATTGAAGGTGGTTTGAGAAAGTTTTCGCCGCACAGATTCGCGGCGAGAGGAAAATTTGAAAAAGTAGGCGGCTCGCAAGAGAGCGCCGCCTCGTCGACGACGACTGAATTTCGATGCGACGATCCTTCGAAAATCATTGTTTTAATCAGCGGGATGGCTCGCGTCGAAGGCGTAGGTATTGTTATCGCGCCAGCGATTCTAGATTCGAGATGCGTAGGTATTCGAGGAGGGACGTGCGGGAAATCCTCGGCGGAACAGGACTTCGGCTCTGGTACCGAAGGAGGAGGAGGAGGAGGCTCGAATTCGGAATACAGATTGGGACATTCGATGCCCGGTGTCGCTTCTTCTTCCGGCGGTATGGGTGCGAGAAAGAACTCGTTAGCGAACATATTCGGTTTAGGCTCGAAACAGCCTACGCCGTTGGAACCGACTCCAGACGCGCCGAAATCGCAGCTTTCCGGATTAACCGCCGCTTCTTCTCGATCGGCGTCCATGGAACTCACCAGAACAAACTCGATGAGTGGCGGCGGTGGCGAAGAGGGTAGCGTGAGAGATGGCGGCGGCGTGGACGAGTACGCATCTCGTCGAGAACGTATATCCGGAAGAGATGCGCCCATTAGCGGCAACGCCTTCACGGGCAAATGGACGCCTTTAGGGCAAGTGAAGCTCTTCGTCGTCAGTTGTGGAAAGTTGGTCAAGATGAACAAAAGTGGTGATGACGAAGAAACAAAAAGCTCTCCGAACAACAACGTCAACAACAAAAACAAAGCGTTTATGCACCAGAGAACGATGGAAAAACTCAAATCGGGTTCGAGCACGCTGCACGCCCTCTTTAGCGAGGTCTCTTCCTCGAAGAAACCTCCGCAACACGGTGATCAAGGTCTATCCGGCCTCGCGCATTCCGCGAGTGAAGCGTTGCAAAAGAGCGACGGAGATGGAGACGGAGACGACAGCGAACGGGAAGCGCCGCCGGCGCACATCACCATGGGTAAAGAAGAAAATACCAGCGATGATCATCCGTCCTCGTCGTTCGATAAAATGAAAGATCGAAGAAAAAGCCTCGGCGATAATCCAACTTCTCGGAAATCGCACGACGGCACCTCGAATAGTGGACCCGGAAGTATAAGCATGGTTCATTCGCGAAGCGTCGAAGGTATAGATTCTGCTGTTGGTCAAGGTGTTTCAAACTTTAGCGATGACGAAGATGATGCCGGAGAAGACCAGCATCCGCTCACGCAGCATACCACGCGCTTTTGAGTAAAATATACGATGAAACGTGTATAAAAAATAGCAAAGTACGGGTACACACATGGTACTGTACCTGTACAGGATAGTAATAAAGTCGTATACCAAACCTTTCGTCTTTTCGTAATACAAAACTTTTTATAAATATACGTAATAATGATACGATTTTTATCGTCGCGCGCGTACGCGTGTAAAATCGTTCTGATTATAAAAATCAGGAATGAAGAAGTCTTCTCTCATTCTTATTCTTATTCGTGGTACGAGCCCCACACTTCTTTCATCTCCTCCTCGGATAACTTCTCCTTATCTTCGGCTTGCATCCAATACATGTACTTCATCATGACGACGTACAAAATGATGTAAGACAAACCAATCAAAAACCAGGCCACCGCTAAAGTTTGGGAATGGATCAACAATCTATTCAACGGTGAATCGTCCGGGGCTTGAATCGTCTCGCCGGTGATCGGATCGACGTAATCTTGCTGCTCCGCGGCGACTTTCGCGACAAAGCTTTGCACGTATTTGCATCGGGCCAAAGAGTCGATGTTTGGCAACGCATTAATCATGTCGATGGTCCCCGACACTTCGGAGATGGGCAAAACGTAGCCGTAATTACTCGAGTAAAACCCGCTCGCGTCTTGCAACGACTTCGTGTGTGATTTCGGTACGCCGCTCCAATCTTGATCGTAGCCAGCCGCGTTCGTCGCATCGAAAGCTACGTCGCCGTCGAGCAACAAGCCTCTCTCGTGCAAGTTGCACGCCAACGCTTTGTATTCGTCGTACGCCACGTTTTCACTGGAGACGCCAACTTCATTGAACTTACCAGTCTTTACTCCGCACATTTCCAACGCCGTCGTTTTCTTGTATTCTGCGTTGATATAGATGTCAGTGTCCACGTTGTTAACGTTCAACTTTGTGTTCAAATTGTTGATGCCTTCGTAAATAGTTTCTCTCGCGCCCGTGATCGTATCCAAAGCGACGCGATCGCTGAAGCACGGCAACACGTCGTCCAACGACGTCATTGGATTCGCGGCGGGCGGGTAAAACCCTTCCGCTGATCGCCAATCGATCACGGTCGTTTCCAAATCGTCGAAAAATTGCGCGACGCCCATAAACACGCCAAACATTATCCACGAAACCAACATGAACAGCCACAACGGTATGGAGGCGAAGAAGAGACACTTTTTAAAGTTACCAAAGACCAAAGCGCCGCAAATTAAAGAAATGACCAACAAAAATGAGGCCAACGCGATGGCGGCTTGTTCCGTTTGCTCCACGTACATTTCGACTTCGTTTTCAAACGTGCTCACGGTCGACTGCACGCTCGCTACCGTGTTGGAAATTTGCACTTTTTCATCTTGGCCGCCGTCCGGGATTAAAGCCGCGGAGTTCGTATACGCCGCGTCGATTATATCCACGTCACTCGTCAAAATGTTCAACGAGTCGCTAAGTTCCTTGACGACGTCGCTGACCGCGAGCGGTAACTCCGATGCTCCCCAGTAAATCAACCCGCAACCGACGATGGAAATCAAAGCGCACACCACGACGACGCACTTCGCGAACGTCTTCTCGGACGCAGTCGGGATTTTCGATCTCAAGCAGCACTCGCACGATCCCGTCACCACCCAAATGCAGCACGTCGCAAACTTAAACGCGAAGAAGAGGAGAGTAAACACGAACATGAACACGGCGACTAAAACGCCCGGCAAGACGCACCCGCCGATCATCTTCGCGTACTCCTCGTTCAACTCAAACTTCATATCGGTGATCGTTTCGCCGGATTGGACGTCCAATCGCGGAGTGCCCCAAATGGTGCTATCGTCCAAAGTGTAATAATCCGACGCGGCTTCTGAGTTGAACCACTCGACAGTGTACACCAAGGGGTCAAACGTCAACGCCGGAGCGTACTCGGTGAACCCAGTTGAAACCTCGTTCTCGCTCGGCGTGCAGGCCTTCGGTGGTCCGTCCACCCCGCAATTATACGACGCCAAAAAAGCTTCCGCGTCTAGAAACATCAGCGACGTGTCCGCGCCGACGCCACCAGTACACGAGAAATCGTAATTGGATCCATAATAGCCGCACTGGGCATTTCCGTCGTGCTTGGTCCACCCGGAAACGTCCTGCGCAAAGCTCTTCGCCTTGTCGAACATCCACTTCATATTAATCACTTGATTGGTGTTCCAGCCGGAAACTTTCCCGTTGAACTTTGTCGCCTCCCAAAACATGTCTTGCATGGACTCCGCTTTGGACGTGTCCCACGTCTCCACGCCGACGCCTTCGTACGACGTCGCGTAGTTGAACATTCTCTCAAACCTCGTCACCGAAGATACGTCCCACTTTGATAAGTCCCCGTTAAAAGTGTACTGGTACGCGAACGCGTCCGACATGTCCTCGATCATGGACACGTCCCAGTCGAGTAACGTTTTCCCCCCCTGTTGCATGCTGTACCAGTGGGTCGGGCAGTTCCCCACGGAGGACTCACTCAGACAGTCCGAAACGAGTTGGTAAAAACCGTACTCTTTGTACCAATTAATATCATTCGAATTTCCCACGTGATTCGCGAGAACATCATCGCTCGTTCCGGAAAAGAACAGAAGGAGTGCGGCGACCATCGTCGTCGAAAACGACGCCTTTGTTGACGACAAAGATCGCATTTTTGACCTAACGAACGAAATTCAAACTTTAAAGTCAATGTATTTATAAAGAGTCGTATAAATAGAGTAAGAACGCCAATAAAAAGAGGTATAACACAGAGCGCTCTTTCGTCTGTCTCTCTGTCTCTCTCTGTCTGCGTAAATAAAGACGTAAAAACCTCTTCTTTTTTTGGACGACAGACTTTTACGCGCAGTTAACGCGTTTTACTAATGGAGAGGATTTCGAGTCAAAGCGCTTTCGTGCTGGCAGATTTTTTCTCTCTCCAATTAAGTTCTATTAAACCCTAAATTCTTTGACACTGCTCCTGGATAATCTTTTCTCGAGCGCGATTTGCTTCACTCGTGCGCTCTTGCGAGCAGTTCAGCGCACAGAAAGAGAGAGAAAGAACGATACGATGATGACGACGACGAGAACTTTGACCGGCTGTTTCTGCTCCTCCTCTTCTTCTCGCGCTTCTTTGAAAACGAACAACAAAAACAAAAACGTTTTACTAGATGATGATTGTAAGGGGAAATCGAGGACGTCATTGGCGCGCTCGAGTGCGAATCTTCGCGCGAGCGGGAAACGACGACGAGGCGCGCGCGCTGATGCGGTCGTCCTCAAAGCAGCGGCAGAAATCTCTCCCGCGACGGAACGAGGCGGAGGCACCCCAAAAGCGGATTTAGAATCCTCTCGAGGCGCGTGTTCCGTCGTGAGTCCGAAATATTCGCCGGAAAGCATACGACAGAAAACGTTATTCAATACGCCGTTTGAATCCGCGCAAACGTTTTTACGATTGATTGAAATCACCTGGTCCGCGGGCGTGTTCGCCGGGTCTTTGTTGTACGACGAAATCAACGGCGTGGGCGACCGAAACGTGAGAGAAAGGAGCGAACAACTGAGAGTCGGGTTGGCGTCGCTGGGGCCGTCGTTCGTGAAAGCGGGGCAGGTGTTGGCGAACAGGCCGGACGTGGTCAGAGCGGATTTTATGGAGGAGCTGACGAAGTTGCAAGACGACGTGCCGGCGTTTAAAACGGAGGAGGCGTTTGCCATCATCGAGAAGGAGTTGGGGAAATCGGTGAAGGATTTGTTCGAGGAGATTACGCCGGAACCGATCGCCGCGGCGAGTTTAGGGCAAGTGTATAAAGCGAAACTGAAACAAACCGGGGAAACCGTGGCGATTAAAGTCCAGCGACCTGGGATTGAGCCGATTATTTACCGAGATTTGGTTTTGTTTCGCATTCTCGGCGGGTTCGTCAACGGCGTGGCGAGGAAACGTTTGGGATGTAACGCCGAGTTAATCGTGGACGAGTTTGGAGAAAAGTTGTTGGAAGAGCTGGATTACGTTCAAGAAGGCAGGAATTTAGTGGACTTTTACGAGAACTTTAAAAACGATCCAATCGTGAAAATTCCAAAGTTTTACCCGGAATATTCCGGGAAGAAAGTGTTGGTGATGGAATGGATCGACGGCGTGAGGTGCACGAACCCGAAAGAAATTTGCGACACGTTGGACGTGGACGAGTTCATTCGCGTCGGCGTCGTCTCTGGGTTGAGACAGTTGTTAGAGTTTGGTTTGTTTCACGGCGATCCACATCCGGGGAATATCTTTGCCATGCGCGACGGCCGCATCGCGTACGTCGATTTCGGCAACGTCGCGCAGTTGACGCAACGGAATAAAGAGGTGCTGATCGACGCGGTGGTCCACGCGGTGAACGAAGATTACGACGGGATGGCGAGCGATTTCGTCAACTTGGGATTCTTGACCGAAGGAACGAACGTGACGCCGTTCGTCCCCGCGTTGGAACGCATTTGGCAAGACGCTCGAACGGCGTCGTTGGAAAAGTTCAACTTTCGAACCGTCACGAGCGCGTTCAACGAGTTGGTGTACGAATACCCGATTCGAATTCCCGAACGGTTTTCTTTGGTCATTCGCTCGTTGCTGACGCAAGAAGGCATTTGCATGACGTTATCACCAGAGTTTAAGTTTTTAGAAGTCGCGTACCCGTACGTCGCGAAAAGGTTGCTGACCGATCGCGACGCCGGGTTAAGAGAACGTTTGACGCAAGTCTTATTCGATAGCAAAGGCAAATTTCAATGGAAACGGTTGGAGAATTTAATCGAGTTGGCGAAAACCGGCGGTGGTGATTTGGATTTAACCGATACGGCGACTGATGGTGCCGGATTACTCTTAACCGACGAAGGGTTGAGAAAGAAACTCATCTTAGCGTTGACCGAGGACGATCGTTTGCGAGTGGAAGAAGTCTCCCGATTGGTTGATTTGTTAAGAGAAGACGTCGATTTCGAAAAGTTGGCCAGAAACTCCGTCCAAGACGCGCCGAGAGTGGCGAGGAAGTTTCTAGAGCGGTGGTCGGATTCCGTTTTGAAAGTTTAATACGAAGTAAAAATACCGACGACGAGATTTGTTCGGGGTTGTATTATTATATATCGCACTACTAAGCGCAAGCAACGAATATTTTTTTTTAAGGCGGAAACACTTGTAACACCCCCGTGACGTTCGCTCGGCACGTCGGGCACCGAAAGAAAACCTCGTTTTTCTTCACCTTTCTGTTGTTATTATTGTTTATGTCGTCGTCGTTTTCATCTTCTCCCGCGTCCTCCTCCTCGTCGTCCTCGTCCTCGTTCGCCTGCTCGACGAACCGCTCTCTGGATCGATTCGCGCACTCGAGGCACGTGGTAAAGTGGCAGCACGGAAGCAACGCGCAGGCTCTCGGATTCGAATAACAGATAACACACGTCGAAGCCTTTTCCAATTTATCGATTTGATCTTTCAACCGCGTGATTTCATTTTTGAGGTTTTCTGAATGTTCTTGTTCGTCGTTTTCGTCTTCGTCTTCATCAAAATCCAAGCGACGACGAGAAATCGACGATGAACGATACCCACGATTCACCATCGAAGGCGGCGTGTTCGTAGAAGTGGAACGTGCGGATGTCGTCGTCGTCGCGCGCTGCGTCGTAAGGTGTGAGATGATTGTGGCCAAGTGCGTGGACGCGTCGAGTCCTTCCCTCGCGGCTCTCGCGATGCGCATGTGCGCTTCGCGAAGAGACCGAGCGTTGATGTCCGCGTCGAAGCTGGAATAGACGGTTTCCAAAATATCCGTCGGTCGAGCGAAGACGTTTGGCGTCGCGTCGTTGTTGTTGTTGTTGTTATTGTTGTTGTTGTTGTTGTCGAGGACGTGTCTCATGCGTGTTCTCGGTGAATCTCGAGAGAATTGAATCACCGAAGATCGTCTCCCAACGGTTTGAGCGTCAGCGTTCGCGGTAGAATAATTCGAAAACATCTCTTCGGCTTCTTCGGCTTCTTCGGCTTCGTCGGTTTCAACCACGCGAAGTGGCACGCTTTCTCTCCGCTCGACTCGAAACGAAACTGGATGTAAATCAGAGGCAGAGTTGTTGTTGTTTGTATTCCTGGCAATCGAGTGGCGTTGTCGTCGTAATCTTCGCGAGATGATGCGTTCTCCTTCTTCTTCTTCTTCATCTTCATCTTCATCTTCGATCCCGCTACTACTCGAATTATTATTTGGTCCGTCTTCCTCGTCTCTCTCGCCGCGACCAAACGCTGCAGTTCTCACCTGTTCTCTTTCTCTCCCCATCAAAATTCGGTGCGGCGCTGCTTCCAACCCAATGCTTTCTCTCACCGCTTCCTCTAAATATTCGCACTCTCTCCTCCATCTCCTCCGCTCGCGTTCGCCGCTCGGTTGAAACGCGCTTTCCTCGATCGACGACTCCAACTCCAAAAGCATCGCTAACATCGCGTACAGCCAATACAAATCCCCGCACTTATCCTCTCCATCGTTCTCTGCGTCTTCTTCATCGTCGTTCGTTCGCTCGCGAACGTTATCTACGTGTTCCAACCACCTTCGCCGACGATTTTCTATCCACCATCTCGATTGAAAATCCACTAAAACAGACGCCTCGAAATCTCTCAATGCCTCGGAGAAACAAGACAGCTTGGAATTCGCGCGAATGCGAAGTAACTTCCTGGACCATAAATTTCTGCACTGGTACCACGTGAACGGTCGAGACTCTGCGTTTAAAAGCGTTTCGAGCTGTTCGTGTGATCATTCAAAGGCCCCGCCCGATCGGAGAGAGAGTAAGAGAGAGAGAGAGTTTAGCACATAAACACAACGAGGAAGGAAAAACGAAGAAAACTCTTCGAAGAATACTACTAATAAAAAAAAAAAGAACACACAAACCTCGCTCGTCGCTCGCACCGCCGCTCGCACCAGCCTCGCCGCTTGGTCTTCCTCTTCCTCCTCTCCTCCTTCTCTCGAAGAAGAAGACGATTCATCCGATGACTCGGACTCGGAGGAGGAGGAGGACATCACAAAAGTGATGTGCGCGTGATATAATATTTTAAAAACAAAGAGAAAAAGAGTAAAAAATATTCAACACGCGAATTCATTTCATTTTTTTTTTCTCGTTTTTTGAAAAAAAAGCGTTGTGGCTGCTCTTTTTTCGAAGCCTCGAGATACGAAGAAGGTTTAGATAAGTTTCGCATTTACCATTTATATCTTGGGTTTACGCACGCATACACACACATATATACATAGAATGACCACCTATACCGCGGCGGCGAATACGACGAGAGCGTTTTGTTCTTCTTTTTCATCTTCTTCGAGAAAAAGAAGCATCGCACTCGGCAGAAGCGATGAAAAGAACTTTCATCGTAATCATCATCCGTACGGGAATACGCGAGAGCGGATTACAAGACGAGCGTCCTCCTCCGCCTCTCTTTCGAGCAAAAACTCTGAGAAAAGCGAGAGGAAAAGGAGGAGGAAGGAGAGTTTTCGTGGTTTTACGACGACCGCGTTTGCCACGAAGGAGGGAAAGTTTTTGAGCAGCAGCGAGAGGGATGATGCTGCGGCGACGAGCCATCGTGAGCGAGATGACGTCTTGGGAGTATTTAACAAAAAAAATGTTGGTAAACCACCATTTAATGTAGCCCTGATGGTGATGGTCGCAGCGACTGCGTTTGGAGCATTCGTGGTAGGAGGACAAGACGTGGCGTGGGCTGAAATGGGAGACGTCGCCGCCGCGGTAGCTGAGGAGGATCTAGAATCCACCGGTGGAGGTTTCGCGCAAGCGTTCCTTTTGATTCTCTTGTCCGAGCTCGGCGATAAGACGTTTTTCATCTCGCTCTTGCTCGCGTTGAAAGAGAAGAAATCGAGCGTGTTTTTAGGGACGTTTGGCGCGTTAGCGGTGATGACGGGGTTATCCGTGTGCATTGGGCAGTTTTTTCACGTCGCGGAAGGGTCGTTGGGTTTGAGCGAATCCGCCATTCCGTTCGACGATATCTTGGCGGTGCTTTTGTTGTTGTATTTTGGGATCAACACGATTAAAGGCGCGGAAGACGCCGACGACGTCGCGGAGGAAGAGAAAGAGGAAGCGAAAGTGGAGATTGGGAAAATGCAGTTTAGTGGAGATCAGGCGTTGATTCTGAGCACGTTCGCGTTGGTTTTTGCCGCCGAGTGGGGGGATAAGAGTTTCTTCGCGACCATCGCGTTGTCGGCGGCGCAAGATCCGACGCAAGTATTTTTAGGAGGTACGGCTGGGCACGGCGTAGCGACCGGGTTAGCGGTTTTGACCGGGGATTTGATTGGTGACTATTTGAGCGAAAAAGTCGTGGCGTACGCCGGAGGCGCGTTGTTCATATCCTTCGCCGTGGGGACTTTGTTTGAGATTTTTGAAAAGTTGAGTTGAACGCGACATGAAAAGAATAGAAGAAGAAAATCCCATATATGAATGAGGTATCGTATTGTAATACTCCGCAAAAAACAAATATTTTTATTACATTGATAAAGAACAAATAATTTAAACTACTGGATGCGACGCGTACGCGTCCACCCCTCTGACTCGCACGTTCCGCGTATCCACGTGCATATTTTTCGTCAACCAGTCCGAAGTCGGTTCCGGGCTCGCTTTGGCCGCCGCGACCGCCTCGTCCACAATCTTCCTCTGCGCCTTTTCAATCGCTTTCACCTCCGTCGGATCCAATAAACCTAGATCGTTGATTAACTTTCTCAACCTTTCCACCGGGTCTCTCTCTTGTCTAATCCCGGTAATCTCGTCTCGAGTTCTGTACGTCGACCCTGGGTCGGACATGGAGTGACCGTGGTATCTATACGTGTCCATCTCCAAAACGATCGGCCCTTTCCCGCTGACGCAATGCTCTTTGGAAAACTTGAACGCCTGTTTCACCGCTAACGCGTCCATTCCGTCGACTTTCAACCCTGGGACGTAATCGCCTCTTTTATAATAATTCGGAGATTTCGCGGATCGTTCGATGGCGGTCCCCATGCCGTAGTGATTGTTCTCGCACACGTAAATTATCGGCAAATCCCACAAAGCGGCCATATTCATAGCCTCAAACAGTTGCCCTTGATTCGCCGCCCCATCTCCATACATCGCCACCGCCACGTTCGCTTGCTTCCTATACTTGTACGCGAACGCCAACCCGGCTCCAATCGGCGTCTGCGCGCCCACAATCCCGTTCCCTCCAAAGAAATGCGCCTCGCGTCGATACATGTGCATGCTCCCGCCCATCCCTTTCGACGCGCCGTCGAATCTCCCCATCAGCTCCGCCATCACCTCTAACGGCGTCCCGCCTCTCCCTAAGTGCGTGCAGTGGTCTCTGTACGATGTCACCACCGCGTCGTCGTGCGTTAACGCCTTTTCCATCCCGACCACGACTGCTTCTTGCCCGTCGTAGAGGTGGCAAAATCCTCGTATAAATTTGCTCTTGTATAAAGTATCCGCTGCAATTTCCAAACGTCGCATTTGGTACGCTTGCGTGAACATGTCGATGATTTCCGATTTTGAAGTGTCCACCAGTTGCGAGGGAGGTGAATCGATGTTGTGCGCGATGAATTTCACCGGGACTTCGATTTGTAACCTTTCATCGTCCTCGTTTTCTTTGCTCTTTAAAGTCGTCTTAGTACTACTGATTGTTCTCTTCGCCGCCGGGAGATCTGACGAAAATGATGATCCGCAACCAACGCTGATGAGTCGCTGGATCTGCGCCGCAAAACCACCGAAACCAGTTCGAGAAAGTCCTCCTCCGTAAGAAGCACCGATCGAGGATCGAACGAGACGTTTGATCGCTCGTCTCGAGGAGGAAGAGAAGGAGGACATGAGGAGTAAAATGTGCTTTATTAAGCCGTCGTTTGAAATTTTTTGTGAAGGAATTCAACTGCTTTTTGGTTAAAATTTAGAGGAAAACGACTACGAGCGAGCGAATCGAATCGGGTTTCATTTACGGAGGAGAACACATATATCTATCGTCTCTGTGTGTATGTATCCTTTTTCGATGATGATGGGCGTTTTATGGTTGTAAAGACACCGAGTAAGAGCATTTAAATGTGCTCCTTTTTCCTCCCCGGGGAGACGTAGATTTTCTTCTTTTCTCGCTTTGCTGCTTTTGAATATTTTATATGTGCGCGCTTTTGCCGGCGGTTTAGCTATTTCTCTATCTATCTGTGCGCGTCTACTGCTTTTCGCTACTCTATTTGTTGGTGTTGTCGTTGTTGTTGTTGTTGTTGTTGTTGTTGTTGTTGTTGTTCATTTAAGTTCACTTTTTTCAGGAGTCGCTGCTGCTGCTGTAGCCGTTGTTTTCGAACAAGGCGGCGAAGCTCTTTTTGGGTTTCTCCTTGAGCGAGGCGTCGGCGGCGACGGAGTATTCGACGACAGCCTTCTTGGCTCGTTTTCGTTTCTTCTCTTCTTCTTCTTCTTCTTCTTCTTCTTCTTTTTTCCCAGCGGCGGCGGTAAAGTAGTTGATGGCGTCTTCTTGAGTGGTTACGATTGGGACGGTTTTTGGTTTCTTCTTCTTAGGAGGCATCGTCGAGGAGGACGCGAGAGGGCCCGCGCCGGGCACTTTTGGAGGAGAATTCGCGTGGGTGTTCTTCTCTTTAATATTGATTGGAGAAGAAGCAGCGGCTTTTGTGCTCCCGCCAAACATGAACAACTTTTGCATTTCTTCCATCGTCATCGGTTGACTTTTTTTAGTTGTTGTTGTTTGCGGTGGCGCCGGCGATCTGTTTTGCGTGCCCAGAACCATCTCGTCGCCATCGTCGTCGATGACGATGGCGCCATCTTCTTCGTGGTTTTGTACTTGTTCTTCGGCTTCATTTTCCTTCTTCTCCTTGTATGCTTCTTCTTCTTCTTCTTCTTCTTCTATTTCTTTGGCGGATGCGGCTCGCTCGACGCGTCTCTCGCACGCCGCTCGTAACGTCTCCAGGGTCATGCATTCTGCCGCTTCGAGCGCCTTCTTTTTGCTCGCGTGCGCTTTCGCGACGCCATCGATTCCAGCCGGTCGTCGCGGTGGTAGTTCTTCGCCATCGCTAAAATCGGATATCTCCACCATGTCTTCTATCTCGTCATCATCCCCGTCGTCCGCGTCGCCTCTTCTGCCCCGTCGTCGTCTCGGCGGCGTCGGTCTTTGCGACATCGTCGGCATGCGATGTTCCATCGGCACTTCAGCGCCGAACGGTTCAAAATCTGATTCCGAGTCCGACGAGGAAGTCTCTCTTCTTCTCCCTCTTTTCTTCTTCCTCTTCTTTTTCAGCCTTTCTTTCTTCCCGTCTTCGTCCTCTTCTTCTTCCTCGTCGCCGTCATCATCCAGCAAATCCTCCAAAAAATCCGCCTTCTCGTCATCATCCTTCTTTTTCGTCGTCGTCGTCTGAACCGCCCGAATCGTCTTCTCAGTCGTCGCTTTCTCCGCTTTCTTATTCTTCTTACTCTTCTCAACCTCTCCCCCATCTCCGCTCTTTCCTCCTCCCGCCAAAAGTGACATCGGCAGCTTCCTCGCGCGTTTCATCCTCCCCGTCGTCACCCCCGACGAAGAATCCTCATTTGCCCCCAAAGCCTTCCCTTTCGGCGAGTTATTGTTGTTCATCAAAGTCTTCTTCTGAATCCGACTTTGACGACGATGATCTAAACCAACCATCAAAACCGCGCACGAATGTTTGCACCTCCCTCGCGTCTTCCCGCTCAGTTTGTTCGCGTGCGCGCATTCGCACGTCGCCTCGGTTACTTCTTCAAAAACGTTATCATTCTTCTTTTTGTCCTCGTCGTCGTCACCATCACCACCACCAAAACTCGTGTTCGTTTTCATTTGCACCGAAACGCGATAGACTTCCCCGTTGCTCCCGTCGCACGTGGCTTCGATTTTATGACATTTTTCCAACGGTGATGCCACGACTGAAACGATCCTCAGCTTATTCTTCGTTTCGTCGTCGATTACGTCCACGATTTCTTTCCTCGCTCGAGCGACTGTTTTCGGCGCTCGCGTCCATTTTATCAGCGTTTTGTCGACGATATTGTCTTCTTCGTCTTCGTCGTCGTTCTCATCATCAAAGAGGAAGCGTTGGAAGAACTTCCGCTCGACGTCTGCATCTTTAAACAACATTACGTAGTATTCGTGTTCTTCAAACCACACGGTCTCGTTTTCAAAGTACTACTACTGTGCTAAAGCACCTCCTCTTTTGTTTTTCGATGTTTCCTCCTCCGCGCGTTCATTTCATCGTCCGAGAGAGAGAGAGAGAGAGAGAGAGAGAGTTGTTCTAGAGAGTTGCGCGTGTGAAAATTGAGAAGAATTAATTGGTCTTTTTTTTGCACTGGCGAGCGTCTTTTCTTCATGTTCATTTCTTTTCTGCAAAACGTCTCAATTTTTTTTTTCCAAGACTCTACTGCTATCATATACTCTTTACGCGAGAAAGAACCTCTTTCTTCTCTGCGACGACGACGCGTTCAAAGAAGAACAACAACAACAACATGCGACGACGACCACGAAAGAATCCACATCCGAAAAGAGCGGTGAACGCGAGGACGGTTTTGAAGGCACGTGGGAAAGAAGAACCTTTGGTGTTTGTGTGTTCGAGGATTCCTGATGAGGAGGATGATCTCGAGGCGAATCATCATCAGATACAAAAAGAAGAAGAAGACGAAGAGGGAGAAGAAGAGGGAGAAGAAGCAGACGAAGACGTGGAGCAATTGCGGAGGATTCTCATGTGCGTGCCGTGTGACGACGATGTCGTGGAGCAAAAGCAGACGCGGAAAGACGCTAAAGGAGGGAAGAGAAAGAGAGGGCAACACGAGTGCGATGTGTGCGGGAAGGTGTTTGGATATCCATCCCTCTTGGCTATACACATGCGTATTCACACGAACGAGAAACCGTACGAGTGCCATGTTTGCGAGAAGAGATATCGTCAAGCTAATGGTTTAAAATACCACATGCGTACGCACACGAACGAGAAACCGTACGAGTGTGATGTGTGCGAGAAGAGATTTCGTCAATCTGGTGATTTGAAAGTCCACATGCGTATTCACACGAACGAGAAACCGTACGAATGCCACGTGTGCGATAAAGCTTTTCGTCAACTTGGCACTTTGCAAAAACACATGCGTACTCAACATTAGTAGCTCAACATTTGTAATTCTAAAAGTATACAACACATACACGTCGTCGTACATTCATCGCGGGTACCGAATCAAACGAATCAAACAACAAAGCAGTCTATCCGCTCGAAAACTCGCGTCTAAAAATGTGAGACCTTTTGTGCAGAAAAGAGGAGGAAAAATCGTGACAAAATCTGACTCATTTTGATGCATTTATAAACGCTTACGCTTACGTATACAAATATCTCATCACACGTTCTACCCGAAATGATGACGACGACGACGCTAAGAACGACGACTTTTTCCCCACCGTCGGTAAAATCGTTCGCGAATACGAGGCGCAAAGCTTTATTACTCCGACAAAGGAATGCGCAGAACAGAAACCTAATAACGACCGTAAAGGCGGTCGTGAGCGAGGACAAAACCGACGATACTACCACTATCCTTCTCCCGGACGAAGTGAAAGATTTAAAACTTCAAGACATAATCTCGTTGTGGATCACGCAGATTTTACAAACGTACGGGGATAAACCGTCCTCGGATAACGCGCCAATCGTGGAAGGGGAAATCGACGATTTGGTCGGCGGACCGATATTTTTAGCCTTGTATCCGTACTTTCGGTAAGATTATATCAGGAGTTTTTGACGATGATTCGAAACGCGCATTCGCGAGAATAAAGCCTTCTCGTTATTCTTATTCCTATTCTTATATTCTTATTCTCTCTCTTTCCATGATAAAACAGAAAGTACGGCGGCGTGTTTAAACTCGCGTTCGGGCCGAAAGTGTTCATGGTGCTCTCCGACCCGGTGGTTGTGAAAGAAGTGCTCAAAGAGAAACCTTTCTCGTTCGATAAAGGCGTGTTGGCGGAAATTTTAGAGCCGATTATGGGGCAAGGGTTAATCCCGGCGCCGTATAAAGTGTGGAAAGAGCGCAGACGAGCGTTAGTGCCCGGGTTTCACAAGGCGTGGTTGGACCACATGGTTGGTTTGTTCGGTCATTGCAACAAAGAGTTGCTGAAAAACTTGGAAGTGCAAGCGAAAAGCGGCGCCGTCGTGGACATGGAGGAGCGCTTTTGCTCGGTGAGTTTAGATATCATCGGTTTAGCCGTGTTCAATTACGATTTTGGTTCGGTGACGAAAGAATCGCCGATTATCTCGGCGGTGTATAACTGCTTGCAAGAAGCCGCGCATAGGAGTACTTTTTACGTCCCGTATTGGGATTTGCCGTTGGCAGACGTGTTAGTTCCGAGACAGAGAAAGTTTAAGCAAAACATGACGGTGATCAACGACACTCTGAACGGGTTAATCAAACAGGCCCAGCAAATGTCCTACACCGAAGATTTGGAGGAGTTGCAAAAAAGAGATTACTCCAAAGTAAAAGATCCGAGTTTGTTGCGGTTTTTAGTGGACGTGAGAGGTGCTGACGTGACGGATTCGCAATTGAGAGACGATTTGATGACCATGCTCATCGCCGGTCACGAGACGACCGCGGCGGTGTTAACCTGGGCGTTGTTTTGTCTCACGCAAAAACCCGAGCTGGTGAAAAAAGTCGTCCAAGAAATCGACGACGTCATGGGTACGGACGATTTAAACCGACCGCCGACGTACGAAGAGATTGAAAAGATGGAACTCTCTCGCTTTTGTGTCGCCGAAGCTTTAAGATTGTACCCGGAACCGCCTATTTTAATCCGCCGATGTTTAGAAGACGTGCCGCTTCCGCGAGGCGCGGGCGACCGCGACATCACTTTAATCAAAGGCATGGACGTCTTCATCTCCGTCTGGAATTTACACCGCTCGCCAGAATGTTGGGAAAACCCCGATGAATACGACCCAGAACGCTTCAAGAAGCCGTTCAAAAACCCAGGCGTGAAAGATTGGGCCGGCTATAACCCAGACTTGCTCACCGGTCTCTACCCGAACGAAATCGCGTCCGATTACGCCTTCATCCCATTCGGCGCCGGCGCTCGCAAATGCATCGGCGACCAGTTTGCAACTCTAGAAGCCACGATTAGCTTGGTCATGACTCTCAGAAAATTCACGTTCGACCTTCAAAAAGATCCGAACGATATCGGGATGGAGATGGGCGCCACCATCCACACCGCCGGAGGTTTGCCGTGTACGCTAAAGTTACGAGAGGTTTAATTTAAAAATAGGTACACAACACACACACACGCTTCGTTCTATCTCTATCACCGCGTGTTATCTTATTCCAACCAACGCGTGGTGTGTTCTTTACTTTCACGCCAGCCACGTATAAAAAATGTCGTCGTCGCGTACACGTCTCAACGAAAGCTTTTCCTCTTGTCTTTTTCATTTTGGGTTTTCGAACTCTCCATAAATAAAGAGACTTTCCTCCGGTATCGTCGTCTTGATACTATCGAGATCCCTCTCCTTTCTCTTAGAAAAAACACATCCATCATGGGCTCCTCTGACAACAACGAATCCACGATGAAAGCGACGAAAGAGGAGATGAAAAAAGCCGGCATCGACTTAGCCTACCGCGATTTTTGCGCGCACCTTTTGATTCCGTTGAACGAGTGCCGACGGAAATCGTTTTTCCTCCCGTGGAAGTGCAAAGACGAACGACACGTGTACGAGAAGTGTCAGTACGAAGAGTACGTTATAGTAGATGTTGTCATCGCTGCTCTCTTTATGATCGATCGAGTTTTGTGAACAGTCATCAGTCTCTCTCTCTCTGACCGTCCGGAAATGATTTTCTCATCTCACGTCTCGTCACCAATCAATTAATCGACTCCAAAACAGGTACATGAAACGCGTGCGAAAGATGAAGGAGCAACGCGGAGAAGAATAGAGTGTAGGC
>Ga0209631_10001333_pt1 | contig 31719 bp, 27 predicted proteins | sample COG_08_FD_184752 | JGI IMG/M metagenome (GOLD analysis project Ga0209631, IMG submission 184752) | Pelagic Microbial community sample from North Sea - COGITO 998_met_08 (SPAdes) (version 2) | ecosystem: Environmental > Aquatic > Marine > Neritic zone/Coastal water | place: Helgoland, sampling... | reverse complement strand
ACCCCTTTTGATATTTACAACACAGGCGACCTGCTCGCCCACGGTAAACATCGGCTCGGTCAGATGCTCAGCCAACCGGCTGAATCCGATCGCGAACTGCTCGCTTTAGGCGGACAAATCCTAGGCTTAGCCCGGCGATTTAAAACCAACGATCAAGCCCAACGCGCGGTCAGAGCTGATCTGTTTTCGGCGCTTGAACGGGTTCAAGGGCTACAAGAAAAAGCCGAGCGCCTGTCCGCCCTCGATCACAGTTGCGCCGCGCTCTATCAAACGCACATCAGTCCCCTTGCGCGCCGTATTATCATTCATGGCGATCCAGCCCTACTCAAAAGACAAGAGAATGCCGATCGCATACGAATGCTACTCCTGGCGGGTCTGCGCGCTGGCGTTTTGTTTTATCAGCTAAAAGGATCTCGCTGGCAACTGCTCATGCAGCGACAGCAAATTCGTCATCAATTAAACTTCATTTAAAGTCCCCACCCACAACCTTTGAGAGCCGCTCATGGATTTAAACGCCCTCACCGCCGTTTCACCACTCGATGGTCGTTACGGCGCTAAAACCACAGTCCTACGTGAATTGGTCAGCGAGTATGGGCTGATCAAAGCACGGGTCCGCGTTGAAGCTGAGTGGCTGAGCTTCCTCGCCCTTCAGGCAAAGCTACCGGAGTTGCGCGATTTTGGGCCAACCCAAGTCGAGCGCCTGAAGCCGCTCATACACGACTTTAATGCCCAGCAAGCCGCCCAAATCAAAGCCATTGAGCAGACCACGAACCATGACGTTAAGGCGGTCGAATATTTTATTAAAGAGTTCATTCAGACATCACAAGACCCTATTTTAATTAAGCATTTAGAGTTTGTTCATTTCGCCTGTACCTCCGAAGATATCAATAACCTATCACACGCTTTGATGCTGAAATCCGCCATGACTAACGTCATATTGCCGTTAATCAATCGATTACTGTCGGGTCTTCGGGATCTTGCAACTCAATCGCTAAACCAATCGATGCTCGCCCGTACCCACGGTCAAACCGCCTCTCCCACGACGGTTGGCAAGGAAGTCGTCAACGTCATAGCCCGACTTGAGCGCCAAGTTCAGCAGCTCAATGAACAAGTTTACTTAGGCAAGATCAACGGCGCTGTGGGTAATTTTAATGCGCATCACCAAGCGTACCCTGAACTCGACTGGCCCGCGCTCGGGCGACAATTTGTCGAAAGCTTGGGCCTCACCTCAAACCCCTTGACCACTCAAATCGAGCCCCATGATTATATTGCCGAGTTGTTCCAGAATTTAGGTCGGTTGAACACGATCCTGATCGACTTTAATCGCGACATTTGGTCCTATATTTCGATTGGCTACTTTAAGCAACGCGCGGTCGCTGGCGAGACCGGCTCCTCCACCATGCCGCATAAAGTCAACCCCATCGATTTCGAAAATTCTGAAGGCAACCTGGGCCTCGCCAATGCCGTATTGCATCATCTTGCTGAAAAACTGCCCATCTCTCGCTGGCAACGGGATTTAAGCGACTCGACCGTACTGAGGAACCTAGGGACGGGCTTGGCTTATAGCTTGATTGGTTATGAATCCACCTTGAAAGGACTGAGCAAATTAGAGCTCAACGCAACCGCCCTTGATGCCGACCTAGAGCAGGCCTGGGAGGTGTTGGGAGAAGCGGCACAAACGGTTATGCGCCGATTGGGCGTTGCAAACCCCTATGAAATCATCAAAGACAAAACCCGTGGTCAAGGTTTAGACCAGACTGGCTGGCAAACCTTGATCGCGGCCTTAGACCTACCAGAACCGGTTCGCCGTGAGTTACTGGCGCTAACGCCGGCCGACTATACCGGTCGCGCAGCGGCTCTTGGCGCAGATTACCTTGCCCAAAACGATGTCGACTGATCCAACCGTCCGCAATACCCGAGTGGTCCCAGTTACCTGGCATAGCGATTCCAGCGCACTGAAGGCCATTCGCACTACGGTTTTTATCATCGAACAGGGTGTGCCCGTTGCAGATGAGTGGGACCATCTCGATGCCACAAGCTGGCATTATTTAGCCTTTGACGCCGAAGACCAAGCGATTGGTTGCGGTCGTTTAACCCCGCAAGGCCAAATATCGCGGATGGCGGTTCTGCAGTTGCACCGAGGCCAAGGCGTCGGTCAAGCGCTCATGGCAACGATCCTAGAGTTTGCTCGCCCCCGATTCAAAAGACTCTATCTGCATGCTCAGCTGCCGGCGATTGCTTTTTATGAACAATTCGGCTTCACCTCAATCGGCTCAACGTTTGAAGACGCCGGCATCCCGCATCGCGCTATGGAACTCAGCGTTCCGCAAAAAAACCAGGGGCTCTCGAATAAGAGACCCACAACAACTTTAGTACGAAACCCAGAGCTCACCATTGATCAGGTCACCGCTGCAAACTACCTCGCAGCGATCGCAGAACCAGCCAATGTGACGTCCGCATCCGAGCCTGAGGAAGCCGAACCCTCTGGCCATGTCGAGTATTTCATCGCAACCGCTTTTGGCATTACCCAAGGCGGTTTGGTGCTGATTGAGGGTTCCATCATCGACACGCTTTGGTTGCGCCCCGAAGCAATCGATGAGGTTGCGCTTGCGCTCATTGATGCAGCTAAAAGCAAAGCCCTACGTTACCAATTTAATCGGTTATACCTCAATGAGCCCGCCTTTTCGGCGCAAAGAGCGGCCAAATTTGGCTTTGAAGTCCGCAAGGGTTCTCTTAGCCTAGCACTCGCCAGTCCCACCGAACCAATCACTGCGGCAAACTTTCACGCCGAACCAACCCAGACCAATCTTTTGGATGTGAGCGATCCCAAAGCCCGGCAATCCATTCGAGGCCTGCCAGATTGCATTGCCGTGATCAGGACGCTCATTCAATTGAGCAAGAGACGGATCCGCCTTTGGACGCCTGGAATCGACATCGCGTTATACAGCCACGCAGCGCTCATGGCGGACCTTAAGAACTTGGCTTTGAAAAACAAACACACCCGCATTGAAATTCTACTCACTGACAGCCGGTCTTTAGTGGAACAAGGCCATCTTTTGTTGGAACTCAGTCGACGACTACCTTCTAGCATTCAAATCAAACGCGCCGCCCCCGAACAGGCGGAGCCCTTAGAGGAAGTGCTTTTAATTGACGAGCGGGCCGTTTTTTTTAGACCGAATCATTCTGATTACCACGCTTGGGCTTGCCTTGATGACGTTCTCGCCGCGCGGCGGTTGCATGAGCTGTTCAAAGTTGCTTGGCAAAATGCCCTCGAAGACCCCCAACTGCGGGTTCTAAAACTCTGATCAAACGCAACGACCCTTAAAATTTCGGCCTCATCGCTTTTTCAAGCGTCTAAGCGCGCTCAACGAAAGCCTTCAAGAAACCTTGCCGCCTCGCACCACAAACCAAACCGCTTTGGCGGATGCCATCGAAGACGTCCTGGGACGCCAGAGTTACGCAAAAAGAACCGTCGAGCCGGCCGCCCCTCCTCGCACGATACTTTGATATAGTGTTCTATGACACAAAAAGAGCCTCCTTTGAAAGCTGATCTGCACTGCCATACCCATCTGTCCGATGGCCAACACACCCCCGCTTTTGTTGTTGAACGAGCACGCGCAAACCTTGTCACGCATCTTGCGATTACCGATCACGATGTCAGTCAAGCGCTACCGCAGGCCCTAGACGAACCAGGCCTTAAATTGATCAATGGCGTTGAAATCTCTTGCCTGTGGGAGGCCTTTGAAATCCACATCGTTGGCCTGTTCGTCGACCCAACCAATTCACACCTTCAAACGCTACTCAGCAATCAGCAGATGAAGCGTCGCGAGCGAGTCGCTCAAATGGCTGGCAAGCTCACCGCGCTCGGCACCACGGGTCTACTGGCAGACTTATTGGCCAAACCTGCCCTGGCTTTGACCCGAAGCCATGTCGCTGATTTCCTAGTGGCCAACAATGTTTGTAAGAACCGACAAAAAGCGTTTAAAACCCATCTCAACCGATCCGGCAAATTGTTTGTCGCCGCGCAATGGTGCGACCACACTGAGGCTGTGCGCGCCATTAAAGCAGCTGGCGGCATTCCGGTTCTGGCCCATCCGGGTCGGTATGCTATGAACAGGGCAAAGTTACGCCGGTTGGTAGAATGCTTTACCGCCGCTGGCGGCGAGGGCCTTGAAGCGTCCTATCCGAATATCGCGCACGATGTAAGCCAGCACCTGATTCAGCTCGCTGTTGAACATGGGTTATACCTCTCAACCGGATCAGATTTTCACGATGCCACAGCGCATTGGACCGATGTGGGAAAATTTCCAACCCTTGACCGGGCGGCGGCAAAACAGGGAATTTGGCATCATCCAGTTTGGAGGCAGGCCAACGCACTATCAAAAACTTAAACCATTAAGCGCCGCACTCAATTAGCAGTCCCTCGAGCCCGCAGTATGGGGCGCTTATCTAACTACAGCTTAAACCGGCCCGAGGTTGCCATTGTGATGCGAACGGTTAAGGCGAGCAACAAGCCTGCCAACGCCAAGGGCATAACGCAACACCGATTACCGACACTTTAAAAACCGTTCCACCAAAGGTTGATAAATTGCCGTTGCCACCGGCCCAATTGCCACCCATTCGAGAACCATGGCGTCGAGCGCCACCTGTTTATCAACTGCGCTTTGACCAAGGCCTTGCTGCAGTCGCGACATTTGGAATTGCATCCGCAATGCCTTGTCTGTCTCTGGAGTCGGACGATCGGATAGAATTTCAGCTCGAATGCATAGGCTTTTCAACGCCAATTCGTTCTCGTCGGGTGTCGTCTCACCAGCGCCGCGCAGCAGTTTCTCTTCTAAGGTTTTTAGAACGTTTTTTGGCCAATGCTCAATGCTCGAAATAAAACGCCGGGCCGCTTCCTCAAGACTTGCGGCACTATCCAGATGCTCTGGGAGTTGACACAGCCGAATCTTATCGGCGGCTGTTAGACAATCCAACCATGCTTGTTCTTTTGCAGCTTGTAATTGTTGCGCAACCAGCCGATCAAACTGTGCAACCGACTGCCTAAACTCCTGTTCTAGGCGCACGCCTTGACCTCTCGGCAGCGCACCGAGTTCTTGAAAGGTTTTCTGACAAGTGGACACTTGGGCCTTTGCATCCAATAAGGCCTTGCCTGAGAGCGCTAAACACCCTTTTACTTCATCCAGCAATGCCAGGGCTGCTACTTTATTGACCTCAAGATCCGCTTTCAAGGCTTCAGCCTGCTGCTGCCGCTTTTCAAATAGCGCATCACACCCCGCCCGAAAAGCCCGCCATAACCGGGGCTCCTCTTTTCGCAAAGCCGGTCCCGTTGCCTTCCAGAGCGCTTGTAGACGCTTTACCGCCTCGATGGCTTTTTGATTATCCTCATGATCGGCCAACTTGAGCGCTTGGTCGATCAACCCGCGCTTAATCTCGGCATTTTTTTGATAATTCGTATTGAGCTGACGCCGGATTAAATCCAACAAGCGATCAAAGTCTTTCTGCACAGACTGATTCTGGCTTCGTTCGACCGGGACACACTCGCGCCACTCGCGAACCGCCGCCGCGAACACGGCCTCGACAGCTCGCGCTTCAAACGGCCGAGCATCTTCCGTGTCCCAACCTTGGGATGACACGTATTGCTGCAGTTGCGCGACCATCGCGACTCGGCGATCTAAGTTTTCGCGACGAACCTGCGCTTGTTGCTCAAAGAACAGCTTGCAGGGCTGGTAGGCCGTTTGGGACAAATGATGAAAAGTTTCCCATTGTGCTTGATCCTGCGCCCCTTTACTCAGACTTTTCCACTCATCCTGCAAACGAATAATCTTTATCGCCAAAGCCTCTGGATTTTCTGAGCTGTCGACCAAGGCTCGCATTTGCTCAATTAATTGCTGTTTCTTAGGTTCAACCGCATAGTCTTTCCAATCGAGCAGTTTTTCTAACGCCGCGTCCAACTGCATGAGTTGTTTAGACACATGGCTTGGAAGCGCTTTCAGTTCAGATTGCTTTTGCCCGATGCTTCGTCGAATGCCTAAGGCTTCGCGGCTTTGCCCAGCGGCCGTCGCGGACTGCGCCCGTCGTATCAAACCCGTTATTTGATGTACTTGATGCTTCTGCGCATCCTTGCGCGCTGTCAACTGTTGCTGCCACGTCGAGACGAACGCCAATGCGGCTGAGACTGGCTCGGAAATCAAAGTATCCGGTAGCAGATCCGCCGTTTTAATCCGAATCCGCAAAAGCTCAAACCTTTCTGCTCGCGCAGCTTCCCCGTCCTTCTGCAATGGATCCGTCTCAATGTCATCCGTTGCCGCTGCCAATTGATCTTGAAGACTGCCATGTCGCTGCAATTGGTCAAGCTGGAACGTGATGCCATCGCCTAACCCTATGAAGGTTTTCTCATCCGCCTTTTGTGCTGTTTTGATCGCCCCAGCTTGCTGCCACTGGTCACGGCAGGTCTTTAGATGCTCTTGCGCTGAATGGATTTCTGCCAGAGTCGCGGCGCAGTCAAACAAGTGTGCAAGGCGTTGGCGGAGCTGCTGAATTAGCGCGCCTTGGGTTTCAACAGCTTTAGCCGCTGCGGCTTGCCGCGCTGCAAGATCAGCCTGCTGCTGCAATACAGCATCGAGTTTTTGCTGGCATACCAGCATTGCTTGCCCCACGCGCGTGGTTACGTCCGTATCTGCCGCAGGTGCCAAGAGTGACCATCTAGCCTGCAACTGCGCTCTTTGCGTTGCAAAAAACCGATCAACGGGCCGCTTACTGAGCGCTTCTATGCGCTGACACAATTGCACAATCTCGACCTGCGTTGCTGCTGCACGCTGATCGCGTTCGCGAATGCCGTCACATTTTGCTTTCACAAACTTGTAGACCCGCTTGTCCTTACCTTTGGTCGCTTTGAGCAACTGATTGAGCAAGGCCTCGTCCTGAATTCGCTCAACCGCTGATTGTCGCGCCTGAGCCGAAACGGCCTCTAGGGCGATTTGATAAAATAAGGTCTCATCAAAATTTGCATTCAGCAGTCGCTCAAACCACCCATCCTGCTCGCAAAACCCGACCACTGCGAGCTGAGCCATCGGCTCGACGCCATCCTGTAAAAGCTGCTCTAGGGTAATCGAACCATTATCCAAGAGCATCGCGAGACGCTGACGGGATGCTTGCTGAATATCCGTCATCCTTCCCTCAAACGCGAGTGCAATGAGCGCTGAGCCGTAATCCAACCGGGCAACGGCCGCCAAGCGCCGCGCCACAGACGCATCCGCCAGCGCAATCTCAGTGAGCGATGGCATCGGCAATTGTGCGAGATCAGCGAGTTGTTCTTCTTGGTTTTTGGGCCTGGTTTTAAAACTGCCGAGAAATCGAGATAGAACGGTCATATTAAGTTCCTGCTACCGATCAAACTGTAAAGACTATCAATACCAACACCAATACCGATAGCCGAGATAAAACCGCTGTCGCTGAATCGCCCAAACGCATGTCGACCACCGCCGGCACTCGACAAGATTTAGGGCGGCTCAATTCTTTACGTTCCGTATTTTGGCAAAAGGGCAGCCACTTTAGGTTCTCAATCAGCACTGACGAATCAGGCTGACGTTGCGCGCCCCAACGCATCGGGCCCTCGCGCATCCGATTAGCCTGGCAACGTCAAAGCCTTTGCGCTCACCAAGACCCCATTGTTGTCCGCGTAGACGAACTGACCTGGCACCCACTGTACCCCGGCAAAGGACACGGTTTCATCAACGCGGCCAATATTGCGCTTGACGCTTTTCAAAGGATGGGTCGCAAGTGCTGCGACACCAATTGGCAGCGTCTCAATAATATCAACATCCCGAATACAGCCATAAATAATCAATCCAGACCAGCCATTGTCGAGCGCCTTTTGAGCCAGGTTATCGCCCAATACACCGCACCGCAGGGAACCACCCGCATCGACGACCATGACCCGCCCTCGACCCGCTTCCTCGACCCGCTCGGCGATCACTGAATTGTCTTCAAAGCAGGTCACCGTTGTAATTTCGCCTGAAAAACAGTCCTTACCCCCATAATTATTGAACATGGGTTCGGCGACATGAACGGCATCGGGGTAGGCATCGCACAAATCTGGCAGGGACAATCTCATCGTTGATTTCACTCTTAAGTCGGTTTTTATAGTGCGCCACGCAGCACCCAGCACGCTCGTTTACCGCATGGCCTAGGACTTGTCTTAATATCAGCCGCGCGCGTTACTTTAGCTTCGTCCGCATCGCCGCGACACAGATCACAGTTAGGGCTTTGCTGTCACGTATTGTTTGTAACAGGATCCTTGAGGCCGACCCTTCTGAAACGACCGTATTTGCGCAACGCTGGCTTGTCTTATCGCGCCGCAATCGGCTGGTAAGGCCGAATATCAGGTCCAATGTAATCCGCGCTAGGTCGAATCAACCGGTTATTCGATCGCTGTTCCATGACGTGCGCCGCCCACCCCGTGAGTCGAGACATAACGAAAATCGGCGTGAAGATCTTGGTTGGGATCCCCATGTAGTTGTATGCCGAGGCATGGAAGAAGTCGGCATTCGGAAACAGGGCTTTGCGATCCCATAAAATATCAGCAATTTTGCAGGAGATGTCGTACAAGGCGGTATCGCCATTTTCGGCCGCAAGCTTGCTCGACCAGTCCTTGATGACAGCATTTCTGGGATCCGAGGTGCGATAGATCGCATGACCGAATCCCATAATGAGATCCTTGCGTTCCAGCATGGCATCCAATTCGCCTTCCACCTCATCGACACTGCCAAACTTTTCAATCAATTCCATGGCCGCCTCATTGGCGCCGCCATGCAAGGGGCCTCGTAACGAGCCTATCGCCCCAGTGATGCACGAATACATGTCCGACAGTGTAGCTGCACAAACCCGCGCGGTGAAGGTGCTCGCATTGAACTCATGTTCAGCATAGAGAATCAAGGAGGCATTCATTACGGCTCGATGCAAGTCACTCGGAGACTCATCCGACAGCATCTTTAAGAAGTGACCGCCAATTGAATCCTCGCCCGTATCGGTGCTGATGCGAACCCCATCATGACTAAACCGATACCAGTAGCAGATGATTGCTGGCAGTGCGGCCAGCAACCGATCGGCGGCCTGATGCTGTTCGTCAAAACTGGTCTCAGGCTCTAAATTTCCAAGCATCGAGCACCCCGTACGCATCACATCCATGGGATGGGTTGCTTTCGGAATCGCTTCGAGGACTTTTTTCAAGGCTTCGGGTAAATCTCGCATGCCGATCAATTTCGTTTCATATGCGTTCAAAGCGTCTTGGGTTGGCAGTTCCCCATAAAGCAGCATATAGGCAACTTCTTCAAACTTCGCATTGGCCGCAAGATCTTCAATGGTATATCCCCGATAGGTTAACCCAGCACCCTCTTTCCCTACCGTGCACAGGGCAGTTTCACCCGCAGATTGCCCTCGTAGTCCAGCACCACCTAACTTTTTGTCCACCATCACCTTCTCCTAATTCTGAAATTGCTCATACCGGTTTGCTTTATAACCCGCGGTTACCGAATCTTGTCCATCTAACCCAATTGATTCAAGTTGTTGCAAAGCACACTTGTCAATCAGGATCCGCTCGCGCATCACGCCCCATTATTCTTTTGTTTTCTCATCAAGAAACAGCTCATCGAGTTTCGCCTCGTACTGATGGTAACCCAGAAACTCATACAGCTCCGCGCGCGTTTGCATCTGGTCCACCATATGGCTCTGCGTGCCTTTTTCTCTTAAACCTTGATACATCTTTAACGCCGCGAGGTTCATCGCCCTAAATGCCGACAAGGGATACAGCGCCATATCGATCCCGGCCGAAGCTAATTCCTCGGTGGTGAACAACGGGGTTGCCCCAAACTCCGTAATATTTGCCAGCACCGGGATTGTCACCGAATCCGTCACCGCACGGTACATGTCTAGATCGGTCATGGCTTCTGCAAAGATCGCATCGGCCCCCGCTGCTTCACAAAGCTGCGCTCTGGCAATCACCTCATCGAGTCCTACCACCGCTAGAGCGTCTGTGCGTGCCATAACCAAAAAATCCGGATCCGATTTGGCATCGACCGAAGCTTTTATCCGGTCCGCCATCTCGGCTCTGGAGACAATTTCTTTATTGGGTCGATGCCCACACCGTTTCTGAGAAACCTGATCTTCAATATGCATGCCCGCCGCACCGGCTTTAATCATTTCTTTAACCGTTCTCGCAATATTAAAAGCACCACCCCAACCTGTATCGACGTCAACCAGCAACGGCAGGGCACTGGCATTGGTGATTCTTCGCACATCTTCCAGTACATCATTCAAGGAGGTCATACCCAAATCTGGCAGCCCGAAGGAGGCATTGGCAACGCCTGCGCCCGATAAGTAGATGGCTTGATAACCAACCGATTCGGCCATGATCGCAGTATAGGCGTTAATGGTGCCAACCACTTGTAGAGGCGACTCCGCCTTGATGGCTTGTCTTAATCGTCGACCAGCACTGTCCATCTGTTTTCTCCTTTTTAAGTCGTGTTGCGCGGCTTGCGATGCACCCGCTTCAGAATCCCTCGCTGACCCTCACTCGCAGGCTCTCGTTCTGAGATCGCCGCGCTTTTCATGCCTTTTGAGCTGCACGTCTCCCCTCAAAGCGAACCCATGTTCGGCCAGCCTGTGTTGCTTTAGTCCGTCTCAAGGTCAGGATCGAACGCCGTGATGGCTGCGTGTCTCGAGGCGCAACAGAATACCACAGATGATTGCGTGACACCGGCTCGGTTCAGGCCGTCGAGTCCTCGCGGGCAGCCTCGTCAATCATTGCCCGCAACACATCATAATCGTCTGTCGATTTAAACTGGGGAAACGCCGCTTTGACATTATCTGGCGCTTTAAACAAGAACCCCTGGTGGGCGGACCCAAGCATGCTGATATCGTTATACGAGTCACCGGCAGCAAAAACGCGATAATGCAACCCTTTAAACGCCTCGACAGCGCACCGCTTCGGGTCCTGCTGCCGCAACACATAGTCTAAAATTTGCCCCTCTTTTGAGACCGTTAACCGATGACACAATAAAGTGGGCCATCCCAGCTGCCGCATTAATGGCTGCGCGAACTCATAAAACGTGTCCGACAGTATCACCACTTGGTAGGCCGCCCTGAGATCTTGCAGGAAGGCGGCGGCGCCGCTTAAGGGCATCAGCCCTGCGATTACCCGCTGAATCTCAGGCAACCTGAGCCCGTTCTCATCGAGTATTCGCAAACGTTGCTGCATCAGCTCGTTATAGTCTGGAATATCTCGCGTAGTCGCTCGTAGCGCCGCAATCCCAGTCTCTTCGGCGAAAGCGATCCATATTTCCGGGATTAAAACACCTTCCAAATCCAAGCAAACTAAATCCATTGGTCATCCTAAACGGCTTATCACCGACATTGTTTCACGGCACCTGCCTGGCTTCAACGCATGAACCATTTGTTTTCCGTAAGGTTATAAGCCTAGAGCAAAAGATCATTACACAATGACGCGCAACCAACCTAAATTCTCCGCTCCCGCTACTTCCGATCTTTGATTATGACGCTTGACGCCTTAACAGAACATTCAATTGCCCTGATTCAAAAATTTTGCGCCGATGATCAATCGATCACCTGCGCCTTTAGCGGCGCTGAGGATGTTGTTGTGCTCGATCTATTACGGCGCGCGAACCGTTCAATGCCCGTTTTCGCTGTCGATACGGCGCGCCTGCATCTGGAAACAGTCACGTATATTCAACGCGTGCAACAGCACTTTAATCTCGATCTCACCTGGATCAAGCCAGACCCAAAGGCCGTCGCAAGCTTTGAACATCAAAATGGGCGATTCAGCTTTTATGAAGACGGACATCTTGCGTGCTGCAATCTCCGAAAAACCGAGCCGCTTCGAGCCTATCTCACACAGTTTGACGGTTGGTTAACCGGCTTGCGGCGTGACCAGAACCCAAACCGAGGGACCTTACCTGAGCTACAGCTGGACCCTGTCTTTAAAGGGTTGCGTGGGCCTTTGAAGAAAGCCAACCCGATCGCAAGCTGGTCTCGCGAAGACGTTGACACTTATATTCAGCGCTATAATCTGCCGCAGAACCCACTTGTGCAACAGGGTTATAAAAGCATTGGGTGCGCGCCCTGTACCCGAGCGCTCAAACCGCAAGAGCACGAGCGCGCCGGCCGCTGGTGGTGGGAGACCGCATCGAACAAAGAATGCGGCTTACATCAGACGCCCTTGCCTGCATCCAAAGTGGTTTAGGGCGCGTTTTTACCGCACCGGCAACGCTGACTCAGCAAAAACCTGATCAACCCCTGACTGATCCACGGCTTCAAATGCCGCGATCACGCGCTCTTTGGTAAGATGCGGCGCAAATAATTGCATGAACTCATACATGTAACCTCTGAGAAACGTCCCGCGTCGAAAGCCAATCATCGTGGTTGAAGATTCAAATAGGTGGCTGGCGTCAATCGCGACCAAATCACCGTCCTGGTCTTCATCAAATGCCATTTTTGCCATGATGCCAATGCCCAAGCCAAGCCGAACATACGTTTTAATCACATCCGCGTCGGTGGCGGTAAAAACCACTCTCGGCTCCAAACCCGCTTCATCGAAAGCCTCATCCAGTTTCGAGCGACCCGTGAAACCAAACACATAGGTCACAATACGGTGCGCCGCGACGTCTGCAAGCGTAATGCGTTCGACCGCAAGCAAGGGATGGTCTTTGGGTACCACAATGCACCGATTCCATTGGTAACACGGTAGCATCACCAAATCTGAAAAATGCTCAAGGGCTTCGGTTGCGATGGCAAAATCAACTTGGCCGTCGGATGCCAATTCGGCAATCTGAAGCGGTGTACCTTGATGCATGTGCAGCCCGACTTCCGGATAATCAGAGATAAACCGATCAATCACTGGCGGCAGCGCGTATCGCGCTTGGGTGTGGGTTGTTGCAATACTCAGCTGACCTTTCTTTTCATCCCGAAACTCTTGAGCCACCTGTTTAATACTGTTGACCTGAGCCAAAATCTCACCCGCTTTTTTTACGACCTGCTCACCCGCTGGCGTAATGTGCGTCAGATGTTTGCCACTCCGGGCGAAGATTTCAACACCAAGCTCGTCTTCGAGCAACCGAATCTGTTTGCTGATCCCCGGTTGCGACGTGAATAAACTTTGGGCTGTCGCGGAGACATTCAAGCCATGTCGTGAGACTTCCCAGATATATCTTAATTGCTGAAGTTTCATAACGACCTACTTAGCATTTTCATCCTAATTAACGCTGAATTATATAACCAAATGACCTGCCCAGCGCAATTTTAATTTCTAATAAGCATATGTTTCGACGCTATTTCTATTCGTTCATGGCAGATTAAGCGGGACATTTTAGATCGACAAGACCCGATAAGAGGCGCTTGATGCGTCTTGACGGCTAAACCCGCTATCGCAACGCAGGATGAAGCCGCACCTAAGGCTTATCGGATTCTATTACAGCGACCTCACCGCGGGTTTTTCACCCCGTGCGGCACATGGCCTGACACAACGACCCGACTGGCAAGATGACAATGCTCTGCTTGATCATCAAAGAATATGTCCGCACCGTAGGCCGCTAAAAACTCCGTTTTGTCCAAACCGCCTAGGAACAAAGATTCATCCAGGCGAATTCCCCAGCTACGAAGTGTTTTGATCACTCGCTCATGGGCTGGTGCCGACCGCGCCGTGACCAGCGCCGTTTCGATCGGGCAGGTGTCTTCTGAGTAGACCGATTGGACTTTGTGCAATTGGGTTAGAAACGCAGCGAACGGCCCTCTTGGCAGCGGTTCATCGGCAGCGGCTTGCTCTTGAGCCGTAAACGCGGCAAGGCCATCACTTTGGTAAACCCGTTCCGCAACATCGGAAAATAAAACCGCATCACCATCAAAGGCAAACCGAATCCGGGGCCCGTCTTGATGCCGCACCGAACCGGGTAACACTGATGCCGCCGCAAAGCCGTTATCCAAAGCATCGACAACGTCGATCGGATTGGCCGAGAGAAACAAGTGGCATCCAAAGGGCCGCATATACCGGTAAGGAGCCGCGCCGCCCGTGAAGGCCGCCCGACGAATATCCAGTCCATGAGCCTGAATCGAATTAAACACTCGCAAACCCGTATCCGCTGAGTTTCGAGACAGAAGAATGACCTCAACTTCAAAACGTCCCTCAGCACCCAGCGCCAAAAGCTTGCTCACGAGCGAGAAAGCAGTGCCGGGTTCTAAAACCTGCTTTTCCTGTGCAACCTGATAGGCGCGATACGCCTGCAGCCCCTCGCGCCGAAAAACGGCGTCGCTTTGCCTTAAGTCGAACAAGGCACTGCTGGCAATTGCGAGCACAAGTCGAGTTCTTGAAGACATTTTCTAACCCTTGGCTAAAGTCTGCAGGCAAATACTTGCAGAGAACCGTAAAGCCTATATCCTTACCCTAAGATGAGCAAGAATCCCACAACCCAAAACGAATCGGCACAACCCTCTAGAGCGGTGGCAACCTTTATCGCCCAAGCAAAATCGCCCACAAACCTGCCAGGAACACCGATTGAAAGCAGGATCATTTTTGGCCTGGACGCGACCGCATCCCGAGAACCAACCTGGGATCAGGCAAGTCAAATCCAGCATGAAATGTTCTCGGTGGTGCAAAGCAATCAACGCCTTGCTGTGCAATTGTGTTTCTATCGCGGCTTCCGAGAGCTTAAGGCATCCCGTTTTTGTCATTCTTCAACCGAACTGCACAATCTAATGAGCCAAGTACGATGCCAGGGCGGACACACCCAAATCGGCCGACTCTTGAAGCACGCCTTAAAGGTCTCACGCACCGACACGCTCAAAGCCGTGTTGTTTGTGGGCGATGCTATCGAGGAGTCGGTCGATGACCTATGCAATCAGGCTGGCCTGCTTGGCCTTAAAAAAATACCACTGTTCATTTTTCATGAGGGGCAGGACACCGCGGTTGAGCGTACCTTTCGAGCCATGACGAAACTGTCCGGTGGCGCCTATGCGCCTTTTGATCTCGCTAGCCCAAATCAATTAAAGCGATTACTCGCCGGCGCTGCAGCTTATGCGACTGGCGGACGCGCAGCACTCGGCAGCCTTGCCTATCAGCAACCGGGGCTGAAGCAATTGACCCAGCAGCTGCCAAAAACATAATGGGCCGCCTACTTTTAGCCGCGGTTGCCGCCATTGCCATTTTTTTCCTGCTTCGAACCCTGCTTGCAAAGCGTAAATTGAGCGTTGCCCAATTTTTCGCGCTGTATGCCGCAGCCCTTGCGATTGTTGTACTGATTGGCCTTGGGCTGACCGGTCGATTACACCCCGTGACCGCCAGCATTGGGGTTGTCTTGGCGATGCTGGTCCGGGCTCTACCGATCATGATGCGCTTGTTTCAGGCGGTCAATCTTTGGAAAACCATCAAGGCTGCGCTGGGGATGGCCAGCGTTCAGAAGGGCCCCAAAACAGGCGGAAAGAGTCAAATCGAAAGCACCTTCTTCACCATGACTCTTGACCATGACTCCGGTGAACTTGATGGCACGGTAAAAAAAGGGGCCTTCCAAGGCCAGCGGCTTTCTCAACTTTCTCGGGACGAACTTTTAGCGCTGCAGACTGAAGTTGCCTCCGATATCGACTCCAGCGAATTACTCAACACTTATTTTGAACGCTACCACGCGGATCCGGCATCGAGTGCTCATGCTAACGGCCCGCCTTCAGGGAACCTCAACCGCGCTGATGCCATAGCGCTGTTAGAGCTTGGTCCGGATCCAACCCATGATGAAATCGTTAAGGCACACCGTCGACTGATGCAAATTCATCATCCTGATCGCGGTGGATCGAATGACATGGCCGCAAGGTTAAACGCTGCCAAGGACCGATTACTTGAAGGTCACTGAATCCAGCGCACGCGCCTTTGCGAACGATTTCGTCGACGCGTATTGGCGTTCCTGCTCCGACGAAGACGATGAACGTCGCGTGGCATCATGGGACGCCGCGTTGACTGAGCATCACCTGCGCGTCCCTGGATACCCTTGGGCGTATGGTGGTCGAAACTGGTCCGATGCCGCTTTGGTGCACTTCTGGTCATTATGCGCCGAATACGATTGCCCCATGCCGGACCCGGTTGCAACGGAGTTGGTCGGACCGCTGCTCTTGCTCTCAGCCGACCCATCGCAACACCGCGGACATTTGCAAGCCATCGCAGCGGGACAAGCCTCGTGGGAGCTTGTCTGCTTGGACTTACCAAGCAGTCCAGTCAGACGCCTAAAAAGCGATGCGCCAGTGGATTGGGTCCTGCTCATTGAAAACCATGCAGACAAGCCCTCAAGGATTGGGATCTTAAAACCCTGGCCTGGTTTGCAACGAAACCTGCCCCCCACCCCTGCTGACTTTGAAAATGGCCTAATACTCAGTTTAAATGCGCACGAAATGCTTTTAAAACTGCTGCGCGACCATCAACCCATTGCAGCTGTTTGGCGCAATCGTGCACTGCTTAAAACGCTACGAAAGCTTTCCAGCGACGACCCAATGGCTCGAGCAAACCAAAAGCTTTGCGAACTTGAAATCTTACAAAATGCTCAAGAAACATTGTGTCGCCGGCTCATCCAAAGTGGCGATCGAGAGAAACAACTGGTCGTTACAAAGGTTGCAAGAGAAATTCGGACAAAGAGCCTGCAGCTCAGACACGAACAACTGGGGTATTATTCGTTAACCGAGGCAACCCCTCCGGGACAAAACGAGCCCACTGAACCCAGCCACGCTGTGATTGATGCTCATTTTATGATCGAGCCTATAACGCTGATCAGCGACTTTTTTGTTAACCATCTTGAGACCCATGCCAAACAAGGCTCATGAGACACCTGCTAACGAGCCCTTAAACCCACCGACAACCAAAGCAAAATATGATCGAATCTGAGCAAGACCAAACCGCCCGCTTCCAAGGTGTTATTTTTGACTTGGATGGCACATTACTCGACACCTTAGCCTGCATTGGCACCGCCTTTAATCAAGCGCTCAAGGAAACCGGATACCCCACGCACCCGATTCAAGACTTCAAGGACTTCATCGGGGACGGCGTCTTCAAATGCGCCGAACGCGCGCTACCAGTCAATGCCCGACAACCTACAACGATCGATGCCCTCGTTGCGCTCGAGCGCCGGCTCTATGAAATGTTTTGGCGCCGTGAGATCGCCATTTATGATGGCATCCCAGAATTACTCGCAGCGCTGCGAGCGCAAAACGTGCCAACAGCTGTCCTCACCAACAAAGACCAAGATGCCGCCAACGATTGCCTTATCGAGTGCTTTCCACAACACAGCTTTGACTGCGTGCTGGGCTACACCGGCACTTATCCCCATAAACCCGATCCAGCCTGCGGCGCGGCGGTGATCAAGGCGCTCGATTTACGCCCCGACCAGCTTATGATGGTTGGCGACACGCCAGTCGACCTTGCGACCGCCCGGGCTTGCGGTCTGTTTGCCGTTGGTGTGTCATGGGGCTTTCGGACGCGGGAAACCCTCATCGCTGCTGGCCTTGACGTGCTCATTGAGCATCCCTCCGAAATCTTACAGTACGTTTAATACGAGGTGCGTCGATTATGAACCTGAAACATCACAACCTAGTACCCGATAACCTCGACGCCTTCTGGATGCCGTTTTCAGGGCAAAGGCAATTTAAAGAAGACCCGCGTTTTATTGTGTCGGCGAAAGGCATGTATTACACCGACAGCCAAGGTCATGAGACGCTGGACGGCAGTGCGGGTCTTTGGTGCGTGAACGCCGGCCACCACCGAGAGCACATCAACGCGGCCATTGCGCATCAGCTGGAAAGTCTAGATTTTGCGCACAGCTTTAACTCAGGTCATCCACTTGCATTTCAGTATGCCAGCCGCCTGGTTAAACATGTGCCGGACCCCTTGAACCACGTTTTTTTTACCAATTCCGGATCAGAATCCGTCGATACCGCGTTAAAGATCGCACTGGCTTACCATCGACGCAATGGTGAAGCGGGCCGTCAACGTCTTATCGGTCGAGAAAAAGGTTATCACGGCATGGGCTTTGGTGGACTCTCCGTCGGAGGCCTTGTCAAAAACCGAAATCCGTTCGGTCTGTTGTTACCCGGCACCGACCACATGCGTCAAACCCATGGTCTGGCGGGCAATCGGTTTGCAAGAGGCCTGCCGCCAGAAGGCGCAGAACTGGCGATGGACTTGCAGCGCTTGGTCGAGTTGCATGGCGCCGACGCCATTGCCGCCGTGATCGTTGAGCCGATCGGCGGCGCCGGCGGCGTTCACCTGCCGCCCGTGGGTTATCTCCAACGCCTACGTGAGCTCTGTGATGAGCACGGTATTTTGTTGATTTTTGATGAGGTCATAACCGGCTTTGGTCGCACCGGGGCCTGCACGGCAGCCGAGCGATTTGGTGTCGTGCCAGATATTATGACGACGGCAAAAGGCATTACCAATGCGACCATTCCCATGGGCGGCGTCTTTGTATCCGATGCCATTTTCGAGCGCTTTATGGACACCGACGTACCCGGCGTCGAGTTGAGTCACGGTTATACTTATTCAGGCCACCCTGTTGCCTGTGCCGCCGGCATGGCAACGCTTGATATCTATGAGCAAGAAGGTCTCTTTGAACGCCCCAAAGCGCTCCAAGATACCTGGCAAGACGCCGCACTGCGCCTCAGCGACCTTCCAAATGTTATCGATGTCCGGTGCTTTGCCTTGCTCGGCGCGATCGAACTGGCCCCGCTCGACGGCGCACCCATGCAACGCGGTGCAGCGGTTGCGAAACGCTGCTATGAAAAAGGCGCCTGGGTTCGTCCAATTGGCGACTCATTAGTCTTATCACCGCCGCTGATTATTTCGGAAGCCGAAATCGAGCGCATTTTTGAAATTATAGGCGAGGCCATCTGCGAGATTGGCTAGACCTTTTTTCAACCTTAACCTACAGGACACTGTTATGAACCTTGCTGGAAAAAACATCGTGATCACTGGCGCAGCCAGCGGCATCGGTCGCGCTATGACGCGTCGCTTTGTCGCAGAGGGCGCTCGGAAAATCGTCATTACAGATGTCAATGCCGAAGGCCTTGCCGCCGTCGCTGAGGAGACTGGCGCCATTCCCCGAGCCGCCGATCTTGGTGAAGAACAGGCGGTCCTCGATTTCATTGGCTTTGCCGAAACGGAACTCGACCAGATTGATTTGCTTTGTAACAACGCTGGGATATCCGTCTCCGGTGGACCAGAGGTTGAGACGAGCGACTGGCAAGCGATTTGGAACATTAATGTCATGGCCCATGTCTGGGCAACCCGCGCCGCCCTGCCTGCCATGCTCGCGCGAGGCGCCGGTTATTTATTGCACACTGCCTCCGCCGCGGGCCTGCTCAGCCAAATTGGCTCTGCGCCCTATGCCGTCACCAAGCATGCCGCCGTTGCCTATGCTGAGTGGCTTGCGATCACTTATGGCGATCAAGGATTAAAGGTTTCTGCACTCTGCCCACAAGCCGTTAGAACAGCCATGACAGCCGGGCATGAAGATGGTGTTGCATCCGTTGACGGCATGATGGAGCCTGAAACTTTGTGTGATGCGGTGATTGAGACCTTGGCTGCTGAGTCCTTTTTAGTACTCCCTCATCCGGAGGTCGCGACCTATATTCGGCGCAAGACTGCAGACTACGATCGCTGGCTCACGGGCATGCGACGCCTGCAAAGTCATTACGGCGAGCCAAGCTGGCCCTAGGGAGCGCTATTGGATGAAGGCGGTCTAAGCCGCAGCGGCCGACCGCATGAACTGACGCGTTCTTGCACGAAAATTTCGCGACACCATTATCGTACTGATTGTCCAGTTGTCATGACGCGCACGATGCAGGCGTGTTCACTTGTTTACGCTGGCTATACACCGCTTCCGAGTTTGTCTATAATTTTCCCAGCGCCGATTTGAAATCAGCTTGCGGGCGCTTAAAAAATACCGCTAAAGCGTAGAACCTGCTTTAGCGACATGCTACGTGGGTTTTTTTATGCGAGTACACTATGCCAATTAAGATACCGGATGCGCTGCCCGCATCGGCCGTCCTTCTCCAGGAAAACATTGCCTGCATTGAATCAACTCAGGCTGAGGTTCAGGATATTCGCGCGCTACGAATATTGATTCTTAACCTGATGCCGCTCAAGATCGAAACCGAAATCCATTTGTTGCGCATGCTCTCGAATTCACCCTTACAGGTTCAAATCGAATTACTTCGCATTGACGACCGGGCCAGTAAGAACACCCCAAACGATCATATGGTGTCTTTTTATCAACCCTTCGAGGCCATTAAAAACAACAAGTATGACGGCATGATCATTACCGGTGCGCCCCTCGGGCAAATGGCATTTGAAGACGTCATCTTTTGGCCAAAACTCCAAGAAATACTCGACTGGACCGAGACCAACGTCACCTCAACCATGTTTTTATGTTGGGCGGTACAAGCCGCCATGTTCCATTTTTATGGCATCGATAAACGATTACTTCCGCAAAAACTCACTGGGGTGTATCCGCACGAAGTCATTCGTCCCCAATCGCCGATTGCCCGCGGCTTTGACGATTACTTTGAAGCGCCTCACTCACGCTACGCCGAAGTACCGATCGCCGACATCGAGGCCCAACCCGAGCTCCATATCATTGCGCAGTCAGAGCGTGCTGGCGCTTACTTGTTCGCTCATGAAACCGGCAAGCACCTGTTCGTCACGGGGCACTCCGAATATGAACCCGACTCGCTTAAGAACGAGTATTTACGCGACCACGCCGCCGGACTCGCCCCTTCTATTCCTGAGCACTATTTTGTCAATGATGATCCTAACCAGTCCGTCAAAGTAACCTGGAAGAGCCACGGCTCTTTGTTATTTGCTAACTGGCTCAACTATTACGTTTATCAGTTATCGCCCTTCGACCTGTCGCAAATTGGTGCTCAACGCATGGTTCCACCAGTCGCATTGGTCTGATGCATTGACGGCAAAGCAACCCACCGCCCGACTCACAACAGGTCCCATCGGTCCCGGCTTATTTCGGATGACAGTGCCCATGATCCTCGGGATCTCCTCGAGCCTTATAGCCGGGCTCGCCGAAGCCTATTACCTCGGTTTACTGGGCTCAGAGCAGCTTGCGGCATTAGGGTTTACCTTTCCTGTGACCGCCGCTTTGATGTCGATTACCCTCGGGGTTTCGATCGGCCTGTCCTCTGTCCTGGCACGGGAAGTTGGCGGCGGGCACAAAGACCTGATCCAGCGCACGACAACAGGTGGACTCATTCTCGCCACGGGCATTATGATCCTCGTCACTGTGTTGGGTCTTGCGACCCTTGAGCCCTTATTCATTGCATTGGGCGCTGACGCTCGCACCCTACCGCTGGTTACGAGCTACATGCAGCTTTGGTACTGCTCGCTTGTGTTCATGGCCATTCCATCGGTGGGCGCCAATGCGTTGCGTGCTACGGGCGATGCACGTATTTCCGGCGCGCTCATGGTTTCCGGCAGCGTGCTTCAAATCGGTTTCGCCCCGGTCTTCATCTTCGGCTGGCTCGGTTTACCTGAGCTGGGCATGACCGGGGCGGCGCTTGGCAACCTAATTGCCCGTTTCATCATCTGTATTTTGACCTTTTACATCCTCAGCGTGCAGTACACCTTGATCAACTTTAAGGCGCTCACAACAACTTACCTGCTCCAAGCCTGGCGCCGCATTCTGGTCGTTAGCATTCCAGCGACGGCCACAAACCTAATCGGCCCCATTTCGAGCGGTTTAATTATTTCGTTATTGGCGAATTACAGCCAAGAGGCCGTTGCTGGCTTTGCGATCGCCAGTCGAATCGAGGCCCTTTTTGTCATCCCACTGTTTGCCCTGTCGGCCAGCATCGGACCCTATGTCGGGCAGAACTGGGGCGCAGGCGCAACCGGCCGAGCCGATACCGCCATGCGCCTGTCTTTCAAATGGTCTTTGTTTTGGGGTCTAATCGTTGCAGTGATGCTGGCCGTTGCCGCACCAACATTAATCGGATTGTTTGACTCAAATGCAGAAGTCACCAAAACCGCCGAAATTTACCTGATGGTTTTGCCGATTACCTATGGCACTTGGGGCATCATTATGATGACGTCTGCAATATTCAATGCCCTAGGCTATCCCTTGCGATCGACAATGATGTCCTTCATCAGAATGCTGGGCATCTATGTGCCATTAGCCCTGATGTTCGATCACTTTTTCGGAATGGTGGGTATTTTTGTTGCCGCTGCGGTCGCCAATGTGCTGGTTGCAATTATCGGATACCTATGGAATCGAAAAACGTTTAAACCCCATGTAACGGCGGTAGCGTTTGAGCCACCAAATCGAACTGCTGCATGACCTCATCAGCATAGGTAATCAGGCCTGTCAGTTTTTTTGGATCACCCTGCACGAGTCGTAAGCACGCCTCGGCCATGTGCTCAATCGGCGTAACACGACCGGCAGGCGTATCCTCGTTAATCAAATTGTGGTGTAGCACGCCAGGGGTCGCAACAAGGCCCGGTGAGATGACATTAACAGCAATTCCTTGATCATAGACTTCCGAAGCTAAGCCCGTCGTAAACCGCTCAAGCGCCGCTTTACACATCCCATAAACGGTACCACCTCGACCGCCGACATCGATAGCAGGGTGCAGCGCCGCGTGAGAACTAACATTTAAAATCGCACCTTGGCCGCGCGCAATCATTCCGGGCAACACCCTTTGCGCCAAGGCAAACGGCGCCTCAACTTGGACCCGAAACATTAAATCAAAGCGCTTTTGATGGAAATTTTGGACTCGCTCAAAGTAGGTCACCGCGGCGTTATTAACCAAGATATCAACCGGCCCAAACCGACTTTCTGCTTGCTCAATCAGCCGCTTGCGGTGTTCTGCAAGACCGATATCCGCACGAACGGCTAAGGCTTGCCCACCCAATCGCTCAATTGTCGCGACAACATTTGTAATCCCGCCTGCTAAAACATGATCCCCATCAGACAGCGTTCTTGCAGATACGACGACCTTGGCACCAGCCTGCGCAAACCGGTAGGCGATGGCTTCGCCAATACCTCGGCTGGCGCCAGTAATCACGACAACCCGACCGGCAAGACAATCGGCCTCATTAGCACCCAGTGAGGATGGCGACATCAGCATGAACTCCTGATTGTTTGCAAAAGTGGGAAACCCCTCTAACTTCATCCTAGTTCGGGTCAAAATCGATTGCAATGTGCCGGGAAAGCAGGCGGCGCGAGACAGGGGCTGGGATCCAATCCTCGCCTAACCGCTAGACCGCCGACTGCAGACAAACCCCGATCAGATTCACGGTAGACGAAAACCGCGTCAAGGCGGATCGCCGTCCTACGTCGCCGGATACCAATCACCGCGGCGAGAATTTTGATGCAGGCCTATCATCCAGGTTTTTCTTTGAGTCGAAAATGAATCGATACCTTTTTCGCGACCGAGCCCGGACCGTGTCTCGTCGAGAGGCCAACTTTGGCGCGCTGCCTAGGATTCACCAGAGCGCTCCGACCCACGTTATGATTGGGTCTTTGTTAGCTTTGGTGCTGTTACTGCTTGGCTTCGTGCCCTTGCCTGATCGCGTGCTCTTAAGCGGACACCTTTACGAGCCCAGAACCCTCACCCAAAACGCCGGTACCAGCGGTCAACTGCAAGCCTTTGCAGTTCAGGTTGGTGATTTTGTCGAGCCTGGGAAGATCATCGCCTATATCAAACCAGCCATAACATCCGAACAAACAGCTTTCGAGCAAGCCTTGACCTTCGACGCCCAGTCGCTCACGCGTGAGCATCAAATCAGACAGCAACAGCAAGCCTTGCTCATCGGTAAACGCCAGGGCGAGGTCAGCCTCCTGACGCAACAAAACCATTGGCACCGAACCTTAATCAACCTCGAGCTAGACCACTTGCGACAACAGCAACATGCACTCGCAGGGGCCCGTGAACTGTTTCGAAACCGGTTCATCTCCGCCGTCGAGTGGCAACGTATGACTGCGCCGCTCAAGGTTTTAGCCTCACGGATTGTCAACCTTAAATCCGAGCAAGCCGGCCTGTCGTTCAAACTTGCGTCCGCTCGCGCCAACCTTATGGCAGCGAAACTCGAGGCGCAACAGACTGAAGTTGACGCCCAGCGCCAACGCCAAGCCTTTCGGCAAGCAGCCCAACAGCGAGACGCTGCGCAGCTACGAACCATCAACGCGAATAGCTCAGGACAGATAGTCCGCAGGGCGGCGGAGCCGGGAGATTTTATCACCGCCAATATGCCCATCGTTGAGTTGGCAACCCAAAAACCTTACTACCTAGCGAAACTCCGTATTCCCAATAGAATTCAAACGGCTTTAAAAATTGGCGATGCCATCGACCTTAAATTGCTCAGCCATTTAACCCCAATGGACGGCAGCATCTCAGGAACTATTCGAGATCTATCTGCCATCTCGGTGAGCGATCCGCCGGACGATCCGTCTAAGCCGCGCGACTTAATCGCAACGGTGCAGCTACCCAAACCCATCATCACCTCAACGGGTAAACCACTAAATTTTATCGCTGGCACGCGAGCCCAAACTTGGCTCGTGGTGTCAGAGAAAACGCTGTTTGACCGATTTGTCGCGATGACCCAGCCGGCCATGAGTAAGCGCTATGCGCTTTGATATCCCCATTCTGCAACACCGAAAAACCGCCTGCGGTCTGGCAACTTTGATCATGATGGATCATCACTTTGGCGGCCAAACCACCGCAAGCCAATTCGAAACGATCTATGGCGTGGTGAATCAGCAGTGGTCGGCTGCCGACCTTGTCCAAAACGCTGCACGGCTTGGACTTGCCCTCCAGGCGCTGGAGCTGGAACCTGCAGAACTGCCAGCAGTCCCGTTGCCCTGTATCCTTCATTGGCAACTCAATCACTTCGTCGTCCTCAGAGCCATAGGGTGGCGACGCTATGTTATTGATGATCCGGCGATCGGCCGATTAACCATCGATCCGCAAACGCTTTCGGATCATTTCACCGGTGTGGCGCTGACCTGCACGCCGGTGATCGATGGACGCTCAAAAGCAATATCCGAGCAGACCGGCTCAAAAAAATCTGAGAACTTAACCGTTCAGATCAATCAACTCACGGCGCTGGTTTTTTGTCTAACGGCCGGTGTCCTTCAAGCCGGTGTCCCGCTCATCATTAAATTCATTTTGGACGATGTCGTCATCAGTGAAGATCTTGCGCTACTGCGATCAACCAGTATTGGATTGCTGCTGACTTTGCTTGCAATGCCATTGCTGACCCATTTGCAAGAGCAATCCTTATCGAGATGTTGTCAACGTCTCGAACAAAAAACGCTGCCTCAGCTGCTCGATGCGCAGCTTGCCACGCCCTCAGCTGCTTTTGATGCAATCGACCTACAAGCGGCTTTAAGACGTCTTAAACACCTTCATGCCTTTGGGCAATTTTATGGTGCTGAAGCCGTTCGTTTCTTCGGCAATTTTTTGCTGGCGCTGGGCCTTTTAATCACATTATGGTTAATCCATCCCGGATCAGCAGTCCTTATGACTTTGACAAGTGCCGTCCTTATCGGCATCAGTCTTTGGTTCACACAACCCATCCTCTCTGCGGAAAAGTACGCAAGCCATTCAGACCGCGCTTGGTTTGATCATCTTATTGAGTGGTTCAGTCATCGACCGGAAATTCGCCGCTACAGCGCCGAGCAGCCTTTCCTAAACCGAATCAAACAAGGGTTGCGCGCGTTGCATTCCCATCAATCTTTGGTAGGGGATCACAAGGCACAAATGACGTTGATAAACCAACTCGCGGTCGGTATCTCCTTGACCTTTTTGCTCTACGGCATCGCCTCGCAAGCCATGCTCGGCCAGATCAGCCTTGGCGGACTCTACCTTATCTTGGCCTACCGCGGCCTTATGACCCAACACGTTTTATCGATGTGCCAGCAATTTACAAGCGCCCGTTCGGCTCAGGAAATCCGGCACGATCTTCGCGCGAACGCGCCCAGCCCTCAAGTCACAGCCAGCACAGCCTTATCGTTCCCTAACTCACGTCAACAGAAACCTTATGCGACTCAAAAACGCCAAATCGGTGCCTTGCGCTATTTACAACTCGACCCGTCAACTTCGTTCGCAACGGTCAGACACACCATTTTAAATCCTCAGCCTGAACCGGCGCATCAAGATCGTACGGATCACCAGCGCTGGCCCGCACCCATCGCAACGACGGCCATCACTGACGCTGTTTATAACACCACGATACTGGCAAATATTACGATGATGGCGGTCGCGCCAGATCGTGCGCGGATTGATCGATTGGTTCAGCAGATGGCATTAACCCAGGCGATTCACCGGCATCCCTTTGGTCTTGATACGATCATTAATCCAAGTCAGCACCGGTTTGATCGATTCGAGCACGCCCGTTTACTGCTTACGCGCGCTTTGTACCTTCAGCCGCGCAGCCTTCTGTGCGAGTTACCTGCGATCATCGTGGCCTCTTCGTCAATGCAAGACACTTTGCATGATTTGGTGCGCTCCGGCCTCATCATCGAGCTTAGATCGCACGATAGCATTGCACCCATTGACGGCTTACGCCTTATCTGGAAATCTGAGCAAGGCTGGCTGCAGCAGGCCAACGCGGACTAGGTGAATATCGCCACAAAGCCTCGACTCAAATTCCGACGTTATTGATCTCCGTGTTTCCGGGTCAGCGGAAACACCAACGCCAACCACAAGCTTGCCATCACCAAGGCAATCCACAAGTAATATTGACTCATGGCAACACCGCTTTTTTGCAGCGTCGCAATAACGATGGATGAGCCACCCTTACTCGTACGATAACCAAACACATCGATAAACTCCTTCGCCCTATATCGCGCCTGAAACCCTAAAGGCAAATAGATGAGCTCTTTCGCACCACGAAACACGGAATAATCAAACACTTTAAACGCGAAGAACGCAGCGCCCACGGACCACAAACTGGGATCAATGATGGCCCATAAAATCAAGGTTAAATGCACAACCGGCATCAACAGATGTACCCACCGAAGCGCCACAACGGTCAGTAAAATCGGCGTAAGCATAAACTGTGCTGCAACCGCGACGGCATTGAGATAAGACCAGAACTCGCCTTGAAACGCTGTCTCGGCATCGACATCACCTTTGAAGGCACCGGACAACATACCCTGGAACTTGAAATCCAACACAGCGGCCATGATCTGGGAGGATAAAACGATCGCCAACAGCGCAAGTAACCGTGGGTTAGCCTTCACGAAATGCCAACCAATACCTTCGCTGAAGGTTTCAGCGGGCGGCTGGTCCTGATGGTCAGCGGGTTCGCCGAACCATCGATAGGCCGTATCGGAAAGCAGCGCCCCCGGGATCAATGCGATCGCGGCGAGCAAAACAAGATTTTCAGTCCCAAAAGGAATCGCCAATTGCGCGACCATTACGCCACCAACAACGCTGCCGAGGCCTGCCAGACCGGTAATCGGCCCATTAAACCGTTTCGCCGCATCTTGATCGAGTCTGGAATTGATATAACTCCAATACTGTTCGATCAAGAGCACCACATAGAACTCTTTCAGCAAAAATAGCGCCACCGTGATCCACAACAGCTCAAGTTGCAGCCCGCCGTAGCACAGCAGCATCAAACAGGCCGCAGCGATGGTTGTGATTCTCAATGTAAGGCGAGGACCAAAACGCGTTAACAGCGCACCATAGCCCCAAACCCCGGCAAACATGACGACGGGCATGAGCGCCATAACCAGCGGCAAGTTTTCCGCGCCATAAGCGGCTTTAAACAATACCGTCGCCGACGATCGAATCAACTCATAACCCGAGAGTGTAAAAAAAGCCGCCCCGGCCATTAAAGCTACGAGTACCAAATTCGATTTCATGCTCAATCTTCCGATAACCGTATGCGTTTTAAGATCCGACTCAGAATAAGCCCACTTGACGACGTTATAGCTTACAGCAACGACAGACCGCCCCATGATGCCTTATACTCTCGAATCTGAACACTAGCCAACCGATAAATGTGATGAACCCACCCGAAACAAAACCCAATAACCCCTGTTTCTCCTCCGGACCAACGGCTAAACGCCCTGGTTGGGATCTTTGCAATCTGCCGATCGATGCGCTCGGCCGGTCTCATCGAGCCAGTGTGCCTAAGTCCCGTATTAAAGCCGTTATCGATCAAAGCAAGGCGCTGCTTGGTATGCCGGATGATTATCTCCTGGGCATTGTCCCTGGCTCCGATACAGGCGCCTTCGAGATGGCCATGTGGACCATGCTTGGCGCCCGAGGTGTCGACGTGCTTTCTTGGGAGAGCTTTGGCGCTGGCTGGAAAACGGACATTCAAAAACAGTTGGCACTCACAGACGTTCGCGTTTTCGATGCGCCCTACGGCAGCTTGCCAGATCTGACCGCAGTCTCGAGCCTTGATCGCGATATTGTCTTCACCTGGAATGGCACAACCTCCGGCGCCTGTGTCCCTAATGGCGATTGGATTGCCGATAACCGACACGGCTTAACCTTTTGCGATGCGACCTCTGCGACCTTTGCGATGGCACTGCCTTGGACGAAGCTCGATGTCGTCACCTGGTCCTGGCAGAAAGTGATGGGCGGCGAAGCGGCCCATGGCATGATCGCTTTGTCCCCCAGAGCAGTCGCGCGCCTGGAGTCCTATGATCCAGTCTGGCCAATACCAAAACTTTTTCGGTTGACTAAAGGTGGCGCCCTGATTCGAGATCTATTCGAAGGCGCAACGATTAACACCCCGTCAATGCTTGCTGTCGAAGATCAGCTTGACGCCCTTGCTTGGGCGACACAAATCGGTGGCCTGCCCGCCCTCATCACGCGTAGCCAAGCCAACCTAACGGTGGTTAGAAATTGGGTCAACCAAAGCAGCTGGGCGGCTTTTTTAACCCCCGATATCAACCAACAATCCAGCACCTCAATTTGCATAAAAATCATCGATCCAATTTTCGCCGGGCTCCCCGATTCAGCCCAAAGAGTTTTTATTAAATCGATGACCACATTACTCGAACAACAAAATGTTGCCTTCGATATTGCGGCCTATCGCGATGCACCGCCTGGTCTACGTGTGTGGGGCGGCGCAACCGTTGAGTCATCGGATTTAGAAAAGCTCACCCCTTGGCTTGACTGGGCGTTCGCAGAAACCCTCATGACGGTTTAATCGTGTTAAAACTTGCTACTCATGCGCTCGCATTGAGCCTTTTGATCGCCCTTGGAGCCCACGCCACCGCCGATGAAGGCCTGGATCGTGTTCATTTCTTAATTCCAGCGGGTCCCGGCGGCGGCTGGGATGGCACCGCTCGAGGCGTGGGGCTTGCGCTTAGTCAGACGCAACTGGTTTCGAATATCACCTATGAAAATGCAGCTGGCGGCGGCGGCGGCCGTGCCATTGCAAAACTCATTGAAACCGCCGATCGACAGCAAAACACCTTACTCATCAGTTCAACGCCAATCATTGTACGCGCCCTGCAGGGCGTTTTCCCGCAGTCGTTTCGAGATCTTGTGCCGATTGCAGCAATGATCGCAGATTATAGTTGCTTTGCCGTACGCGCAGATTCCGAGATCCAAAACTTTTCAGACCTTGCTAATCGTTATAAGACCGATGCAAGATCCATCGTCGTTGCAGGCGGGTCCGTGCGCGGTAATACAGATCATTTCGTCCTCGCAAAAGCGCTGCAACTTTCTGGTGCCAACCCCAAACAACTGATCTATCTCGCTTATGACGGCGGTGGCAAGGCGGCGGCAGGCCTACTGTCCGGGGAAACCCAGGTTTTATCAACTGGGCTCAGTGAAGCGCTACAGATGCACCAAGCCGGACTGCTTAGGATTATCGCAGTCACAGCACCATCACCAATGTCGCACCTTCCTGATTTACCGTTGTTAAAGGCTCAGGGAATCGATTTGGTGTTTGCTAATTGGCGCGGATTTTTCGCAGCGAAAGGACTCGGAGAGGACCAATATGCCCGAATGCGGCACACGCTTCGGGCGGTTTCAGAGACTGCTGAATTTAAGGCCATTCGACTTCGTAACGGCTGGGCAGAAAACTATCTTGAGGGCGACGCTTTTTATGCCTTTTTGACACAGCAAGAGGCGCAAATTCGAACCCTGATGCAAAGTATCGGCTACTTACGGTAAATGCGCAGCCGGTGCCGCCAGTGAGTCGAATCAACTTTACCGGGCTAGCCCTTTTGTTATTTTTTACTGGCTACTTATACATCGCCAAACAGATTCCCATCGACCCTTGGTCGCTCCCAGGGGATTTTACCGCCAGCGCATTTCCTTACCTTGCTGGCGGGTTGGGGTTTATTGCGGCACTGCTAATGCTACTCACTGAGGCCATACAGCCAACCGCGCAACGCTTACAGCGCGCTGCTAAGCCGCGTGTCTATCTTGATCCAATGCGCAGTATGGTCGTGATCCTTGTTCTTTACATCAGCCTGATCGAGGTTCTTGGCTTTGTGCTAGCGAGCATCGTCTTCTTAATCGTCGCCGCCCGAATAACCGGCCCGATCCCCTGGCGACACTTGTTGCCCTTCGCCGCGGGGGTACCCTTATTGCTTTGGGGCTTGCTCGATTTAATGAGCATCTACATCAGCCCTGGACGGCTCATCTCCACTTGGTTGGACAACTCATGATAGAGGGCTTGCTCCTTGGATTATCCACCGCGCTTAGCGTTTCCAATCTGTTATTTGTTGCAGCAGGCTGTCTCATTGGTATGTTGATTGGCATGCTGCCCGGGCTGGGGCCCATTTCCGCCATCGCGCTTATGATTCCGATTAGCTACAACCTAGAGCCGGCTACCGGGATGATACTACTTGCGGGCGTCTATTATGGTGCCATATTTGGAGGTTCAACCAGTGCCATTCTCATCAATGCGCCAGGTGTTGCTGGCACAGTGGCAACGGCCTTTGACGGGTACCCCTTAGCTCGAGCCGGACAAGCCGGAAAAGCACTTGCTGTCGCCGCCTATGCTTCCTTTTTTGGAGGAACCATCGCAGTCGTCTTACTGATGATCTCAGCACCTACACTCGCCAATTTATCCCTTGCCTTTCAGTCACCAGAGTACACCTTAATGATGCTCCTGGGCCTGTCCCTGGTTGCATCATTTTCAGAGCCTGGACAATATCTGAAGGCGATCATCATGGTGGCCATTGGACTGTGCCTGTCAACCGTGGGCACTGATCTCGCCTCCGGTATCCCAAGGTTTACCTTTGGTCGGATGGACTTAATCGACGGCATCAGCTTTTTGATGCTTGCAATGGCTACCTTTGCCTTAACAGAAGCCCTGATGATGCTGAGGGCGCAGCAGCCGATTCAAACGGCAATTCCGGTTATTGCAAGTCGCGCACTGAAACTGGAATCCCAGGAAATACGAAGTATTGCGCCTGTAATCTCCCGCAGCGCCGTTTTAGGTTTTTTAATCGGCGTGCTCCCGGGTGCTGGCGCCACCATTGCCTCGTTCATTGCTTATGGTTTCGAAAAAATCGTCGCAAAGGTACCATTACCCCCCTTCGGACAGGGCAATTTGAAAGGCCTTGCAGCGCCAGAATCCGCCAATAACGCCGCCTGCACCGGCTCCTTCGTACCGCTGCTTACCTTGGGAATCCCTGGTTCTGGCACGACCGCCATCCTCCTCGGGGCACTGCTGGCCTATGGCATCCA
>Ga0209631_10001332_pt1 | contig 31723 bp, 28 predicted proteins | sample COG_08_FD_184752 | JGI IMG/M metagenome (GOLD analysis project Ga0209631, IMG submission 184752) | Pelagic Microbial community sample from North Sea - COGITO 998_met_08 (SPAdes) (version 2) | ecosystem: Environmental > Aquatic > Marine > Neritic zone/Coastal water | place: Helgoland, sampling... | reverse complement strand
GGAATTTCAAAAATTATAGCTTGTGACAATGATCCGGTAGTCCTGCCAGAGGCTCTTCACAATTTTGAACTGAATCAGCGGGGTCAACATTTTTGGGGTGTTGTTGGTACGGCCAACATTATTAACAAACCGGCGCCACTGGTAATCAGCAATATGTTGTTAGGGGAACTAAAATCTGCGGTGGTAGATTTGGCAAGATTGACAGCAGCTGGTGGAACCCTGATTTGCAGTGGCCTTCTGACAGAGCAGGAAGAACCACTCGCAACCGCCTTAGCGAAATATGGCCTGCGCATTTGTGCTTCGACAGAGGCAGAAGGTTGGAGTGCCTTTGCTTCCCAGGAAGCGGACAAGTTCTAAAGTTACACAGCTTTTTCTTTGCGTCTCCCCAAAGATGGGGTTACTCTTGCTCAACTTGAAAAATTGTTGGTTGCTGTGAGCTTTGCTGCTCATGGATGCTTATTCTGTAATCACGAAAGGAGAGAAATCCCATGGAATTGCCTAACACTGAAGCTATGTCCATTGAGGAGAAAATTTGGTTTGCACGGGCTATTGCCGGCATGATTGTGGCCGATGGTCGAGTGGATGACTCAGAGCTCGAATTTCTTAAAGAGGCCATTTCTTTTCTGGAAGATCGTGATCAGGTGAATGGCATCATGACTGTTGTGCGCCAAGGTAAGACACCATCGCTGGAAGCACGAAAGATTGATCCTAAGCAATCATTTATTATTCTCAAGTATCTTGCGGAGCTGATGGTTGTAGATGGGAAAATGTCGGAGACGGAAATCACCTTTTTCGTCTATGCGGGCGGTCTGTTGGGCTTCACCAGCAATATTCTTACGAAGCTATGGAAGACAGCACGGTCAATGCTGGAAGCAACCAAACCATTGGCAAAAATCTCTGCTGGTAAGAATGCCTCTCTAGTGCGACTCACTTCGCTCTCGGAATCCCGTTGTACTTTCCGGAACCCTCGGGCGATGGTTCCCAACATGCCTGTTTATATCCAGATTTCCAAGTCGGGTTCAGAGGAAGAATTCTACGATCGTGTTGAAGGCAGGGTGACTGGACAACGCCAGGAAAAGTGGGATGAGAAAAGTGTCTCGATTCGTGTAGACATCGTCCAGAGACTGGGGGACCAACACGGTATTCTTCAGATCCTCTTCCCAGATCGTTACGAGATCTCAACAGTTAATGATCGGCTCACACCGAAGAAATCCTCGTTGACTGGGCGTATCGTCAATTGTTTTGCTTGCGGCAATGATAAGGTTCATTTTTGGTCTTTGCGCGCCAGGAGCATGATTACCAAGCAGAATATTTTTGGGATTCCAAAGTACCTAAGTCCTTCCGGATCTATGGACTTCTGCGATTTTAATCTGCTGGATGTGACGAGTTGTACCAGCTGTGGATTCTCTACCAATATTTTGGAGAATTTTCGCTCACAGTCTAACCGGAACGCTCCCTTCAACGTAGAGCAGTTCCAGGAAGGATGGGAAGAGCGAATGCAGAGCTTGCTAGAGAAAATAAAAGATCCAGCAGCATTTATGAGTGAAGAACGAGATCTTGAGATGGCATTGCTCAGCTACGATTTAGCGATGGAGACCCATAAACGATTGTCGGAGGTTGCAGACACACCGTATGCCAACGTGCGTAAAATGGCCTCACTGAATATGGTGAAAGCTGAAATGCTATCGGAGGCAGGTCGAATCGATGAAGCCAAGGCAGCACTGAAGGAAATCATTGAATGGCTCGAACCAATTTTTGAACAACTTGATAAGGTCGAGATCATCAAGGCTTGTCTACTGCTCTTTAGGCTCAAAGTGTATTTCAAAGACTTCCAGGGGGCTGGAGGGCTGATGAAGTTTATGGATAACTATGACACCGAAGGAAAATTGGATCAGGAATCTGAAGAGTTTAAGGTGCTTTCTGTATCGCAGCAGGCGTTAAAAAAGTGTTATGACGATCGTGAAGAATACTCCGAAGAAAAACTGAAAACCTTCCATTTGCCTGAGTAAGTCCTACCTACGAAGACATTTCTCTTCCTACATGTATTTCTTCCAAAAGCTTCGCCTTCTGCTTTTGCTAGCGGGAGGCCTAGGCTTTTTCCTGCTGCCTATCCAACCAGTTTGTGCTCAAGTCTTTGAAGATGCCTGGGGGCTATTGCTGTTCAAGGGACAGACAGCTCAAAGTAACTTAGATGACATCGGTTTGATCAACTATACGGATTCACACGATCCTTCCAAAGCTCTGGATTTGGCGTACCCAAACACAGATGAGCTAGTTTATGGAGTGGAAGTGGCACGTCGAATATCAAGGAAGCTTTGGTGGTTCCATTATTTGGAACCTTACGTTACGGAATTGGAAGCTGCCCTGAGCATCAACTATCGAGAAAGCCAAACGAAAGTGATCAACGAGATTGGCCCTTCTGTAATATTCCGATGGAAGAACTTTCGATGGGATCGCTATGTGAAGACCACAATTGGCTTTGCTGAAGGAGTCTCTTACGCTTCCAAGATCCCAGATCAAGAGCGAACCGAAGGCAGGTCCTCCAAACACTTTATGAATTTGCTGACGCTAGATATCACTTTAGCTCCGCCGCAACTTCCAGAAGCTGAATTGTCTTTCCGGATTCATCATCGTTCTGCCGGGTATGGCCTTTATGGTGTGCGCAACACCAGTTCTAACATACTTGGGGTAGGTCTACGCTATCGTTGGGGAGTAGCTTTGTGAGCAAAGCTTTGGAAAGAGAGGCCTAGTTAGTCGTTAGTGTGGTCTGCTAGCAGATTTGTTAAAATGATTTGGTAGCAGCCTATTCTTTTTGATTAAATATATGAAATTCAAAAAGTAGAGAGATGAGTCAGTATTTAGAAAGTCTGTCTTGGCAGAATTGAAGAAGTAGTGGCATATCGGTGATAGTAGGGGACCATGGCTGTACGAGTGCATGAACATCACTCCGATTTTCTCCCTCCAGCAACTTGGGGAGATTCTGACCCAGATCTAGTTGGTGTTCTTGTTCCAGTATGACCTCCATCCGCTGAATAAAATATTGCATGAGTTCACGAGGCAGCCGACTGGCGAGTACCACTGCTTCAGTATCCAACAGACTGTGGATTGGAAATCAGGGGTTCTACCAATTCTCAAAAGGCATCCGAAATTTCCTAGGTCTTCTTTCTTGACATATCTTCCTCCTCATCGGGTTATCTGCTCATCCTCTCAACAAGGATCGATAAGAAGGTAAAAATAGCCAATCTTTTATTTACGGATAAGCTCTTAGTTTGTTGAGCAGTAGAAATAAGGAGGCGTGCTCTAACAGCAAGCTGCTCTGGCCTGGAGAACCAATCCGCATCAGAGCTAAATCTCCTTCGTTGCTATTGGTTCCTCGTAGGATGTCTCCATCACAAACAACCCTTCCCCCAATCACTACATCTAAGAATAGGTAGACGAAATTATTCACTCGTTTGCCAACCCCAAAAAGCATCTCTGCTATCGCAGCGGCTGTTCTATCATTTTCCATGAATACATCGCAGCCAAAGCTCTGTTCCAGCGCATCAACAACATCAAAGCCTGCCCAAGCAGCGAGACGGTCTGATGTTTCCTTGTCCAGCCCTAACTCATTATGCCATGCTTCCAACCGAAACGGTGCTGCCACTCCAATACTTGCCAGTCGAAGAGCACTGCCTGGATTATTTGAAAACAATTGGTTGCTTTGCTGGAGAATGAGTTTCATCTCAGCCTCAGGTTGTGAGAGATCTTGCTGTAGAAAAACACGATCAATCACGACTCCTGTGAAATCGACTAATACAATGGTGATATCCTTACGTCCTAACTTGATCCCCAGAGAGTAAGCACCTTAATAATTAAGTTGGATCTGGGTTGCGGGTTTGCCAATGGACCCATAGCGTTTGTGGGTTTCTAGAACCAGTTCGTCCTTCAATAGTTTATTCATGAGCACAGATGCAGTTTGTGCGCTCAAACCTGTCATCCTTGAGATTTCTGCGCGGGACAGTTCCCCGTGGCGTCGCAAGCACTGTAGAACCAATCTTGCGTTTTGCGAATATTCCATGGGGGCTTTAATTGTTAGAAAAAATGGCTGGTGTCAAAGGATTTGCCAGAGAAGTTGACAAAGTCAATCTTTTGACAAATTAATACGCTATATTGAGAAGTTGCTTAAGTATTGCCGAAGAACAAGATGATCTGCTTGAAGGGAGTCAGCCAGGGCAGGGTTTTCACGATATTGTTGTGTTCAGACAGACGTATGTGAAATCTGTGAATATAGCGAATAGGTTGTTTGACGGGGTTTGTTTTGTTCAGAATTGGAGCCCAACCATGAACTCACTGCTCCAGATAATGTTATAATTTCCCTTTGCATCAGCGAATCCCAGAGAAACCTTATTAGGGTCAAGGTAGATACCAGCCCCAATAAATAAGGTTTCATTTGCCAAATAGTGCAGGCTGGAACCAAGCTGACCTGTAAAAATTCTACCATCCAATGTTTCTTCAAGGCGTTGGTTGGAGTCCTCTTCTGTCCGTTTAGCAGATAGAAAATTGTAGGAGAGGCGTAATTCTGGTTGTATTCTCCATTCGGGTGAAAAATACCAAGCGTAGCCTCCGGATGCCTGCAGCCTGTATTCTTCTAATTCAATTGCGACACTACGATTCTGGGTATGATTCTGCCCAGTCAATTCTACTCTTTCTAGGGCAACCCCAACTGTTAGGTGAGCGGCCCAATGATGATTGTAGTACAGTCCTTGGCTTTGGCCACTGAGATTCAAATCTGTTCCTGTTTCTGAGTACTCACCACGTTGCATTCGACCAGCAAGAGCAACATATTGTAGACCACTCATAGCTCTGATCATCGTTGGTGGTAGCTCAGGGGTCTGGTCTTCAACAGCAACAATGACCTCAACAGTGTCCAATCCTTTGTAGTTTTCTTCACCCTGCGTAACGGACACCAACAGCTGGTAGGTTGAACTAGCTTCTACAACTTCATCTGGTAGGCCACGAACAGTCACGCTTTGTTCAAAATTCCAGTCTTCTGGAGTGAAAATCAGTTGTTCTGGTAGCACAGAGAATTCATCTGAAGCAGATGACTTGAGCTGGAGACGCACTGCTTCATTGGGGCGGCTATTCAGGCGGACCTGTAGTTGGTCTTCACCAAAACTTTCGCTTACTCGTAGGTTTCCTGTTGAAGTTAGTATGCCCGGTTGGTCATTGTCTTCATTGGTGCCAACCAAATCTGTTGCGTCCAAACCTTGGTAGAGCTGATCGTTACTTTCAGCAGGTAGAATATTTATCAAGAAAAATTGAGAACCATCCAATCGTTCATCGTCTAAACCTTGGATGGTTACTCGCTGAGGTTGGTCCCAGTTTTCGGGTTGGATGACGATTGCCTCTGGATTGATGCTGACCTCGTTTGGCTGAGAGGTACGCAGAGGAATACGCACCGAAGCCTCGGGTCTGCTCTGCAATAGCACTTCAAAGTGGTCACTAGTTCCAGATTCACTGGTACTGAGCCGTTCGGGTGCTCGGATCAGAATGCTTGCGATATCATCATCACGATTAGTTAGGGTGAGTTGTTGGGATGCTAGTGCGGCGTACTCTGGGCTGTTCCCAAGCACTCTCACAAAAATAGTCACAGTTTGGTCACCATCTGCCAAATTATCATCTTTGCCAACGACCAGCAGCCGTTGACGAACGTTCCAGTTACTTTTGTCAAAGGTGAGTGAGTTTGGAAATAGTGTGGCTTCATCGGCTTTATCCAGAGAGAGTTGTGCGATTACTTCTCCCTTTGGTTCACTAAGTAGTCGAATGGATATCTCAGAACTCTCACCCTCTTCGCTGATCTGATCTGAACTGCTCTCCAACTCTAACGCAGCGATGTCATCGTCGCTGTTAATCAAGGGAATTTGGAGGGTGGATAGCTTCTGATAGGCCTCATCCGTCGAATCTATTGTAATTGATAATTCGTAGGATTGATCACCATCCTGCTGAAGATCGTCAAGTCCCTTTACGACTAATTGCTGAGTACGATCCCAGTCGGCAGCTGTGAAGCGTATTTCCTGAGAAGAGACTTTCCCTTCCGTATCGTCTGAAGACTCAATTTTCAACTGGACTGGACTGCGCGGCTGGCTTCGCAATCTCAAGTCAAAGTTGGCTTGGGCTCCTGCCTCAGTTGTTACCCCTCTTTCTGGATCGATCACAATTCCTGGATTTTCGTCATCTTCGACCAGCAATTGTAAGCGAAGTGGGGGAAGCTTGATGTAGCTTTGATCTGTGGTTGATTTAACCGAAGCAAGAACTTCTACAGGGCGATCTGGATTATCAAAGGGATCATCAACTGCTTGAACCCGAAGTAATTGAGGTTTTGGCCAACTGTCAGGAGTAATTTGAATTTCATCTGGAGCAACCTGGATGAAATCAGGATGCTTATTGTCCACCCGTAAAGTGACGGGATTCATAGGGCGACTGAGTAGGGAAATTTCATATATGACAGGAACCCCTCCCTCTTGTAGTCGACCAGGCTGGCGAGTTACGGACCAATCAACTACATCGTTATCCAAACTTTGCAGGACAAGACCAACAGGAGCAGCTTGTCGGAAGCGAGTGTCTTCCGTGGCAGCTACAGCAAGCTGTAAGGTTACTGTACGATCACCATCTGCAATATCGTCATCAATACTTCTAACTGGAATGTGGCGTGGCTGATTCCAGTCACTTGTCGTGAAGGTTAGTTCGTCTGCATCCAGAATTACTTCATCAGTCAGCGCGCTACGTAAGCTGATTCGGACGGAGGAGGCGGGTTGGCGGTTTAGCTGAATTGTGATGTTAGTTCCCTCATCTCCCTCCAGAACGGATGATTCCTCCAAGTGAGCTAGAATGCGAGCTTTTGGAAAATCACCACAACGCCAGGCAATGACATCGTCTAGTAAACCCTGCAGTCGCAATTCACGACGTTTTTCTACAGAACACTGTATGAGCGAACTTTCTTGTCCCAATACTGCTGAGAAAGTGAGATTGATACCAAGGTAGATCAGTAGGATAGAAAGCAGGCGTTGGGAAAGGTTCATAGCTCAGTCAGTTCGGGTTTACGTCTGCTATAATCCTTTCAAAAATTCGACCATTTTTCTGGAGAGTCAGTAGACACAGAGCTGGACTGGTTGGGAGAGCATCCCACCGTAGAAGGCGATAGGATGTACAAGATAGGCGTTGAGTAGATAGAAGAGCGCCACACCAACTAGAGGAGAGATGTCGAAGCGCATTCGAGGAAGATAACGTTGTAGTGGAGAGAGCAGTGGGTCTGCCAAAGTATGGAGGACCTGAACAATAGGATTATTGTAAGCAGGATTGATCAGGGTCAGGAAGAACCAAAAGCCTAAGATCAGCATGAAGAAGAAGAAAACACTTTGGGCAATGATACTAGTAGACTGGATGAGATGCCCAACAAACTGAAGTGCCAAAGCATCTACTTCAATTATCTCCTGCAGAAACAGATTGATCGAACGGACAGACGCTGGAATGAGCGCCTGTCCAAAGATTACCAGTAGCAGAGAAAAGTAGGCGCTGAAGTGCCTCATGGTGAGCGGTAGCCATCTTTCGCACCAATACCAGAAAGGTCGAGTGACTCGGTTGATCCATGACACGAACGGGTTGTAGGGATCTGCGCTGACCCATGTTAGGACAACGGCAATAATGATGATCCACTTGTAGATAAAGAGACCAAAGCAGGTCCCGCTAGCGATCAGTTCGAGCAAATCAGGCATAAGCGGGGAGGTCACGAACTGGAGTGAATGACTCTCCACAGCCACATTGACGTCCGCTGCTGAGCTGAATGAACACGAATCCTTGCTCAACAAGGTTGGCGTCACTGTAGTCAATTTTTAGAGGGCCGAGAACTTCCTCTAGGCAGAGCTGATCAACCAAAATTTGGACCCCCTGTGATTCAAGCAGAAGATCACTCTCCAGTTGATCTTTAGAGGCGTTCCATTCCAATTCGTATTTATAGCCAGAGCAGCCCCCTGGCTTGGCTCCAATGCGCAGACGAGATTCTGCTAGGCTTTTCTGTTCTGCCGAACAAGCTTCTCGAAAAACCTCAGCTGCTCTCGGTGTAAGTTCGATTGTAGGTGAGTTCATTTTGTTTTCAGAAAATACTTAGTAGCGTGGAATACTGGAATCGACTTCGTCAGACCAACGATCAATGCCACCATCAATATTGAAAACCTTCTGAAAACCACGGGAAATAAAAAATTGTGCAGCTTCCATACTCCGGATACCGCGATGGCACATCAGCAGCAGGGGAGTGTTCGCATCCCATTGGTTCAGAATTTCATCAGCGAGCTTGTGATCTAGTACTTGAGACCGTTCCAGGTTGGCATATTCTCGCTCGTCAGGCTCACGAATGTCCAGTACCGTTAGCTCAGAGTTTTCTTCAAGCATTTGCTTGGCTTGTGTGGGCGAAATGGCCTGGACTTGGGCGGGAGGAGGAGGAGGCTCAAAGTTTTGCTCAGGATATGCTTCTTGCAGCAATTCTCGTAGTTCACCGGATTGTGAGAGTTCCTCTATGATGTCACATCCACCAACAAATTCTCGATTTACATAGAGTTGAGGGATAGTAGGCCAATTTGTGAACTCTTTGATGCCTTGTCGAATATCAGGATCTGCCAAGACATTGAAGGAGTGAAACGGCACTTTCCACCCTCGTAGGATCTCACAGACACGATAGGAAAACCCGCATTGTGGTGCTTCAGGGGTGCCTTTCATGAACAGAAAAATAGGGCTACTATCAATCAATCCTTCAATACGAACTTTCGAATCGTCACTAGATTGTGATGAATCTGTCGCATCAGCCGAAACAACCTTAAATTTCATGATTACCTTTCCTTGTTGCTTACTTGATAATCCTCATATTTCTGACTCAGAGTAAATCAGTTTCGGTACAGATGCCGCAGAAGATGAAGGATCGAGAATGATTTGGAGAATCTGTCTATGAAAAAAGCTTCCTTTATTTCTCCAGCTTGCGGATGGAAGTTCCAGATAAAAATTGGGCATCGCCAAAAAATTGAGGATTTGTTGACAGCTGCTAAAAATAAAAAAGTAGAATTAGAATATTTGATTCTATGAAAAGTAGAAAGAGTTGGTTTTTTATCTTGCGAGAAGTGCACCGGTTTTGTGTAATCCCATTTCTGAAAAACCTTTAGGAATTCTATGAGAACTAAGTCAATCACCTTCCTCTCCCCCATTGATCATTGGCGGAGTCGCCTGGGTGACTACTGGACCCTCTGCAAGCCACGTTTATTGGGTATGGTGGTATTGAGTGCGATGATGGGATACTACCTACCCGGAGTTACCAGCGATCCAGCAAAGATCTTTCACCTGATTCTTGGTACACTTCTGATCGGTGGTGGTGCGCATGTACTCAATCAGTGGTTTGAGCGTGAGCAAGACGGCCGCATGCGTAGGACTTGTCAGCGTCCGATCCCAACAGGGCGAGTCAGCGAAGAAGAAGCTATCTTATTGGGAGCTACGCTAAGCATCGTTGGTTTTAGCTATCTTTTCGCATTCACTGGCTGGCTCACGGCACTTTTGGGTGCTGCGACGCACCTGACATACCTTTTGCTCTACACCCCATTGAAGCAAAAAACGGTTGCCAACACTTGGGTTGGTGCCATAACTGGAGCTCTGCCTCCACTGATGGGCTGGAGCGCAGCAACCGGAGTTTTAGATTGGGGAGCACTCCCGATCTTTGCGGTACTTTACCTGTGGCAGATGCCACATTTTTTCGCCATCGCTTGGATGTATCAGGACGAATACCGTAAAGGTGGATTCCGGATGCTCTCCAATATTGATGAAGATGGCCGCTTGACTGCAATACACATGGTACTGCATATCGCCCTACTGATTCTAGCCAGTGCTTCCGTATCCTGGTTTGAACAGGCAGGACCTTTCTTTCTTGTTGTTGCTACACTTTTGGGAGTCGGTTTCTTGATGCCAACTCTTCAATTCTGGCTGCACCGCAATGAGCAGAATGCGAGAAAGGTGTTTTTCGCATCAATCATTTATCTGCCTGCCTGGTGTGTGGTGTTGACGTTGGATCGAATATTTCTATGAGGTAGGATGGAAGATCATATCATGAAAAAACTCGATAGCGACGAGTTGGCCAGTAAAGCCTTCAGACTCGTGGCTGCGGGGTGTGCGCTATTCATCATAGCCGTTATCTTGTATGTGCTGTAGGGAGTTAAAATGATTGAATATTTTGTGCCTGGTGCTTCAACGTATGCTGGCGACATAGATTTCCTGTTCGATATGATCACGATAATTGTGGGTTTTTGGTTCGTGATGGTATTGGCAGTGATGACCTATTTTATGGTTCGTTTCCGACGAAAAGAAGGTGTGCGAGCCGCTTACATCTCAGGTGATCCACATTCTCAGAAGAAATGGACGCACTATCCACACTACTCCGTGATCGCACTTGACGTAGTTATTATCGTTTTTACGGTAATGGTTTGGGTAGATGTGAAACAAACCTTACCTCAAGCAGAGGATAAGATTCGAGTAGTGGGGCAGCAATGGAGCTGGTTTTTCATCCATTCGGGGCCTGATGGCAAACTGGGCACCGAAGATGATATCTCTAATGTCAATGACCTGCATGTGAAGAAAGACACTGTCTATCACTTCGAACTAGAATCTCGTGATGTTCTGCATAACTTCTCTGTTCCAGCCTTTCGACTGCGGCAGGACACTATCCCTGGACGTACGATTACCGGCTGGTTTGAACCCAACAAAACGGGAGTATATGACATTCAATGTGCAGAAATTTGTGGATATGGTCACGGAATTATGGGTGCAACAATCGTAGTTCATGAGGATCAGCAGTCCTATGACGCTGCTATGGAGTCGATCCGCAACCGAACCTACGAAAGTGATTATCAAAAACGACTTCAGAAGATGACCGTCAGTACGGCATCAAATAGCGAATCCTTCACAGACAAGCTGCTCAGCAGCTTCTAAACCAATAGTGTTTTAGGAGAAAGTATGGGACAGACGACGGTCACCCATGATAGTCATGCTGCTCACGGACATGACCATCACGAACAAGGATTCATAATGAAGTACTTCTTCTCCACTGATCATAAGATCATTGGGTTGCAGTACATGTTTACGGGAATGTTCATGGCAATTGTCGGAGGGTATTTCGCTTATGCCTTCCGTATGCAGTTAGCCTTCCCAGGCATGGAAGTTCCCCTCTACGGTACGGTCGGACCGGGAGAATACAACATGCTGATCACCAACCACGGTTCAATCATGATTTTCTGGGTGGCGATGCCCGTACTCATCGCTGCTTTCGGAAACATCCTGATTCCACTGATGATCGGCTGCGACGACATGGTCTTTCCAAGATTGAATCGTTTATCCTACCAAATCTTTCTACTCAGTGTAGTAGTCCTGTTCATGTCCTTCTTCGTGCAAGGTGGAGGATTTGGCGGAGCCTGGACTTCTTATCCCCCCTTATCAGCAGTAGCCGAGTACAACTTGACGGACTGGGGAGCTTCGCTTTGGTTAATTGCTGTTGCCCTTGAGTTTGTGGCTTTCCTGATCGGAGGGATCAACTTTGTGACTACTTCAATGAACGCTCGTGCGCCAGGAATGCGGATGACCGACATTCCCATGGTAGTTTGGATGATTGTCTTGGCTTCGATCATGTTCATGGCTTCAGTTGGTCCATTGATAGCTGGATCGATCATGCTTCTGATGGACCAGCGAATTGGTACAACTTTCTTCGTTCCTTCTGGGGGTGGTGATCCAATACTTTGGCAGCACTTATTCTGGTTCTTTGGTCACCCAGAGGTATATGTGGTCTTACTTCCAGCCCTAGGTATCGTTGCTGAGATCATGACAACCTTTGCTCGCAAGAAACTCTTTGGTTACAAGACAATTCTCTACACTACCTTCGCAACAGGCGGATTAGCATTTGTGGTTTGGGCTCATCACCAGTTTATTGCTGGGATTGACCCTCGCATGGCAAACATCTTCCTCGTTACAACCCTGCTGATTTCAATTCCCATCGCCGAAATTTTATTCAGTTACATAGCTACGCTTTATGGAGGGTCAATTGAATTCCGAACCCCGATGCTGTGGGCACTGGGTTTTTTAATTACCTTTCTGCTTGGTGGTGTCACAGGAATCTACCTTGGCTCTAGTGCCTTGGATATCTATTTTCATGACAGTTATTTCGTAGTCGCACACTTCCACTATACCTTTTTCCCCATTGCGATCATTGGGATGTTCGCAGGCTTGTACTTCTGGTATCCAAAGATGTTTGGAAGAATGATGGATGAAACGTTAGGTAAGATCCACTTCTGGGGTACAATCATTCCGTTCAATGGTATATTCTTACCTCTCTTCCTAGTTGGAATGGCTGGACAGCACCGACGAATTTATAATTTTCAGCACTTTCCAGACTTGGCTACAGCCGATCTACAAGGAATCCGTGTCTTTGCAACGGTTTCCATGGTGACAATGCTGTTGTTTCAATTTGTCTTCGCATACAATTTTTTCGTCAGCATGTTCAAAGGAGAGAAGGCTCCAGCGAACCCTTGGAAATCTAACACACTAGAATGGACAGTTCCATCGCCTCCCCCCCACGGCAACTTTGCAGAACTTCCTACCGTGTACCGTGGCCCCTATGAGTACAGTGTTCCTGGTAATAAGGAAGACTACTGGCCTCAAAATATGCCTGATCGCAACTGATTATGAACAAGGGAGAACTTTGTTTCTTCCCTGAATGACTTTCTGAGAAATCGTTATGTCTATGCAAGGACCTTTAGCAACCAGCCGTTCAGCAACTGGAATCCCAACTGGACGACTCGCAGTATGGTGGCTACTAGCCTCAGAAATTTTCATCTTTGGTGGATTGATTGCTTGCTATATTCTGTACCGCCTAAACAATCCTTGGTGGGGCGGAGAAGCTGTTTTTACGAAAGTTCCAGCAGGTGCGTTCAATACATTCGTCCTGCTGACTTCCAGCCTTTTCATCGTATTAGCACACGACGCTGCAGAGAAGAAGGATTTTGACCGAGCATTTAAATTTATCTGGTACACAATTGGTGGGGGCCTCGTCTTCTTGCTGGTCAAATATTACGAATATTCCTCAAAACTCTTCACTGATGATCCAGAACTGCTGAAGACTCCTTTGACCAATACTTACTGGTCTTTCTACTATACGGCAACAGGACTACATGCTCTGCATGTGATCGGAGGTATGGTCATTATGGCTTTGATCTCCTTTGACCTCAGGAAAGGCTTCAATCCACACAGGGTTGAATTGATTGGGCTGTATTGGCATTTTGTCGATATTGTCTGGATTTTCCTTTTCCCACTCCTCTACATCGCAAAGTGAATATGGCTGGAGCACACGCACATCCAAATTATGTAAAGATTTGGGCACTTCTCTTAGTACTCTTGGTGGTCAGTATCATTGGGCCAGAGCTAGGAATTCCGTGGCTCACGCTATTGACTGCTTTCGGAATTGCACTTGTAAAGACCTATTATGTCGCTGCTTACTTCATGCATCTCAACTTTGAGAAGAAATACGTCTGGTTCCTACTGCTAATTTCTACTGTTTTACTCGGAGTATTCTTTTTTGGTGTTGCCGGTGATGTGATGAAGGCTGATGGCCAGAACTGGCAAGACTGTATCTCCAACAATACCTGTGCGGAGCAACAAAGGTATGTCGATGGCCAACTTCGGTAATTCATGATTTTACTCGTAGCTCCTGAGATTCCAGCAAATTCGAATGCTGAGCGTAGACAACTGGTTTCAAGCAGCATTTTTGCGACTGTCATTCTGATCATGACAGAAGTGATGTTTTTTGCAGCACTGATCAGCGCCTATATGATTATCCGCTCTGGCGCCGAAGAGTGGCCTCCATGGGGTCAGCCTCGGCTTCCAGTGTTCGCAACAGCATTGAACTCTTTGACTCTCTTGGCGAGCGCCTTCTGTCTGCATCGGTCTGTAAAGGTATTCCCTTCGCAAGCATCACAGTCTAAGCAGTTGCTTGCTTTGACGATTGCTCTGGGAACAGTCTTTGTCAGTGTGCAGGGATACGAGTGGATCCAGTTGATTAGTTTTGGGCTGACCATTACTTCCAGTACCTATGGAGGTGTCTTCTATCTGATCATCGGAGCTCACGGGCTGCATGTGATTGGAGGGCTGCTCGCTTTACTTATTTGTTTGAGAAGGCTCAACTCTACCTCCCAGCAACTGACAATCGACAACCTTCGTGCAGCCCAAATCTTTTGGTATTTTGTGGTTGGAGTTTGGCCAGTTTTATATACACTTGTCTACTTGCTTTGAGGATTGTGAAAGCCGTTCCTGCTATTGTGATTACTGGCCTGGCTAGTTTATTCCTGCATTTCGACGTACAAGCCTGTGCGGTTTGTTTCTCTTCCTCAGAGAATACGAGAGCCGCATTTTACCTGACGACAGCTTTCTTGACTGTACTGCCAGTAGCCATGCTGATTGGTGGCTTCTACTGGGTACGGAAGCTGCAGCAGAAGCATGATGCGGTTGATCAAAGTTAAGCTTCATTCCGTCAGGACGAGTACATGTTGCCTCCTCGCCATCTTTTGGCAATCCCTGCGCTTTTGTTCTTTATTTCAATAACAAGCTTAGCGCTCGCTCTACCCCGCAATCTTCTCCTTTCCGAAAATCCAGACCTTACATTTTTACTGGTTGATAAAAAAGACTGCCAAATCGCAGTCTATCGAGGCTATCCGAAGTGGGAGATGATCGCTGCATACCCGTGTACAACGGGAAAAGTGCCAGGTGACAAGTTCAAAGAAGGAGATCTGAAGACACCAACAGGGATTTACTGGTTTACGGACGTTTGGTCAGAGAAAGATTTGATAGGAATGTATGGTGTTAAGGAAGCAAAACCCTATGGTGCAGGAGCATTCCCACTGAACTACCCAAACTTGATAGATCGTCTCTTCCACGACAAGACAGGCTATGGAATTTGGTTGCATGGTACAGAGGGCGATCAACCTATTCCAACAGAGGGATGTGTTTCAGTCAGTAATGAAAATTTTTTAGAGATTGCGCAGTATATACAACTGCCAAACACTTTGATTCTGATTGATGAATCAGTAGAAAAATTGGAGGAACATCAGCATCTAGCTGAAATAGAGAGGCTGAAAAATTTTGTTGTCACTTGGATAGATGCTTGGGAAAATCCAAATGTGGAAGACTATATAAATTACTATTCAAGTAGGTTTACAAACGAGAATTTCGATAAGAAGAGATGGCTACACTACAAAAAGAGAATTAATCTGCGTAATAAAAGTCGGGAAATACAAGCTTCGAATCTAACCTTCCTATATAGTAAAGATACTTACTTTGTTCATTTTCTCCAAAAATATAGCTCTTCAGATTTTAGTGATTTAGGTTGGAAAACATTATATTTAGAGTTTCAAGCAGACGTACAGGATTTTCGAATTATCAGCGAAAATTGGGAACCTTATGAAAATCTAGCTATTATTCCAAAAACAGCTGACGCCTCTAAATCTGAAACTGATGAAATTTAAGCCTCTCCTTCAACCCTCACTATCTGCGTTCCAATCCCTTGATCAGTAAATAGTTCAGCAATCACAGAGTGCGGATCTGTTCCGTTAATGATGTGAGCTGAACGAACGTTGGCTTTAACGCAATCCAACGCAGCCTGAATTTTAGGGACCATCCCACCTGAAATCACCTTGTTGGCGATCAAGTTCTCCGCAGTAGCCGTATCCAGATAGGAAATAAACTCTTTTCCATCTGATAACACCCCATCAACATCAGTCATGAAAATCACCTTGCGTGCTTCTAACGCAACTGCAATTGCAGCTGCGACAGTATCGGCATTGATGTTGTAGGTCTCACCACTACTCCCCATCCCTATTGGCGAGACAACTGGAATGAATTGCTCTCGAATCAGTAGATGCAGTAGTTCGGGATTGATCTGTCTGATAGTACCTACATAGCCAAGGTCGATGCCACTGGCGTGCTTTTTCTTGTCAGCTTGAATCAGATTTCCATCCTTCCCGCTAAGTCCTACTGCCTTTCCCCCAAAAGTCTGTAAATGAGCGATAATCTCCTTATTGAGGTTTCCTGAGAGCACCATTTCAGTAACCTTCAAATTCTCTGCGGTTGTTACTCTCAGCCCATCAACGAAGGTCACTTCCTGGCCTAGGCTCTTGATCACTTTCGATACTTCTGGACCACCACCATGGACAACGACTGGTCTCATTCCTAAGGATTGTAACAGCACAATGTCTTGGGCAAAGCTGGTTTTCAGGGCTTCCTTGATCATTGCGGCTCCCCCGTACTTGATGACAATGATCTGGTTACGGAAGCGCTGAATGTAAGATAGAGCCTCAATCAGTAGATCTTTCTTGTCCTGGTGACTGATTTTCATAGGGGATTTCGAATGAGACAGAAAAGGAAGGATTATGGGTATGTTGCTCAAATATCTGGTCGGACGGGTACCTTTAACTTTTGGTTAAGTCGTAATGGCTCGTTTCCTTCAAGATCATTAAGAACCAAGAGTTGCTCAACAGAAGTGCTGTGTTCTCTAGCAATTTCCCAGAGAGTATCACCCGTACGCACCTGGATAATTCTGTGGGTTGCTTTGTTGTTTTGTGTGATCTCTCTAAATACGGTGAGTTGTTGTCCTGCAAGTAGTGAATCAGAACTTTTCAGATTGTTCCATTCCATCAATTTACTGACGGTCACATTATAGCGTTCTGCCAGTTCAGAGAGGGTTGCTCCTTTGGGAACCCTTATTCTGACCTGTTTTGCCTGAACCAATTGTTGAGAGGTTGGTTCGGGTGGTGGAGCAATGATTAGTGTTTGGTTCGCCTGCAAAGCATTAGGAGCAGCGAGATTATTCCAACCTATCAACTCTTTCATAGAAACATCATAGCGTTGTGCTAAGTTAGACAGTGTTGCTCCTTGGGGAACTTGAATCGTTTTGGGGCGAGGATAAATCTTTAGTGACTGGCCAGCTTGCAGATCCATTGGTGAGCGTAAGCGATTGATCGTCATTAGCTCTTTGATGTTTGTGTGGTATCGCTCTGCCAGTTCAGAGAGAGTTGCTCCTTTGGGAACCCGGATGACAAACTGTGTCCCACGGATGCGCTCTTCCAAGTTTTGATTTTTTTCTCGTACTTCCTCCAAGACCTTACGATTGACAACATACATCTTGAGGCGTTGTCCAACTTGCAGAAGCTGGTTTTTAGGGATTCGGTTCCAGCGCAGTAGCCTTGTGATGGTTGTGTTGTACTTGCGCGAAATTGTCGATAGATTCTCTCCTCGCTGCACACGTACATATTTCAAATCGCCATGGCGCTCAAGAGTCTGTAGGTTCTCTGGAGTGTCTTGCAGCATGCTATTGTAGTGCTGGAGCCAGTGGGAAGAAGGCTCACCATACTGGCGAAGAGATTGCCATAGTGCAGGCTGATATTTCTGTGGAAGGTAGATAGTGTAATGTTTCTGATCAATGGGCGGCATCTCCCGGAGATATGCCATATTGTAGGTGAGTAATTCGTCTAGCGGCATTCCCACACGTTGAGCAACTTCTTGGAAGGAAAAGTCGACAGGTACTTGGAACTGTGACTGTTCCATTGGAGGTTCTAGTGTAACACCAGTGATTCCGAAATAATCTAAGTTCTTGTAGATGATTGCGGTAGCCATGATTGCTGGAACGTAGCTCCGCGTTTCCCGAGGTAAAGATAGCGACCAGAAGTCAGTTGGTTTTTTTCGCTGCTTGGCTCGTTTAACCGCACGCTGGACTCTTCCTTCACCAGCGTTATAGGCTGCCAGCACAAGTTCCCAATCACCAAAAATTTCGTAAAGGTATTTGAAGTGCTGTGCGGCAGCGCGTGTCGCTTTGAGCGGATCTCTGCGTTGATCAATCCAAGGATCCACCCTAAGCTGATATTGCTGTGCTGTGGTTGACATGAACTGCCAGAGTCCGACTGCTTGCTTGACTGAGACAGAACGTTCATTGAAGTTACTTTCCACTGCCACAACGAAAACCAAGTCCTGTGGAAGGCCCCAAGCTCGTAGTTCTCTGCGGAACATATCCATGTATCGCCCAGAACGAGCAAGTCCACGGTTAAGAATGGAATGCTTACGCTCAGTGTAGTAGCGTAGCATCTGTTGCACTCGCTTATTGAGCTTGATGGGAATGTCGTAGTATTTTTGATCTGCAATCGCCTGGAGCGAAGGTTTTCCTTTGTCTGTGCTAATCTGGTCCGAGGATTCTCCGAAACTGGGTAGTGGAGAGCCCCAGCAAAAGATTACTAGCAGAATGAGGAATTGCAGTGAGCGAAGCGTCATTGTCTCTTTAAAGAGAGCATTTTCGTGAATGAATTAATCAAAAAAAATAATTCCTATATACCTGATTTCTTGCAAGATAAATGACACAAAAGAAAAAGAGTTTTTCGCTGTAATTCAGCTTGTAGACTAAAGTTTTTCTTGCAAAAAAGAGATCCATTAGGTCAATTTAATCAAATTTAAGTCCACTGGTACTGAGTAAAAGAGGCTACATTGAATTCTTATACATTCCGACGTCAAAACTATTTTGTTTTTCAAGTTGATCGCGATCCTGTTACGCCTTCGGTTCATTTCTTATGGGGTAAATTCGACTTTAGAGCGATCTTAGAACGTACTGAGTCGAAAGTAATGGCTCAGCCTGATCGTGGATTCAGGGATGAGAGTGGCCAATACTTTGTGCTGAAAAGCTTGCAGAACTTGTATCGCACAGAATGGTATGAGTTTGTCCGTCCAACAGCCCACGGCTTACAACTCGAGGAGACACTATGGATAAATAATGGTAAGTATCATTATGTGGAATATCCTCAGGATCTGCAGGATGTCGCATGCTCTATCTGTGCCGCAGAAATGGATCTAAGTCCGTTACAGTCTGTTGAAATAGACTAATACTTAACCAATTTGACTACTTCATGAAATCGACTTTGCCTCAACGTAAGGTGCACATAGCAACCTTTGGTTGTCAGATGAACGAGTACGATAGCGACAAGATGCTTGAAATCTTGAATCAGGAAAATTACCAGTACACAGATGAGGCTGGAGAAGCTGACTTGATTCTGCTGAATACCTGCTCTGTTCGAGACAAGGCAGAACAAAAAGTTTATAGCCTGCTAGGCAGGCTGCGGAAACTAAAGCAAGCTAATCCTAAGCTGAAAATTGGAGTTGGTGGGTGTGTTGCTCAACAGGAAGGTCAGCAAATTCTTGCAAGAGAACGCAGTGTTGATTTGGTCTTTGGTACAGATAATTTATTTGAACTACCTGAACTCTTAGCAGAAGTTGCTCAGGGAGAGCGTATCGCAAGGACAAATCGTGTAGCTCCTCGTCAAAAAGTCAGAAATTTTATCCCAGAGGAAGTTTCTTTATCAAAAGGAGCTAACCTGAAGGCTCATCTTGCGATCACCAAAGGGTGTAATAATTTTTGCTCTTTTTGTATTGTCCCTATGACACGGGGTTTGGAAGTGAGTCGGGAACCAGAAAATATTTTGCAGGAAGCTAGGAATCTGGTTGCCCAGGGAGTTCGTGAAATTTGTTTACTTGGGCAGAACGTCAATTCGTACAAGGCAAATGGTGTCGACTTTGTCGAATTGCTACGGCGAATGGACAAGATTGAAGGATTGCAACGCATAAGATTTACATCACCACATCCTAAAGATTTTCGAGAAGAACTTGCGGAAGAATTTGCTGAGTTACCAAGTCTATGTGAACAACTCCACCTACCTCTGCAGTCAGGTTCAAATCGTGTGTTACGTCGAATGCGTCGCTGGTATACCTTGGAAAAATATCTGGAAAAAGTAGCCTTGTATCGCCGTTATGTACCACAGGGAACGTTATCAACCGATATGATTGTTGGCTTTCCTGGTGAAACAGAAGAGGATTTCGAACAGACTTTGCAAGCGATCCAAACCGTCCATTATGACCAGATCTTTGCATTTAAGTACTCTCCACGGCCAGATACACCTGCGGCGGCATATTCAGGACAGTTGCCAGAAGAGGTCAAGATCGAGAGATTGAGCCGGCTATTGGAGTTACAGGAGCCGATTGTAAAAGCCAAAAATAAGGCTTTGATCGGTAGTTCGCAGGAGGTCTTGGTCGAAGGCCCTTATTTGAAGGACCCAAATCGACTCAACGGAAGGAGTCGAGGTTACCACTCGGTCGCGATTGCAAACTGTGCCGCTGAACCAGGAGAATTAGTGCCAGTTCGGATCACTGGAGCCAAAACCTACCTGCTGGAAGCAGAACCACTGTCAAAATGATCAATCAACTTCAGATCGCTAGTCGAATAGATCTTGTTTGCCCAATCTGCCACGTTGAGGGAGAGTGTGAGGCGCATTGTGTAGAAGCTTGGCAACAAGGAAATCGCCGAGATCATTTGCGAAACCTGTTGACGCCCTATCCCAATATTGCGCCGCAGTTGCTTCAAACGCTCTTAGATGACCATGCAACGCCGGAACAGGTTTTTGGCGACTGTACATTGCTTGCTTGGAATGATGAGGTGCCAGCGACTTTTCTTCCGCTTTTCAATGGTACAGCGATGATCCACACTCAAGAGCCGTTACAATGGTTTGCTCTTTTCCATCGTGAGGGACCCAATCTTCTAGATCTTTACACCAAACGCATACTAGGGCAGTTGATGCGCAGTTATAAGATGCGTGAGATGATTCAGGCGCTGCGTGAAGAAGAAGTCCAGATGATAGTTCCTCGTACAGCAGTGAAGCGTGCTAAGCCCACACAGCCGCCATTGGACCAAGCCCCTGAAATTCTGATTTCACAAGGTGGTGTGGCTGCAGATTCTTCTGCTTATCAGGAAGAAGAATGGGCTATTGATTTGATTCGTAGTCTAACCTAAAGATCTTCGATAGAAGAAGATGGTAAAATATTTGTTTGGTATTTGCACATCCCTTATCGTAAACCAAAATCGAAGAAGAAAGATAGGATTATGAAACCATGGATTGTATGGATGTGCTTTGGGTTGCTCTATCTTGGAGTACAGGAAGCCGAAGCGCGAAGAATCACTGGTGGAAAGCCAATGGCGCCGCGAAGCCCAAGCATTAACTATGAACAACTTCAGCAGCATCGAACACAGTCTCGTGCTGGTTATCAAAGTGGTTACTATGATCAAGCATACCAAGCTGAGGTTCGTAGGGGCCGTTCGGTGAACAGCATGGTTGAGAGCAATACAGGAAATCCACCGATTTATCCGCTTAATTACGGTTCACTCCGACGCTCTGTGTTGGAAGATGATGATGCCCAACGCCGGAACTTCAATCCATTCAGAGTGAAGCCAGAATACGGGACACGTCCATCTAGTCGCCCACGCCCACGTTATCCTACCGAAGGTGTCAAATCACCGATCAAACTATTCTGATTGTTTCTCACATTTCCCAAAAAAGTGTTGGCCTTGAAGGCCAACACAAACTAATCGCAAATCAAAAGAGATTTACAAATGTCTAGTCGTCTGTCTCAGCTACAGAAGTTGATTCAGGAATCTGAATTAGATGGCTATTTAGTGCCAACGACAGATGAGCACCTCAACGAGTACGTGCCTTTACACCACCGTCGTTTGGAAGCATTGAGTGGATTCAATGGATCTGCTGGTATCGCGATTGTTCTGCGGGAAGGACGATCGCAACTATTTGTGGATTCTCGCTACCATATTCAAGCAGATGCGCAAAGCGGAGAGCATTTTGAAATCCGAAAGCTAGGGCTCGCCGGAGTTCCAGACGTTGTGGAATGGCTTGCAGAGCAATCGACTGGGTGTCGTTTAGGAGTAGATCCATTCACAGTTAGCCCACGGAGTTGGAGGCGTTGGTCACAGGCGTTGGTGAGTTGCCAGTCGGAGTTGGTACCAGTACTTGGTAACTTGGTTGATCAGACCGGATCAATTGCGACACCTGAACGGGTAGAGCCTAATTTGTTGCCACTTTCTTGGACGGGTCGTTCCACCTTAGAAAAGTTGACTGAATTGCGTGACCAATTAGATAAACATCAGGCTACGCATTTATTATTGACCCAGCTAGATGAGATTGCCTGGTTGACTAATTTGCGGGGAAAAGATGTTCCTTGTAATCCCGTCTTCGAATCCTATGCGCTGATTTCCAAGACAGAAGCAATCTGCTTTTGTCATTTTCCTAATAGCGCAGAACTAAAATCACTAACGGATTGGACGTTCCATTCATATGAGGACTACGCTCTCACCTTGAAGCAATTAGCAGAGGATGCTTCTGCATGTGTGTGGTTGGACCCGCAGGGTGTTACAATGGGCACCTTGCTGTTATTACAAGATCAATCTGCCCAGGTATTGGAAGCAGAAAGTCCAGTTATCATGCCACGTGCTTTGAAGAATGAAGTCGAATTGCAGCGTATTCGCTACGCTCACCGACAGGCAGCAGTTGGGAAAATTCAGAGTCTTGCTAGATTGAAGCAAGCCCAGCAGAACAGTGAACAGGTAAGCGAACAACAATATGCTGGATGGCTACGTAGCTACTATGAGAGACGACCAGATTTTGCAGATTTGAGCTTTGAAACAATTGCTGGAGTTGGTGCCAACGCAGCGATTGTTCATTACAGCAATCCGAGTGCAACGAGAATTCTGACAGATGGCGAATTCCTATTGGTCGACTCTGGTATTCAGTGTGGGGGAGGAACAACCGATGCGACTCGTACGATGATCTGGGGAGAGCCTGATGCTGAGCAGCAACGATGCTATACGAGGGTGTTGCAAGCACATATTCGACTTGCTCGCCAAGTTTTTCCTGAGGGTACGAATGGTGCGGTACTGGATGGTGTGACTCGATCTTTGTTATGGAATGAAGGACTTGATTTCGGACATGGAACGGGTCATGGCGTAGGAGCCTTCCTCGGAGTGCATGAAGGACCACAACGCATATCAGCATTTGCCGGAGATGTTGGCTTTCGGTCTGGAATGATTATTTCCAATGAGCCTGGATACTATCGCACGGGTTGGGGAGGAATTCGTTTGGAAAATCTCTACGTCGTGCAGCCAGCTGCCCAGCATCCTAAGCATCCAGATGGCAAAGAGTGGCTTTGCTTTGACACCCTGACTCTGATCCCCTTTGAGCGTAAGCTAGTCTGCGAAGAACTTCTTACAGAAGACGAATGGAATTGGTTGCAGCACTATCATAAGCGAGTTTGGGAAGAGATTTCACCACTCCTCAATGAAGACGGGGAGAAAGAGTATCTCCAGCAAGCTTGTGACTGGTCGCAGCGGTTACAGGCGGCTGCTTAGGAAGCTTGGTGGAATCTCCAGCAAGAATTTCTTTAGAAGACCGATTTGCTCGGGAGTGTTCAGATAGGGTGCATGCCCACAGTTAGGGAGGGTAAATAACTTTCCCATTGGTCCTTTAGTCGTCATTTGTTCTGCAACACTGGGAATCAGTATATCGGAAAATTCACCTCGAAGAATCATCACTGGACAACAAATCTGCTCGTAGATCTCCCACAGATCTCCCCCTTAGGACGCTTGGGCAAAGGGTTCTGATAAACGTACATCTTAGTGAACGGTCCATCTACCATCATCTTTCCTCCTAGCTGAGGAAATTGCTAACTCCTGCCATTCCTGATCACTGAGCCACCCAAAAGGCTGGTAGACCTGCTGAAAGTACTGCTTCAGTTCCTGAAAATTGTTAAAAGTTGGGGGCCCGGAAATGTAGCTAGCAATCCGATGATTCGCTCCGGTAGGTAACTCCGGACCGATATCGTTGACCACGAATCCCACCAAGTGCTTCTGCAAACTGGTGGCTCCAAGCAGCATGCCCATGATCCTACCCATCGAAGTCCCGATCCAGCCACAACGCTCGACCTGAAAATGCTCTAATAGGGCAACTGCCTGTTTCATGTAGAATGGGACGGTATATTCCTTCATTGGATCTTGTGCCCACTGCGAATGACCTCGTCCAAGAGTATCAGGAATTAGCAGGCGATAGTGTGGAGAGAGATGGGTTGTCAGTGTACGAAAGTCTCTTCCTGTGCGTGTCAATCCGTGCCAAAGGACCAGAGTTTCACTTGCGGCAGGATTCCAAACTTCTACACGGAGTTCTCGTTCACAGCACAACACATAGTGAGATTCAGGAGTTGTCATATTTCTGAGTGCAGGGGAATTGATTTGCGAAATACTGGTTAGCCCAGGCAAAATACAAGTGTTTCAATAGTTTGCAGTGGGCTTTATTTTGCAGCGAGCGAATTCAAGGAGAAGAGAATAATGGAGTTGTCCCAAAGGCAGTGCGTGCCTTGCCATGGAGATGTTCCACCGCTTAAAGGAGATGTGCTAGAAGTGCTACTCCAAGAATTGCAGAATGACTGGAAGATGATCAACGAGCACCATCTTCAGAAAGATTATGCCTTTCCCTCTTACCAAGAAGCTCTTCGTTTCACGAATTTAATTGTGAATCTAGCAGAATCAGAAGGCCATCATCCTGAGTTGATATTATCCTTCCGCAAAGTACGTGTGAGCTACTGGACGCACAAGATTGATGGCTTGGTGGAGAGTGATTTCATCATGGCTGCCAAGAGTGACCTGATTCACGCAAATGAATTTACTGCTACCTGATGTGAGATCTTGTCAGTTCCACGATATGTCGCCAAAGCCTGCTTCGGGCTATTCACGCTGATCAATCTAGTACTGCTGACTGGTACAGCAGTACTGGGCTATCTTGTATTCCTAGCACCTGCTCCTCATCTTGATCGTAATGCGATCCAGCAGCGTCTGCTTACCGAAACAACCGTCTACTATCGTGATCAACGCACGAAATTAGGCGCCTTCTACGATCAAGTTCATCTTCTTTACCTGCAGGCCAACCAGCCAACTCGGATTGATTCTGACCTGGATACAGTGATTCCAGAAGCATTCTTTGACGCAATCATTGCCAGTGAAGATCAATCTTTTTACCAGCATATCGGCGCCGACCCTATTGGAATCCTCCGAGCGTCTTGGGCCAATTTGCTTGCAGGGCGTGTTATTCAGGGAGGTAGCACTCTCACCCAGCAGACTTCAGAACTTTTGTTTGAACACCGGCCGGAACATGGAGAGGGGCGTTGGGCAAACAAGGCCCTGGAGACACTGGATGCCCTGCGTTTGGAAGCTCGCTACAGTAAAAGAGATATTCTTGAATTCTATACCAATCTATTCCACGTGCACGGAACAGGGCAGGGATTGGCGATAGCGGCCCGTTACTATTTCAACAAAAACGTCTCAGACCTGAATCTTTCTGAGATCGCCTTCATTGCTGGTTCGGTTAAGGGGCCGGCAAACTACAATCCCTTCCGAACCCAGAATCCAGAGGAAATACAGCGTATTGTCGAGAGAGCAACGGAGCGTCGAGACTATGTCTTACGGAATATGCTGGAAATGGAACTCATCTCTGAGGAGCGCTTCCTGGAGGCGTCTCAGGATTTGGTAGCTTTTCGACAAGGGTCTTTCCGTTATCAAGACAATCACCAGATTGAGGTGGTCCGCCAGCAGATGAACGAGGAGCCATTTCACTCCATTTTACAGGACTATGGTGCTGAGGGTGTGGAGAAGGGAGAACTCCGCATTCAGACGACACTTGACCCCAATCTTCAATATCTTGCGCAGTTTGAGTTGCGGCGACATCTCTCTCGCTTAGAATTTCAGCGCAATGGCTATGCTGCTCCAGTGACGAATCCAGAGCCATCCTCATTACAACCTGAATCCGGAAACTTCTACACTGGCCGAATTGAAGAGGTGTTGCTGGGAGATAACCCGAGCGTAAAGGTTCAAGTAGGAACTGATCGGGCAGAAGTTTGGGGCTTGTTATTGGAAGAGTTCGTCCGTCGAACAAATCCGCAAGTACCCAACAAACTTCGAAAAAAAGATTTTCAGCAAGCGCTTGAGAACCTAAAAACAGGTGGTTCAATTCTAGTGGCCTTGCATCAACGTGATAATACAAGGTCTGTTTGGCAGGCGAGCATTGAACAGCAACCAACCCTCGACGGTGGCGTGATGGTTCTGCAAGATGGTGAGGTTCGGGCTTTTGCAGGTGGATTTGACTCTCGTGGATTCAACCGAGCCATGCAGGCCTATCGTCAACCTGGATCAACCTTTAAGTTGTTACTGTACATGGTGGCAATGGAGTTGGGTTGGAATCCGTTGGAGGCCTTGTCCAATGAGTATCGGGTTTATCAATGGCAGGGTGAAGTCTACATTCCCAAGCCCGATCATAATCCACCAGATAATCAAAGTTCGATGGTCTGGGCTGGTGCCCTTTCAGAGAATCTAGCCAGTATCTATTTGCTAGAACACCTGCTCGATTACTTGGACCTAGAGCAGTTCGAACGACTAATGGAATTCGCTCGCTTTGCACGAGAAGAGAACGAAAGTCGTGCAGATTACGTTGTCCGGTTGCGAGATACTTATGGAATTATTGATACTCAGTATCGAATGCAGCCCTACTTGATGGAAGCAGCTCGGCAGGAACTCTTACGCAATACTGCCTTTGAACCACCTGAAGAAGAGCAGGCGCTGCGCAATCTTTATCATGGTCGGAACTGGCATGCTGAGGTGCGCTCACGCTTGCGTTCGGGTTCTGCGCGTGTAAGCCGCGAAAGAGAGTTATTGGAACATAACTTTTTGCGCCTTCAGGAGTTGCAAGAACGGTTACGGCAGCAACTTGTACAAACAAAAGATGCCTTCCTCAACGGCAGTTTTAAAACTGATGATCAGGTGTCAGGAGAGTGGATTCAAAATTTTTATGTTCATGAAAGTGCGCTGCGGACAGATCCTTATAACACCCCCATACCTCCACGATTAGCCTACGCAGAGAACCCCCGTGATCTTACAAAAGGCTGGGTTCCCATAACTCCCTATCGCTTCCGCTTGTACAATCAGGTCTGGACTTCGAATCAGCGAGAGCGCTTCTTTTCACCAGCTAACATTTGGTTGCACGGAAAGATCCGTTCCACGATTTTTCAGGGACTTGAAGACTTGATGCAACAACGTCAGCAGGATTTATTGCGCCAGAAGCCCTATTCAACGGCACGTCTTTATTGGAATCATGACTTCAGGATGCTGCTTTCCCTACAGACAATTGTGGAAGTAGCAACCCTCCTAGGTGTCGAGAGCCCACTTCAGCCAGTGCTTTCGTTTCCGCTTGGTGCGAATGACGTAACGCTACAAGATCTGGCAATGCTCTATCAGTCCCTGGCCACAGGTCAAGTTTTTGGAGATTCCACATCACCCAAAAAACATTGGTCATTGATTCGACGGATTGAGGATACTGGGGGTAGAACTATTTACGAAGCGAATCATCAATCTCGTACCATTCTTGATCCCGGTGTCAATCGGGCTTTGCAAGAAATTATGCGTTCAGTAGTTGAGTATGGAACAGGCCGAAGAGCAAAACGCTTTCTACAAACAGAGTATGTGCGTGAAGATGGAAAACAGGTGAAAGTACAAATCCCTGCTCTGGGGAAAACAGGAACTGCCAACAATTATTCAAATGCGACCTTTGTTGGTCATTTGCCAGTTCCAACACGACAGGGAATGCAAACCCAGGGAGGTCACACAATCGCCGTCTATGTTGGCTCAGATCGACCTGGGGAAGCCGAAGCAACTGCAAATCGGTTCCGCCTGACAGGTTCCAGCGGAGCTCTGCCAGTTTGGTCGCGTATCGCCTACTACCTGATTCAGACTCGCGAGTACAAAGAACGCCTACGAATCTATCATCCCAATCTCAAGTCGCTCGAAGGAAAGCTACTTCTAAGTTATGCGACATCTCCTCCGCTCAATGTAAATGATAAAAATGGCTTGCTGGAGGGAGATGTCACGGAGCGCAACGCAGAGGTCTTCTTACCACTACCCGACTCCAAATTACCCCGGGAGATTCCACTGTTTTCTCGCTTGCTGGAAGGGCGATCACATACTTCAGCGGAGGGTGTCTGGAAGGAGGGAAGATGGATTACCGCAATGAAGCAGCCACAGTTGATGAGCAGCACGAGTGATACCGACGTAGAGCAAGTGCCGAGATAGATCATCTGGGCCATAAGTGGAAGCATCTGCATCAACTAAGAGAACATAGTCAAATTCAAGCCCCTTGGTTTGTGAAATATCAGTCACTTCAACTCCGGCCCTGAAAGAAAAATCCTGATCAGCAACCAATCGTAATCCTGGTATCTCGGCTCGTTCTAACTGCTCTGCAATTTTCCTAGCCTCTGGTAACTCTCGAGTAAGTACGACCACACTCGCAGAAGGCTCTCTCCTCAGTAAACTGCCGAGACTATCCACTAGAAACGCAATCAGTACTCCTGGATGCTGAAAGCCAAACCGTTCCACAGGTGCACCATGTCTTGTGGCTTCCCATACTGTATTTACACTTAGGTGACCAATGACATGCCTTGCAACCTCCATAATTTCATAGGTAGACCGGTAGCCAATCGTTAGCGGTTCCATTGCAGTAACTTCCACACTCAGGGCCGGTAACATGGTATTCCAGTCCTGGTAGCGATTTCCTGCCAAAATACGTTGATCCATATCTCCAGCCAACGTTACGCTTCTACGCTCTGGAGGCGTCATGGAGAGTAATAACTGAAGCTCTGGAATACTGAAATCCTGGACCTCATCCACTAGTAAATGATGATACTGCAGTAATTTATTCTTCCGACCACGGAGTGGTCCCGTAGTCAGTTGGTAAAGCAGCAACAGTAGGGTGTCATCTTCTTCATCTAGGGTTGGCAATTCATCGCTGAGACTCTGATTTTCTAGCCAACCTTCCTGTGTTTCTCCATCTTCTTCGACTCGTTCTCCGACGATGACCTGACGCCGCTGGTAACAACGTACGTTCCAACTCCAAATTTCTTCGAGTTGACTTTCACTGAACGAACCTGGAGCAAAATCAGTGATTGCTTTCTGCAAGGCTCTACGTTGAATCAGCGCGTCATTCCAGAGTTGAAGAGCTAATGCTTGAGGATTCTTGAGGACATCAGGGAACCAATCTTCTACTAGACGGTTTATTCGCTGCCGGATTGAGGAATCGGGCATAGGTGGTAGATGTGTAAAGGTTTCTTGCCCCTGGGTCCATTTCAACAGGCGAGATAACCGATCGGTCACTGGAGAGTTAGTAGAACTGTTCCACACAGTGATTACATCATCCCCTTTGATCAATGAACTAAACAATTCCATCAGGGTAGCCTGAAACTGTTCCAGCCGATGCTCTAGCTCCTTAGCACACCAAGCAAGAATGACAGGGCTTCGCTTGAACTCGATTACTCTTACGGGAGTATTCTCAGCATAACGAGAAGGCAAGTCTGGGAAAAAACGTTGACGTAACTGAGCAACCCATTCCTGAAAAACTCTTGCTTCTACTCCATCAACTCCAAGTGAAGGTAGTAGCTTGCTAATGTACTGGGCGAGGGCCCGATTGAAAACAATTGGTAGGATGCTATTGCTATTGAAGTAGTTTGGCTTTTGTGTCATCAGGTAGGCGAGTCGATGTAAAGCTACTGTGGTTTTGCCCGAACCAGCCCCACCCTGAATAAGAATCACCCTAGCTTCTGGCTGACTAATGATTCCAAACTGCCGTTCATCAATCAGCGCTGTGATTTGTGGTAGATGCTTGTCCAGTCGGTACGGTCCAATTTCATGGATTGGTCGAGTAGCACTACCACTTCCGCCACTCAACTCAATCCTTGTTTGTTCCCACTGAAACCATTGACCGTCTTCAAAAAACCACGTTCCTTGTGGGCAACTGACACTGCGTAGAACTCCATCTTCGATACGGACTAGTCTTCTAAGTAAGAGCCGTCCTTCAACTTCACGCCCTCCCAGTTCTTCGATATACTCTTCCTCTTCCTGGTAACGGTAGAAAATTTGACTAACCGGAGCCTTTTTCCAATCGACTATGGAGCAGGAGAGATGGCCTGAGAAGAAGTTCTGGTTGCCAAGCAGTAAATCTCGAGTCTTTCCCTGCTCCTGTAAGCGCATGTGGGCAAAATATGGGGAATGCCAGTGAAAACTTCGATTCCGTGGTGTCCGCTCCTGTTGACGTTGAGCAAGCAGAACCAGTTGCTCAATTTGGGTGGTCAGCGCAGGTAAATCTTCTGGATGCGCTTCACTTAGAGAATCTCGCAACTCGAGAATGTCATCATAATAATTGGGGTCAGCTTCATCAGCTTGATCACGCAAGGCTCCTTGTTGAACTTGTTGTAATAAGTCCAACTCTTCACACACTGCGTCCGGGAGAGCAGCAACCGGTGTTCGCATAACAGGTAACGAATAGTAAGAGGTCTAGAGGGACGTGGGTGTGTCTTCAGAATGAGTAGTCTCAGATGAAGCTTGCTGAAGGAAATATTGCCCGATGAATAGATCCAGCATGGCTATCACCGCTTCATCAAGATGCTGCATAACCCAGAGTATGATTTGTTCCCCTTGTGAAGCCAGGGCAACATCAGTGAAGTGAGACACGTATTTTTCAAAGCGGGTGAAATCACGATCCTGTCCGGAAGTAGTAGCTGCATCTACAAACAGATAATCTGCTAAGTCACCAACTCTTTTAGTATGGCCGAAAATGATTTGTCCATAGTGAATATTGAGAGTTGGAAACTGTTTGGCCTGTTGGCAAGCGTCTTCCAAGCTGTTTGGTAATCCATCAGAGAGATGAATCACTACTCGATGCCCTTCTGTTTTCCCAAGCAACTGTTGAGAAAATGAAAAGATGGCATCGTAGGCAGTTGTGCCACCTGGTGCAATGAAATTCTGAAAATTATTCATTATCCCCTGGGCACCGTCGCTATAGGGTAAAATACTCAACGTAGAGTCAGGCAAATAGGCTGGCAGAGTTCTCAGTAACTCCGCACAAACCAGATTAGAGAGCTTAAAGATTTCTTTCTCGAAGGTAGAAGCACTCATGTCCAACAGAATCATCACATGGTGCGGTACACTCTGAATCTCGGGAAGTGTGGTTTCCTGAAATAAAGAAGGAAGCTCTCCCTGGTTTTGCATCTCCAGCACTTTCTTGGCAACATTGGACAGGGTTGCTTCCATCACTTGTTGATCATGAGCAAACAGACTTTCCTCCATTGGAATTAGCGGGGGATCGAGTAAATCAAACTTGGTTGGGACTTTAAACTGGAACATGTTCTCTTCTGCCTGCTGCCGTAGTTCCTTGTTCAGGCTTGAATTCTTATTCTTGCTTTCAAGGGTTTGTTGACGTTGCTGATTAATAGTTTCCAAAGCGGAACGATATTCTTGTAGAAGCTCTAGGCAAATTTCGTGTTTGAGTACACAGGCAAATTTTTGTTCCCAGTTTTGCTTGGGAAGTGGCTCTCCCCGAAAAAAAGGAATACGACGACCTTGCTGTAGATGAATCTCAAAGTCTGGGTCTAGTTTGCCAAAGCGAAACCCAAGGTTTGATAGACGCAAAATCTCATGAACACTGAGGAGCACACGTCGTTTAGGAATCAAAAAATTGATTCCCAGGATGCTGACTTCTTGAAGACATTTTTTCAGAAGTTCGATATTTTCTGGTGAGTCACCCGCATACTCAGTGAGTAGAGAATTTTGTAATTCCTGACTGCGATGAATTGCCGGTGCTAGTTCCACATTTCGCAGGTGTTCACCTGCCAATTGGCGGGTCTGTGCACGCAGGTCCGCATGAGGTCGGGGATCGAGTTGAGG
>Ga0209631_10001326_pt1 | contig 31777 bp, 42 predicted proteins | sample COG_08_FD_184752 | JGI IMG/M metagenome (GOLD analysis project Ga0209631, IMG submission 184752) | Pelagic Microbial community sample from North Sea - COGITO 998_met_08 (SPAdes) (version 2) | ecosystem: Environmental > Aquatic > Marine > Neritic zone/Coastal water | place: Helgoland, sampling... | reverse complement strand
TGGACTTAGCTCAGACAAACTAAAAAAAGTATATTTATTTTTTTGGAATTTTTATTTTACCTCGACAAAGTGGACACGTAGGCTTGTTCCACTTTCTCAAACACGTTGCATGATGCGGTTTCTGACAGTGTGGACACCACTGTGCGTGAGACCAAATGTCTTCCAGACAAATAACACACTCAATGGGAGTGTACATCGGATTAAATATATCCAAGGTGACAGTGCTTTTAACTTTAGATTTAAAACACATTTGATTTTTACGTTTTAGTACCTACACCATGCTCATATCACTGGGCATCCGCACCTGAATGTATAACCCGTTCCACCTGTGGCGTTCCGTGTATCCTAGTGGCATTGTCACAAACTCTGCCGTTCTGCCGTACTTTTTCCAAGCATTATCTACTGGATACCACATTGAGGTTACCAAGTTAAATTTAAGCAATGCCACATCCGCCGAGGGATCAATAGCAAAGTGCATGGTGTCACCTAAAGAACAGTTGTTGTACCAGTACTTGGCGCTGTCGCCAAACAGTGAATACCGTATACCTAGATTGTTGAGTACTGTCACAGCATCTTTAAACGAATGCCACTCCGGGCTGGACACGGATACCGAAGTACATTGATCGACGTTGCCGCGCAACCTAGTCACGTTGACCAACCCTAAAAACGTTAGCAATGTAGAAAACATTCCACACTTGCATATTATTAGCGTGTTACACCTTTAGATTATATCATAAAATTACTCAAGTATAAGTGTTCTTTTTTTTATTTCAATATGTACGGGTTTATTTACAATCTCCCTAAATATATTTACTACAGAGAGAGCCATGGGGCAAATACAAGGGTTATGTTGTTGAACACACAACGGTAATAAAAGATTTGGAAAACAGAAATATAGTCTTGAAGAAAAATTAAGAAAAGCTAAAGATTACCTTAAGAAAATTACAAACTAAAATCACACGTTTATCACTAAATTATGATCACCTGAGTCGCAGAACTAGATGCAAAGTTGCTTCTTTTTGAATGCTGTGAAATGGGTCAATGGTTAAAAGGGTTGTGGTTAGAAATGAACATGAAGATCAACGGAAAGCCACAATACGAACTTACTTATAGTCCGCCAGCGTCCTGCCGTCTTCTAATTGTTTTCCGGCAAATATAAGCCTCTGTTGGTCTGGCGGAATGCCCTGTTTAGTAAAAAGAAAGAAAATGGTTAGTTTGAATTGATATGTATGGTATTTTTTTTTTCGTAGATGTACTTACCTCTTTATCTTGGATCTTGGTCTTTACAGTTTCAATTGTATCGGATGGCTCGACGTCTAACGTAATGGTTTTTCCTGTTAGGGTTTTGACAAAAATTTGCATTTTTATGTTTGCAGCCTGTATAAATATGTTGTAGTTTTCTATATGCATGCCTTTTGAACACTGCGTGCTACTATATTAACGACTTCTCGTGTTTGCATACTGTTAATAACCACGAGACGCCCATGCAACACAACAGTATACAGTAATTAAACGCGAATGCGTACATTGTATACGTGTAGTCTGCACAATCATCGGATAGGTTTCCCGCTTGAATAATACAAAGACATAGTGCGACAGCAATAAATATGATGTATACATAATGCGTGTAAGTTGTGTTACCGCACCAGGTTGTGAATTCGTGCCTTAAGTTTTCGTCAAGAAGAATAAAAAAAAGGAAGATGTAGCACGCTCCTAGAATAACCCCGTGTTCAATGACCTCCAAAAAGGGAGGTTCGCACATTTTCTGTACATATCTTGGGGTTATAGCTTTTTATTCCGTTTTCGCCACCACAACAAACGACCAGCCTTCATTGAAACACCCCACCCCTCCGCGTGTTTCCAATCATGTGGGTGAAGTTCAAACGTGTACAGACCCAAGACGTCGTTGCTGGGGTGGATTGGGTTGTTCATTTGTTTCGTTTCCTCCAGCTGCTTCAGTGTTTTTTGATGATTTATATATGTGTCTAGTGCCTGACAGCCCCCAAAGATTCCAAATGTGTAAACAAGCGTATTCAGGCTAGTGACGTGACCCGAACTAAGGAATGCCTGGCACTGCACAAAGTCACTTCTACGAATCCCAAATCGTTTCAAAAAAACTAGGCGGTCAACATCGTCAGTTTCCGGAGCCGAGAACCCGTCAACAAGACCTAACATGCGGGCTATGATGCACTGGTCGTGCGCAAAGATACGTGTATCAATAAACACGGTTTCGTCGTCCGCACACACACACTCTACAAAGTGAGACATTTTACATACAACTGTATAATAAGTACACCATTATAATCTAAATCATTTTTCTAAGTGTCTCCTTCATCACAGGATGGTCCTTGTACTTTATAAACTCTGCCATATCCTCGTCCATGTAGTCTAGACACTTTGTAACCTGCTCAATATACTGTGGAACAACCGTACGCATTTCTGTGCAGCCCATTACAATTGCCTTGGCTTTATCCGCTTCCGTGTCACGCACAGGGCAGTGGAGGCGCTTGATCCAATCAAATGTTGTATTCACTAACCCCAGCATAGATGTACCCCCAAAAGCGTTATTCTCCACCATTTGGCGAAATAAGTCAACGTCAAACTCTGTCCGAATCCTTTCCGCTGTTTTCAGACGCGTAGTTTGTGTCAGGCGGTTCACAATCGTTTCGTACTCGTCTACAAAGTCCATTTGTGGAATGGACAATAGTTAAATAGGTATGATATTCGTAGATATTTAAAGAACATGTACTTTATAAATGTACTACTGGTGCTATTTTCTTATTCAATGGATAAGTATTTCGTGCTGGCAGGTCGTTGGGCTTTGGTGGGTGTCAATTTGGTTTCTATTACTTTTATTTCCACTAATTATACTACGGTTAGATTCCGTACGTATTAGAATACGTACATTACGTATTTGTGGACAACGTCCATCAACGGACGCCGAATTACACGCCTGTGTAAAAGAATGTATCGTGAAATCAAGGCAATATACTATTGTTGGTCAAGGTTGGCATTTTTTTCTAAAACGCAAAATACCGGATGGAGAAATAATTTTTACGGACACTTTTAATAAACCATATCTATTTAAAAGCACAACCTTTTATCCCTGTGGAATGACAATAGCTACATTATGTAAGGAAATGAAGAAAGAGGACAGAGCTTTTCACTCATTACCTTCATATGAAAATATATCCCTTGGAGCATGGGTCATAGATTCTAATCATGGGTCCAGTGGCGATACTGGGCAAGCATCAAATTATGCATTTGATAAGATAGATTTTATTGATGCGGATGGTAACCGAACACAGTTAGAATATAGCTTGGGCATGAAAGAGAATATTAAGTGCCTGATAGGAATAAGTTTTGTTAAAGAGAGCCTGAATATGAATACTACCATATACGAAAAATCTGCCATGATTATAAAAAATAATGATTTAAGTGCATGGTTAAAACCGTCTTTTCAAAGAGTTTTATTTATTGGCAGAAAAAGTATAGGAGTTGTTTGGCGCAGCAGAAACACAACCCGAACCCCAAAACGGCGCTGCTGTGGAAGACGTTGTTCCAGGTATACGCATACAGATCCACACTGTTGCTCTCGTTTTTGTTTGTGGCTGCAAATAGACCCTCTAAACTATAATGACCAATGCGGGTGTTGTAAACTTTTTGAATGTTTTAGCAAGGATGTTGAAGACTACAATAGCATAGTGCATAATTATGAGATGAATAGGCTTGTTCCGTATATTGCGACTGTAATGACAGTGTTTGCATGCAACACTTATAATTTTGAAATTTTTGTAGACTTGTGGAAAATGAAAAAACTACAATTTTTCAATAGGTTGCATACGGAGTTAAGTAAAATAAAATCAGGACGTTTTGAATTACGGTATGGCAAGCGATATCTTTTTATTGATGTCAGTTTACGGAATAATTTTGAAGAGCCATTTAAAATACTGAAAAATCTAGGAATTAAACAAGTTGCCCTACACACTGGTAAATATGATGTTATCCAACAAACACTATCCGTAATATCAGTAAACGAATTTTTCGCGGGTCCTGGAACAGACGCATCGCAAAGACCAACGAGACTAAGATTACGTTTTTGAGGCTCCAGTACTACCCATACATCATACGACTCTCTGCATAGTCCATTTGACGTCCGGTCGGGTGTGTCATGAGCAGTTTGAACGCATCGTCCAGTTTGTTTTCAGCAATTGCCTCACAAATCTTCGCTTTTGCAATCTGGTTTGCCTTAGTTGGCGTTGGCGGGGGTTTTGTGGTTTTGGTGGAGACATTGACGGGTGTAGTACAACGTTGCATTTTACTATTCTGGACGACTATAAGTACACCTTAATCATTTTTTGTTACGCCCGGACTTTCTGTTACTGTTAATTTCAACAACCGCAACGCCTCGTCCGGTTTGCCCGCTTCGAGCAGATCTATAAGTTGGTTTCTTGTCAAATGCATAAGGTACATCATAAACAGAGTGAAAAGAAGGAGAAGAAAGAACATTTTTAGGACTCTATTTACTTTTATACTATCACATAAATGTTTGTACCAAACAAGTGGGGGCACCTCAAAAAGGTCCCCTTCTCAAAGTACGGATTCACCTACTGCTGTATGGCGCAATGGATCCTTGTACAAACAGCTGCGCGCAAATTCGAACCGTTTGAACACTTTTTTGAAATGGAGCCGGAACAGCTCCCAGAAATCACAGAAGCAGCGCACGACGTGTTAGAGGAAGGGCTCGCGGAGATGCTCGGAGCTTCTGATATCATACCGTACCTGTACGCGCATCCCAACAGAGTGCTTGGCATCGGAGTTTCCCAGAAAAAAGCAGAGTTTGGAACGCCCCATACTGGAAAAAACTTGTATGGAAGGGCAATCCGTCGGGTATTAAAAGCCCGCCAAAGTTCTAAATGAGCGCATGTCGCATTTGTCTTGAGGAGGAGGGAGAAATGATTCAACCGTGTCTGTGCAAGGGCACTGCAAAAGATGTGCATCCAGAGTGTCTGCAGAAGTGGCTCACCGTGTCGGGCAAGAGAGAGTGTGAAATTTGCAAGCACCCCTACAAAGTTGACGATAGTATTGAGTTTGTGTGTACACCCATACCAACCTGCAGACTATCTGACAGCAGTCCTTTTCCTGTGATTCTGTGCACCCTGATGCTTTTCACTATGCAGACGTTTGTGCTGCTGTCCGGATACGACCCCATGCTCGTAATGTTAGGAGTAAACGTTGCCCAAGTTTTACTACTATACTTGCTACAGGCGCAAATTTGCCCGCTACCGTCATGGTGTTTGTGGAAAGTATTTTCTACACTGAGCTTTATTGCCGCAAACGTTATGTTCAACACATGGCTGTTTGTATTCTACGAGGCTGGGACGACGTGTATTCTTATGGTCTACACGTACATATACCTAGTCTACACGCAGTCGTATCACAATCTACAGTACATTTACTACGAGGAAATGCCCTAACAAGACTTTAAGTTTCCACTGTAACCAGAGTTATCACTTAATAAATTTGTAAGAATAAGCGTACCTAGTACCGTTTTACTAGCTAAAGAGAGTGTCACATAAAACCCCTCCACCCATTCGTTAATCGAGACATCATTGCATCCTCCACACGGACAATCCTGCTGACCAGATTTACCTACCTCCTCGGATGTTCTACACGTGCGAATTTTAAAATCTTTCAAGCAAAGCTGACATATCTGCGTCACTCCGAATAAATTGTAAAACACAAATACGGACCATACTGCAGCATAAACAAAGTCTGGAGCATGTACTTCGGAAACCTTATTCGACCGATTAAAATGGGTAATAAGAATACCGATATACGCAGTAAGCATTGTTACCCACCCGAGAAAGTGAGCCAACCAACCTAAACAACGTGCCGAATTCACAAACTTTTTTTCGTTCTGCTTAATCACAAACTTTTTTTCGTTCAATATGAACCACGTGTCCGCAAATAACCGTTCACTGATAAGACCAAGTATTTGAGTGGTAAATGTCAGAATACCAATGGAAAGAATAATATTTTCTTCGAGAATTCCACTTGCTATACTTAGAGCTATCATCATGAGTGTTGCCGAGATAGAATATTCAATAAAACGGCAACTATTGACACCCGTATCAAGTATGGTGTCTACGTATTTAGGGTTGCAACATTTACAACAACAAACGTTATCGTTGCAACATTTACAACAACAAACGTTATCATAATTAATGGCGACACCGATCTGAAATAAAAACGATAATAAATGAAACCAAAACACAAGCCAAAATAAATTCACCTTTGAACTCTTTGTCACTTCGAACGGATCAATTGCAAATTCATTATTTTGAGCTCCATAATACTTTGGTGGACACGTTTTGTTACAGAACGCATCCTTCTTATCCCATTCTGCGTACATAGCATTTAACTGTACATCAGTATCCATACTATTATTGCCTAAGCTCAAAGTTAAAATTGTATTTAATAAATGTACAAACGCTGCTATTATATTTACAACAATAAAAACTCTGCATTTCTTTTGTTTTCCAGTATCGATAAATGAACATTGCTTTGCACAATTATTTGCACTGCAACATTTCTCCGGAGGTTGTAAGAAATTTGGGGTGGGTTTGGGTTTTGGTATTAATAATCGTAACATTTAAACATTAGCAAGGGATTTAAATACTTTCGATTTTTCTAAAGCAACTTTTACTTCCGCATTCTGTACGTGAGAAATAAACCAATTGTACATCTGTTCATCCTTAATATAATCAGACACATTATTCACATATTTTTGGATTCCAGCTGTGCCTCCGGACACAACCCCCTACGTAAGTATATAATTACATAACGGGAACCCCCTGCACTAAAGGTAATTTATCATCAATCTTCATTTTGCACTGTACACACACGTGAAATCCCGAGTAGTATTTTCCCAGGTGAATTTTACTGTGCGCTGGCTGCACGCAGGTGTATCCTTGAGTAATTTTGTTGCAGCATATATTACAATAGACGTTTTTGAATGTCTCCACCTGTGGACGAAATTGATGTTTGGCAAATGTGACGTCATTTACAATTGATGCAGACTGATGTTGGAGGAGTACAAGCACAGGCTTTAAGTAAGGGTCATGTTGTTGGCAATCACACAGACGGACGGCATATTGGGGAGGGGGGTAATGTGCCCTGACAGTTGCCTCAACAACTGGAAGAATATATTTTGCCGACGGACGTGCGATATGAATAATGATGGACATTTAACTATTGAATGTATCTATAAGTACTTTCTATTCATTCACGTAACGAGTCCGTTTCTGTTTTGATGAAATTCGATAGAGAGAACTGCTTGTACTAAGGTTCTCGACGTCTTTATATTTTAAGACAAACGGTTCGTAGATGCATAAGAACGCCTTGCGAATAGCGGAAATCTGTTTCGCGCCGGTCACGACAATTTTACCGGAACGAAACAGTAGGAACACAACTTTGGGATTTTGAACGCGCAAGACTGCCCCTGGAAACAGAGACGGTTCGTACGACACGTATGGTCCGTGATCTTTTGCCAATTCATGAAGCTTCAGTGGAAATGGCACGCCTACGGAAGCAACGATATTTTGTATGCAGAATCCTTGAAACGAAACGTTAATGTGTTTTTGTAGCAACCGTGTGTACTTCCGGCAAGCCAACAGTGAATTTGGTATATCTTTTGACCCTGTGCAGACCATGTTGCCGCTGCTGAAGGTGAGCGCTGTGGTTTTCGGGTCGCGTATACGAATGGTCATTGCGGCGAATTTCGGAGGATTAAAGTCACAGTACTGCACTTTTTGAGAAATTTCTTTCAGGTTTAACTTGGTTAGTCCTAACGAAAACGTTGCCACGCAGTTCTGAATTTTAATTGGCGGTGTGTCCATTTCCGTCTGCTTGAGATTGGCAACATTGTATTTACTTTTTCCCATTTACACGGTACTTACTATGACTAGTACACCATAATGATAAAATATTTTGCACTGCTGGCTGCGCTGCGGTTCGCAGTTCAAAACATGTCTGATACATACGAAACTTCAACAGAGCGCTGTCGGTTTCTGCTCAAAAAGGCGCAGGGCGCGACGATAGAAAGCGTGCGCAGCGCATACTGTGTTGAAGTCGTGGAGGCGGACCATATGGCAACGTCTGAGACACTCGCACAATACAAGCTGGGTTTTTTGGCGTCGAACGAGACGTACTCAACGAGCGAACAGGTGTTGGCATACTCTTGTCGAATTCCTTCGTGGGTAGAGACCTTGCTTGTGTGGACCGCGGGTATCGGACCGTTGACCTTTGTCTGGATTTTACGTCTGATTTTACAAAAATTTATGGTGAAAAAGCTTGCACATCCCGTAGCGCCCAGACCCAAAGCACCGACCTCCTTAGACAAACCACCGCGCTTTCCAAAACGCAATGAAACACACACTCGCAATCTTTATAAAGCGGGAGATCGTCAAAATAAACCCAGAGACATAGAGCAGAAAACTTTGAAGAAGACCGCAGACGCCATCATAGGCACGTTCGGAAAGGTGTCGCCCGCTCTACGAAAACGCATTATGGGCACAGAACCGTAGGATACTTAGCACATGCGTCTGTATCAAATGATTGAGTGGATACTCTGTTTTTGTGCCGCTATTATTGTGGCAGGTACATGTTTTTACGACACCTACAAACATGTTGTGATGGCACGTTCAGAGGAAGATATCGCAGCAAGTCGTCGCTGAGCTGAGTACTTAAGAGCATGCCCGTTCCTGGTACCATAAGTACTTAGATTACTTGTTAACGGATAATAAATGTTAGACAATTCACCCCTTGGGGGTAATGTTAAGAATGTTTTTTTTATATATATTATTTTTTATAGTTTACCAGCTCAACTGCGGGCACATCTTCCACAAGCGCTGCATCAAGCAGTGGCTTGAAAAGCAACGGCTTAACAAGCAGCAAAGAACCTGCCCCATGTGTCGCGCGCCTATTTAGTACCTTTTTGCTGTGTTATGTTATTAATAAAAAATGCATATAACTAAGCGTGCATTTATATTAAAATGTCTGACTGTTCTGACTCCGATGACTCCGATTATGTACCTGTTGAGGAAAGGGAATTAATCATCGGATCGGCAATCGACACTGCAAAGACTGGAAACGGAAATAAGCAATGTCTGGGAATACATAAACAACATGGCGATGCCCGAGACGCTCGAAGACATCTACAATGCTAAAGACTGGGTGTGGGTGATATTGGCTTTGAAAAAATTCTGCGAAAACCCTACAGACGATCTACACAGAAAGAAATTAACAGAGAATATAGTGAACAATCTAGTAGGTTCAAGTATTCATACACAATACAAACTCGAAGAATTTATAGATAAAAAGTTTTTCAACACACTGTTTTGGACAGCGCTGTTTGCATTTTTAAAAAAAACTTACGAAGAAATTCAGGAAGAGGAAGCAATGTGTTATGCGGCAGGCGGTGCAGGCAGGAATGACTCCGTTAGAGTACCATGTACAATATTTCGATTTTAAACAGTATGAGTTCGGAAGAGCTGCCAATCTAGGCAACGCAATCCCGAATGGCACACAAAAGCTCGAGAGTCAGCTCAACTTTAATCTTGGCGGATCTATGTGTAACTAAAGCGTCCATAGATGGATCACCGTCGGGTAGATCTTTTCTTCCTAATCGCTCTTGTATTTGATCTTGTATTAAATCGTCTATTGATTCAACACCGTCGGGTAGCCACCCTCTCATCTCTTCTGTGATGCGGTCGGTATAATCTGTGGCTAGAATGTTCTTCCATGCTGTTAAATCATGGCAATGTTTTTTTGCACAGTAGTCTTTGCGTTCCTGGATCGTTTCTGAGATCAGCTCAACAGCTTTCCTTGTTTTGGTGGGAACATATTTCTGCCTAGGGATGCTACTAGATGAAGTTCCCTCCCAAACCACCATGGTGTATGTGCGTTGTGGTAGAAAATCAAATGGAGGCGCATGCGAAGAGTATACCGCTATCGCGGCAGATGTGTGCGTCGTACGATGCGTACGTTGACGCGTTGGGAAGCATCCTCCAGAAACACAAAGTACATGTGAACCGTTTCACGTTTGACGGTGAGGAAAAATTGGACGTTGAGTTTGTTGGTGCAAAGATTGAGCGTCCAAAATATTTGGAGGCGGACGGAACGTCACACGAGGTGACTCCACACGAGTGCCACCTTCGGAATCTTACGTATAGTCTGTTGTTGTATACAGACGTGCATGTGACTATGCATGGTGAGTCCTACGTGCTTCCGTCAGTGTACCTTGGACGCATTCCGCTCATGGTTGGCAGCAAGCACGACCCTAATGACAAGCTGTGTCCCTTTGATCCGTCGGGATACTTTATTGTGAAGGGCTCTCAAAAAAGCATTATTTTCCAGCGCGCACATATTCACAACTGTTGTTTGACGCTGCATCGCCGGGTGAACGGCAACGAAGCCTATGCGCTCTGCTGCAAGTCTGAGGGGGGGTGTGTTGCTGTCACGACTATTAAGTGGACGGGCACGCACGCTATGGTCACGTTTCCAAAACTAAAAAAAGAAATAACAATTGGTACGCTTCTGCGGTTGCTTCCTGACACAACGTTTGTTCCGTTGACGGCTGAAGAGACAGCATTTTTTCAGGATGCGTTGGACGAGACGTCTGACGTAATTGTGCAGGATACGTTTGCGCTCGGAGACGAGGAGGAAGATCGGATAAAGCAGATGCTTGTCTTTTGCCTGCCACATACAAAACATAAGGCTGGGTTCATACGACTCATGCTGAAACAGCTGTACAGGGATATTCACAAAAAACAATGGAGCGACAAGGACAGCCTCATGTTTCAACGTATTGAAATGGTGCACGATTTGCTCGCGGGCTTGACGCACCATTTAATGAATAAAATGACACACTCTATGTATCAGTTTATTCACATGAAAATGAAGGGCAAAATGCAAAAGGGTACTATTCTGAGACTCATTCAGCGCACAACAACGTTGACGGATGGACTATGCTACGCACTCGGGACCGGCAACTGGAACACCCCGAGCCACGACGGACGTCAGCGCGTGGGTGTGGCGCAGCTGTTGCAGCGCGGGACAATTTATACGGCAATATCCCAGCTCCGACGTGTGTCGTCAAGCATCAAACCGGAGCAGAAATTGAGCAAGCCTCGCTTCGTGCACGGTACGCACCGGGGCAGGATTTGTTACATTGAGACTCCCGAGGGTGCCAGTGTGGGGTTAGAAGCACAGTTGAGTATTGGTGCGTACGTGTCCATTGACACTCCAACGCACAGCATCGTGGAGTTTATTAAGGATGATGGTGATCTGATGATTGTGATTAACGGAAGCCTTGTGGGATACGGAAGCCTTAAAGTTGCGGACATCGTGCGGCAAGCGCGCCGTACGGGTCAGATTTCAAAAGACGTGTCCGTTACTGTGAACTGTAGAACAATCTGTGTTCCTAATATTAGTATTCGAACGAACAGCGGGCGGATCTGTCGTCCTCTGTACATTCTGCCGCTGCGCGACACCACGGACATGAGTTTCACCCAGATGCTCTCGGAGGGTATTGTGGAGTACCTGGACGTATACGAGGAGGATACCATACTTGTGGGAGAGACGCACGCTGAAATTGACCCGATTCTGATGCTCGGTTTTTGTGCCGGTCTTACACCCTACTCCAACTGCAATCCTGGTCCGCGCAACACCTACCAGGCGGCAATGATCAAACAGGCGCAGAGCGTGAACTCAATTGCCTTTAAAGACCGGTTTGATACGACAAACAACGTGCTACACTATGGTCAGACGCCTCTCGTGACGACCTCTGTGGAGCGTGTGTACAACCACGGTATGGGACTTACTGGGCAGAACGCTATTGTGGCTATTATGCCCTTCAAGTATAATCAGGAGGATTCAATCATTATGAACAAGTCTAGTATTGAGCGAGGGTTTGGCAGGTGCACGCAGTTGAAAACAATCAAAGACACGCTCTGTCCAGGGGAGACCTACGAAGAGTTTCCCAGCGAGAACGCGCTCGTAAAGCGGGGGGACACGCTAATCACAAAGAAAAAGTCAGGTTACAGGGGGGTGCGAAAGAAGCGCGTCAAATTTGAGGTGACAAACAAGGTAACGTCCACGCACGCTGGGGTGGTGGATAAGGTGCTTGTGTACAAGGAGCGAAACGGGTCTGACGCCTGCAAGGTACGCCTGCGCCGCGCAAAGGTCCCCTCCGTTGGGGATAAGTACGCTTCAAGAAGTGCACAGAAGGGTACCATCGGGATGGTGGTGCCGCAGGTGGACATGCCGTTCACACTCGACGGAATCACGCCGGATATTATTTTAAACCCACATGCGATTCCCAGTCGGATGACGTGTGCGCAGATCATGGAGTGCGTGAAGAGCAAGTACGGCTGCTACGCGGGGCTGCAGGACGGCTCGCCCTTCAACGGGGACACTGCGGAGGGACTCATGTCGCTGCTAGGCTCGATGGGGTTTAAGAAGGACGGCACGCAGGTGATGATGAACGGTGTGACGGGGGAGCGGTACCAGGTGCCTATTTTCATTGGTCCAACGTTCTACCAAAGATTAAAGCATAATAGTGCGGACAAGAAGCATGCTCGCGGCAGGGGGCGAAAGGACTTTCTCACGCGCCAGCCGAACGAGGGGCGTATGAATGGGGGAGCCCTGCGGATGGGGGAGATGGAAAAGGACGCTCTGTTGAGCCACAGTGTACCGCACGTGCTCGTAGAGAGACTGATGCACTCCAGCGACGCGTACGAGATGAACGTGTGTGCCTGCGGGCTCACGCACTCCATTCGTGGTGGTGTTTGTAATCGCTGTGATCAAGCTGCGCATACAATGACGGTACCGTATGCGTTCAAGCTACTGCAGCAGGAACTCCAGGCGATGTGCATAGAAGTAAAATTAACTTAGATAGCAAGGTGTATATATGAATACATGATTATGAAAATGAGCAAGGAGGAAGATGCTAAGCTTGGCATGGAACAACACTTTGATCCATGCGCTGCATGTGTCTGCATTACGAATATTGTTCTGCTCTGTGTGACTGCTATAGTGGTTACAGTGATTTCCGGGGAATACCAAGTCAAAACATATAACGCAATGCACGCCAATCTACGCGGTATAACTTACGGATAGACGTTTAGAATGCGCCCACTTTCAACGCGTGCGTTTCAACTAGATGCCACTTACCAAGAGATTATGGCAAGCGTCGGAACGCACAAGGAACTCAAGGCAATGAAAACAACGGTCATGGAAGAGGGAGTAGTGTTCTTCGTGTACCGCGGTGGAGACGATAGTGCGATCGTGATGATGCGAATGGGTGGAGAGTTCTGCATGCACGTGTGTCCGTGCCCTAAAGTAAAACAACTTAATACGAACAAAGATTTACTATATGCACTATGTTATGGTATACACTAAATATGTGTTCCCGGGAATCTAAGGCGGGGTAGATCTGGTTTTGGAGATATTGTAATTTGTTCACGATCATAACAATCCTTATAAAATTGAAGTATTCCCTTAAAAGATCTTTGTTTTAAAAGCTTATTTTGATTACGTCTCGTGGATGAATTGTAAACTACGTTATACCTTGTTGTATCATCCCATTTATTAATCCATGTCTGGTTTTCCCCCCGGGCATTTATGTAGAATGTTGCAGTAGTTTTACACATATAAGTCAGAGTCTCCCTGCATCAATGCATGGTATTTGGATTTTGTTTGTTACATCTATAGTCTACGTGTGTTTGAGTTATGTTACAACACAGGAGGTGCTCCTTCACCCGAGAGTGCACGACTTTGTGTACGTGCACTCGGAGCACGGTGATTTGGGTGTCATGCTTGCGTCGATATGTACTATTATATTTGGAGCCTTAACGCGTCCAAACTACGATTTGCTGTGCCGCCGTCTTGCGTTGATGTCTGTGTTGAAAGCCGTGGTGCAAATGGCTACGATCGTGCCTGCCCCGGGTGGTGTGGAGCACTGCAGGGGGCAATCTATTTGGTCGTTCCGGGCGTGCGCGGACATGATGTTTTCGGGACACACTGCGTGTACCTACCTGATACTGTACAGATTCAAGTTTCGCTGGTTCGTGGTGGTGTTCATGGCGTTTGAACTCATTATGGGAGACTGGCACTACACGAGCGACTGCATTATGGCAGTTGTCACAGCGTACGCAATAGAGAAAAGAATAGTATATAAAGAGAGTCTAGATATGTAAATGTGGGGATACGTTGTTCCGTCAATTTTTTTGGGGTTTTTATTAGTCATTTTGTATGAGTGGAAGTATACGAATATATACAAACGATCTATTTTTCGAGTATCCCCTTCTTTACCAAACCGTTTCAATAATTATATTAACCCAATTGGACTCTTAGTATGGCTTGTTATTCTGATTCTATGTATACTTTCAATTATAGAATTTGTTTCCAGCAACAGTACGGAGTTAAGTGTGATTGTGTTCTTATTTTTAGATGGGTTGTTTCTTGTAATTATATTAGGATTTTTTTTCGGTGTAATTTTTGAAACAACGCGTTGTTTTACTCCGCCTCCGCCCGTTACTCCGCCCGAACCCGAAAGCAGTGGGAATGTGAATGTGAAATTCTCCGTCCCAAAACGCGGACTGCGTTTTGACGTGGCTTAGATGGGTTTGTACCTATCGGTGGGTATGCGCAGGCGTTTGGTTCTTCTAGGTGGCAGTAAGTTGCTGTACAGCCCGGTATGTATTTTGTTGCAGCACATGGGACACGTGTTCCCGCACAATGTCCACTCAGCGATACACGTTTTGCAGAAGATCTTGTCGCAGCAGCCTAACCATACTGGGTTGCTGATTTCGGAAAGGCATATGGGGCAATCCTTGACGCAGGCTTCCTCTACAGTGAAGGTAAGTACTGTACCGTGCATACTGTGGATGTGTACGGTAAGCATGGTAATTCATAATTTGAAACATAGCCTGAGTAAGACTACACCTTTATAAATAGGCATACTGTAAAGAAAATGGAAGTTGTATCTAGTATATGTAGTGTGTGCTCGTGCTATATAGCTTCGTGTATACATAAGGAGAAACGCGACCCTGTGAGCACCTGTGAGTACTGCAATTGTCCCTGGCGTGCCTGGCGGTATGTATCACTTATCTTTCTGCTAAGCTCGTTTGGTGTACTTTTTTTTGTCAGAGACATGACCGTTATTCTTACGGTGTTATTATTCAGCGGGTTTTCCACCATCATTCTTGGCTACTCCTTCTACGCCTTTCCAGCATTGTGCACACGCAGGGATATATGCAGATGATACGGATACGAGATCATCTTCCGTAGATACCCTTTGCGTAAACCTCGCGGGTGCGCCACACGCGCAGACTGCTTGCAGGAACGTAATCTTATCAGCTTTAGGTATCAAATCAAGTATTTTCCCAAATGGACGTCGCATGAAATCCCCGCTGAGCCCAGCAACCACAACGTGTGGCGCAAGATCCTCAACGCCTTCAAGAGACTCAAAAAATTGGGCTTCGTCTACGAGTACAGTATCGTAGGTGCGCGGAAGATCCCGTATATGTGTGCACTTTATCGCGGGTGCTTCAATGCCGTCGTGCGAACGTATACTGTTCCCAGTCCGGGTGTCAAAACTGTGATTCACCACGAGCGTGTTAGCACCCACGTGTTGCAGCAATGTGGTCGTCTTGCCCGAGTACATTGGACCCAGTATAAGCTCAAGCATTTCTACACGGTTATTAAAGTATATGTACACCATCATACAAAACGTAGTTTTCTTTTTCTGCTTCGGCTATACTCATGGTGTCCCATATCTATTCGTTGTACTTTACCGTAGCAATGATTCTCTCATTGCCTGTCAGAATGATTTCTCCTTTGGGAGCGAACCCGGGGATAAGTTTGTACTTATCGCCGACGTGCATGATGACAAACTCTCTGTCTCTATCGCGCTTCGTAGGAATCAGCTTTGGAAGGTTGTTTTTGAACCAGTCTGTATCTTGGGCAAACTTGACTTCTGCGTAGAGCAGATCTTTGCTTGCAAACGACGCGAGCGTTTCCGCCTGCTTGGTTCTCTCTTTGGGAATCTTGACCTCTTTGGTCTGCTTGGTCCTCTCTTTGGGAATCTTGAAAGGCTTTTGTTTCCACCCGGAACCAGTATGAAGACACTGTGCGTTGTTGGCGATACGGTTGGACTCTTGGATCAGCTGTGCCTGCAGTTCTTGAAATTCTGGGTAGGGGACGTGCTTGCGAAACGCGTCAACAATATTGCAGAGGACTGTCCAGTACTTTTCGTCCCAACTATACTTCCATGCGCGCATATTTCTTGGTCCCCACGATATGGCAATGGCTTTCTTGTGTCCGGAACAAGCCATTTCCCAGAATGTCTGTGGTACATAGTAGTATTTCCACTTTGGGTATGGGCGGTTAGGTGCTTTTCCTGGACACTTGACTTCAATCACGCCCTCCTCAACGATCTTGCCCTCCTTGTATATGGCGTAGGTGCCGTCTGGAGACGCCCCAACCGAGGGATCCGAATGTTTGTAGAAGGGACTTTCTGCAATATAGATATCACCGACCTTGCTTGGCGCGTCGTTGAGAAACGCGCAGATTGCGATATCTTCGTGTTCCCTTCCGTATTTCATCCACCCGAGTTGTTTTTCAGTAAACGGCGGTTTGGGTTTACCTTCAAACACAATGCCAAAGTAGTTGTCGTACTCTGCTTCATCTTTGATAAAGCAAAAGTTGGCGAGTTTTGACCCGGTGAGTCTTCCCTTCCTCTGTGTGAACCATTCGTCAGTGAGCTGAATAATACCGCCTACGAGTGGAACGAACCTACTGTGCATGTTTGTTTTCAAATGGAGAGACTTATACACCTTTATATTATTTACAGAGTCCTCCAACACTAATCATGAAGAAGCAGTATACTGGCAGAAGGGTAAATCCTATAGACAGCAACTTGAATGGAATGTACATCATCTGTTCGTAGAACCTGTACATGATGTAATTCCTTCGCTCTTTCGTGAGCGCACAGTCCTCTGCGGGTGTGACCATATAATTATCGTAGATATCTTCTGCCTCCTCCAGATTATTCTCAAAGTACATGCGCTCGTACTCGTTGTCTAGATTCATGAGAAATTCTAGCGCGAGGGAATTGAAGAGGGCGTCAAGGAGGTCCTCGCTGATGTACACGAGCCACAGGTTGGCAATGTGAACGAATAGGTTAAAGCTGTGCTCTTGGAATGTATCGAGAGAAACGACAATTGAGGAGGAGGGTGTCACCTTGTGGTGTGGATAGGACTGTTTGATATTGTCGTATGCGAAGAAGGAGTGAACAAAGTAGACCATGGCGACCGAAATCATGAGCATTTTCTGCGCAAGCGTACCACCACCGCAGTCCTTGAGGTCGTGCTTATGGATGAGTATGGAAATAAACATGAGCCACTGTGCTGTAAAGATGAGCAACGGGAGACACAGATGCCGCGCAAAAAACTGAGAACAATTCTTCTTTTTGGGGTGTGTGATCATATACCGTGTGAGTGAGCACATGCCGAATCTTGGGTCTTTCAGTATATAATCGCGCTTATCTTCAGCAGTGAGTTCAAGTACAATGGGTTCATCGACCGGTTGTATGCGTATCTCTGTGCAGATCATAGTTTTATGAGGGCGGTGTATTAATATACACCATGATATACCAAATGGATTATACTGGAGAATCCTTTGTATGTACATGGGAAAACCATCATCTGAAGATTAGGGCTCTTCGGATGAACTCAATGAACGCACTCGGGTTGTTGAAGATTATCTTGGACGCTGCAATATCAGACGGACCCTTCAAGATTAGCTGGGACCTGCGCGATCTGCAAAGACCGTCCGTACTACAGTGGTTTGAAATTATTTCGTTTGTGAACGAACACAGCAGCGCCCTGAACAGACAAACGAAGAAGCTTGGCATGCTTGTCTCGCCGCGGATGTGCCGCATAGTTACGTACGCAATCAAAATGTCGCCACCCACCTGCTCATACCTTGTGACGTCAGAGTGTAAAGAACTGAAGTTTTTCATGCGGGACATATAAGTACTCCCCGCCGTGCCCAAATGCGCCAATGGTTAGAGATGGTAAGCCGCTGCGTGCACGGGTCATTTGAGGGCGGCGTTCCGTTTTCTAAGGACTATGTTTTTTCACAGTGGAATTACACGCGTCAACAGAAACGCAAGTGCAGAGACGACTTGGCATGGTTCATGACAGAGAGAGATCACCCCGATACGGACTTATACTGGACGGTATTTAGACATAGGTTGGAGAAGAAGAGGTACCCGAGTACAACAAGAGCCTTGCAGGAGACACTGCAGGAGGCGTGGCAAACGGATGAGAACGAATGGATGCGTTTAACGTAATTCAACACGTAGTCTGTCGTGGAAGTATTTAAGCAGGTCCCCCCTCAAAAAATGATGCGCATTCTGCTGCACGGTACTGACAGACAGTTCGCCCGCAACGCCCAGGGAGCTTTTGTTAACGGTCTCACAATGCCGTCTGGTCTGATGATTCCAAACTCGGCTCGGTCCAGGTGGGTCTTTATTGGAGACTATGCTGTTGATAAAGGTGTAGATGTTGACACTGGAACAGACAAAAATGGAACAACCGATGAATTACGCTGCATTCGAGAAGATCGAGAACGAGATTGCCGAGAAGAGCATGGCGCTCAAGGCACTCCGCGAAGAGAGGAAAGCATTTCTGGACCAGATTGAGGACCTGATTACGTCCGGAGAAGTACAGAGTTTTACGTTTGGACCCAATGAGTTTGTCATGCAGGAAAAAAAGAAATTGTCGTGGAACAAGAAAGCATGTATGGAGCATGCGGTTAACGGCATGCTTGACGTGGACACGTATGCAGAGGGGGGTGAATTTGTAACGTCTTTAAAGCGTAAGCGTGTGAAAAATTAATATCTTTGTCTTATTTTTTGTTCTAGTGAGCCGAATGCCTGATTAAAAGTGCCCGAGTCTACCCCCTGCTGAATTTTTTTTATTTCTTGCGCCACGATATTGAGATCACTGTGTGTTAAGTACGACTCCTGCCAAGTCGCCTCCGTATACTTATTCCAGTCCAATATTATCAGAGTTGAACGACCACTTTGTATTTTTCGCACCCTGCTTAGGAGGAATCGCGTTGCAACGTGCATTCTGTTACACTACCTCCAATTATATAGGTGTATAATACCGTCAACACAATTATATATTATAATGTATATTCCGAAAACGGTACTGTATAAAATCAAACAATCCTGCACAATGGCGAACGTACGGGGCGCACCAACGTGGAGATCCAAGAACGACGGTGCCGGGCATCGGACGGATATCCTAAAATCTCTTCAGCAGGCACGCAAGGCAGAGTGGTTTGTGTGGAAAAAACTGTCTTCATCAGGGTACACCGTCACGGAACCAAACTTCGAGCGGGATGCGTGCGCTTCCGCCGATTTACAGATACTGATTGAAGGCATTCAGTACGATGTCGAGGTGAAATCATGCGCGGCGAGAAAGAGAGACCGTAACGGCTACCAGCTGCAAGTCCGGCGGAAGCACCGAGGGAAACTCAAGATCGTGGACCCATGGGTGCGAAACGGAACAGGTGGTGACACGCTTTTTTTCTGCGTCATGGTTTCTGGGAACAAGTGCACCGCGGACACTATATTCGGCATGCGGAGGAAAGACCTTGTGTGTACGGAACCCAACAGACCCGATCTGCGTGGACTCAAACTCGCCATTCATCCTAGGCTACAGACTGCAGAGAATATATGCTAAATAAGAAAGCGTCTCGCTCGTCAACAGTTTCCACTGCGTATGACAATTTAAGAGAATGCAAGAAGAAGGAGAGAACTACTTTAGCCTAGAGACTTCACCAGTCAAAATACACTTTTGCACAGGCAAGGTACCTACTCGTAAGAGAAAGCGTAAAAGTTTGAAATAAAAACTACATTGACACTGTTTCTGCACACCCTCCGTAGAGCAAAGTATTAGACCCAGCCAGCCACGCGGGGGTACGACACCAAAAAACGAGTTACACCAATTATATCATACACAATTATATCATACACTCTCACTCACCCCTTCCCCCTTTCCACAGCATGACCGACTCCAACAAGCGCCCGGCTCCCGCCTACCCCAGGCACACGACAGGAGGCAAAGCGCCACGCTGCCAGCTCGAGCACGCCGCCGGGGGCGCCGCGAGCCCCGCGAGCGCCGCGAGCGCCGCGAGCGCGGTGCCGAACTGCACGGTGTACGACGCCCTGAAGAAAGCTGACGAAGAAAGTGCACGCGCACTTAATATGTACGCGCTTCACCATGGCACGCGGGCTCAAGTTTGCGAAGCAATCAATGGTTTCTTCCGCACCGATGAAGGCAAAGATCATTCGTGTGCCTATGCGGAAAAGGATGACGGAGACATTCTGGGTGAGATGGAAAAGGCATGCAAAGAACTGGGTGTTCCGAAAGCGCGTTGGTTCTGGACAAACAACGATCTTGACGACGACTATTCGGACGAGGAACCGGACATTCAAGATTACTGGGACCAAGCCGATGATCTGCAGGTGAGCGTCGCAAGGCTTGCGTGGCTCATGGAGAATGACGAGGACGAATAAAAATTAAAAAACGCTTTCGAGAATAGATAAAAAAAGCAACGGGAGAACAATGGGCTTACCTTCCCGCAAGTTTACCGCTGTGGTGGCGCGCGATTCGTCCGGGAGCCGCCACGAGACTTTAAATAAAGTATTGGAATGATTATATTTAGTCAAGTACACCATATAAACTAACCGAATTCCCAGTGTACGGCTCCACTCTGCTCGCGCCATCCGACGCCACCAATGCAGAGAGTCGCTCTGTTAAATGTTTCTGGGTAGAGTGCCATGAGAACCGCTGCGCGCTCGACACACCGATTTTCCCACTTCTCCTCGCTCCCCAGATCAACATTGACGCCTGGTGGGATCATCAGAGCACGTTGGAGCTTGCTTTTGACAAATTTTTGAAAGCACTCCTCTTGTAGAGCCGGTGGGTAGGCTCTTCTGAGGGTGAAGGGGGAATCGGGGTTGTCCTTATTAAATTTTTGAATATCGCCATTAATGGGCAAGTCATAAATGAGCCCACCCACCTCGTGCCAGACATGCATGTCGCTGCCCCCGATGCCCTGTATTTGCTCCAGGGTGGTGTGCAGCTCGCGTGTTGACTGTGTGAGCGACTGGGTTACTTTCTTCATGACTTTAGCTGGTGGTTGGTTCTGCACGTAATGCAACGCTTTGTCGCGCATGTGCAGCACCTGTTCCTTCGTCTGCCCAGTCATCTCCATCATAGCCTGGATCATCGCTGCCTCGTTTGGCATGTGGACAGCCACGGGGGCTGCACTTGCAGCGCCCGTAGCGCCCGTAGCGCCCGCAGCGCCCGCAGCGCCCGCAGCGCGCGCAGCGCCCGCAGCGCGCGCAGCGCGCGCTGCAGCTGCTTCTTCGCGAGCTCGGCGAAGGGCTTCGCGCCGCTTCTTCTCACGCCGCTTTGCGTTCTTCCCCTTTCCCATTGTTCTCGAAGGAGCAGGCACGAGAGGCTGTAGAGTAAGTGATTCTTTGTGTTTTGGGTGTCATGTAGCGCTCTGCGCAACAGCAATGTTTCCCTTCTATGAAACTCTGGTGTCAAGTGTAACAAAATATTTTGTGACTCCGTATGTAAAATAAAAAAAAAGATTATTTATGCGCTACAACTTTCACACTCTGGTTCTCTAACAACTTGAACTGGGTTGACTTTTGGGCGGGTCCGCAGATAGTACATACCAGTTTTAAGCTTGGATGTCCAGGCATAAAAGTGCATGGCGTTGACCTGATTCACTGTAGGTTCGGGCAGGAACAGGTTCATGCTTTGACTTTGACAGATGAACGGTTGGCGCGCTGCCGCGTGGTTGATCACCCATTTCTGAGACATTTCCCACACTGTTTTGAACCTAGCTTTGATTTCGTCCGAAACGGGTGCCTTTTGGACGCTACCGTAGTCTCTGAGCAGGGCTTTCTTCACGTCCTGCCAGTTGTCCACCTGCGACCGTAGCACGTGGTTCTCTACCATAAACTCGCCCGACAGGACTCTGCGATTGTAGAGGTTGCTCGTCCGAGGGTCTGTGCCCTCGGAGTTGCCCAAGATCTGTGCCGTGGACGCTGTAGGCATGACGGAGATGAGCAGTGCGTTGCGCAGCCCGTGATTCACAATATCTTCCTTGAGTCCCCGCCAGTCGTACCGAGTAGGAGACACTTCAAAGAAATCAAACTGAAGCACCCCCTTGCTAGCTGGAGACCCTGTGAAGCTGTCGTGAGGTCCCTTCTCCCTTGCGAGCTGGCACGATGCCTTGAGCGCGTGGAAGTACATAGTTTCAAAGATCTCGGCGTCAAACTGTACGGCTTCCTCTGAGTCGTATGCCATCATGTTCATCTGAATAAGATCTGCGAGCCCCTGGACACCAATGCCCATAGGGCGGTGGCGCATATTGGACGTTTTCGCTTCTGTAAGTGGGTAGTACGTCGTATCAATGACGCTATCAAGATTCCGTACGACCTGTTCCACAGTGTTTCCGAGCTTGTCAAAATTGAACGTTTCTTCCATGAAGGAGGGCAGTGCGATGGATGCAAGCGTACACACAGCGATCTCGTCGGGAGCAGTGTACTCTACCACCTCTGCACATAAATTGGATCCCTTTATGGTACCCAAATGCTGCTGGTTGCTGCAGGCGTTGACTCTATCCTTGTACATGATGTATGGGGTACCTGTTTCAATCTGCGTGCGAATAATTTTCTCCCACAGATCTCTTGCCATAATTTGTTTTCCGGGGAGATGTTGTTCTGCCTCTTCGTAGCGTGCATTGAATGCCTCCGAATGTACGTCCTGGAGTTGGACGGTGGTTGGACAGAAGAGCGTCCACTCCTTATTGTCGCGCACCCTCTGCATGAAAAGGTCGGGTACCCAGAGTGCTGTGAACAGGTCTCGCGCCTTGGTGTGTTCGTCTCCGTGGTTTTTCCGGAGTTCAAGAAATGCTTCGATGTCCATGTGCCACGGTTCAAGGTACATGGCAATGGATCCCTTCCGGCGTCTACCCTGATCAACGTAGCGCGCCGTTTCGTTGAACACTCGAAGCATGGGCACAATCCCGTTGGACTTCCCCATGGCACCCTGAATGTTTGCACCCGTGGCACGTATGTTTGAAATGCTCATACCAATACCACCTGCGGTTTTGGAGATAAGCGCACATTGCTTCACCGTATTGAAGATGCCCAGAATTGAATCATCCTGCATGACACCCAGGAAACACGAGGCATACTGTCCGTTTGTTGTGCCTGCATTGAAGAGTGTGGGTGTTGCGTGTGTGTACAGCTTTTCGGATAACGCGTTATAGCATGCCGCGATCTCGTCTTCCGTATCGTACAGTGACGCCGCAACGCGCATCAACATGTATTGTGGACGTTCTACGATCTGGTCGTCGTCCCGCATGAGGTATGAGCGCTGCAGTGTCCTGAGCGCGAACAGGTCGTAGGTGAAATCGTTTTCGTGTCGAATGAATTTGTCTAGGTCGAGCAACGAAATTTTCTGTTGAAATTCAGCACTGAGCGGCAGTGACAGCATGGCTTCTGTGAAGGAATGGGAGGTCGTCTTATGCAGGTGGAGCATTTCAATGCGTCCAGCTAGACGGCTGTGTCCGGAGTTTTGTGCCGTGTTGGCAAAGTAGGTGTTCAGTTGGCTCGTCTCAATACACCGTGGCATGCCGCCAATAATCGTGTCAATGAGTTTTTCGGAACTGTGTCCTGTGTGACGCAAAAACTTCCGAATTTTTGATTTGGAGACAGACTCTTGACTTCCATCCCTCTTACGAACAAGCATTTTGGTGTACTGAGATATATTCTTATATACACCATTTGAATTTCAACATGCTGGGAAAAGTAACTTCCGAAATAGTAGAGCCGGTAAACTGGATACAAAGAGTCTTTGTTCGGAGGTCCAAAAAACCACTTTGTTCAAAGCAAACAATTGAGAAGGTGTAGTGGTCAAAATATGGTCTTATATCAATGGACCGAATAGAGTGTTACGTGAACGGAACGCGTATTGGGACTGGATATAGATTTAGCAACGGGGATATCGTGGCAGGCGAAGATGATTTTGAGATGCCTTCGCATTTCTTTCAAACGTGTATGAACGGCTATTTGCGCCAAACGGAAGACCAACTGCAGAAAATGCGGGAACTGACGGCACCTTGGACATCAGGTGACCGGATCAAGTGACTCTGGGTCTATTTCCTCTTGTATTTCAAGCGCGTCAGAGTACGATAATCCCTGCATGGTCATAATTGTGCAGAACGCCGCTATGTCCCACACCCGTAGGAGTAGAGCAACAAGACTAATTGGCGCGTAGATCACCCAGTGGTGAATGTGCACGTCTCTGTAATAGAGCATTCCCTCCTTGAAGGGTCCACACGTACAAGCCAGACGAGGGGGGTTGCCCTGACCTCTGAAACCAACAATTGCGTAGATAATACCGGCTGCCATCCCGACCAACATAATTTCTCAAAGAATAAAATAGGTTATATCTTCCGGAGTAGATGTTAAAGGGTAATAAAAAATATGTGAATTACAAACAACATAACAGATACAGTGGGTTTGGAGAGCTAGGGAACAACTGTTTCAAACTAAACAGTGGACAGCCACCAACAACAGTTGACTACTTCTAGTCATAAAATCTAGCCAATGTGTGGCATTGTTGTGGTCATTTCAGATCATAGTGTACATGTAGCAGATGTTATTCCACCACTTGAGGTCATAATGCCTCGCGGACCTGATGATAATTCTACAAAGCATGTGCACTCCAACCCCGACGTTGTTATGTCGCACGCGCGATTGGCAACACACGCGTCGTCCACGCAACAGCCTCTGTGTGAGCGAGGGTGGAGCGTAGTGTGTAATGGGGAACTATATAATCACACAAGGGACTGCCTTGCGCTTCCCCAACTCTTATCCCACCACGGAAAGTACACACCAAAGTATATTGACGGTGTCTTTGCATTTGTCGGGTTTCACCCAAAGCACGGGTTTGTAGCGGCAAGAGACCCTATTGGAGTTGTACCGCTGTACGTAGGCACCGTCCAGTCCGAGGTTGGGCGCCAACTCTGGTTCGCGTCTATGGAGCGCGCGCTGGAGCACTGTGATGAGGTCCACTTGTTCCCTCCAGGGTACTGTTGTTCTGGTACTGTCTTGAATACAGAGTGGTTTCGCTACATCAGACCGTACACCATGCCTTTAGAGATTCCAGACCACATGCCTCTGCGAGATCTCCTTGTGCGCGCAGTGCGTAAGCGCCTTCCAATGACTACATGGGCTGTATTTCTGTCGGGAGGCTTGGACTCGTCTATTATTGCTGCTCTCGCGCGCAGGTCCGGACGTATTCGCACATACAGCATAGGGCTAGAGGGGTCCCCCGACCTGCTCGCGGCGCGCAAAGTGGCAGCGTTTCTGGACACGGACCACCATGAGGTAGTCTTCACAGTATCCGAAGGTTTGGCGGCGATCCCCGAGGTGATTCGCGCGGTGGAGACGTGCGACATCACAACAGTGCGTGCTAGCGTGCCCATGTACCTACTATGTCGAAGAATCCAACGTGACGGTATTCGCGTGATGCTATCTGGAGAGGGCGCAGATGAGCTATTTGCGGGGTACGCCTACAACAAGTACGCACCCGACGCACAATCCCTGTTCGCTGAGTCCGTTGATAAGATGGAGACCCTGCACGCGTACGACTGCCAGCGTGCAAACAAGACGTGTGCTGCATTTGGTATTGAGTGCAGAGTGCCATTTCTTGACAAGGACGTTGTGGACTTTGCCATGAACAGACTCCATCCACAACAAAAAATGTGGAAGGTGCTTGAAAAGGAAGTTTTACGAAATGCTTTTGTGGGAATCCTTCCCGACGAGATACTCGTGCGCAGGAAGGCACAGTTCTCTGACGCTGTGGGTACAGAGTGGATCAAGACGTGCCGCGAAACGTTCCCGGAGCACCAGTACTACTCCATGCTCTACAAGGCGGTGTGTCCACACGGGGCGTGTCTCTTTGAGCTAGAGACGGTAGCCTGCTCTACTCGCTCGGGAGCACAGTGGGTGGACGCTGTTCGTGATCCGAGCGGAATTATAAAGGTGTAGACCGCAGACGCCAATACAAACAAAAAAGAAATACACTATGGATTCATATTCCGATTCCGAATCCTCTGAGTCTGACGAAGAGTGGGACCAGAGGTGCGAAGAAGCCGTTGCTGAGCAAAATGATGATATGGAGAGCAGATTGATTTCGGAGCGGATGCACGACCTGAACGTTGGCTACAATCCGCTGAAGGGGTACCCAAGCGGCTTTGACACTGCAAGATGGTTCCGTGGAGATGTACAATTAAAAGACGTTGTCACAAACTTCAAATTAAATACAAGTGTGTTAAAGACGGAGTCAATGACCCCTGACCGACTGGAGAACTTTATTGACTGTGCCCGCATGTGTGTGCATCGCCATCGCAAAAAAGTGCCTGGTACCGTCTCTACAACATACATTGAGTGTGTTGCAGCCGCTATGATCAAGTGGCAGTTTGACCTCTAGGGGTCTATTTCCAACTCGGCATCCGAATCAAGATCGCCAACGTCTTCTTCCACAGGGGCAATCTTGGGCAGGTCCGCGCCAGTGTAACTTACGCCGTGCAGGACCATCACTCCGCAGAACGTCGCAAAGTCGTACGATCCGAGCAAGATGCTCACAACACTGCACGGCGCTGCTAGTATCCAGTGACTGAGGTGCGTCCCCTTATAGAACAACCTGCCCTCCTTGAATGGTCCACACGTGCAGGCTAGTCTAGGCGGATTTCCATTAAAGCCTGACGTTGCCGCGTAGAATACGCCTGCAATTAAACCAAGCCACATTTCTCATGACAAAAGTACATAAATACACGTGAAAATTTATTAAAAACACGTTTGCATTTATATAAGTAACCAATCGTGTATCTAAATGCCATTGTTTGAAACTCTCGCACAATGGCTGGAAGAGAACGTACGGAAACCGCTTGTTGGAACGTGGTTGGACACTTGGGGGGACCAGATTAAACATAAATATAAAACCGTACACAAACGTTAACCAAAATATCTTCGTATATCTGAAGCAGTAACAGTGCCGTCTATATTTGCTAATGGGTCTATCTTTCTTCTCTTTCTGCGCTGCCCGAGTTTCAGATACTTGACAATGGGACCCGTACTCGCCGCAGTCACCGCCTGGTGTCTAAATACTTTGTGCCCAACAACAACGTCCAGAATACGCTGAATTGGACCGTGCAACTGCCTTTCCGCATAGTACTTGTAATCCAGTTGATATAAAGAAGCCTCCTTCACGAGAATCGCACGCTTGTTTAGGGGTTCAAACCCCGCGCGAATCAGATACTCTACGCGGTCCCCCGCCTGCGGACCGTTCTCCCCAAGACGTTTCGCAAGCTCCACGTGCGGTGCGGTGGTCTTGTACTTATCAGGACTCTGTGACAACTTCTTAGACAACACAAGATCGGCAATGTCCACTTCGCCCCTAAACAGTTTGTCCATCACTCCTTGCACGTACTTTACCGCATCATCGGATTTGTTTTCCAAGACCAATTGCACCATTCGCTTCTGCGTATTGATAACAAGATCACAAAAGTCCCTGCGTATGCACTCAATACCTTTCATGTACATCTTCGGACCCTTGCCCTCAAGACACATGTTTCCAAAGTAACGCTTCTTTTTCAGCAGCACAAAGGGTGGTTTGAAGCAGCACTCGTACTCCATCAGCACCGGGGAGAGGAACTGCTTCGTAATGTCCTCTGCCATCACCTTGCCTATACGATGTGCGTTTTCCACGAGCACGTTGCCCTCTCCGTCACAGAGCTCCCTGCTCAACTTTATAAAGCAAGAGTCTGTGTTATGCACCACAAATTTACCGGGTCCAACGTGGAAGTGGTGATTGTCCGTCGTCAGGTCGTACACGTACTGCTCCGTGTACTCGAGTTCGCGCACCTTAACGTAGCTCTTGCGGATAGTATTGCGGAAGCATATTCGAAACCCTACCTTCACCTCCTCGATGTAACACTTGAACCCAAGTCGGTGCGCTAGAAACTGGTACTGGAAAATCAGTATCTTGTCCACAGACTTTCTTCGAAGAGTGTCCCTGCCTCGAGACCCAACGCAGAGCCCGTCGTAGAACGCGTGCACGACCGGCAGTGGTGCCAGGAGAATGACGGGAGGAATGTACGCGCTATTAGAGACCTTGAACATCCGCACGCCGTAACTATGTCGTCTCCGTCCAATCGCAAGTCCGTAGTTGAAGGCTTCGTACCAGGTCAGAGTACACTGGTTCTCCTCAATGCCAGGCAGGTCAATTTCCATCAGATCGTCCGTAACCTCGTTTGGCTTTATGGGCGTGCCGTCCCTCCTTAGAAGCGAATGGTCCTCGGTGACGTCCACAATAGACTCGGGTGTTGCAACGCGGTACATTTTCTTCTTCACCTTGTGACGGATAACGCGATGCACCTTGGTCCAACCCTTGTCTGTCCACACTTCCACACGATCACACTCACCCGACTCTTTACCGTTTGCGGAGTGTGTGTACTTCTTCACAATATCGGCAATACGCCTAAACCGAAGAACACCCCTGATCTTTAAGAGTACTGGCGTATCCGCGGCAACACTGTCTCCGTAAATCACATCGCTGTTCTTCCATAGGGGGTTGCTGTTCACACTGTCCATTGTACGCAGAGTGAGTCCCCTACCGTACTTAGTCACGGAAGACGCAATCCGGGGTTCGCTCAAGTAGCCTTTCTTGGCTCCAGTAAAGCCGTAAATACTATTGCAGACGACTTTGAGAGCCATTTGCTTGCCGTTCAGCATTGCTCCCATATCAGTGCCGTAGTGCTGTTTCATTTCTTGTTTTACTCTGCGCCTCTCTCCGAGAAGCGCTGTCAGAATCTGAGGCAAGACTCCCTCCCGAACCTTAGAGGTCACGAAACTACAGTTCTCCGGATTGTGCGTAATTTTGAGCCTGCCCTCCACCCAGTCGTAGTCTGGTACGGTAATCACATCTACACCCTCGACCCAGTTGTTTGTGGCAATATCAGCGTTTGAAACCAACGTGCTGTAGCACATGTTCACCGCCTGCATTATAGACGGATACAGGGAGGCAAAGTCCACGCAAATGACAGCCTCTTGATAAATGCCCTTCTTTGGAGGAAGCACCACTGCGCCAGTGTAGCCGTCTGCAACAACGTTGCTGCGCGGAATATGAATGCCGAGTTTCTTACAGTAGTACAGCATAAGCGTAATTGTACGAATTCCCTGTCCACGCTGGAGAATATCCTCGGCAAAACATCCAGTCACCTTTCCCATCTCAAGAAGGTTCACAATCTTGCTGTGGTGCCGCAGTAGGTCAAGCACAAGCTTACAGTCTTGCACGCAGTAGTCCGCGAGCTCCTTGCGCCCTTCGGGTGTTTGAAACTTGACGGGAATGAGATGGTAGGGCATGTCAAACTTAGAGCCAAGTCCAAACACCTGTGCAATATTGTCCAACTTGTAACTCTTCAAATTATGCTGTGCCCTGTACAACTCGTAGGAGTCAACGATGACACGTCCGGGAATATCCAGACGGTACTGTTCTTGCGTGCCCTTTTGATTGGAGTGCGTGGTAAGATGCTTGATTGTTGACTTGTAGTGCGAAACCCGTGACCATATGAAGCGGACACCTAACCGCTTGCACCGGTCTCGGACGTACACGTTATCAAACCGGTTGATATTATGACCCGTGATGAAATCGGGATCTAGCTCAATTACGTACTTTAAGAAGGCTCTGAGCATTTCGGCTTCGGTTGCGAACGAATCGTAGCCGGGCGTCTCACGAAAACAGAAGCATCTGCTTTCCTTTTCAGAGTAGCACCCAATGCTGATAATGGGATCTTTGTCCGACTTTGGAAACCCCTTCTCTGGGACAAGGCACTCAATATCGTAAGACAGAACACAAGGTTTGCTACCCAATTCTGTGGAAGGTTGAATATCTTTAATCCAATACTCTGTGCACGTTGTCTTATTGGGTGTTTCCGACGTGACATTTACTTCAAATACCCCACACGGACGTAGCTCATTTTCAATAAACCACTGGCTAGACAGCGATACTTGGTTATCAAACATCTCTATATCAAGCTTACGGAGCTGTTTACGTACACAGTAAAAATCAACCGTGTTTGCAAAGCCAAGTACGCAAAATCTACGCTTACCCCATTGTAGGATGTTATGACCAACGGTGTACTGTACAGTTTCAATCTTACTGCACACGTAGGCAATTGATCTGTTCAGCGACTCTTTGTAGTCCGTCGTCACGTCGTCGTCCGTGGGATCAAGGAACTGCTTCAGATCTGACGGGTGCTTGACACACACTAAACGAGGTTTAAGTCTCACATGGAGGGCACAGCCTCCCTCGGAAGTTCTTCCAAACAAAGTTAAAATACCATCCTCCTCCCTACACGCAGTATGCTGAAATATCATTTTAAAGTTTACTGTACTATGAATACACCATGATTACACCACAATAGTAACCTCCCCGGTATCATATGCTAGCGCGTACCCCAGAACGAATTCTGGTGATACTGAGCATAGAATAACCGTGCCTAAGATGAATAAAACCGTTACAATTAGACTTCCGTCTTCCACGTCTGCTATAATCGTATCGTACGGATGGGGGATCTTTATATTCACTCGTCCTTCCAAGTACTCCGGTATATTATGGCACTCCCAGCTATAATACTTGTCTACAGGTGTTCCTACGCAGCTGATGCGCGTAAGATCCTCACACTCTCCGCTGCATTGCAGTGTGCCGACCCCCTTTGAAGGATACAGAACCTTTGGACTTGCCGCTACAGAAGTAAGTAGAAGAAATAATAACATTTTGTGATCCGTAAAGAAAATATATACACCTATATCAAAGTTGAATAAAAATATATCATTATTTAGTGTAATATTTATATTTATATATGTTTAGGCTTTTTGTGTCTTCTCTTCAGTTTTCACGTCTCAAAACGCAGGTGAAACGCCAAGTACCACGAACAAAGCACGCACGCATACCTCCAGTCGTACCGTTCCCTACGCATTTGCGCATGGGGTCTCCATTTTGTTTTCCGCCCCGAGTACGCGATAAATCTAGCGGTTCTAAACACAAGTTTTGAATTGGTCTCCTTCCAGACTACTAAAATTTTACTTTTACGCGTTTACCGTTCAACCTTGCCGATCTACGCGGTGAATTCAACATCTGTTCCCACAGTGTGATCAGCCTGGCGTCAATCCTCTTCTTTGTGCGATACGTGTTCATGAGTGTGCGGACCGCAATTGTTGTATGGAGCTGCAGGTCCAGTGTGTGGTCAATTCCCAAATGGTTTTTCCACGTAACCACCTGCTCTGCCGGTGATCCGTCCGTGTTGCGGACAAAAGTTTCGTAAATATCAAACGGATCTTCAAATTGACCTGTCCTCATTCTATGTTCCAATGCAGCGTAGTTCATTATTCACATTGCTCCTTGTGGGAAACTACACCTTGAGCCTTTGCGGATTGAAAAATATTGTAAACAACAAGATCATCAGGAAAGTGTTCTTGGCATATTTGTGTGAGTCCGGGAGTCGTACTCCAGCCGTACCAAAAAATTGTTTCCTGGACTTC
>Ga0209631_10001324_pt1 | contig 31787 bp, 29 predicted proteins | sample COG_08_FD_184752 | JGI IMG/M metagenome (GOLD analysis project Ga0209631, IMG submission 184752) | Pelagic Microbial community sample from North Sea - COGITO 998_met_08 (SPAdes) (version 2) | ecosystem: Environmental > Aquatic > Marine > Neritic zone/Coastal water | place: Helgoland, sampling... | reverse complement strand
GTAGAATAAGGGCAATGAGTAATTTCATTCCGCTGCAAGAATTATTGAGTGTACCTGACTGGTATAAGGACGGAGAGTGTCAGAAACACGACCAGGACTTGTTTTTTCCAGATAGAGGTGGTTCTACAGTAAAAGCAAAAGCAATTTGTAATTCTTGTAAAGTTAAAGAAGTATGTTTAGAATTTGCAGTAGATAGAAAAGAAAGATTTGGTATCTGGGGTGGTAAGTCTGAACGAGAACGAAGAGCAATACGAAAGAAACAACGTTTACAGAAAGAATCTAAGTAAAAAGCGTCAGTATTACTGGGAAGTTACACCTGAAAAAAATGACTTTCCATTTATAGTAGGTAAATACACATTGGAAGAGTTTTTTACTTGGTTAGATGAAGAATATAATTTTATTCCGCATCAATTTAAAAGACTTAAAAGCTTAAGGTAAGTCGTCTTCTGTTAGTTCCCAACTAATGTGATATTGTTGATGAAAGTTTGCTTGTGATGAAACTTTATTTCTTTTTTTCTTTTTAGGCTTTCCGAATTTCGATTGTTTTAATTTTTTTTCAGTAACAAAACTAGAAGACATCTTTCCTAAGTAACTTTGTAAATCATACATAAGTTAAATACTTTATCATAGATTTTTTATAAAAAGTATATTATATGTTTCTAATATGTTAAAATTTTATTTCAACACATCATTGCCCTGATGTTAAGAGAACGAAAAGACCGCCCTTTGAGGCGGCTTTCGTTTTTTTTAAATACCAATCAGCTGTGGTATATTTATATAACTATGGTTCAAGATATAATTTTCAACGGTTTCAGATTTAAGTTAAAAGAAAATATAGTAGTTATGTACAAGAAGAAACAAATTGTAGAATATATTTCTGTACCTTCAGAATTTGTAAATCACAACATCACATATTTTTTAGAAAGATACTTAGAGAGACATTACAACATAAAATCTAAAACAAAATAAGTTATCTTCATAATAAAGTTATAATGTAACTATATTCGTCTACGGCTAATGCTGTAGTGAGAATACTTTTCAGAAGAGAATAAGGCCATCCTGTGAGGTGGCTTTCTCTTTTGAAATACCACTCGACAGAGAGTAAAGAGGTAATATTAAATCAGTCGGCATCCACACCGACCTCCTCCCATCATCGGCTCTCTTAGGAGAGCTGTATCTATAACAAATAGCTGTTAGAATAATTAAATGCCTAGAGTGGAATGGGAACCAGAAAAAGAAACTTACAAAGAATTCAAACAACGTCGTTCAAAATCACATGGCGTATCTGGAATGGGTCAGAAAAAAAGAGAAGGCACTGGTAAAATTAATAAATCAGAGCTCAGAGAAAAATCTTTAAAACGTGCTAAAAATAAATGTGAATGGCCAGAATGTGATACAACACAATGGTTAGAAATGGCTCATATTACAGGTATTGGTATGGGTGGTATGAACAGGGATATTTCAAACAGTGAAGGTAACGTAGCTATATTTTGCAAGTATCATCATGATATTTTTGATGGTAAAACTATATCTGGAGCAAAAAGAGAGTACACTAAATTTGTAAGAGCTTACTTGGGGAGATATGCCTAGATACGATTATAAATGTTTAGCCGAACATTGTGGACTGGTTAGTGAAATTATTCACAAGATAGACATAAACCCAGAGATTAATTGTCCTAAATGTCAGTCAATCATGTTAAGACAAATATCAAAAAATATTATGTTTGAAACCCCTGTAGATGTTGAGTGGGAAAAAGACCCATCTGACTTATCTGTTAGTTCTTATGAAAAGTATCAAAAAGCAAAGAAGAAAAAATTTAGGTGGTAACAATGAGAGAATATAATTACGAACTTATTACTGATGAAGAAAAAGAAAATATTATTAACAACGAGATTAAAAAACTAGAAGCTCAACATTGGGCTTTGTGTTTAATGGAACCTCACAAACTTCAGAATCCCGAAGAACATTTAGCTTGGCAACAAAACATAACGACACTAGAACAAGCTATGACTAATTTAAAAAGAAGAAAAGCAGAGTACTTAAATTAAGTGTCAAACGAATATGTAGCACAACTACCTCCTCTGCACGAAGCGCAGAAAAAAGTTGCACAATCTGATAGTCGTTGGAAAATTCTTTGTGCAGGAAGAAGATTTGGTAAAACTAGATTAGGTGTACAACTGTGTTTAGAAAATGCCTTAGCTGGGAAAAGAGCTTGGTGGGTTGCACCTACTTTTGCAATTGCTAGAGTTGGCTGGAGAGCAATAGAAAATGCAGCCTATTCATTTCCCGAAGAAATAAGACCTAAAATATCACTTGCTAATATGGAGGTTCATTTTCCGAATGGTGGATATATAGGTGCTAAATCTGCTGATAATCCACAACGTCTAAGAGGTGAAGGTCTTGACTTTTTAGTTATGGACGAAGCTGCATTTATAAAGCCAGAAGTATGGAGAGAAGTATTAAGACCAACACTGACTGAAAGAAAAGGTGGAGCGTTATTTATTAGTACTCCTATGGGCGTTGGTAATTGGTTTTACGATTTATGGGAAACAGCAAACGAATTACCAAACTGGGAAAGATTTCAATTTTCAACTTTAGATAACCCTAGTATTGACCCAGAAGAATTAGAAAGTGCTAAAGCAGAAGTAGGTTCTATTGTTTTTGCTCAAGAATATATGGCAGAGTTTGTTGAATCTGGACAAGCCATGTTTAAACCAGAGTGGTTTGCATACTACTCAATTAAATCAAACAATTTATGGATAGGTGGTGGAACTCAATGGAATCCAGAACAGTTAAGTTTTTTTGGTGCTGCAGATATTGCAGTTACAACAGCAGATGCTTCTGATTACACAGCAATTGTAAGCTTTGCACAGACACCAGATATGAGAATATTTGTTAATGATGTTCAAAGAATAAAAGTTGAAGGACCCGACGTTGTTCCAGCAATTAGAGACATGTACAGAAGATATAATTGGAAACATGTGTTATTGGAAAAACAAGGTTTATCAAAACCCTTTACTCAAATGGCTCAAAGGAGTGGATTAAGAGTTATAGAAGTTTCTGCTGATAAGGATAAAATAACAAAGGCTTTGCCATTATCGGCTAGGATGGAGGCAGGAGATGTGTTGTTTCGAGCTGATGCAGCATGGGTACCTGACTTAGAGAGGGAACTTTTGACGTTCCCACTTGGTGCGCATGATGACATGGTAGATGCTTTAGCTTTAGGAGCACAACATCTTCAAAACAAAAGAACCTGGCAGGCTTTTTAATGGAACAAGAAAATAAAAGTAGATTTCAAAAAATTGTAGATATCATTAGACCTAACTCTAGTGGAGAGAAAGCACAGAGTAGATATAATCAGAACTACGGTTTGGATTCATCAGTATATGGATACAATACTACTTCAGGATTTTGGGAAACTAAACAATTAGAAGAAATAGGTGATGGTTCTGCAAACTCAGCTGTTATCGCTTGTCTTAATGTATTATCAACAGCTTTCTCGGAACCAATGCTTCAAATTGTAAAAATGGATGAGCTTGGTAATAGAGATGTAAACTTTAAACATCCTTTATTTGATTTATGGAGAAGACCTAATCCTTATATGTCTTCTGGCCTTATCAGTCATTACATTGTTTTAGCTTTAAATACAGTAGGAGATGCTTTTCTCTACAAAAATAGAAATTCAAAAGGTGAAGTAGTTCAGTTAGTACCATTAATGCCAAGCTTGGTTCAAGTAAGAGGTAATGATAAAGAATTGATAACTCATTATGAGTATTTTGTTCACGGAAGTGGTAATGCTTTAGATTTACCATATGATGATGTTGTTCACATAAGACAAGGTATTGACCCTAATGACCACAGAAGGGGACATGCTCCACTTAAAGGTGTCCTAAGAGAAATTCTTGGAGATGAAGCTGCTGGTCAATGGTCAGCTGCTTTACTACATAATATGGCTGTACCAGGAGTTGTACTTTCTCCTAGAAATGATGCTATGGGTGGACCAACAAGAGAAGAAGCTGAAGCTATTTCTGAATCTTATAAACAAAAATTTGGTGGTGCAAATAGAGGACAACCAATGGTTTTATCAGGTTCTATGAATGTAGATGTTGTATCTTTTTCCCCAGACCAAATGAAGCTACAAGAATTAAGAAGACTTCCAGAAGAAAGAATATCAGCAGTTTTAGGTGTCCCAGCAATTCTAGCTGGTCTCGGAGCTGGATTAGATTCAGCAACATATAATAATACTAGTGAATTAAGAGAGTTTTTTACTGAACAAAAACTTATACCTTTATGGAAAACTGTAGCAAATGAACTAACACACCAACTACTTTTACCAGATTTTGGTGAAAGCGAATACATATGTGAATATGATGTGACACAAGTTAGAGCATTACAAGAAGACATGGATGAACTTTATAAAAGAGTTAACACTGGTGTTCAAGGTGGATGGATAACAATTGGAGAAGCAAGAAGAGTTGTAGGTCTAGAAACCGATGATAGACATGATATATACTTAAGACCTCTTAATATGATTCAAATAAATGAAGAGGGTCAACCTTTATTAGAAAGAGATAGAGTCATGTATGACGGAGAAGACCCAAAATCAAAAGCAATATTAGATTCAATTGCTGTACCTCCTGAATCTCCTAGGGAACCACAAATACAAAGGACAGAAGAACCTAGAGGTGAAGAGAAATATATTGCTCAAATGCCTAGTGGTGCTTACTGTGTATTAGAACACGAAGATAACAAAGTTATAGAATGTTTTAAAACTAGAGAAGAGGCAGAAAAGTTTTTAGCTTCTATGAAAAAAGATTTTGAAATTGTAGATGAATTAAAAGTATCACTTGAAGAAGCTGAAGTTCTACATGAAAGAGAATCTGAATTATTTAATCCTTCAGAGAAGAAAGAAAAACCTAAAAAAGATAGAACTAATTTTCCAAGCTCTGGAGATGATATGGCGATAAGGATTTCAAATTCTAAATATAAACAATTTTCATATTCGTATGCAAAAGATTTAAAAGAAAACTGGCCAGAAATTTGGAGACTAGCAGGTAACGGTGGTAATCCACCAACATCTTTTACAGGTAATGATGCTTATAGTAGATGGTCTAAATATCAATCTGGAGACAGAAGTGAATCAGTACTTAACTGGGTAAAAAGAAGAGAACGTTACATGGGCAGACATCAAAATGATAATAGATTAAATGGTGTTATTGCAGCAATCAAATGGGGTGGCGTTCTAAATATAGGTGTTCCTAAGATGAAAGCAGAAATTAATGAAAGAAAGAAATTAGTTAGAGAACGACGAAAGAAATCTTTAGAATATCAAAAACAAATGATTGATGAATTCTACCTTTCTAAAGTTAGTGGGAGTATTAAGAAAACACTTACTAATAAACTTAAGGAACACAATGCTAAAAATCCAAAGTACACCGTAAGGTTAAGTACTCTTATAAGGGTTTTTAATAGAGGTGTCGGTGCTTATCGAACAAACCCTGGTTCAGTGAGAGGTAATGTTACTGGTCCTGAACAGTGGGGAGTAGCGAGAGTTAATGGGTTCTTACACGCTTTGCGTACGGGACGATTTAAGAGAAAGCCTTATGATACAGACTTGTTGCCTTCTTCTCACCCTCTCTCATCTAAAAAGAGTGGGATGAAAGCTGCTAGTGTTAAAATAGGTCAATCTGTTTCTTGGTCAATAAAAAAGGACCCAGACCCACCTTCTATAGTTCATGGTATTGTAACTTCTGTTAACAATGAAAAACAAACTGCAACTATGATGGTATGGGCAATAATGGAAGATGGTTCACATAAAAGAACAGATAGAAGTGTTGTGATGCCAATATCTATGCTTAGAGTTATAAAAGATATTACCAAGGAAAAGACACATAATTTGGCTTCTAGTTGATATTATAGTTACATAACTTAGTAGGAGTATTCTAACGACATGTCAAATAGAGAATTAAAAAGTATAGACCTAGAGTTTAAAGAAGAATCAGAGGGCAAAGTTAGTGCTGTATTTTCAGTATTTAATAACCTAGATTCAGATGGTGATATTGTACTTCCAGGTGCAATAGAGTCAGGATTTAAATCAGGTTCAGTTCCTATGGTATGGGCTCATAAATGGGACATGCCAATCGGAAAAGGAAAAATAATAGAAGATGGAAGTAAAGCTACTTTTGAAGGAGAGTTCTTTATGGACACAGAATCTGGAAAAGAAGCATATAACATAGTAAAAAATATGGGCGACTTACAGCAATGGTCATTTGGTTACAAAGTAGATGACAGTGAAAGAGGTAAGTTTCAAGATGGTGAAAAAGAAATTGATGCTAGATATCTAAAAGGCCTTACAGTCTTTGAAGTATCACCAGTTTTAGTTGGAGCAAATCAAGAAACTTATACTATGGCTATAAAGTCTAATAATGATTTACTAAAAGAAATTTCAAAAGAGCCAGAAGACGAAGTTAAGCTTGAGTCTGAGGACGAATTTACTGAAGAAAAATATTCAGGAAAAGATTTATTCAAAACAGCAGAAGAAGCTGAGGAACGAGCTAAAGAATTAGGTTGTTCTGGTAGTCACGAGCATGAGCATGAAGGTACAGTTTTGTACATGCCTTGCAAAGACCACCCAGCTTACCTTGCTTCTATAGAGAAATCTATGAGAGAAGAAGAGGAAAAGAATTCTGCTGAAGTAGAGGAAAAAGATGTTGAGAAATTAACTTTCTCACAACAAGTCAAAGATGTGCTTGCTGCATTGGACGACTTAATGGCACGAGCTAACGCCATTGCGATGTTACGTGCTAAGGATGGAAGGAAAATGGGAATAAAAGCTACTGACGCTTTACGCGCAGTGCAAGAATACCTTACAGAGGCTAGTCAAGAAATTGATTCATTTATTGGAAACTATTCTGATGATGAAATAGCTGAAGCTGAAGAGACTATCTCATCAGAAGTTGAAGTTGAAGCAGAGGGTTCTCCCGATGTTGAAACTGTTGAAGTTGAAGTCGAGGAAGAAGTTGTAGAAGAAGAAGCTACTGAAGCTGTTGAAGTTGAAGTAGTCGAAACTGAAAAACTAGTTCCTGTAGCTGAAACTACTGAAACTGCTGAAGAGGAAGAAGACTTGGTTGATGAGGAATTTGACGCACAGTGGATAGAGAGTCAACAATTATTAGCTGAAACTGTGGATATCGAAATAGAAGTATAAATTAATATCACAGGAGAATATCGTGAAATCAAATGAGATAAAAGAGCAAATCGCTCAATCTCGTGAAGAACTTAAAGGCGTATTCGACTCATCTCAGGACGGCAAGTACACACCTGAGGCCAAAGAGAAAATCAAAGGTCTCAACTCTGAACTAGCTGGACTTGTTGATGATTTAAAAGTCGAAGAAGCTAAAGTTTCAAACGAAAAAGCAATGGAAATTGCTAACGAACCTGTCAATACTGTTCCACAACCTGAAGTATCAGGAATGGAAGCTCCAAAATCTATTGGAGAACACCTAGTAAATACAAATGCTTATGAGGCATATGTAAACAATGGTGTTAAAGGTGTAGACTCAAATGTTGAATTTAAAACAACTTTGAATACAACAGGTTACGCTCCAGAGAGCTTAAGAGCTCCTGGTATCCTGGAAACCGCTTTAAGAAATCCAGACAGCGTTATTGGATTGTTTGACCAAATTCAAACAACACAAAATGCATATGTTTATCTTGAAGAAACAACATTCACAAACAATGCTGGTTCAGTTGCTGAAGCCGCAGACATTAGTACATCTAATGAAGGTGCTTTAGCTTTTACAGAAAGAACAGAATCCATCAGAAAGATGGCTACATTCTTGCCTGTAACTGACGAGCTTCTAAGTGATGTTGCTGGAATCCAAGGTTATGTTAACTCCAGATTGTCAACAATGATGAAGTTAAACATGGACAACCAACTCCTTAACGGAAATGGTTCCGCACCTAACTTGACAGGTGTTTTAAACAAGTCAGGAATTAATACATTTGACTATACAGGTGACCCATATGGTGGGGAACTTGGAAAATTAGGTCAAATTTATCAAGCTATCACTGAAATTAGAAAAGATGCATTTGTAGAACCAGATGCAATCGTCTTACATCCATCAGACTGGTATGACCTTGTCACATCAGTTTCAGATATTACAACAAGCGGTTCAAAGAACCCATTGTTTGTAGTAGCTGGCGGATTTGGTGATAACCCAGCTCCAAGAATTTGGGGTCTTCAAGTAGTACCTTCAACAGCTATTGCTGCTGGAACAGTACTTGTGGGTAAATTTGGCGGAGGCGACGCTGCTCAAGTAATAATGAGAGAAAACGTCGACCTTGCTGTATCTGATAGCCATTCAGACTTCTTTGCGAAGAATCAATTGGCAATTAGATTAACAATGCGTATGGGTTTTGCAATTTATAGACCAACCGCATTCTGCACAATTACAAATATGTAATTGAGATTATTTGTTTCTTGGGGTTGGTTCGTACTAACCCCAAAAACAATTGGAGGAGAAAATGTTTGAAAGAGATTTACAACCTTTTGGACTTATAAAAAGAAGTAAAGAATTTTTTAAAACATCTGAAGATATTATTGAATCTTTTAGAGTTAAAATCAAACCAACAACGGAGAATATAAATGAGTTACAACAAGCCGAAACCGAAGAGGAATAAAAAACCAAAAATTCGTAAGAGATAAGGTAGGATTAATTATTATGTACAAAGTATTAGAACAAAACGTTTATAAATTACCTGACGGAAAAATCTGGAAAGGTTCACCTGCTGATTTACCTACAGCACAAGCAGACTTAATTGCTAAAGCTGGTAAGGAATATCCAACAGAGTGGCTTAAAGAACAGGGTGCTTTAGAAGTTAAAAAAGCTCCTGCTAAAAAAGAAGCTTCTGAAAAGAAAGAAGCTCCTGCTAAAAAAGCACAAAAACCAGTTGAGAATAAATCCGTCAAAGTAACAGACACTAAATCAACAGACAAGTAAAACAGGAGCTCTAGAAAATGGCTTTCTGTACTGCTACTAATGTAGAAGCATATATGCAGTTTGATATTGATTCTGATTTAGAGTCACATCTAACTAATAATATAATTCCATTAGCTGATTCTGTAATTAAAGAGTACGTCGGTTATGACGTAGAACAAACAACTCAAGTTGAAACTTTTACAGGTGACCAAACTAAAGAATTATTTTTAACTCATCTTCCTGTTAACTCAATAACTTCAGTCGTGGAAGATGGTTTTACACTAACAGCTGGTAATGAAGAAGACTTTGTATCTTTTTCAAATGGCAGACTTCAAAAAGTTGGTATGAGATGGTCTTATGCTAAACCTCAAAATATAGTAGTTACCTATAATGCTGGATATTATCCACGAGGCTCAGGAAGTTCACCAGAGTTACCAATACAGTTTAAAGCAGTCTCTGAAAGAGCATCTGCAAGACTACTACAATCATCTTTAATAATCGCATCACAACAAGAAGCTGGCGATGTACAAGGACAATCTTCAACAGAAGTTTCTAACTTCACACTAGGAGATAGTCAAAGAATAGGTGACTATTCTATACAATATCCAGGTTCTTTAAATCTCAACTCTACAGCTGTTCTCACTGGAACTGATATGTCTTTGTTAGCTCCTTTTAGAAGACAGTTTTTTGTATGATATGCCAGCACATTTCAACACAAGACATTTAATAGACACAATAGCAATACAGCGCACTGCTGGAGTAAGTGTAGATGAAAGAGGTGTTGAATCAGATTCGTGGGTAGATGCTTCTTCCAATGTAAAATGTAGATTAATTAAGACTAGTGAATCAGAAAATAGAGACGGAAGAAACACAGTAATACAAACCTTTGGATGTGTAGTTCCTGGAAATACTGATGTAAAAGCTTCAGATAGAGTATTTGACGGAACTAAATATTATGAAATACAAAGTGTTACAGAAGCTAGAAAAAGAGATGGCGGAATATATTATAAAAATTTAAGTTTGCTTCATAGAGAATAGTTATGGCTATGTTTGGCTCTTCAAGACAATTAAAACAACCTAAAGAAAAACTATATAGAGGTCTTAAAATTGGTGGTGACGTAGGGGCAGCCACTGGAATTAAAACTAGCAGAATACGTGGTGTTGGTTATGACTTTTTAGATACAAGTAACACCAAAGATGCACTTATAAGACAAATGAATGGGGAAGGTCAATCTTTAGCTAGACGTTTTTCTTTCAAGGGTGCAGCTAAAGTTATGAATAGTGCATTTAGTTCTCTTGCTCCCGACATTGGTGGACTTGGCGGTAGGGCTATGAATGTAGCTTATGGTAGAGCTTCAAAGAGAGCTCTTTCATATATGGATAGAGTTTTATTTAGAGCCAAGTTAGAAATTAACCCTAAAAGAATGGACATGGCTTTACAGAGAGAGTTAACAAAAATTAATAGTCCGTTGACCAAGTGGCAAAGAAGTACACATGCACTTGCTGTAGCAAATTCTCCAGACCCATATGCTACTGCGAAAGCTCAAAAAGCTTTAAGGGGGGATGAAAGCTTTGCTGATTTGAGAAAACATGATGATATACTTTCTGCTTATTCTACAAAAAATTACACTCCTGAAGAAATCGACCAGTTAATACAAAAGGCTGACTTAGATGAAATTATGTCGTCAAAAGTAAGAAAGCCTCAAAACATAGAGCAAATACATCATCCAGACAATATAAAAACCACATCTTATACATCTGAAGAGGGTCAAGTAACGTTGTCATCAGCACAATCAACAACAGCACGAGAGTTAGATAACCTTGTAGATTCGCTTGACGAGGAGTATTTTGATTTTTTAATCGAAGGACAGGGAGTGACCTATGGTTTTGGTACAGGAGGAACTGCTACTCATGAAGAATTAGTTGGAGCAGCAGGAGAAATGATGAAAGCTGCGTCAGAAGTTATAAAAAATACACCACTAACTAATCATGCAGAATTAAAGTCAGGTCAAATTCAATATATAATTGCAAGCTCACTTTTAGAAAAAGCTAGAAACGGAGTGGATTTAAGCAAAACTGGTAAAGTTAGACAAGCCGCAAGAAAACTTAGAGGTGACTTAATTGTTCAGGGTACAACCAAAAGAAGAAGATGGGTCAGGGATGGCTTTGTAGACGGAGATATATCAGATGAAGACTTAAAGTCTTTAAGACCATCCTCTAGGTCTAAACCAGGAAAAGTAGAATTAGTAGAAACTACAGAAATTAGAAAAAAGAAATACCAAAGTAAAAAAGTTCAAATACCTAATTCAGACATAAATATAAGTGGTACTGTTAGCACCACATTTACTGCAAATAGACAACGTCATAATTATGTACCTACAAGAACTCACATACAAAGAGCTATACATTCACTTGACCCAGATTTTAAAAATAAGAAAAGTCTTGTAACTTTTAATGTTCAGTTTGGTGGTAAGACAGCCAAATCAAAATATGCTGACAATCAAAGAGATGCTTATCAAATAGAGTTTGGAGGACCTGCTACAGATAAAAGAGGCTCATTACATGAAAGAACAGATATGTTTACTTTTGTTCCCAGTTTGTTTATGTATAGGAGTGCAATGAATGCAGCAAAAGCAATGGGATTAGCAGAAGGAGTATCAAGAGGGCAAAAATTTAGAATGAGTGGCTCTGACCTTGGTATATTAATGAAGAGCAGTAAATTTAGAAAAGATATGGATAGAACTAGTTTATCTGGTTCTACAAAATTTTTAAAAGACGATGCTTCGATAGCTATGAAAATATCTTCAGCAACAGCAAGCAGAGATTCCAAAATGGTACTAGAAGACTTAACAGCCACAGTTAAAACAACTAAAACAGGTAAGTTGAAAACTCAGAACGGAAATTTAATACTTAGTGCAGCAGATATAGGTATAGATACAAATAGCTTAGAAATTTTAGATGACATACTTACTCCAGCTATTTTTGGTGGTAGAAGCAGCTACGTTAAAAAAAGCACAAATAATATTAATAGGGAGCCTTTTGCAAAAGCTATTGATGATTTCGATTTTAGAGGTAGCTCAAAAGGTAACTTCTTTGAAGTAGAAAGACAAGCATCTAATTTATTTAGAGAGAAGGGTAAAGAGCTAGGAAGGTACACACAAGTAGATGGTGAAACTTATAATGTTGCTCCGTATTCACTTATTAGAAATGGTATTGATATAGATAGACTAATTTTAAGTGACATTGGTGATGACGTACTTGAGGTAGCACCTGATTTAGCGACAAGAAAACTTTCTCAACTTGGACTAATTGCTCAGGGCGAAAAAGTAAGAAATGAATTTGTATTTACTTTTAAACAAAAATTTAGAGAAATGGCAAAAGGCTCAGTAGATGAAGTAGCACTTGATAATGCAGCTCATAAAGCAGTAACTGAAGCATTTGATGTTGCGCGTTCACAAATTGCACGAGCTGGTGGAGGTGAAGACATAATGTCACTAATAGGAAATACTGACGCTATTGCTAGTGCCTTATTGCAGCATATGGATAGATTTGGAAAAATGGGAATGGGCAAAGGTCAAAGAACAACTGCTACGACAACACAGTTTGAAGAACTAGACCAAAGAATGGTTAAAAGATTAAGAGATGGTGAACCAACTTTTAGAGATTTCGTTGCTTTACTTAATGATAAAGCTCACTTAAGAGCAATATTGGATGTTGATGCTGTTGAATACGGTGCATCTGGAAAAATGAGAATTAAATCTACAGATGAAATTAGCAAAGAAATTAAATCTAACTTTAACACACTTGGTGTATCTCGTGATGATGCTCTAAACGTTGACACTAGTGACATACCTAATGTTAGTGGTAAAAGAAAGAAAAAATCAGGTTCAACTCCTAGAAGCTCAAGTTTAGATGAAGCCAGAGCTGGAGACCCTAGACCAATAGACGACAATGGATTAATTCCTACCTCTGGAAATATTGTTTATGATGATATAGTTAAGAAAATTGGAGGAATAGAAACTAAGAAAAAACAAGAAAAAGCATTTTCACAAGTTATTGGTGCTGTAGAAAATGGTAGAAAAATAAATAATCAGACTGTTTATTTAGAAGTAGTAGATGCAACAGAGCTTGTAATGAGTAAAAACTTTTTAAAACAGGGTTACATTGAACATGCTAGAAGAAGACATGAAGAGTTTTCTATATCTCAAGGAGTTCCGTTTACGCCTGATACAACATTAGTAGGGATACAGAGATACATAGCTAGCCTAGCACTCAAATCAGATGCTTTTAATACTCGAATGAGACAAGAAGATGCAGAAAACGAATATGATGATTTAGACCTAGATTACCCATATGAAGATTTGTAGGTGTTAACATAAACTTATGCCAAATACTAGAGACCAAAACCAGTTAGTACCACCTGATGCAGAGATTATCGCAAGAGAGTGGGCTTTAAATGAAACTTTAATAACAGATATATGTGGAACTAATATTGCCACAAGGCTTCCAAGAAATGCAAACTTACCCTTTTTAGTTATGTTTAGAGCTGGGGGAGCTTTAATTAACCCTAGAAGTGAAGCTCATATTCAATCAGCACTACTTCCAATGGAAGCATATGCAGGAAGATGGGGTGGTTCAAGTAATGACAAACCTTTTGCAGATTACAGTGCAGCAATGTCTTTAGCAAATGCTACGATTCAAGCTGCATTCAACTATGCTAATGGGTATATAGTAACGGATACGTCCAATACTAAAGCCAAAATTTATGGTTTTGACGTAGTTCAGTTCCCTACTCGAATCGAGGAAGTTGGAACAGGATTAGGGAGATATTCATTTGCTTTGGCAATGACTTATAGAGCTGTAGGATAGATATGACAAATGAAAATGATAAAGTTTGGGTAAAATTACATCCACTATTTAATCGCGATAAAGCGAGAGATGTAGTGTCTGGTGTAATGTTTAGCCAAGATGCGGTAGAGATTGGAGAATCTGACTGGAATAGGTTAAAGGAAAAAAACTGGTATCTCAACGGAGATTCCTATCCTTTACTTATCGAAGCTGATTCAGAGTCTTCAGCGGAAGACAATGAAACTGATGATGCTCCGTGGGAAGCTGACAATGAGAACTCTTATGAAGATGAGAGTGTCTTGCAAGATAGTATAAGCGAAGAAGAATAACAGGAGATAATATATGCCAAATACAACAAATGGTACAATATCTGAAGTTATTGTCGGAACTGGTGTACTTTATGTAGCTGCCATTGCAAATGATGGTAACACTGCAGGTGGAGGCGACTATGTTGCCTTTCCTGGAGACAACTCTGGAGCATGGGCTGACCCTGCTGCAGGCTGGGTTGACGTTGGGTATTCTGAAGACGGTTGGACTCTTGAAATGGATAAAACATTTGAAGACATAATGGTCGCAGAAGAAATTGACCCAATTGCTACATTTAAGACCGCACAAGAAGTTAGATTAACAGGTGAGCTTGCTCAGTCTGGTATGTCTAACTTACAAGTTGCATTAGGCGGCGGAACATTCACAGAGGATGATGCCACTGACTATGCAGCTGGTTACGATAGTTTAAAACCACCAGCAACTGATGACTTTGATGAAAAATCATTGTTATTAATTGTAGATGGTCCTGCTGGAGCAGATAGACATGTAGAGATTCCACGTGCAGTAAACGTTGGAGCTTTCTCAATGGCTCATCAAAAAGCACCACAGAAAGTCGTAATAGCAGTTGAGTTTAAAGTACTCAAACCAAAAGCGTTACAATCAACAAATCAATTTACTGAATTGTTTAGAATCGTTGACAATACAAACGATAGTGACGTATTCGACATTAACTAATAAATTAAATAATGGATTATAGGAGAGGTGAGGATGCCTGACGAACAAAAAATGAAAGACTTTGATGCTGCCTTAAAGGAAGCAGACAAAGGTGAACTTAACTTTAAGTTAAACGATAAAGAATATAGCGTATCAGCTGAAATTCCCGCAAGAGTAGTTCTTGCTCAAATGAGATTCATGGATGAAGATGGTGGATTACCAAGTAATTATGTACCAGATTGGCTTGAATCTTTATTGGGAAAAACATTAATGGACGAAATCATTGATGGGGGAGCAACATGGCCACAGCTTGAAGCTCTTTTAAATTGGCTTTTAGATGAATACGGTATAGGTTCTGAAGATGAAGAGACTGTCGAGTCAGAAGGAGACGAAGACGGCCCAAAATAAGTTTCTCCTATATAGATATAATTTCTAAATGGGGAGCAGTAGAATCAGACTTTTTAAGATTTTACAACATTGATAACCCACTAGATTATCCATGGAGAAAATTTATGAACAATTTATCTCATCTACCTGTAGATAAATCTATATTCTATGCACCTATGTATAACGCTTTTATGAATGGTGAAGAGTACTCTTCAGAGGACCCTACCAAGCCTCCTAAAGGTTGGTGGAAAAAGGAACTCGACCAAATACGAGGAAGAAGAAGACCACGCTCTAGAATGAGTTTAGACGATTTCGTTAAACAATCAGGTGGCGCTAAGAATTAGATAGGAAGTTAAATGGCAGTAGCGAATGCAGCAAAGATAGATGTAAGTCTTGATGTTGGCTTTGATAATAAAAGCTTAAATAGAGCTACACGTGATGTAGATAGAGCTATGAACCGAATGGCTCAAAACTCTAAAGCTCAAGCTCAATCTGTAAAAGCCATGACACCAGTTTTCGCTGGTATAGGTGGAGCTTTAGTTGCTTCATTCGCTGTAGGTGCCGCAGCAGCTGCAAAATTCGAACAACAATTCGCTGATGTAAAAAAGACTTTAGACGTAAAAGGTGAAGGCAGAGAAGTCGAAAGACAGTTTGCAAATATTGCAAAAGAAATTAGAAACATTGCTAAATTTTCCCCTGCTACAGTAGAGTCGTTAAATCAAATAGCTGCAATTGGTGGACAGTTAGGTATCCAAGCTAATAATATAGTTAAGTTTACTGATACTATTCAAAAACTTACTGTTGCCACAAACCTAGGTGCAGAACAAGCAGCACTATCGCTAGCAAGACTTCAAAAAATAACTGGACTAGCTACTAATGATTTAGATAACCTAGCTTCTACACTTGTTAAGTTAGGTAACAACTTTGCAACTACTGAATCGGAAATTATTACTGCTGCTACACAGATAGCAACAGCAACTGCAGGTACTTCAAATGAATTTAATAATGCAGCAGTTGATGCTTTAGCTTATGCAACTTCATTAAGAGCAATAGGTCAGCCAGCACAAGCAGGTTCCACAGCAATAATCAGATTGATTGGTGTAACAGACAGAGCTGCTAAATCTGGAGGACCTAACCTAAGACTATTAGCAGAAACAGCAGGTATGACCGAAGAGTCATTCAGAGCTCTTGAGTCCGTTGACCCAAATAGAGCTATTGCTTTATTCTTAGCTGGTCTTGGAGATTTAGAAAAAAATGGTGGAGATGCTATTGGTGTTTTGGAAGACTTATCACTAGGACAAATACGTTCTAGAAGAGCCTTGATGGCTTTATCTAGAGCACAAGAAAATGTTGGAGGTAAATCAACACCACTTCTTGTAGCTGCTCTTGATATGGCTAACCAAGAATTTTTAGAAAATAATGCACTCTTAACAGAAGCAGAAAGAAAATATGAAACTGTCATATCACAATTAGGTATGCTAACTAATACAGTTCAAGATGCTGGTATAGAATTTGGTTCACAATTTCTTCCTGCTGTAAATAATGTAATTCAAGGGTTGTTGTCTTTTGTTACTGCAACATCAGACATAGGTAAAACTGTTACTACTTTAACAAAATTTCTAGGTACAGCTTTTGGAATTATACAGTTTACTAAAACAGCTAGAAATAACTTTAAACTTTTAGCTAAAGATACTGACATGTATGCAGCTTCTCTAGCTGTTGCTACTGGACAACAAGCTTCATTCTCTGCACAGCAGCAAGCATTTCTTGCAGGTGTTGGGGGAAGAAGAGGTGGTTTAGTATTCAATACAGGTAATCCTCTTGCAAAACCAAGTAGAGTTACAGATGTAACTGGTGAAAAAATTCAAGAAAGAGCTATTGGAAGAGTTAACCTTGCAAGAAAAAAAGGAATTCTTCTAATACAGAAAACTATAAACAGTCTTACTAAGTTAATAACTGTTCAAGCAAAGTTACCTGCTCCAGTAAAGCAACTTCAACTTACAGCAGGTGCACCAACAACAGTGTCAACAAAGTCAAAACGTACTGTAAGCCCAGAAGGTAGCTCAACTTCAAGAACTGGTCAATTTACTCCTAATAATGATACTAAAATTAAACAAATAGCTCTTGAGAGAAAATTACAAACATCTATAAACAAAACAAACGCTGAACAAGTGAAAGGAGTTAAAGGTTTTATAAAAGGTACTCAACAAAAAATAAACAAACAAAAGGAATTAATTACTACATTTATTCAATCAAGGAAACTACAAAAAGCTGCTTTTACAGAAAGTATTTTTTTGAGAGAAAATGAATTACAAAGTTTAACTAGATTAACATTAGCTCAAAAAGTTTTTAGCAAAGGAACTTTAGAGTTAGCCTCACATTATAAAATATTACAAAAAGCTGGATTGAGTTATTGGAAACAGATTAGCTTAATGACAAAAGAAGGTGTTTCGTTACAACAAATGTACAATGCTCAACTTGGTAGGACTGTCACTCTATCTAAACAGGCACAAGCAGCTGCTGCTACTTTATCTTTAGGTATACAATCTGTAGCTGTTGCTATAACTGGAGCAGTTAAAGCTTTTGCCAGAATGGCTGTTTACTTAGCAGCATTTCAATTTATATTTCAAATTTTTGAAAGAGCTGGTGCTGCTCAAAGAAGTATAGAAGCATTAACACAAGGACAAGGTTCAGTTGTTGAAAATACTTTAGAACTTAGTAAAGCAATGGCAGACTTGGAAGCATTAAAATCTATTAGAGCTGAAGAAGCTAGACTTGGTGCAGATAAACAAATTCTAAATACTATTGATTCAAGAATAGCTAATATTACAAAAGCTATAGAGGTTGGTAAGGAAGGTATAAAACAATCTTCAGCTGATTTACTTTTACCAGTATTAGAATCTGCACGAGGACCAGGTGGAGATATTGATTTTCAACTTAAATCCACTGCAGCACTACTCGGTAGAGACGTAGATACATTTAGAGACCAGTATTCACGTTCTTTAGCAGGTCTTGTCACAGATATAGACAATGGTCGACTTCCAACGATTAACACAGTTTTAGATGATTTACTTGGGGATGAAACAGCTTTTGGACCAGAGTTAGGTGAAAAACTTAGAAAAATTAATAGAGAATTCGATGGAGGAGTTCTTGGAGCAATAGACCAAGCTTTTTCAAATTCTTTATTTGGAGGTCCTGATACTGAAGAACTTATAGATTCACAAGCAGGTAGATTTATGGCTTCATTCACTGGTGCTATGGATAAGATTACAGGAAGAGAAGATTCTTTTACTGCTAAAGCAGGTGGAGCAGGTGGAATATTTGGAATTATGGATGAAACTTTTGAAGCTGCAGATAAAATAAAAGGAAGTAAAGCTTTTGAAGGTATCCTCGGTGATTTAAGTAAAGAAGAATCTGTAGAAATTGCAGCTGGTTTAGATTTAGTTGCAGACACTTTAACAAAAGTCTCTGGTCTTAGTCTTAAAGAAATAATTGATGGTGGAGAAATACAATTTAAAAAGACTGCTGCTATTGTTCAAGCAAGAATCTCTTATTTAAACAAGACACAGAAAACTCTTGTAGCATCTGGAGCTCTTGACTTTGATGCACAAATTGATGCAGCAAAAGATTATGAAGGTGCTGCTGAACTAGTTGCTCGACTAACTAAAGAACAGTTTGGTTCTGCTGCTGACAATGTTAAGAATATGAGAGAAGAACTCGGTATGACCGATGAAGCTTTTATAACTATTATAGAAACGATTGAAGACCAATTAAAAAATGGTATGGAAGGTGCCATAAATATATTTAGGGATGCACCTGAAAAGATGTTGGGAACTTTTGAAGATTTTGCTTTAAGACTCAAAAAGAAGATAAGTCTACAGTCTGAATTCAGTGAGCTTGTAAAAGAACTTTCGGTATTTGCACCTTTATTAGCAAAACAATTCGCAGAAGTTGGACCAGCAGCTATAGACCAATTAAAGAAAGCTCTGGCTACACCACAAATGGCAGGTACTGTTGAAGCTCAGTTACTACAAAATGTTGGACCAGAACTACAGGAACAAGTAAGAAGAGCAATAAACGATGGAGTTGTTGATGGTTCAATTAACGAAGATGCTTACGGATTAGGTGGAGATTTAACAGCAGGAATTATTGCAGGTATCGAGTCTAAAAAAGATGACATGGTTGGAATCTTTAGAGATGTATTTATAAAATCTATAGATGAAGTAAAGAAATACTTAGGAATAAAATCACCATCTATGTTTACAATGAAACAGATTGGTATACCTATGATTGATGGTATTATTGCTGGTATAAAACAAAAAGCTCCAGATTTAGAAGCATCTTTCAAAGAAATATTCAAAAACTTACCACTAACCGTACAAGATGTTGTTTCTCAAGCTCAAAAAGATTTTGGAGCATTAACACAACTTACTGGAGCAATCAGAGGAGTTGCACAAGCACGAAAAGGACTAATTAGCGCAGAACATGATTATCTTCAGGTATTAAGGGATAGAGCTACCTTCCAAGAAAGACTAACAAAAAATACAGAAGCTCTTAAGAAAGCAGAAATATCTGGTCGAGTTAATAATATTACCGTCAAGGAAGAGATAGGACTTCTAAGAAATAAATTAGACATACAGAAACAAATAGACAGAATACAGGGTGTAAGAACTGCTGGAGAAAACCTAGCTATATTTAAAAAAGAAGAAGAACTAGCTGACCTTAGACTTCTAAACAATAAAGGTGTTGTAAGTAATCTAGAACTTGCTGCTGCTGAAGAAGATTTATCAGCAATGAAAGGTGAGAACTTATCAGATGATGAAAGAAAATTAGCACTACTTGAACTAACACAAGCTCAAAAAGATAACAGTCAAGCTATAGAGGATGCAAAAGCTATAAGCGATGAATTAGTTAGTCTGCGTCAAGAAAATAATAGATTGATAGAAGAAGAAGAGTTACTAGACGTTAACTTAACAATTGCAACGAATTCACTAGGTGAAGCTAAAGAAAGAGTGCTAGATGCTGATTTAAGATTAGAATCTGCAAGAGCAGCTTTTAATTTACAGATAGCAAGTGATGGAGAATTTGTTACTAGACTTCTAGGACTTACTGATAGATACAACGACTTAGGTAACGCTGTTAAATATAGTTTAGATAACATAAGTGATTTAAGTGGTTTAGATACAGCTGCTACAAAACCAATAGAAGATGAAATTATTAAGCAGTTAGATAAAGACGACCCCGATGCAGAACCAATAATCGAACCTGCAAGTACAAGTCCAAGTCCAAATAATAAACGAATTCCTTTTAGTAATCAGGTTCCTAATTACACTTCTCTTCCTGATTATATAAAAGAACAAATAAGAGAAGTTTCTTCTAGTGCTCTATATGGATTACCAGATTATATTACTGGTATGGCAATGGGTGGACGCGTTAAAAAATATAAATATGGAGGTCGTGGAGATGTAATGAAACGAGCTCTTGTTGGCGAGTATGGTCCAGAAGAAGTAAAATTCATACCTGGAAATGGTTTCTTAGTAAAACCACTTTCTACTGGTGGAGGTGGTACTGTTGTACAAAACCTGAATGTAAATGTAACAGGAGTTCCATCAGACCCAATATCTGCTAGAAAAGCAGCACAACAGATAAGTAAAGCTTTGAGAAAGTTAGATAAAGAAGGTAATGCGGGAACAGGATTAAGGAGAAATTAAATGGCTAATCAAGTACACATTGGAAGAGTAAGCTTAACATCACCATCACAATTAGGTTTTGAAGGTAGTGGCGGAAGTAGAACTCTAAATATATCTGGTAAACTAGCAGAAACTAATTTAGATACTGCAAAATACATCAGAGACGAATTAGTGTCAATGGCTCAATCTGGTTACTATGTTCCTTTTGAATATGATGGAGATTCTAGTTTCAATGGCTTCGTAGAAATAACTAGTTCAAATATTGACATTTCTAGATACAGTGTCGGCGGTATTAATTATTCAGTAGATATGAAGTATCTAGGAAAAGTTGGTGAAGTAGTTAAAGAATCAGTTATAACAGGTAAGCTTTTAGATAATGACCATGGTATAACTTCTACAACTCAACAGTTTCATACTCCTCCAGCTAATCATTACAACTATTATCATACAAGCAATCCAGATAGCAACGTAAGAGTTGCTGCTGATTTAACGACTACCGATACACAAGATTCAGTTAATTTATATTTTAAAACAAGTCAAAATCTTCGTACTGAAAATGCACAGTTCCATGTGAACACTTCAGACTTTTATAAAGGAGCTGTAAAAATAACAACAAACAACTTAACCAGAAACGGTCTTAATAGCCCTAATAATCCAGGAAACTCTGTAATAGAGAATGGAATAATGAAAATCGTTATAGGTAATCAACCAACTGAAAGTAGGTTTACTACTTACATTTGGGACCAATCAGCTTATCAGAGTGATTATGAATACTCTATACATAGAGGGACTCCTACATCTGGACAGCAATTATCAACAGAATTTAGAGGATGGAATACTATACAAGTATTAAGGAACTTACCTGAGCTAGGAATAATTAGGCTTACCTCTAATTATGAAGCAGACGGACAAGGAAGACTTACTGTAGACATTTCTTTAAGAAGAGGTGCTCATCATGCTTCAGTAATAATCAATCAATCTCCAGCAGTTTCAAGAATAAATCTTGGACTATCATCAGCAACAGCAATGACTTCTTCAACTGGTTATTTAAAGAAAACATCTTTAGATGTAGATGGTAATAAAGTTATATTTGGTTCACCTTCAACGTTCACTTCAGATACAACTAGGGGTTTAATTTACCCAAGTGCAGCGGGTACTCAATTTAAAGCTTTTGTGGGTTATGAATTTTATAACCAAGATGGAACTCTTTCTACACATAATGAATCCAATAATGTTAGAGACCAATACTTAGATAATGTATCTGAATACTGTAGAGTTATAAAGGGATGAGCGTAACACAAAAATTAATGGCACCTGGTGTATTTAGTGTAAATCTAGATATGTCATTGGTTCCGAACTCAGTAGTCAATTCAATTCAGCCTTATGACCATATAGTCATTATGCCAACTAGAGTTTCTGACGATGAGTTAGACGATGCAAGTATGATTTCTGCTAGTGAATATGTAGGAATTATACAAGGATTAGAAATTGATGATGATGGTGTTGGCATAGAAGGAACAGGACTAGTTTCATATCTTGGTGACAGTGATACAAGAGGTTTACCAATTGCTGAAAAAGGTGGACTTTCCTCTAAAAGAAATTATCAAGAAAAAACTCTAGAATATGTTCTAGATAATACAAACGGAACACCTTTTGGTTTACTTAGAGAAGGAAACTCAGGAGCTTTAAGAGCTATAAGAGCTGGAACAATTACTAATCCATCAAAAGAAGACACTTCATTACTTTTAAATTTTGAAGGAACTAACGGGGATGTTATTACAACAGATGCTAGTTCCAATAATCATACAATAACTTTTTATGATAATGCACAAATATCTAATGCACAGAATAAATATGGAAATACATCACTTTATTTGAATGATGAAAATGACCACCTTGAAATAGATTACTCTAACGTATTGAATGTAGACGATAGAGATTTTACTATTGAATGGTGGGAGTATAGGTTAACCCCGTGATATTATGCCTCAATTTGATTTAGCTAATGCACAGTTATCTGCTCAAGGTATAACTAACCTTAAGTCTCACGAAGGATTCGTACCATTCGTATATGATGATGCTTATCCTGTTTTAAATACAGTAGGACCAGATAAAGGTAAATACACTTATGAAGATAACGACCCTACTCCTTCTGGACAAACTGTCTATACTGCTCATAACTCATTCTTTGGAAGGGTTCCTTATGACCCTAATTTTCATTCATCTATAAGAGGAACATTAACTGTTGGATACGGTCATACATTTAACGGTCAACCAAAATTAGTAGATTTATATCATCAAATTTATGAAACTGGAATATCAATAAATGGAGTTACTTATACATTTCCTGTATCTTTCTCAGACTCTACAGCAACAACAAGATTAGGGGGTGGGTTTTTCAACTCCTCCAATACTCTAATAGATGATAAAGGAATAAGACTTAAATATACTGGTGATGACTCTACTGTTAGTAATCAAAGATTTAGTGAAACATTAGCCTCTAGCTTACTTGTAAATGATAAAGTTGTACCTTATATAAATAAAGTTAAAGCAGTTTTTAATGGACATGAAGATGCGTTTCCATATAATACAGCACTAGCTCAAAAGCATTTCGATATGATGGTTAGTCTTTGTTACCATAGAGGACAAAATGGGTTTGCATCTAGTTTCTTTGCTCATCTTTATAAAGATGTAGACGGAACGGCAGTAACTGCGGAATCTCATTTAGTTGCTTACAACGGTCCAGCATATGCATTAATGTTTCTTGCTATAAGAGGTAATAGGTCTATTCCTTGGTGGGATGTAGGTATAGTTAATAGACGAAATGATGATATAGATGAACTTCTAGGAACTGGTAGTACCAGAACTGTTGCACAAAATATTAACCCAGTAACACAGCCTAATTGGTACCAAGGAGCTCCAATATTATCTACTTTCTTTAAAGCAAAACCTTCTTTTGATACAAGAAGTAAATTTCTACCTACTCCTAATAATTCTCCAAAAGTTCTTAGTTCAAGTCCTCCAGTATCTTCTAATATAATTAATACAAATACTAACTCTACTCCAACACCTGCTATTGATTTCTGGACAGGTAGCTTATCATCAGCACAAAATGTTGCAGATGACCCAAATATTATTTATCCAGATTATTACACAGGTAATAGGTCTTTATTCGAAACAGACCCAGGTGGAAGTGTATTAGCTTGGGAGCAAGACCCTTTATTTCAACAAAATTATTCACAGTACTGGGTTCCTAACGAAAGATGGTATCACGGTTCAAATGTTTCAACAACAATTAGAGCTGCAACTAAACACGGTGCTGTTTTCGCTACAAACCCTGACGGTCAAACACCTGCAATGATATTAGGTCTAAATACTGACGGCAATGGTAATTCTAAAGTTTATATTAAAAGCTTTTTAGGACAGGCTGATATATCAGGTTCTGTTGATAGCGGCACTTATGACATAGCTGATGGTAAAGACTTAGGCTCAATTGATTATGGTCAATGGAATCATTTTTCTATTACTAGAGAAGGTAATACTTTTAAAACTTTTAAGAATGGTGTTAAGCAAGATGAATGGCAATCTACAAAATCAATTGCTAGGAATACAAGAGATGGTAATTTAAAATTTTCCATCGGACGCTCTCAAGGAGCTGACTATTTTCATGGTTATATAGATGATTTTAGAATTACAAAAGGTACAGCATTGTATACAGCTGACTTTACACCTCCTTCATCTGCTTTAACAGTTACATCTACAACTGGACTTTATAATGGTGAACACTATGTAGAATCTGCTTTATCAGCAATAGAGAGAGTATGTCAAAATTTAGATGTAGAATTTAGAATTAACAATGACGCTACATTAGATGCTGCAACAGCAGAAGTCTTATTTCAAGGTCACGGTACAAACGAACCACCTGCTTTAATATCAAGAAATAGTAGTGGTGAAGACCCAAGTATTGTTGGTTTGAATCCAGAAAGTATTACTTCTCAATTTGAGGCAGAAGATTATGTTTCTGGTGTAGAGTATCTTGTAAACAATGCAGCTAATTCACAGAATGCTGACTTTGCCGAAGCCTTTGATGACAATACTCCGTATAGAGATTTATTTGGTGCAGAATTAGAAAGAGTACAATTTGTATCAGAACCTAATATGCCGTCAGTGTCTAGACAAAGTAGAGCTGAAGCTTTCTTAAATGAATTTAAAAAAATTAAAAAATCTTTATCTCTATCTCTTGAAGACTATGACATACAAGGAGATTTTGAAGTAGGAGATATGATATATGTATATGACCCAGAAATAAGATTTGAAGACACTGAAGAAAAAAGAATTGAGGATGGTAGGAATAGCTTATATGAAGTAGCATATCGTGGAGAAATAATAAATCCTGAAAAAATAAGAATTACGGGTATAACATGGCCAATCAAAGATGGTTATGGAGTATATTTAAGAAGACTTGTTTCAACTAGTCCATATAGAGTTGAGTATATAGATTTATCTGAGTATGTATCATGGGAAACTGGTAATACATCTTTAGATATTGGTGATATACAAAAAAGAATAGGAGATGATTTAAGATTCACAGCACCAACAGTAGGAGTAGTTTCTGGTACTAGAATTTATGAACCATTAAGACCTAAACATCCTACAACTGGAGTAACAGGTGATATTAACTTAGTCTCAACAACAATGATTGATGCATTAGGTGTAAACCAATCATTGATAAAAGTTACTTGGGATGAGCCAAACTATGACAACAATACTCCAATACAAAATGGTTTACATTACTTAATAAGGTATAAACCAGTAAATTCAACAGGTGATTTCTCTTACTCAACAATAAACTGGGCTGAAAATGATTTCACCATTGAAGGTCTACAGTTAGCAACAACTTATGAAGTAGGTGTAGCAGCAGTTTTATCTAATGGTAATTACTCTGCTTATGCAACAGGTTCTGTGACCACAGCTGTAGACACCACTGCACCAGAAAAACCTGGTCCAGCTGACACAATAGCTGCAGGAGCTATGCGTGTTCAAATAGTTCATAGTTTAGGTAGAGCACAAAATGCACAGGGAACTCCTATAAGTAGCATTACAGATTTTACTTTATCGGCTGATATTGACCATTTAAATGTATATGCTTCAACAACATCTGGTTTTTCCCTTACTACTTTAAACGACAAAACTCAGTATAAAATAGGTGAGTTACCAGCAACTGCAGCTCATATAAGAGATGAAATACCTGTAGTTGGTGAAGTGCAAATGCCAAATGGCTCTACTCATTATTTTAGATTTAGTGCAGTAGATATTGCTGGAAATGAATCTATACCTTCTGATGAACAATCTTCTAATGGTAACTTGGTAGCAACAGCAAACATATCTGATGCTGCGATTACTGAGGCCAAGATAAACAACCTTGCAGTAACAACCGCAAAAATAACTGATGCTGCTATTACAAATGCAAAAATTAGTGACACCATACAATCTGATAATTATGTAGCAGGTACTTCTGGTTGGATTATTAAAAAAACAGACGCAACATATACAGATGGTTTTATAGAGATTTCAGATGCTGTTATACGAGGTAATATATCTGCTACTACAGGAAGTATTGGTGGTTGGACAATAGCTAGTGATAAACTATCAGCAGGCAACTTAGAATTAGACGGTGGTAACACTGTTATAAAAGGTAACTATTCTGCTGGTTCTACTGGATTTATATTGAATAATGACGGTTCAGTAGAGTTTAATAACGGTACGTTTAGGGGAGATTTAGAAGCTGGGACAATAGATATAGGAACTGACGCATTTCAAGTAGATAGCAATGGAAGACTTTTTATGGGAGCAAATACATTTGGTGGTGCAAATTTTAGTGTTGATGAAAATGGAACACTTGTTGCAACTGGAGCAACAATAGCTGGTACACTTACAGTAAATGCAGGTTCAATACACATAGGATAATATGGCAAATTTTAATGTAGACTCAAGTGGTAATGTTTGGATAGGAACTGGTGTTTCAAATACTTTCTCTACTGCACAGGGACAAGCTAATACTAAATTTTATGTAACTAGTGCAGGCAGTATATTCGCAACTAGTGGAACTATTGGCGGTATATCAATTAACTCTGGAGATATACAAGCAAACTATACACAAGGTAGTGCTGGTTTTAAAATAACTTCTAGTACGGGTGATGCAGAGTTTAATAACGTAATAGTTAGAGGAACACTAAATGGTGTAACAGTTGACCAACCAGTTGATATAGATTTTTCTTCTGGAGGTAAGATTAGAACATCTTCATCTGGTGCAAGAGTAGAAATAAAAGAAACTAATAATTTCCCAGCAATTGATTTTTATGGCAATAAAACTACTTCTCTTTATGACAATCAAGCAGGTCAATTCTCAATAATATCAAATGGTGAAATTGAACTATCTGGTACTGATGGTATTCATTTAGGAGCAACTGTAATAAATTTAGGTGACAAAACTGGTACATTAGCAACTAGAATAGCCATATCTGGAGACCACGGCGGTTCTACTGATGTAATTAAGAGCAATGGTAACAATGCTTATTGGGGAACTTTAACTGGCGGCGGTGTCAATGCAATACAAGCAGTAGGTGAATTATCTGTAAACTCTAACACTGGTTCTGTAGTTATAAACAGTAACCACTCTCATTCTGGTATAGCAAATGAGAACTATGTAAACAGTAGAGGTTTTGGAACTGGTAATGGTAACTCTAACCTATCAGTAGGGAACGGTTCTAATAATGCCGCACCTGGTTCTCACCCTAATAGTGGTCATCATAGTCACGCTGGAACAGTTTTAACGACAGCAGGTGCTGATAACTTATACGCTTCAGCTCATAACCACCCTTATTCTTCATCTAACCACGGTAACAGCGCTCACAATGTTGATTTTGCCGCAGAAAGTTATGTGAACGGACAAATTACAAGTCACAGGTTTAGTGTAAGTCATTCGGATGAAAGGTTAAAAGAAGATGTAGCTCCTATAACTTTAGGTCTAGATTTTCTGAATAGGTTAACGCCAAGAGATTTTAATTGGAAATCTTCTCACTTAGATACTTTATATAGTTCTGATGATTCTATGGATTTGAAGTATAAAGGAATGACAAGTAACTTACAGCAGGGATTTGTTGCTCAAGAAGTTAAACAAGCAGTGTTTGATGAAACAGGTAGCAACACAGCTTTTTCTGGTTTAAAAATTGGGGACATTACAGATTATGACTCAAGTATAACTAGTGATGCAGATGACATGGGTAGGATAGAACTTGAAAACTTTATACCTCCGTTAGTTAAAGCAGTCCAACAACTATCGGCTAAGATAGAAGTATTAGAAGCTAGAGTAGACGAGTTAGAGGGAACATAATGGCATTTGAATACAAATATGATGCAAAAACTGTAAGCGATGAAGAAAAGCTTGAAGAATTAAAAGATTATATGAAAGCTCTTGAAGAAGTCCATCGTTCAGAATCTCTAAAAGACTCACCAGATGCAGATAGATTAACAAAACTTGAAACAGAAATCACAGCTAAGAGAACTGAATATGAAGATTTAGGTGGAACTTATGAGTAACGAACTACATGCTATTTATGACAGTATAGATTTATGCAGAAGAAAAATAGTAAACATGAATGAATTAGTAGAAGTTATGACAGGACTAGAATCTGAAGATGACAAAATTCAAGAAGTGATAGACAATATAGCTTTGGAACAAACAAAATTAGATAACTTTATAGTAGAAAGAGATGCTCTAGAGTGAAATATTCTTTGGGAGGCAAACAATTTATAGAGTTCAAGACAGATGTAAAAGGTCTTGAAGAAATAGCACCAGTAAAACCTTCAAGTTTTTTCTTGCCTAAATGGTTTAAGGGTATGTCTGACTCAATAGAGCAACCAGCAGTACACGAAAAAGGTAAGCCAAATTATTTTGGTAAAAAAGGTGATACAGCTAAAAAGCATACATCTGGCACAGTCAAAAGATGTCCAGCTATTGTCGATTTGATTACAGAAGGTTTCATAATACCTATGTGGTGTGATTTTCTAGTACAGAGAGATATGGAAACTCTAGAATGGGACAATAAAAATTTTCCCTATGGTATTGAGTTTCATAGCAAAGAACAAATAAAAGGTTGGGATTTAAAGAAAACAGATTTCCCAGAAGGTGTTAAATTTGCAAATCCTTGGAGAATACACACACCTAAAGGTTATTCAGTAATGTTTATGGCTCCTACTTACCAGTTCGAAAAAAGATTTACAGTATTACCAGGAATAGTAGAAACAGATTCTTACCATCATGTCAATTTTCCTTCTGTATGGCATACAACAAAAGATGCCATAATAGAAAGAGGTACACCTTTTATACAGGTAATCCCATTTAAAAGAGATAACTGGGGTTATGAAACATCACAAATGGATGAAAGAGACTTGCTAGAGGATTCAAAGGAAAAAACAGAACTTTCAACTAAGTTCAAAAATAGTTATAGAAGCATAATAAAGAGACTAAACGAGAACTTATAAGCACACAGATTTGTTATTTAACTGCTAGAGTAAAAGCGTTGGAGGAATAATGTCTGAAGAACAAAGTAATAACGACCTTCATTTGGAATATCGATTTGTAGACCACACATTTAAAATGGACTACGTTCTTAGAAGAATTGAAGAATTAGAAAGAGAACACTTTGGCCTTATGGTTGATAGATTAGATGAAACACATACGCAATATGAAGATTGGTACAGTGCTGTTAAAGAAGTAATGAGAGAGTTAGATAGAGTGAAATACATATACAAACAGTTAGGGGGTACTTTTGGTAGTGAAATTCCTGGAATAGCTAATGCCTGAAGTAACACATTCTTCGACTACACAAATGAGTGGTAATGCATTAGCAGACCACATATTAGACGGCTCTTACGGATTTCAAACCAGCAATGCAACTGTCAACATATCTGATGTTGAACACAATATGTATATTGACGGACAGTCAATTATATCTGACGGTACTTTAGTACTAACAACAAATGCTAGTAAAAAAATAATATTCGGAGTAGATAGTACTGAATATCTACAAATAACAACTGACGGTGCTTTAGATATTCTTTCTGAAAAACTTCTAATAAATGGTAACTCTGGTGCCTCTAACCAGGTTTTAACAACTGATGGTTTTGGTAACATTTCTTGGGCAACACCTATAACTCAACAAAATGCTTTTGGAAATATTACTATAAGTGGACAAGATACAGTACAAGCTGACCAAGCTGGAGATAGTCTCAATCTTGTTGCTGGAAGTGGAATAACTATCAACTCAAATGGTTCTACAGATACAATAACTATAAGTAGTTCTGGAACTGGTTCTGGTGGTCCTGGATTTAGATATATAAACGTTGGTTCAGATAGTGTCGAAGCTGACAATGCTTCGGGTGCTGTTGAGTTTATAGCAGGAAGTAATGTCACTTTAAATGCAGATGCATCAAATGATACAATAACAATATCAGCAAACACATCTGGTGAATTAAATCAAAATAGTTTTAAAAATATTTCTACAACAAATCAGAACACCGTTACAGCAGGAGCTACTGAAGATACGTTAAGAATAGAATCTGAAGAAAATACTAGTCTCGATAATAGATACAAATCAGATAGAGATAAAGTAACAATAACCACAGATACGACAAATAATGAAGTTAAAGTTACTAGCAATGTACCTAAAACGTTATCTTTATCAAGCAAGGTTCCAATAATTTTACAAGCTGGAGAGGGCGCAGGAGTTCCTCTTAGAAATAAATTCTTTAATGTTGCAACTTCTGACCCTGTTTCTGGTTCAGGTGGATATGTTGGAGTAAGTACTAGGTCTATTCCTGTTCTTCAATCAAATGGTACTTTAGCAGACATTTTAATGCCAGCAAAAACTGATAACTCTACGCTACAATTAAGTATTGTCCAAACAAACGGTTCTGAGGAAATATTAGATATGGAAGTAGCTGAATAATGGTACAGAAAACACCAGTAAGAGTTAATTATGATGCAAGTAATAATGCTATTGGTTTTGCTGAGTTTCAAGCCGATGACTTTATAGGAATAGAAGATGGTGGTACTGGTGCAATTACAGCAGCAGGTGCTAGAACAGCACTAGGATTAGCAATTGGAACAAACGTTCTTGCTTATGATTCAGATTTAGCAACAATAGCAGGGCTAACACATTCAGATGGCGATTTTATAGTATCCAACGGAAGCGCTTGGATAGTAGAAAGTGGCTCAACAGTAAGAACTTCTTTAGGACTTGGTACTTCAGACAGTCCTACATTTAATAACTTAACAGTAGGTAATGATTTAACAATCACAGGTGACTTAACCGTACAAGGTGATACAACAACTATTAATACTGCAACAGTAACTGTTGAAGATGTATTAATGAAGCTAGCTGATAACAATACTACAGATGCAGTAGACATTGGTTGGTATGGAGAATATGTAGAATCTGCAACAACAAAATACTTAGGTTTTACATGGGATGCATCAGAAGATAAGTTTATTTTATGGACTGGTAATCAATCAGAACCAAATACACTAGTAGATACTGGAGCAACAGGACATTCTACCGGTACATTGATATCAAATATTGAAGGAAATATCACAGGAGATTTAACAGGTAATGTAACTTCTACATCTGTACTTGCTGATGGTGTAATAGCTACAACTCAGTCTTCTAGCGATAATTCTACTAAAGTTGCAACAACAGCTTATGTAGATGCGCAAGTATCGACAGAAGATACATTAGAAGAAATGAACGATGTAACACTTACAAGTTCACAAAACGGAGATTTCTTAAGATATAACGGAAGCGTATGGATTAATGACGCAGTTGATTTAGCAACAGA
>Ga0209631_10001317_pt1 | contig 31828 bp, 29 predicted proteins | sample COG_08_FD_184752 | JGI IMG/M metagenome (GOLD analysis project Ga0209631, IMG submission 184752) | Pelagic Microbial community sample from North Sea - COGITO 998_met_08 (SPAdes) (version 2) | ecosystem: Environmental > Aquatic > Marine > Neritic zone/Coastal water | place: Helgoland, sampling... | reverse complement strand
TTTTCTAGCAGTGTCTGTTCTTTTTGGAGCAACAATGTTTGGCAGTTCTGCTGCAGTTGCATCTGGAGAGAAATTTGTACTAATCAGCCATGCGCCAGACTCTGATTCATGGTGGAATACAATTAAAAATGCAATAGGAATTGCAGGTGAGCAAATGGGAGTCGATGTAGATTATCGTAACCCAACTACAGGAGACCTTGCTGATATGGCTCGCATTGTTGAGCAAGCTGCTGCAAGTAATCCAGACGGAATTATTGTAACGATTGCTGATTATGATGTCCTAAAAGGTCCAATTACTTCAGCTATTGCCAAAGGAATTCCAGTTGTAACAATTAACTCAGGTACGCGTGAGCAGTCTGAAATGCTAGGAGCATTAGCACACATTGGTCAGCCTGAGTACGATGCTGGCTTTGGAGCTGGTAAGAGAGCAAAAGCTGCTGGAGCAACAAAGTTTTTATGTGTTAATCACTTTTTTACCAATCCAGTTTCAGTTGATCGTTGCCAAGGATATGCAGACGCACTTGGTGTTGATTTAGGTGATCAAATGATTGACTCAGGTCAAGATCCAACTGAAATTAAAAATAAAGTTATGGCTCACCTTAGGTCACATCCTGATACAGACGCCATTCTTACTTTAGGTCCAACTTCTGCCCACCCAACTCTATCAGCTCTTGATGATATGGGACGCTCAGGAGATATGTACTTTGGAACTTTTGACCTTTCAGGTGAAATTGCTGCTGCTGTAAAGTCAGGTGTAATTTCATTTGCAATTGATCAGCAACCGTACCTTCAAGGCTACTTGCCGGTCGTTTTCTTGACTAACATGTCAAGATATGGTGTATGGCCTTCTGGCGCAATTAACTCTGGCCCTGGATTTATCACTAAGAGTAATATTAGCTTAGTTGAGCAATATGCAGGCGTTTACCGTTAAAAGTTAGTTGATCTCAATAATGCTACTCACTTTAGAAACAATAAGTGAGTAGCATTTTTTTTAAATTAGATATAAATTCAGTGGATTAAATCATGTCAGATGATGTAAAGAATAATTCAAATCTCCGAACTAATTTTAGAACTGTTATGTTAAGGCCAGATCTTGGTGCAATAGTTGGAGTTATATTAGTATTCCTTTTCTTTTTTTTAGTGGCTCGCGACACAGGAATGTTTTCCTTAGAGGGCTCAATGAACTGGGGAATAGTCTCGTCTCAATTTATAATCATTGCAGTAGGCGCTTGTCTATTGATGATTGCAGGAGAATTTGATCTATCTGTTGGATCTATGATCGGTTTTGCTGGGATAGTTATTGCTGTTACCTCAGTAGTGTGGGGTTGGCCTGTTTGGCTTAGCATAATTTCAGCATTTGCCATATCAATGGCTATAGGAGCATTGATAGGCTATATTACTATTAGTACAAATCTACCCTCTTTTATTGTGAGTTTAGCCTTTCTCTATATCTTGAGAGGACTTACTATTTTTATTGCAATAATAAGTACAAAAAAAACAATCATAGGTGGTGTAACTGAGGTAGCTCAGGATGATTGGTTGGCGCCAATTTTTGGTGGAGAGATATTCACTGGCGTATTTCAATGGCTTGCTGAACAAGGCATGATTCAAACATTTGTTGCAGGAACAAAAGCTGGACAGCCTGTTGTTTCTGGAATACCAATGATGATGGTGTGGGCTTTAGGATTAATTGTTTTTGCTCATTTTCTATTAACAAAAACTCGTTTTGGAAATTGGATTTATGCTTCTGGTGGAGACGCACAAGCAGCAAAACACATTGGAGTTCCAGTGAACAGAGTTAAGATACTAATGTTTGTATTTACAGCTTTTTGTGCAACCGTTTTTGCTACTACACAGGTTATCGAATTCGGCTCAGCTTCTGCAGATAGAGGAGTCCTCAAAGAGTTTGAAGCAATTATTTCAGTAGTTATTGGGGGGGCTTTGCTAACTGGAGGATATGGATCAGTTATTGGGGCCGCACTTGGTGCTGTGATATTTGGAGTAGTTCAACAAGGTTTATTCTTTATTGGTGTAGAAAGCTCCTTATTTAGAGTTTTTCTAGGTGTGCTTCTTTTACTAGCTGTAATACTTAATACCCATGTTCGCAAGTTAATAACGGGAGCAAAATGATGAGTAGTTCACCTCTAATGGAACTTAAGGATATTCATAAAAGCTTCGGAAATGTTGATGCTCTTAAGGGAGTTTCTATTTCTATAAATGCAGGGGAATGTCATTGTTTACTCGGCGACAATGGAGCTGGTAAATCAACTTTTATTAAAATTATGTCTGGTGTTCATCAGCCAACAAAAGGCAAGATTAATATCAATGGAAAAGAAATAGAAATCAACAATCCGCGTGAAGCTATTGATGTTGGGATTGCAACAGTTTATCAAGATTTAGCATTAATTCCTTTGATGTCAGTCTCACGTAACTTTTGGCTTGGCAGGGAGTTAACAAAAAAAGTTGGACCGGTTACATTCATGGATTTTGAAAAATGTGATTCAATTTTGATGTCTGAAATGGATAAGATTGGAATCAAATTAAGAGATCCTAGCCAATCAATAGGGACTTTATCAGGAGGCGAAAGACAAACTGTAGCAATTGCCCGAGCTGTATTTTTTGGAGCTAAGATTTTGATACTGGATGAACCAACATCAGCTTTAGGTGTATATCAGACCTCAAATGTATTAAAAACGATTGAAAGAGTCCGAGAAAAAGGCGTTGCTGTTGTATTTATTTCTCATAATGTCTCTCACGCCCTAGCTGTTGGGGATAAGTTTACAGTCCTATCTAGAGGCGAAACTCTTGGAACTGCAAAAGCTGGTGAGATTGATTTTCAAGAATTACAACTCCTGATGTCTGGCAATAAAGAATTGTCAGAATTAAAAAAATAGGAATGAGTCATGAATATATGTTTAATTGGAGCCGGTAGAATTGGAATTGTTCATGCAATTGCTATTTCTAGTGAAAAAAATACAATTCTTCATTCTGTAGTAGATGTTAACCAAACAGCAGCTGAGGACTTGGCAAAAAAATATAGTGCTCAAGTTTTAACTATTGATGAAGCTTTTAGCAATGAAGACATTGATGCTTACATTATTGCTAGCAGTACCGCAACTCATGCTGATTTAATAGAAAAGTGTTCTGAAGTGGGTAAGCCAGTTTTTTGTGAAAAACCAATAGATCTTAGTCTTAAAAGAGCAGAATCTTGTGCTAAATTGGTAGAGCAAACTGGTATTGTCTGCATGCTTGGGTTTAATAGACGATTTGATCCTAATATGGCAAACTTAAAGAGTAAAGTGGATTCAAATTTAATTGGCTCTATTCAATCTTTGGTGATCACCTCTCATGATCCTGCGCCACCTTCAATGGATTATATTCAAAGTTCTGGTGGACTATTTCACGACATGATGATCCATGATTTTGATATGGCCTGTTGGATTTTAGGCGATACACCGGATAGCATCTATGTATCAGCAACTGCTAATAATGAAGATATCAAAAAGGCGAGAGATGTAGATACTGCCAGTGTCATCATGAATATGAAAAAAGGGGCAATCGTTACTATTCTTAATGGTCGACAAGCTTCCTTTGGTTATGATCAAAGGATTGAGGCTTTTGGTGAGAAAGGCATGCTTCAGGTTAAAAATGAGTTAGAAGATAAAGTGGTTCTGAGTAATGCCGATGGCATTAATCAAGCAAAAGCTAAGCATTTTTTTCTAGAGCGATATGAAAAGGCATACCATAATGAGCTGCTTCATTTTATGGAGTCCTATCATTTAGGCATTAAGCCAAGTGTTGATATTTCAGATGGTGTTCTTGCTTTAAAAATCGCAGAAGCTGCATCAAAATCTCTTAAATCTGGCTTTCCAGAAAATTTATAGTTCGCAATTGAATGAGCCCCACTAATATTAATGAATTAAATAATTTGCTGCAAGAAAGTTATCCCTCCTTGAGTAAGAAAATGAAGTTAATTGCTTTCTATATCATAGATCAGCCACAAAACCTAGCGATTAATACGCTTGCAGTAATTGCTACAGATATAGGTGTTTATCCATCTACATTGGTTCGTTTTGCTAAACACTTTGGTTTTAGTGGTTTTGCTGAGATACAAGCTTTATTTAAAGTAAGGATTTCAGAGAGTGCAATTAACTATAAGCAGCGGATTACCGATGTAAAAAATATCACTGAAAGTGACACTGCTACGGACTCTTCCAACATCTTTTATGATATTACAAAACGAAATGTTGCTGCAACTCAACTGCTTGCTGAAAATACTGATATTGATTTAATAGAAGATTCAGTTTTGGCACTATGTGAGGCAAGTGAAGTTATATTATGTGGCACAAATAGAGCACAACCAGTAGCCAATTATTTCTACTATATGTTAAATAATCTTGGTATAAGGTGCCGAATCACTAATGATACAAATGAAGTAGAAAACTTATCAAATTGGCTTGATGAAAAAACAGTATTTATTGCTATAACTTATAATCCATACAATGAAAATACTACTCAAGCCGTAAAGACTGCTAAGAAAGCTAACTCAAAGGTAATTCTTTTAACTGATACTGAGCTAAATCCAATAGCCCATCTTGCAGATTTTTTATTTAGTATTCATGAAGCTGAAATTCATACATTTAGGTCATTGGGGGCAACAATGTGCTTAGTTCAAGCAATATGTATTTCAATTGGTTATCATCAACAAGGAAATTAAATGTCATTATTAAGTCGACCAAAGCATAGTAAAGATAGTTGCTATCAAAAAATTACACCAAAATCAGCAAATTGGGATTTTGTTGGTTTTGAGGCTCATGACCTAGACGAGATGGAGACTCTTGATTGGAAGGATCAAGAAAATGAATCATGCTTGGTCATTCTGTCTGGACTGGCAAACATCATTGTTGATAATGAAGAGTTCTTGAACATTGGCGAGAGAATGAGCGTTTTTGATGACTTAAACCCACATGCTATATATGTTCCTAACAACAAACAAATTAAAGTAACCGCTCTAACTAAATTGGAATTAGCAATAGCAGTTGCACCTGGTTTTGGTAATTTTCCAGTCCGACATATTAAGCCTGATGAAATGGATAGTGAGGTACGTGGTGAGGGAAGCAACACTAGATTTATATGTAACATACTTCCTGAGAAGGAAAAGGCCGATAGCCTGCTTGTAGTTGAGGTCAAAACCCCTTCAGGAAATTGGTCAAGCTACCCTCCTCACAAACATGATTCAGATAACATTCCAGTCGAAACATATCTAGAAGAAACATACTATCATCGAATTAACCCACCCCAAGGGTTTGCTTTCCAGAGGGTTTACACAGATGACCTTTCAATTGATGAAACGATGGCAGTTGAAGACAAGTGTGTTGTTCTTGTTCCAAAAGGCTACCATCCAGTTGGGGTTCCTCATGGATACGATTCCTATTATTTGAATGTCATGGCAGGCCCAAAAAGACAATGGATTTTTAAAAATCATCCTGATCATGAATGGATGCTAAATAAATAATGAAATCAATTGATATTATTTGTTTAGGCAGGGCAGCTGTAGATTTTTATGGTCAACAGATTGGGTCTAGTCTAGAAAATATGGGTAGTTTCAATAAATATTTGGGCGGATCGTCTGCAAATATTGCTTATGGCTGTTCTAAACTGGGTCTGAACTCAGCAATGCTTACTCGTGTTGGAAATGAGCATATGGGCCGTTTTGTTCGGAACGAGTTAGAAAGTGTTGGGGTAGATACTTCTCATGTCATTACTGATAAAGAGAGATTAACTGGTTTAGTTGTTTTAGGCATTCAGGATAAAGAAACCTTCCCACTTATTTTTTATCGCAAAGATTGTGCAGATATGGCAATCAGTGAAAATGATTTCACTCAAGAATTTATCGCCAGCAGCAGTTCTTTGCTTATCACTGGAACACATTTTTCTTCAGATAACACTTATAAAACGAGTATGAAGGCAATTGAATATGCGAAAGCCTCTGATACTCAAGTTATCGTTGATATTGATTATCGTCCTGTGCTTTGGGGTTTAACAGAGCTGGGCGATGGAGAATCTCGATTTGTTGCAAGCAATGATGTTAGTCAGCACTTGCAAACAATACTTCCATACTGTGATGTTATTGTTGGAACTGAAGAAGAGATACATATCGCTGGTGGAAGTGAAGATACGGTTTCTGCACTGGTTAAAATTAGAGAGCTGAGTGATTCAATTATTGTTTTAAAACTAGGCCCATTGGGGTGCACTGTTATTACAAATGAAATCCCAGAGAGTGCAGACGACTTCAAAGTAATACGGGGCAATCAAGTAGATATTCTGAATGTTTTGGGTGCTGGTGATGCATTTATGTCAGGTTTTCTTCGAGGTTACTTAAGAGGGGAAAGTCTTGAAAAAAGTGCCCAATTTGCAAACGCTTCAGGGGCATTAGTAGTATCACGTCATGGATGTGCGCCTGCAATTCCTGGCGAGGAAGAATTACTCTACTACTTAGGAAATGCTGCCAAAATACCTAATCCAATTACAGACTTAATGTTAAATCATCTTCATAGAGTTAGCTTTAGAAGTAAAGAAGAGCCTGAGATTTTTGGTTTCGCTTTTGATCATCGTAAACAGCTATTAGATCTTGCTAATAAGCATGGAGTGGATTCCAAACAAATCAATAAGTTAAAAAACCTATTCATTAAGTCGACTCAAAAAGTTATTGATAAATTCAATATTCCAGAAAAAAATATTGGTGTATTAATTGACGATACTTACGGAGAGGATGCGCTAAATTCAATTGCTGAAAAGTCATGGTGGATTGGAAGGCCTGTAGAGCTTCCAAGCTCAAGACCTCTTATGTTTGAGGGACATCAATCTATTGGTTCAAAAATACAATCTTGGCCGCTAACACATATTGTTAAGTGCTTATTTTTCTATCATCCTGGTGATTCTGAAGAACTAAAAAATAAACAAGAACAAAAAATTAAGGAACTCTATTTTGCTTGTCTTCAAAGTGGCCATCAACTTTTGCTTGAAGTTATTCCGCCTTCAGAATTTGAAAATGATGAGAGTACTATTCCAAAAATCTTACAAAAATTTTATGATTTAGAAATAAAACCCGACTGGTGGAAACTTCCTTCAATGAAAGAGAATTCATGGAAGCAAGTAAGTACTATCATTAATACGAGTGATTCACACTGTCAAGGTGTATTATTATTAGGACTTTCTGCGCCTATCGACATTGTTAAAGAGTCATTTGATGTTGCAGCAAAGTATACTATTTGTAAGGGTTTTACTGTAGGTAGAACCATTTTTTATGATCCAGCTGAACTATGGATGCAAAATAAAATAACTGATGAAGAGCTAGTTGATTCTGTATCAATGAATTACATTGATTTGATTAAAGCTTGGAAAAAAAATAGGGAGGAGATCCAGCAATGAAAACTATAAGATTAACAATGACTCAGGCAATAGTTAGATATTTATCATCCCAATTAATTGAAACTGATAAAGGAGTGCAGCCAATATTTGCTGGAGTTTTTGCTATTTTTGGTCATGGAAATGTTGCTGGTATAGGGCAGGCTTTAACTGAATGTCAGGATCAACTGCCAACCTATCGTGGCCATAGTGAGCAAGGCATGGTCCACTCAGCAATCGCATATGCAAAAGCTAATAATCGTCAAAGAATGATGGCATGCACCAGTTCAATAGGCCCTGGAGCTACTAATATGTTAACAGCGGCTGCATTAGCGCACGTAAATCGCTTGCCTGTTTTGTTATTACCTGGTGATTACTTTGCGAGTAGAACGCCAGATCCAGTACTTCAACAATTAGAGGATTTTTCTGATCCAACAGTTAGTGTAAATGACTGCTTTAAACCTGTAAGTAGATATTTTGATCGAATCATGAGACCGGAACAAATTATTAATAGCTTGCCTGTTGCAATGCAAACACTGTTGGATCCTGAAAATTGTGGTCCAGTTACAATTTCATTGCCTCAAGATGTTCAGGCTGAAGCCTTTGACTATCCAGAAGAATTTTTCAAAAAACGAATACACACTATTCGAAAAATAAAAATTGATGATGATGAGTTAGCTCAAGTAATTGAAATATTAAAAAATTCAAAAAAACCTTTGATAATTGCTGGTGGTGGTGTTCATTATGCTAATGCATGTAATTCACTTAAAGAGTTTTCAAAAAAATATAAAATCCCTGTTGCAGAGACCTCTGCTGGAAAAGGAGCACTTGCTTGGAATCATCCTGGCTATGTTGGGGCTATTGGGGTTACCGGATCTAATGCAGCTAACAACCTAGCAAGACAGGCTGATACAGTTTTGGCCATTGGGACAAGATTAAATGATTTTATTTCAGGGTCAAGAGCCTTATTTTCTGATAAAAAACTCATTCAATTAAATGTAGCAAGATTTGATGCTATTAAACATGATGCATACTCTTTATGGGGCGATGCAAATCTAGGAATAGACAAACTTGATGAACATCTCGGTGACTGGAAGGCATCACCAAATTGGTTTCAAGAGTCAGAAACAGAGGCTTCAAAATGGAATGACTATTACGAAGATATAACCTCTTTAAATAATCCATCTAATAAGGAAGAAGATTTTCCTACAGATGCTCAGGTGCTTGGCGAGGTTAAGAGAAATGGAAAGGCAAGTGATATTGTAGTTTGTGCAGCTGGAAGTTTACCTGGTGAGCTTCATAAACTATGGAGAACAGAGCAAATAGGTGGTTATCATTCTGAATATGGTTTTTCATGCATGGGGTATGAGATCGCAGGAGGGCTTGGTGTCAAAATGGCTCAGCCAGAAAGAGAGGTCATAGTCCTTGTTGGAGATGGGTCATACCTGATGCTCAATTCAGAGTTAGCAACCAGCGTAATGTTAGGTCAAAAAATAATAGCTGTAGTTCTCGATAACAGAGGCTTTTCATGTATTAATCGTCTTCAAAATGCAACAGGTAATCGCTCATTTAATAATTTGCTTAAAGACTGCAAAAGTTCAGATGATGGATACCCAGAAATTAATTTTGCAATGCACGCAAAATCTCTTGGTGCTAACTCAGAACATGTTGAGGATATAGATGAATTGGCTTTAGCTCTTAAAAGGGCAAGGGCATCATCAAAGTCTTATGTTATTAGTATTGTAACTGACTCTCATAAGATAAGCCCTGAGGGAGGTTGCTGGTGGGAGGTTGCTGTGCCTGAGGTTTCCTCAAATGAAAAGGGTGATGAAGTTCTTAGTGCATATAAGAAATCAAAGACTAATCAGCCTTATTAACAATGAAAGTAAAATCCCATCCATCAAACCATCAAGTTTATTTTAATGAATCTGATATTAATTATGATGAGTTGTCTAGCATCTGCTCTCAGAAGACTTTAAAAGAACACTATCCACTTTCGGATTCAATTTCAAATAATGTTGTCATTTATGATGCGAAAGACTTTGTCTCATTTATTGGTAATACTGAACAAGAAATAAAATTGAAAACTGAAATGCATTATGTTTTAGAAAATGGACCAGGTGTATTTGTAATTCGAAATCTTTATAGTGAAGATGTTATAGATCAAAGTAATGTTATTTTTGCAAAGATTGTTGAAAAAGAAAGTGGTTCTAGTAATGATCACTTTGCCTCGGGAACTAATACTAGAATTTGGAATAGTTTTCAAAAGGTTGCCTTAGAAAACGCAGATGCCTTTATCAATTATTATTCTAATGATTTAGTGAAGATAATTGCTGAATCTTGGTGTGGCCCTAATTCTCAAATGACAGCTCAGGTCAATATTGTAAGACCAGGGGGTGAAATGCAGAAGCCTCATCGGGATTATCATTTAGGCTTTCAAGAAAATGAAGTCGTTGAAAAATTTCCAATCTCAGTGCATCGACTTTCAAACTATCTTACTTTGCAGGGCGGCATAGCTCATACTGATATGCCTCTAGATAGTGGGCCTACAATTGTCTTGCCCTATTCACAACAATATGACTTAGGTTACTTGACATGGAGGGATTCAAGGTTTGGTGAATTTTTTAATCAATACTCAGTTCAAAATCCAATGTCTAAAGGCGATGGAATTTTTTTTAATCCTGCTATATTTCATGCAGCTGGATCAAACACAACAACTAATTTTCATAGAATAGGTAATCTTCTTCAGATCTCATCAGCCTTTGGAAAGACAATGGAGCATGTAGACTATTTTAAAATTATTACTCATATATATCCTTATCTTTTAAATCATAAAGCCCTCTCAAAGAGACTCATTGAAAATGTTCTTATTTGTGCTACAGATGGATATGCTTTTCCGACAAATTTAGACTCTGATAAAAATTCTGATTCTAAACTTCAGGGTATGAGTATGTTTGAACTTACAAAACAATCACTACTGGATTCAGTGAGTCCAAAAAAATTTAATTCTAAGCTTTTGGAGCACCAGCAAGTTAGGCTTGCTGGATAAATATAACTAACAATTTGGAGAAAATAAATGAGTGTGAAAATTGGTGTTAGTCCGATATCATGGACTAATGATGATATGCCAGAACTCGGTCGTGACACTACAGTGGAGCAATGCTTGCAAGAGGGTAGACAGGCGGGATATCGTGGATTTGAATTAGGGGGTAAATGGCCTCGGGAAGTTTCAGTTCTTGAGCCTTTATTCAGGAAACATGATATGGATGTAGTTTCGAGTTGGTTTTGTGGAGGCTTGCTAAAAGACACTATTGAAGGTGAAATAGAAAGAATTACTCCACATATGCAGCTTTTAAAAGATCTTGGGACTGATGTCATCGTATATTGTGAAATGGATTCCTGTGTTCATGGAGATATTGATTCGCCACTTTCTAAACGACCAATTCTGAACGATAACCAATGGATGCAATGGACTGAAAAATTAGATCAGTTGGCAAAATATACATTGTCTCATGGAATGAAACTTGCCTATCACCATCATATGGGCACAGTGGTGCAAATTGAAGAAGAGGTAGATAAATTAATGGCAATGACCAGTAATGATTTAGGTTTGGTGTTTGATACGGGGCATTTTATTTATGCAGGGGCTGATCCATTGAGTGTTTATAAAAAACATAGTGATAGGGTTCTTCATATTCATTGTAAAGATGTTAGGGCAGATATATTAAATGATGCACTTGAGTCAGATTCAAGTTTTTTGAATGCCGTTCTAGATGGAGTTTATACAGTACCAGGGGATGGAATGTTTGATTTTCCTGAGCTCTTTAAAATGGTTAGCGAAAATGAATTTAAAGGATGGGTTGTGGTTGAGGCAGAGCAAGATCCTGCCAAAGCTCACCCATTAACTTATGTAACTATGGGCTATAAAAATATTGAAAGTTACTGCAATAAATTTGGAATTGAAATAGAGGAAAAATAATGAAAACAATTGGTGTAGGAGTTATAGGGACAGCTTTTATGGGTAAGGCGCATTCAATTGCATATGCTGCTGCAGGAAGTGTTTTTGGTGATGGATTAAGGCCACAACTTGAAATGATCTGCGACTACAATCCTGATAGGGCTGAGGTTATGAGAAAAGAGATGGGCTTCTCAAGATGTACTAGCTCATGGATGGAGTTGGTTAATGATCCCAAAGTAGAGCTTATTTCAGTCTGTGTTCCAAATTCATTGCATAAAGAAATTTCTGTGGAAGCTTTAAAGCTTGGCAAACATGTATGGTGCGAAAAACCAATGTCAACCAATTTGTCTGACTCCGAAGCAATGCTTGCAGCAGCTCAAAAAGCAACAAGCTCTCAAACAATTTTAGGTTATAACTACACTCAAAATCCAGCCGTTCAAAGCGCAAAAAAACTTATTGATGAAGGGGTGATCGGAAGAGTTATTGGTTTTTATGGTGTTTATGATGTGGATAACGAAGCAGATCCAGACAGGCCTCATTCGTGGCGAATGAGTCGTGAGGCATCGGGAACTGGTTCAAATGCTGATGTTATGTGTCATTTAGTTAGTATGGCTCATTATATGACAGGAAGCGAAATCACTCGATTGGTTGGAGATTATGATACTGTTCATAAGGAGCGATCAGATCCAAAAAACCCAGAGAAAATGCTAGTCGTTGATAATGATGATGTTTGCACAGCCATGGCTCACTTTGAGAGTGGAATTAAGGGAACTCTGCGAGTAAGCAGGGTGGCTTGGGGTAGAAAGTGCGGTTTAAGCTGGGAGATTCATGGATCACAAGGCATGATATGCCATGATCAAGAGCGTCTAAATGAGATTAAGCTCTACACTCGAAGTAAAGATCCAAGGCAAGAGGGCTTTAAAACTATTTTGAGTGGCCCAGCTCAACCACCTTATGATGCATTTTTACCAAATGCTGGCCATAGTCTGGGTTATATTGATGTTAAAGTTTGTGAATTAAAACATCTTCTTGACGCTATTGAAACAGGTCAATCAGTTTGGCCTAATTTTTCTGATGGATTAAAAATTGAAAGAGTAATGGATGCTATCGATCGATCTGCCCTTTCAGGTCAGTGGATTGATGTCTGAAAAAATACAAAATATCATTTATAAAAAAACCAGAAAATGGAGTGCACTTGTTGTTGGAAGAGCTGGTCTTGATCTATATCCACAGCCATCAGGTTCAAAGACGAAGTTGGCAAAATCATTTGCAAGTGATGTTGGAGGATCTGGAGGCAATATAGCTATTGCAATGAAAAAGGCTGGAGGAAACATTGCACTCATTTCTGCACTTTCAGATGACCCAGTTGGTTTTTTTGTTAAGAATAGGCTTATTGAAGAAGGTATAGAAATTAATTTAATGCAGACAACTCATGGTAACGAAAGAACAAGTCTAGCAATTGCTGAAGAGCGTCCAACTGATTGCGAAGTTGTAATTTATCGTAATAATCCAGCAGACCTTCAAATTGTTTTTAATAAAAATATAGAGTTGGCAATTCTAAATAGTAGCAATCTAGTGGTTACTGGAACAAGTCTTATTGATGATCAGTCCAGAGAACAAGTGTTGAAAATGATGGATTTTGCAAAAAAAAATGAATGCAAAGTTTGGCTAGATTTAGATTACAGGCACTGGAATTGGCCTGATAAGAATACTACCCGGTCAGTATACCAAAAGGCAGAAAAGTTAGCACATGTAATAGTTGGAAATGAGGAAGAGTTTAATATTCTAAATAATAAGTTAGCCAATCAAATTAATCAATGTATCTCAAATAATCAAATAATGATTTTAAAGAAAGGAAAAAATGGATGCACCTTATTTTCTGGTGATTGTTATTTAACTTCAGGCATCTATAAACTTAAGGTTTTGAAGCCATATGGGTCAGGAGATGCCTTCCTAGGAAATTTAATAATGAATTATATGACTCATGGAGATTGGAAAAAGGCAACCGAGGCTGGCAGTGCTGCAGCGGCGATTGTCGTCTCCAAGCCTGGTTGTGCAAGTGCCATGCCATCAAATAAAGAAATAAAGTTATTACAAGATAGTGTATCGATTGAACCAAAAACAGAGTGGAGTTAAAAAATGCATATTCCTCAATTTGAGAATAATAATAAGCCTATCGTAGATTGTAACAATGAGATAGTTCCTCTATGCTACTTCAATATAATTAAACTTTCTGCTGGAGAAGAGTTTAGCTATCAACTTAGCGGATATGAAACTTGTATCGTTCCTGCTACTGGAACCATTGATGTTGAAGTTGAGGGCCAAACTTTTAAGGATGTTGGTAAGAGAAGCCATATTTGGGAAAGTGATCCTGAGGGAGTTTACATTCCAGTTAATATAAAAGTCAGATTGATATGTCATCATGGAAAGGCTGAAGTTTTTGTCTCTGGTGGAAAGCATAATGAAACATATGAGGCATTTGTGATTAGGCAAAATGATATTGATAAGGTTCAGTATGGTTCTGACGATACAAAGACTCACAGAAAAATTAAACATATCTTAGGAAAAAATCCAGCTGGCAAAGTTGGAAAGTTATTGGTAAGTGAACTGTTTACTGTTGGTGAAGGTGGGTGGTCTGGATTTCCCCCTCACAAGCATGAGGCTGACATGCTTCCAGATGAGAGTAGACATAATGAAGTCTACAATTTTAGATTCAATCCATCAAATGGCTTTGGTGCTCAGTTTTTAACGCCGGATGGTGAAGATTTTGGCCCTGTTTACCACGTGCGGGATGGATCAACTTTTATTTTTGATAAGGGCTACCATCCCTGCGTTGCAGCCCCTGGCTTTGAGATGTATTACTTTACCATTTTGGCAGGTGAGAGCCAAAGGCCACTGCATATGAACTATCAAAAAGAGTATGCATATCAACTAAAAACTATTCCAGGTATGCAAGATATGCTTAATAAATTTAAATAATGTTGGCAAATTTAAAGGATATTTTATTGCCAGCAAAAGAAGAAGGTTATGCTGTAGCATGCTTCAATGTTTTTGGCTTCGAGGACTCAAGAGCTGTCATTGATGCTGCTGAGTCAAGAAATGCCTCAGTAATTCTTTCAATAAATCTTGATATGCGCCAATTCATGACTATGGATCAAATTATTGGCATGTTAAAACCTATGGCTGAAAGCGCTATGGTTCCAGTCTGTATTCATCTTGACCACACTTATGAAGTTGATGTTGTAAAGCAAGCAGTAGATGCAGGATTTAATTCCGTAATGTTTGATGGGTCACAAATGTCCATAGATGAGAATATTACCTATATAAAGGATGTTGTTTCTTATGCGCACCGCAAAGGAGTATCCGTTGAAGCTGAAGTTGGATCAGTTCCTTATGCGTCTGGTAGAGATCATATTAAGTCTGAATTAACAGAATTGTCTGAAGCTTTAGCAATGGAAAAAGAGGGTAAGCCTGATGCGTTAGCAATTTCAATTGGTAATGTTCATCGACTAGAGTCAGGCTCTGTAGAAATCAATATTGATCGTTTTAATGAGCTTGAAAAAGAGCTAAGCATTCCACTGGTAATTCATGGCACAAGTGGCATCAAGGAACAAGATATTGAAATGTTGTCTAAGCGCCACATTACAAAATTTAATGTTGGTACGGTCCTAAGAAAAAGTTTTGGTGACTCATTGCGATCTACATTAGAGTCTGACCCTGATCTATTTGATAGAATTACAATAATGAAAAAAGTGATACCTGATTTGAAAGATACTGCCACAAAGGTTATTAGACTTCTTGGGCAATAAAAAAGTAATTATCTGGCTTCCTTAAGGCTTTTAATTACACTTTCTGTCTCATCCCAGTCTATGCACCCATCGGTCACTGATACTCCATATTTCATAATATCTTTGTTTTCTGGTATTTTTTGTTTACCTGAAAATAAATTACTTTCAAGCATCACTCCAAAAATCGATTCATTTCCCGACATGATTTGACTTTTAATATCCTCAATCACTCTGCCCTGATTTCTGTAATCTTGATGAGAATTATCATGGGAACAATCAATCATAATTCTCTCATTTAGTCCATTTTCTCTGAGGAGATTTTCACATTCTAGGACTGATTCCTTATCATAGTTCGGTTTAATACCCCCCCTAAGTATTATGTGAGAGGATTTATTTCCTTTGGCTTTGAATGTTGAGATTTGACCTTCATCATTGATTCCTAAAAAACTTTGTGGTGAGGAGCATGCTTTTATTGCATTTACAGCCATGGATAAGTTACCATCCGTTCCATTTTTAAAGCCCACTGTCATTGAGAGTCCACTGGACATTTCTCTATGAGTTTGTGATTCAGTTGTCCTTGCTCCAATAGCACACCAGGAAATCAGGTCTGCAAGATATTGAGGGGTAATCGGATTAAGTGCCTCAGTTGCTGTTGGTATCCCTTGCTCTGCAAGCCAAGCCATAAGCTCACGCCCTTGTCGGAGACCTTTTTCAACATCCAGTGAATTGTCCATATCTGGATCACTAATCAATCCTTTCCATCCAACAGTGGTTCTTGGCTTTTCAAAATAGACTCTCATCATGATATAGAGTGATTCTTCAACTTCTTTCTGAAGTAACTTTAATTTAAGAGCATATTCTTTAGCAGCATCAATGTCATGAATTGAGCAAGGACCCACAATTACTATAATTCTTTTGTCTCTGCCTAAAAAAATATCATCTACAGTTTTACGACTGGTTAAAATGTTAGCTTTGCCGTGATCACTAACTTTGATTAGCTGCCTTAAATCAATGGGTGAAGTAATCACAGTTTCGCTTTCAATATTTTTATTGTGGATTTGATTAGTCATAACAGCCATGTTTTTTAGATGTGATGGATAATTTAAACATAAATAAAGAAATAGTTAAGAGTTAGATGATAAAAAAATATTTATTTTTTTAATACTTGAATGCTGTATTAATCTTGATAATTTTTAATGAATAGATGAAGGAAATAACAAAAAAAATACTATTATTTTCATTAGTCTTTCTTGTTGGATGTAGCTCTACAACTTTTATTTATAATCGGATTGACTTTTTGTTGCCATGGTATCTGGAGAGTTATGTTGATTTAAATCAAGAGCAAAGGCAGAATTTAAATGAATTGCTTGAGCCATTTTTTGAATGGCATAGGGAAGAAGAGTTACCTATATATTCAGAAATGATAGGAGATTTAGAGTTAATTCTTGATGAAAAAATTGAGCTCTCTTCTATTGAATCTATTACTTATGATGTTGAACAAGCTTGGTTTCGTCTCGAAGATGAAATGATTTTGTGGGCTATACCGATGGCGCGTGATTTATCCAAAGAGCAAATTGAAGAATTTCTTCAGTCAATGCAATCCAAAACATTACAGAGTGAAAAAAAATATTTAAGTCGTAATTTGCAAACGTATCAAAATGATAACTACAAACGTATAAGAAAGAACTTGAGACGCTTTATAGGAGGTATGAATAAGGATCAGCTTGATCTTATTAGCTCTGCAAGTCAAGAGATGATTAGAGTTGATGATCAGTGGATTAATAATAGAAAGGCTCTTATTGAAAAACTCAGGTTGATTCTCAGGAGGGATGAAGGTTGGGAGTTAGCTCTAACAAATATTACGCATAGAGACGATTTGGTTTCAGACAATTATCGTAAAACTTACTCACATAATATCAAAATTAATCAGCAACTTTTTGTTGAGATTTTAAATTCAAGGACTGAAAAGCAAGATGAAAAACTTCGCACACAGTTATTGAGATACAAGACCGATATCAATAATTTAATTGCTAGAAAATAGCTCCTACCAGCGCCTCTTCATTCTTCCTCTGAGTATATCCGAAACCCAGTTTAGAAATAGGCCAATGAAAGCCGCAGAGCAAAGCCATAATACTGGAAGTTTGCCCTCAGAGCCAAATATTACAGAGCGATAAGCACTGCCAATGGAGTCAAATGGAACAGAAGAGCCAATAAACTCAAGCCATTCTGGAGCTGCATTCAGAGGAATCATTGTTCCGCTCAATGCTGATTGATAAAAAACAACTGGAAGGATAATCACCAGGGCTAAAAGACCAACTGTTGAGAATAAGCCGAGAAAAAACCAGCTTAGGCAAACGCATATGAACCATGCAAAAAACCACGACATAAAAAACACTTCCCACTGCATTGTTGTTAAAGTAACGACCAATGCTAGAGTGAAGCTCGATACGCCCATCGTCATCACGGGTATAACAGTTCTGACATAGGCCCTGTTAAGCAGCGTCATTTGGTTGGTCGAAAGGAAGAGCAGGGCTGAGCCAACCATTGCTGAGAGCCATGTAATAAAGCTCATTACAAATGGAGCGGGGATTGAGGAGAGGCTTTGAGCCTCATAAAGGTTTTCAGATTCAATCTGAATTGGCATTTCAGAGCTAGGTGTAATATTTTCAAGCTTTGCCATTCGAAAGTTGGATATGAAAGCTGAGAGGCCTAACTGAAAGGTTGATGGCAGTTGACTTGCAATTTGTGTTTCTGAAACCGTTAGGTGGTCGGAGATGATAACCTTAATATCAATATTACTTTTTCCTAATGCCTTCTCTGAAAAGTCTTCAGGAAAAATTATCACTGAAGAGATTTCTCCATTAGATAAAGCGATTTTTGCTTTTTCAGAATCTTTGAATAATCCAACTCTAAACGGAAGCGATCTAGAGATAGCCTTAATGGCTTGTGTTGAAATCAAAGGAAAAGATGTTCCTGTATCGAGGTTAACTATTCCAAGTCTAAAGTTTGATGAAATCTTCTCGGGATCGTTCGGCGCAGTCAGACTAAATATTGAAAAAATTAATGCAATGATTGTTGGGACAATAATAGCCGCTCTGAATAGTTTGCTGCGTCGAAAATCATTAATTGAGGAGGGCATGAATCTAAATCAAATAAGATGAACAATACACAAACACACCTACTTAGTCAAACTCGTATGACTATTGTTTAGAATCATTTCAGCAGCTTTTTCTGCAATCATCATCGTTGGAGCATTTGTATTTCCTGAAACAAGTTCGGGCATTATTGACGCGTCAACGACCCGTAAGTTTTTGATACCATGAACTCTTAGCTGGTCATCAACTACGCTCTCTTTGTCATGCCCCATTTTGCATGTGCCAACTGGATGATAAATGCTCTGGCTATGATTTCTTGCAACCTCTAATAATTCATCATCAGAAGAGAAGGAGTTCCCAGGCACAAATTCATCGAGTATGTGTTCTTTGATTGAGTTTGCCTGTGCAATTTTTCTGGCAACCTTGATTGATTCTATCGCGACTTTTCTGTCAGATTCAGTTGAGAGGTAATTTGGAATAATCGTAGGGAGATCTTCAGGGTTTGATGAGTTGATGGAGACTTCGCCTCTGCTTTCTGGTCTGAGGTTGCAAACTGACATTGTAAAAGCTGAGAATGGATGGACACCATCTCCCGGTTTATCTGCACTTAGAGGCTGCATATGAAATTGTATGTTTGGTCTTGAGCCATCCAAAGCGGTATTAGTGAAAGCAAAAACTTGACTCGCACTTAAGGTTAGAGGACCTGTTCTAAAGAGAATATATTGCACTCCAATGAGTGCTTTTTTCCACCATGTGTTTAGCTCATCATTAAGGGTTCTCGTATTTGTTTTATAAACCAGTCTGATTTGAAGGTGGTCTTGGAGATTCTTTCCAACTGCAGGATTATGATGAATCGTTTTAATACCTAACTTGTTAAGTAAGTCTTTATCTCCAATACCTGAGAGCTGTAATATTTGTGGCGAGCTTATTGCGCCTGCTGATAATATAACCTCTTTTTTCGCATGAATAGTTAGGGTAGCCTTTCTTTTATTTTGAATGCATTCAACACCAATTGCCTTGGAACCATCAAATATGACTTTACTGATTTGAGTGCTAGTCATGATTGTTAAATTTTTCCTAGCTCTAACTTTGCGATTCAGAAATGAACGATATGAGCTCCTTCTGAATCCTTTATGCGTTGTTTGCTGAAAGTATCCAACACCCTCCTGTTTTTCTCCATTACAATCTGCATTAAATGGGATACCAATTTCCTCCGAGGCTTTAATAAAAAGATCGGCTATTTTTCTTCTTAATCTTAGATTAGAGACTTTTAACTCACCATCAACTCCATGATATTGATCTTCTCCATTTTCTTGACATTCAAATTTTTTAAATAAAGGGAGCACCTCTTTATATGACCAGCCTTTGTTTCCAAGCTTCTCCCAATTATCATAGTCATGTTTATCACCTCTAATATAGAGAAGCCCATTAAGGGCGCTAGAGCCACCAAGAACCTTTCCTCTTGGCCAATCAATCCTTCTGTTATTTAACCCTTTGTCCTTTTCGAGCCGGTACATCCAATCAAATTTCGGATTGTTCATTGTTTTGAAGTAACCAACTGGAACATGAAGCCAAAGATTGTTATCTTTGCGCCCAGCTTCAATCAGTAGCACTCTATTCTCTGGGTCTGATGAGAGTCTATTCGCTAGCAAGCATCCCGCTGATCCAGCGCCAACAATAATGTAATCAAATTCCATAGACCTCATTTTCGATAAATTTTTTTTTCATAAAATATATAAATATGAGTTATTTTTTTTAAAAAAAGTAACCCTAAAATAAATATGATAATTATAGGTAAAACTTATGACTATCAGGTTACGAATAAAAAAATATAGATAAATTTTTTTAGAAATAGATTGAAAGATATATATCAATTGATGTATACTGGCGTTTAGCTAAATGCGTAATTTTATTGTGTGTTTATCTATTAATGTTTAAAAATTAGGAGATTTTATGTTTAAAAATAAAGTTGGTTTATTGACTGCTGCATTAGTCGCGTTTAGTTCAAGCGCTATTGCTGATGGTCATGTCCATTTGAAAGTACAATCTGTATTAAACTCTACTGGTAGTGAAGTTGGCTACGTAAGGGATTTTGCAGAAGACGTTGCTGCCCTAACTGACGGCAGAGTAACAATTGAAGTTCTTCCAGGAGGCTCTGTTGTTCCTAACTCTGATCTAATTGATGCGGTTGACGCTGGTCTGATTGATGGCGGATTTGCATGGACTCACTACTGGTCTGGTAAGCATCCAGCTGCTATGCTGTTTGGCTCACCAATCGCAGGTGCAGGACTTGGAATTGACAACATCGCATGGCTATCATGGTTCCATAGTGCTGGTGGTAAAGAGCTCTATGACCAGTTATGGGATGAGATGGACTTGAATGTTGTTGGTTTGATGCTTCAGCCAGTTGGTCCAGAAGCGCTAGGTTGGTTTAAAGAGCCAATCAACAGTATGGACGACTTCCGTAAGCTTAGATTCCGTGCTCCTCCAGGAATCCCAGGGCAAACCTATAAGGATATTGGTGTCGCAGCTGTAGCTATGGGTGGTGGAGATATTCTACCAGCACTTGAGAAAGGCGTAATTGACGCAGCAGAATGGTGCTGCCCAGAGCCAGATAGAGACTTTGGTTTCCAAAAGGTTCTTAAGTACTACTACTTGCAAGGACTTCACCAGAACGTTGTGAATGCTGACATGTATATCAACGGTGACAGATGGAATGAAATTTCTGCGCGTGACCAACATGCTATCCATGTAGCTGCAAGAGCAGCTAGACTGGACTCTATGTCAAATCGTATCTATGCTAACGGTATTGCTATGGCAGACTTGCTAGAGCAAGGCGTTCAGCTAATGGATACTCCGGATGACTATTTCGTAGAGTTTATGGCTGCTGCAAATGCAACTCTTCAAAAGAACGCTGATGAGAACGCATTCTTTGCAGAGGTTTGGGCTTCACAGAGAGATTTCGCTGAGAAAGCGGTTCCTTTCTGGTCAGGTGCTCAATCATCTAATGCTAAGTTAGGTTTAGCTTTTGCTGCAACTTTGAAGTAAGTATAAATCGTAAGACTTGTAATGAAGTTGCCAATAGTGAATACTGTTGGCAACTTTTTTTTATCACAAGCCGGCTTTTTCTAACTTTGGGTTCTCCTTTATCCCAGAGTTAGAAAAGCCTTAATTATTTAGGGTTTTATTTTTAAAACGCTCTAGTTTTGTTACAATGGTGTAACGTTGAATAGTTTATAAATTAGGTGTAATTTATGTCAGAGGAAGAAGATATTGGTAAATTAGATATTACCGATGAAATGATTGCAGAAGGCAGATCATACACTGGTGTAATGCCTGATGATATGCCAAAAATGATGGCGAGAACTATCCTTGGTATTGACTGGTTTAGTCTCAAGGTTGGACAGATAGCCTGTTGGATTACAGTCCCCGTATTTTTATCGATGTTTATTGAGGTGACTGGGAGACATTTTTTTAGTTCACCGACGATGTGGGCATATGATATTAGTAGGATGGGTGCGGGTGCAATGTTTATGCTTGGTGCTGGATATGCGCTTTCAAAAGGAGTTCATATTCGAGCAGACTTTATGTATCGTAACTGGTCTGTTAAGACACAAGCAACTATTGATTTAACGCTTTATTTATTATTTTATTTTCCTGGGATTACGGGTGCTGCATGGGCTTGCTATAAATACGCCTATAAGTCTTGGTCACAAATGGAAAGAGGAATGGATACTGCGTGGATGCCTCTAATGTACCCGATTAAGTCTATGTTGTTTATAGGCTTTGTATTTCTATTAATCCAAGGCATTTCTGAAACGCTGAAGTGCATTTATGCGGTAAGAAATAGGAGATGGCCATGAGTCCAGAAGTATTAGGCATTATCCTAATTTTAACAATGCTATTTGCCATATTTATTGGCTTTCCAATTTCATTCACTCTAATATTCCTGGGCGTATTTTTTGGCTATCTGGGCTTTGGAGATCTTGTTTTCTATCTGATGACCTTCCAGTTTTCTGGGAGTATGCTCGAGCAAACCCTTGTAGCGATTCCTCTCTTTACCTTTATGGGAATTCTCATGGAGAAGGCAAATCTCATGGAGCGATTATTTACCTCCGTTCAGATGGCACTTGCCAGAACTAAAGGGTCTTTATTTGTTGCTGTTCTTTTTGTTGCTACGATCTTTGGAGCTGCAACTGGAATTGTGGGCGCTTCAGTCACTATTTTAGGAATCATGTCTGCCAAGACTATGAATCGATCAGGTTATGATGTGCGTCTAGCTGCAGGCTCTATTACGGCTGGTGGTACCCTTGGTATCTTGATACCTCCAAGTATTATGCTGGTTGTTATGGGGCCAATTCTAAACGTTCCTGTGACTGATTTATTTGCTGCTGCAATTGTTCCAGGATTGATGCTAGCGGCTCTATATACTGGTTATACGCTTATCAGGTGCCACTTAAATCCAGCTCTAGGCCCTGTTGTCCCTGAAGATTTGATACCTGATTCCATGAATGAGGTATGGAAAGAATTTTTTAAAGGCCTTGTTCCACCAGTGCTTTTAGTGGGTGCATCTTTAGGAAGTATTTTGGCTGGTTGGGCTACTGCAACTGAAGGCGCTGCGATGGGTGCGGTTGGTGCAATTTTTCTGACTTTGGCTTATCGTAAGTTAACCTTTGAATCTTTTAGAAGCTCACTTTTAAAAACTTTAGAGATTACGACATTAATTATGGTGTTGGTTTGCGCATCGAACTTTTTTGGAGCAGTCTTTTCGAGACTGGGAACTCCAACGATGATTACTGAGTTCTTAATGTTGCTTGATCTTCCGCCAACTGCCATTTTATTAATAATTATGGCTTTGATTTTTTTACTGGCATGGCCACTGGAATGGGTTCCAATTGTCTTAATTATTATTCCAATTGTCTTACCTCTTATAGAACAATTGGGCTTTAATCTAACTTGGTTTGGTATTCTGGTCGCTGTTAATCTGCAGACTGCTTGGCTTTCACCCCCTGTTGCTCTCTCAGCATACTTTCTCAAGGGAGTTGTTCCAGAATGGGACCTTTCAGATATCTACAGAGGAATGATGCAGTTCATGGTGATTCAGGTCATCGGATTGTCGTTAATCATTATCTTCCCGCAAATTGTTCTCTGGCTTCCAACATATTTGTATGGCTAAATTATTGAGTTTTAAGATTTTAAAAAAGGGCACAATGTGCCCTTTTTTATTTTCTATATCAAGTTACTTAAATTGAAATAAATTTAAGACGAATAATTATTAGATGGACTCACCAAAGGTGCTATTTTGAGAATGAATATAGTCTATGTCACTTGTATGAACAAACGAGGTTCTAAGTTCAATTGTGACATTATTGTATGTTTGGCCGATTCGATTGATTTTTAAGATAGGCGCATTCGGTTCAATATGTAAAAGCTTAGAAATTTTTTCATCCGCAGAGATCGCTTTGAGTTTTTCAGAACAATTAGTAATAAAAATATTGAATTTATTCTGATAGAGGTTGTAAATAGTATTTGCTCGGCCTTTAAAGATTTCTTCAGTTAGGCCAGGAAACTTGCTTTGTGGAATAATAATCTTATCAACAATATAAAACTTTTTATTTAGTCCAAGCTTATTGTAAATTTGAAACACCGGACTCCCAGTGGGAAGTCCCAATTCAGCAGCTTGTGACTTAGTTGCTTTCTTTGACTCAAAAGAGATAAATTCAACATTAGGACTTTGTTTCTCATCACTTCCATTAAGTGCAAAATGAAAATACTCAAAAAGAAAACTACTGTTGTCATGTTGAAATACGAAAGTGCCTAAGCCTTGTTTTCTGATAAGAAAGCCTTCCTTTTCAAGCATTCCAACGGCCTTTCGAATCGTTCCGATTGAAACGTTGAAAAGTTCTACTAGTGTTTTCTCATTGGGTATAAGCTGACCCGGCCTGAGCTCATCGCGATAAAGACAATTGAAAAGCTCATTTCTAATTTGAAGCCAGAGCGGAGTTTTACTGTCTCTATCAATGTCAAATTTTAGATCAGTAATACTCATAAATCTTTGTTTTATATGTTAAAAAGAGGGTTTTAAAATAACCTTCGCCGAGGCCATTGTACCATTATGTAAACTTTGAAATGCTAAATTAGTCTCGGACAAAGGCATCTCTTCAATCCATGAGAGATCCCCAAAGTCACCTTTTTCAATTGACTCTAATGCTGACCTAAAATCTTCCATATTATAGGTATAGCAACCAATCAGTTTTATCTCTTGAAGTGTGATTTTGCGAATATCAATAGTGCTGCTCCAGCTCAGGAGGCCAACATTGACAACAGTGCCTCCTGCTCTAACAGAAGAAATAGATAAAGCGTTTGTTTTCTCACTCCCTACGCAATCGATAACGACATCAAAACTATCTTCACTTACAGACTGATTGATTGGATTGACCGGAGTCACACCAACGTGCTCTTTAACGCATTGATGACGAGCTTCATTAGTCTCTAAAACTGTCATCTTGACTCCATGAGACTTGAGAAGAAGCGCTGCAAGTAAACCAATTGCTCCGGCACCAATAACTAATACATTACACTCACTGATTGGTTTGAAAGAGCCCTCTTTCGCTAAGTTGACGGCGTGGACAACGGTTGCTGCTGGCTCTGTCATTGCAACGTGATTCGAGTTCATCGAATTCGGTGCATGAATGAGACATTGGTTTGGTATGGTCATGTATTGAGCAAAAGCACCCTGCCTGCTCATACCAATCATATCTCTATCGCTACAAAGATTGTCTCTACCTTGAAGACAGTACTCACATTTGCCACAAGTGATTAGTGGGTTGCCAGTTACCTTTTGTCCTTTATGGACGCCTTCGACAATTTCACCACAGAATTCATGTCCAAGAATAAGTCCAGGATTCCTTCTTGGGTCCTTGCCATGAAATGCATGCATATCAGAGCCACAAATACCAACCGATTCAATTTTCAATAAAACATCATCCTCTCGATCCAGTTGTGTTGACTGATATTCAGGGAAAAAAGTCATTTCATTTGGTGCGGTATAAACCACTGCTTCCATTTTTTCTATCATGCTGCTGAAAACCCTCCATCTAAAAATATAGTTTGACCGGTGACATAGGAATTTGCGTCACTACATAGGAAAACGCTAATTCCAAAAATATCCTTCTCTTCACCATTTCGACCCATCATTGTTTTATTGGCCAATGCCTTCAATTTGTCAGGATCTTGAAACAATGATTCTGTTAGATTGGTTCGAAAAAAACCTGGTGCTATTGCATTGACTAGAATACCATCTTTAGAATAAGCCTGCGCAAGTGCACGAGTGAGCTGCATAACGCCGCCCTTACTCGCACCATAAGGAATGCTATTATCAAAAGCTCTGAGTGACTGAAGTGAGGCAATATTGATTATTCTTCCCCAGTTATTCCTTTTCATTGATTCAGCAACAATTTGACTTAAATAAAAGGGAGCCGTTAGATTGATATCAATTGTTTTTTGCCATTCATCAAGTGTCAAATCTTCAGCTGAGGTTCTTAGATTTATTCCTGCAGCATTCACTAAGATGTCAATCCTATTCGACTCTTTAAGAATTTGAGTGACAATATTCTCGAGTCCTTCACTAGAGGTGACATCAACTTGAAGAAAGCTGCCGTTGGAGCCCTGCTGTTTAATTGCTTGAAGCGTTTCATCTGCGTTATCACGGCTACTAGCTATCCAGACAAATGCGCCTGCTTTTGCAAGCGCAAGTGCCATCATTTTTCCAAGTCCGCTAGTACCACCAGTTATCAGAGCAACTTTATTCTCAAGAGAAAAGTCTGATAAGTTCATGTAATTACTCTAATACAGGTGCACCCAAATCAAAAGATTCTTCAGGGAAGTATTTGCTAAGTCTGACATCAGATGCTCTAGCATGACCCTCCATTCCCTCTAATCTTGAAATTCTTGAAGACGCTTGAGCTACTTGACGAGTCGACTCACGATCCATACGCTGCCAAGTTAAGACTTTTAAGAATTTATGAGCTGATAAGCCACCTGAATAGCGTCCAGCGGCTTTTGTTGGGAGTATATGGTTTGGTCCAGAAGCTTTATCACCAAACGTAACTGTCGTCTCTTCACCTAAAAACAATGAACCATAGCAAGTTAAGTTTTCAAGCCACCAGTCAAGATCACTGCACTGTACTTCAAGATGTTCCGCAGCATACTCGTCTGAAATTTTAACTACTTCTTCACGAGTATCACAAACAATGACTTCACCATAATCTCTCCATGCGCAGTGAGCAGCATCTTGAGCCGTTGGTGGTAATTTATTAATGTAATCTGGAATAAGTTCCATCACCTTTTCAGCCAACTCTTGTGACGTTGTAAAAAGCCATCCTGGAGATTCATGCCCATGTTCCATCTGACCTACTAAGTCAATTGCAACAACATCTGCATCTGCATCTGCATCTGCAATAACTGCAACTTCAGATGGGCCCGCAAACACATCGATACCGACTTCACCAAAAAGAGTCCTTTTAGCTTCAGCAACAAATTTATTTCCTGGGCCTACAATGATATCTGCTTTCTTTCCAGTGAATAAGCCGTAAGCCATACTCGCAATAGCTTGAACTCCACCCAGTGTCATCACATGATCCGCACCAGCAGTCTTCATCGCGTACAAGACATAAGGATGAATACTCTTTCCTTTGTAAGGTGTAGAGCATGCAATAATGCATGGAACACCTGCAGCCTTAGCAGTTGCAATACTCATGTAAGCAGAAGCAATGTGAGCATACCTACCTGTTGGCACGTAGCAGCCTGCTACATTTACAGGGAGGAGTCTCTGTCCTGCCTCAACACCATTGTTTTTGGTATGGAATTCTTCAATAGAGTCACGCTGAGCTTTTGCAAATGTGTATACCTGCTGACATGCAAAGTCAATGTCGTCCTTTACATCTTGGGGTACATCAGCTGTAATGTCATCAATTTCAGCAGCTGAAAGAAGAATATCTCCTGTCCAGCTATCTAATTTTTCAGCATAATCCCTGACAGCTTGCTCACCATGTTTATTGATGTTATCAAGCATGTCATGGACAACCTTTTGGGCCTCTAAAACGTTAGATTCTGCCGTTTTATCGGCTTTTTTTAAATATTTCATATTATGTTATTTTCAGTAAAAGTTAATTTATGCACTCTCGTATAAACGCGTTAATACAAACTCTTGATGACCTAGTATTTCAGCAGCGGTCATTCTTCCATTTGAGGTATGGATAAGCGCTTCAAGAAGCATATCTCCCGCTTGGTCCATATTAATATCACGCTTAAGAAGAGCAGTTACATCAACATCAACATGCTCAGACATTGTTCTCACCGTTCTTGGGTTAGCACATACTTTAATAACTGGCAAGATTGGGTTGCCAATAATATTGCCCTGACCAGTTGGGAAGAGGTGTGCTACATATCCAGATGCTGCACAAAGCGTAACCATTTCAGCAGCGGCTGAAGACGAATCCATAAACCACAGACCCTTACTTGTTGGCATTTCAGCTTTATCTAAGACACCATCAACCATGCACTTCTTACCAATTTTCTGAATATTTCCAAGTGCTTTCTCTTCAATAGTAGTCAGACCACCTTCAATGTTTCCTTTGGTTGGCTGGGAGTCGGACAGATCGTCTGTTTTCCAGCGCTCAATCATATCTTGGTATCGGTTGAACATGAACATGAATTGATCTGCTACTGCATCATTAGCACATCTAGCCTTCACCAGGTGTTCACCACCTGTAATTTCAGAGGTTTCACCAAAAAGTAAAGTGCTTTGTTTTTCATAGAGTTTATCGAATGCATTTCCAACAGTTGGGTTTGCTCCAAATCCTGAAGTAGTATCTGACTCACCACACTTAGTTGATACCCAGATTTCACTTATATCGCAAGCCTCTCTTTGAAGTCCTGATGCATAGTGAACCATGTCATAAGCGGCTTTTGAAGCATCGGCAATGGTTTGGATATCACCTTTCTTTTCAATTGAAAAGCCTTGAACTGGCTTTCCAGTTGCAGCAATACCATCAACTATTTTTTGTGTCCAGTCTGGCTCAATTCCAATAACCACAACGGCGGCAACATTTGGGTTTGCACCAGTACCAATCATGGTTCTGAAATGAAGGTCAAGGTCCTCACCAAACTGAAGTCTTCCGTATGGATGAGGAAGGGCAATTGTGCCCTTAATATTATTACTCACCGCTTCACAGGCAGCATTTGAAATATCATCAACAGGCAGGATAACTACGTAATTGCGAATTCCTACTCTGTTATTGTCGCGTCTATATCCGTAGATTTTTTGATCTAAATTTATCATTACCACCTCTTTGTTTTAACGTTATGAACGTGTAGATGATCACCGACTGCAATCTTTGAAATTGTTCTTCCAATATCTACACCATATTTGATGACAGTGTCATCTTCATTAAGATCCTTAATAGCAAGTTTGTGACCAATAGGTATGTCTTGATTAATCTTAATGTCGATTAAAACATCTTGATCCATTATCCATCCTTGAATGGTGTCGTTTGCTTTAAGCCCTTCAACTGTAACAACGCCGACGGAATCGTCTTCGTCATGAACTATAAATTGAATCATGCCTACTCCTTATAACTATTTAAAAAAAACTGTGATTAAATTTTTTGAATCAAATTTAATGAGAAGTATATTATATCATATATATGAATTTTATTATTTGAGATTATTGAAAAAATTAACCAATTTTCCATATACAATTTAAATTAATTAACAACAAAATAATTAAATTAACTGGTGAAACTAGAGTATTTGATATTTAAAAAATTTATTTTTTTAAGGACAACAGTCAGAAATTTTTTGGTTTTATTTCTCTGTTCTATACCTTTTTCTGCTTTTTCTGAAGTGGGCGATCTTTATTACTGTGAAATGACTCAAGCAATAGAAATTAAAGAAGGAAAGCTTATTCAATATATTCCTCAGAAATTTAAATTTAGAGTTGTTAATCAGGATTTAATCCAGTTTGGAAGTGATTCAAACTACTTTAGCGGACTTGAGCTCAAGATTATTGATTTTTCTGAGAATGGCGAGCAGTTTTATGGAGATAATTTTGAATTTTCTTTTGGAAGCTTTTATTTTGCTGAAGTATTCAGATGGCCTTCTGATGATATTGATACTTTAACTGCTACTGCGCTGAGTGCAGAATGCGCTGCAGTGGATGATTATTCTGTATAGCTAATTTTTCAAAAAAATTTGAGAGTAAATGGTTTCAAAAGCAACTAAGACAACTCGACTGATTCAATTATTTGGAATAACGAAGGTACCGATGATTTGGTACTGCAGGCCAAAGGTTATTGAACATACAGATGAAAAGATTGAGATCAAAATTCCACTTAAAAGAAAAACAAAGAATCACTTAGGGAGCATGTACTTTGGGGTCCTTGCAGTCGGAGCGGATATTACCGGCGGGTTTCTTGCTATGGATCCTATTCAAGAAAGTGGCCGAAAAATAAATCTCATTTTTAAAGACTTTAAGGCTGACTTTCTAAAAAGACCAGAGGGCGATGTTCATTTCACATGTAATGACGGCCTGGCAGTTAAAGAACTTGTAGATAGGGTTTCGAAATCAAGTGATCGACATAACTTTAAGCTCAGTATTGAGGCTACAGTGCCCTCGATATCCTCTGAGGTTGTAGCAAAGTTTGAACTCACTCTTTCTTTAAAGGACAAAACTTAGGAGTGCCATGAGACAAGATTTGTCAAACCTTTACTCAAGCCAATCTATGACAGATAAACTCTTTCAAACGAAATCGAAAATCAGACTTTTATTAATACTAATAGCCCTATTTACTTTATTTTTTCTAATTATTCAGCCAAGTGCATATGAATATTTATTGCAATCCTCACCAATGCTTTGGGAGTGTATGTAATCTTAATAGATTTAAGTTAGGAATTAAGTTCAATCAAAATTTGAAAAAATACTGCAATAGCAGAACACTTATAGCAACAATAATTGCAACAATGACAACGGGTGGCATGTTTTTCATAAAATAATTATAAAGGTTTAAGCGTGATTTTTCATGAAAATAACACCTACTGTTAAGATATTTTGTATATTATTCTGATTCTTTCTATCTAATTGAAATTTAAGAATAAATAATGGCCATTAAAGCATTTACAAGACCCTTTACCCAGCAAGAACCTATTAATCAAGAGGCGATTGATGCGGCCACTGAGGTTCTTAAATCTGGAAGACTGCATAGATACAATACTATTGATAATGAGCATTCAGAGGTGGCTCTGCTTGAAGAAGAGTATGCAGCATATCAGCAAAGCAAATACTGCTTAGCATGTGCTTCAGGCGGCTATGCAATGAGTGTTGCTCTTAAGGCTGCTGGATTAAAGCTTGGGGAGAGTGTGTTGACAAACACTTTTACACTTGCACCAGTTCCAGGGGCTATTTCAAATGCAGGTGGAAGCCCAGTATTTGTTGAAATTACAAAAGATTTAGTTTTAGATTTAGAGGATCTCTCTAAAAAAATTGCTGAGAGTGGTGCTCGCTTTTTGCTTATCTCTCATATGCGAGGCCACCTTGTAGATATGGATCAGTTGATGCAAATTGTCAATGAAAATAATTTAATTTTAATTGAGGACTGTGCTCACACAATGGGTGCTAAATGGAAAGATCAAAAGAGTGGAAATTTTGGACTTGCTGGATGCTTTAGTACTCAGACGTATAAACATCTAAATTCTGGAGAAGGTGGCTTTCTAACTTCAAATGATGAGCAATTCATGGCTCGAGCAATCATTTATTCAGGTTCCTATATGCTTTATGAGAGACATGGGGCTGCACCAAGTTCAAAAGTATTTGATAAGATAAGGCTTGAAACACCTAACTACTCTGGACGCATGGATAACCTCAGAGCTTCAATCCTTCGACCTCAACTAAAAAACCTAGAAAAGAATATCAAGCGTTGGAATGAACGTTATCAGACAGTCGAGTCAGAATTAAAAGGAATCAAAGGAATAGAGATTCCACTTAGACTTCAAGAAGAGAGATATGTTGGAAGTTCTATTCAATTTAGAGTGCCTGGAATTAGTAAGACTGAGGCTGAGTTATTTATAAAAAAAAATAAAGATCTTGGTGTTGAGCTTAAATGGTTTGGAAATGATGATCCTAGTGGATTTACCAGTAACCATAAAAGTTGGCAATATGTTAGCCGACAAGAATTAAATAAATCTGATGATATTCTTTCTAGTTTGTTTGATTTAAGACTGCCTTTGACATTTTCAATTGAGGATTGTAGGCACTTATCTAGGATTATTATTGAGTGCTCAAGTGAATTTATTAAACCATAGCTACTATTTAAAAATGCTAAATTTTTTTTTGGTATTTATTTGTGTTTTAAGTCTTACATCTTTTTCAGTTAGAGCAGAAAGTGTTCAAATAGAACAGATTGGTCCTTCGTTAAAGAATCCATGGGGGATGGATTTTATTAGCGACAAAGAGGTACTGGTAACTGAAAAAAAAGGTCGTATTTACCGGATTAATATTTCAGATAATTCATCAAACGAAATCC
>Ga0209631_10001315_pt1 | contig 31836 bp, 34 predicted proteins | sample COG_08_FD_184752 | JGI IMG/M metagenome (GOLD analysis project Ga0209631, IMG submission 184752) | Pelagic Microbial community sample from North Sea - COGITO 998_met_08 (SPAdes) (version 2) | ecosystem: Environmental > Aquatic > Marine > Neritic zone/Coastal water | place: Helgoland, sampling... | reverse complement strand
TCGCGGGCTCCAGTTGCACAGGAATGACGACGAGTGGGTTTGCTGAAAGTTGATGACCAACTGGAGCGCCGACCTGTTGCAATCCTGCAGACTGCCCATCTGATGCGCAGTTTCAGAAGAAATCCGCTGGGGGGGGTTCAAATCCCTCTGCTCCCACTTCAATTCACAACCATGAGCAATCTTGATGCCATGATGACTTTTCACCAACCATGAGGGAAGCATATGAGGAAGATGTTGGCCTTTGTTTTGATGGCGCTGTTGATGGGTCCGATCACGGGCAGTTTGGTTGCGACCTCAGAACCGATCGAGTGGACGCCCGTCGATGATTCACATTTCCAGTGGGTGCCTGCTGGATACAGCGAAACCGTGCCCCAGCAAGCCACGGGTGAGTGGGTTGGCGATGAAACGCCATGGTGGGAGCGTACGACGTTGGACCTCAATCGAAACGGTATCCATGACAGCCTTGAAACTCTCATCGGCACGACTGGAATCGGACTCTCATACGGCACAGATGTCCATTCACATCACCTCAACCAACTTGAAGCCCTAGGCCTCAATGTCATTGATGTCATTGAGGCGGTCGACGCCGTGCTGCTTGGACAGGTCAACACCTCCATGCTCTACGACCTCCTACATCTTGATGACGTCGTCATGGTAGAGCGTTACGGGCAAATTGTGCTTTACGGTGATATCCAAACTCCTGCCGTCAAAGCTCGTAATTCCAGCCTCTATCCCGTTGGGGCTTGGGACCTCGGCGTATCGGGTGCCAACGTCAATGTGGCGATGGTTGACACGGGCGTTGACAACGAGCATCCTGGCCTTAACGAGAAGTTCATCGCAGGTTACGATGCCGTTTGCTATCTTCACACCGACCCATCGTGTACTGCGGGTGGGGCGCGTGAGACCGACGGAACCTACGACCCTGATGACGGCAATCAACACGGAACTGCCTGCATGGGTATGGCGGCAGCCACGGGGATTGATGCAAGCGGCGCTCAGACCGAATTCTATGGCTCAGCCCCCGACGCCGACCTTATCGATGTGCGCATTGGCACCGATGCAGGAGCGGGCCCCTTCGAGAATTACATCCTTGAACAAGAGTTCTATGAATCTGCGATGAATGGAATTCAATGGATCATCGATAACAAAGACACCGCTTGGCAAGGTGCAGATGAGGAAAATTACGGTATTGACATCATCTCACTCTCATGGGGCATCACTTCACACGAAGGCGGTGGCTCAGACGGCGAGGACATGCACAGCCGCATCCTCAACGAAGCCATGGAGGCTGGAGTTGTTGTCAGTGTGGCTGCCGGCAACGACGGGCCGGATAACGATGGGCTCTCGGGAATGGGTTCCTCGAGCCTTTCCATTACGGTGGGTGCAACCGATGACAAGAATACCATTGACCGTGAAGACGACACGGTTGCCTCCTATTCCTCTCGTGGCCCACGCAGGGACAACGGCGACGGCAATCCCCTCAACGAACTCAAACCGGAACTCTCTGCACCAGGAACCAACATCGTTCAAGCCGAAGGATGTGTCACCTCAGGTACCTGCATCAACCTTCTCGGTGGGTCTGCTGAAGACAACGGCTACACGGGGCGCGGCTCAGGAACATCCTACGCAACACCCTCGGTGACGGGCATCATTGCCTTGATGATCGAAGCCAATCCAGACCTCTCACCTGCCGAAATGAAAGAGATATTGAAATTGACAGCGGAGCGACGAGGCGAAGCCTCAGCACCCGAAGTGGACCCCTTTTGGAACCGAGACTTCGGTTGGGGTATGGCCGATGCTTACGAGGCAGTCAAACTTTCAATGCACCTGCGCGATGAAAACTTAACTGGCCAAATCGACGTATATTCTCAAGTTCACATCACCAATGCATCCATGAACGAAAGTACGGGTTTGTACGAAGTTCGCGGTCTGGCGTGGGGTCAAGAAGGAAGCATTGCTGCGGTCGAAGGACGATTTGGAGATGGGGAATGGATGCAAGCTAGTTACGAGGTGGTCGATGGCGGCTTAGCGGCTCTCCAACGCTTTGAATGGGTCATGGCCTTTGATGTAGACCAACTTGCCAAAGGCAATCAGACGCTTGAAGTCCGGGGAATTAACGAGCAAGGCTCACCTTCCCTGTCAGTCTTTACGACCGTCGTAGGGACGGGTCTATCAGTCGATGACTCTGCTGGATTCTCGGTACAATCTTTGTTGACAACCATGGGAGTTCTTGTCTTCATTATTCTTCTTGGTTTGATGTTCAACGCTCGCGCAGATGAGCCAATTCGCCTGCACGCTGGTGAAGGGATGAAGGCTGAGGAGCACGGTATTCTTGAAGCCGAATTGGTTGAAGACGCTTCCGCTCATCAAACCGATTCCAAAAATGGGACCTCATAACTGCATTGAAATGCAAGGCGGCATTGGCGATGGACATGCGCACCTACAGTGACCGTGCTCTTGCCATCCAGCCCACGGGCGTTCGCAAGATGTTCGACCTTGCAGGTGACGATGTGATTTCTTTCGGTTTGGGTGAGCCTGATTTCCAACCACCTACGATTGCCATCGAGGCCTTTCACCAGGCCATGCTCGACGGGCGAAACAAATACACGACCACGGCAGGATTGCCGGCGCTGCGCCGCAAGATTGCCTCCTCATGGGAGCACTATCAAAGCGGAATGGACGAGCAAAACGTCTGCATGACCATGTCGGGCACCAACGCTCTCTTGAATCTCTTTATGACCCTGGTAAATCCCGGTGATAATGTTCTGTTGCCCGAACCTTATTTCCCTCTCTACGGCCCCGACGCTACTCTTGTTGGGGGTGAGGCTCGCTATTACCCGTGTCTCTTTGAAGATGAATTCATCCCGTCCATTGCTTCGCTTGAGGAACTCGTTGACGAGAGTACGGTTGCGATTCTCTACAACTTTCCAAGTAATCCCACAGGGGGCACCCTCACCCATCAACAACGCGACGAGTTGTTGGAATTTGCTAAGCGTCATGACCTGTGGATCATCTCGGATGAAGTCTACGACCGAATTGTCTTCGGTGAAGAGCATGTCTCCTTCATGGGTACGGGCTACGAGAAAATTATGATCGTTAATTCCTTTTCCAAGACCTTCGCCATGACCGGATGGCGAATCGGCTACATCATCTCAACCAATGTTGAAGCCATGAAACAGGTCATCAAAATACAGTACTACATCTCCGCCTGTTCCAACGATGCCATGCAATATGCCGTGCTTGAAGCGATGGAAAAAGCCAATGATTATCCCGACATGATGGCAAAAGAATTCCAGCAACGCTGCGACCTCATCGTCGACCGACTCAATGCCATGCCCGGTGTCCAATGCCATCGTCCCAAAGGTTCAATTTACGTATTCCCCAAGGTTGATGTCGACGGTATGACTTCTGAAGAAGTGGCTCTTGAACTGCTTAAAGACGGTGTGCTGTGTTCACCTGGTAATGCCTTTGGACCGTCCGGTGAAGGTCATCTTCGTTTTGCTTACACCATCAGTCAGGCTGATATCGCTCGCGGCATGGACAAGGTAGAGCACACCCTCAAGCGCCTCCAACAAGGTTGAGATGGTTCGTATGACGCTGGTAACGAACGTTGTTTTGTTCAGCATCGGATCCATCATCGGACACATTGGTCCACGATTGCCCACGTTGTTCATGACCCGGACGAAAGGATTCAACGTTCGCTTCGAGCCGCATCCTGAACCCGTAAGACTCTCACCCTACCTGAATCAACGCATCTTGCACATGCGTACCTTCTACTGGTTGAGTTTGGTTCTTGCGGGCATTATTTTGCTGTTTGGGGCTCTCAGTCTTCGATGGGGTTCTGCCTCTTTTGGATTCGGACTTTGGTTAGCATCATCTTGGTTGGTCCTTTCACGGCTTCAGGCTGCGCTTGGTAGCCGCCCTGCCCCGTGGAGCAAGGCCATGGCAGTTGAATTGCAGTTGGTCATGAACCAAGCATCAGGACAGCACGCTTGCTGCACCATGCCAGTACCTCTCTGGCACTTGCAAGCCATTCAGTGCGGTACCTGCCAGTCCGTTCTCGCATCCATTGCACGTCCTGACCTTGGACGCCCCAGAAGCGATGGACGTCTACGTGGCATCCTTCGTATGCTCATTACCGATGGATACCCTCTGGCGGAACCACTGAAGATTGATACAACCTCTGAAGAATAGGCCTGCACCCCCCATCGGAAGGGCAACCTTTGAGATACGCACGGATTGGCTGAGTGCTATGGAGGGGCGCTCGTCGGTGGGTTCATTGGCGGCACGCCTTGGATTGACGGCACAATTACTCGGCCAGATTTTTGTCACACCGCTTGCAGCATTTGCCCTGACCTATCTTTTGGTTTTCTCCATGGGCGGCGGAGATTTCAAAATGAGTGTTGAAATTGAGATGATTCCTTGGATTGGTATGGCATCATTGGTCTACGGAATGATCGCCCTTGTTCTCGCGCTGAGCATGGGCGGCTTTACGCCATTGAGTGTGGTTGAACGGGGCGGGTGGCGTTTGGCCCTCGGCCTCACGCGGAATCCAAAAAGTTCCACCCATCGCTTTGTTGCAAGGAAACGCTACGCCTCCTCTGCCCACGGACGCCTTTCCCTCTTGGTTCACGACCGACACGATGCAGGTCACGCCTTGTGGACCATACGTGGTTCCCTGGTGTTGTTGGCAATCCCCTTTCAGGTGCTTCTTGCGACCATTCCGCTGACTCTTGTCCTTCTTTTCCCCAAAGGTGTTGTTCATCAAAATCGACAGTTGGAGATGGCGCTGCTCCTGTATTGCATTTGCCTGTATTTTTCAATTCGATTCTTCCCTGCTATGGCGCGTCGCTACATCACATTGGCGTCCATTGGAAGAAAGTTACTCGGCAATACCCTTCGTATTTCATGGGTCTTTCCTGTGTTCTTGTTGTGGTCAATGGGTCAACTTTCCACCTACATTGTCCAACAGGTATTGGGGGATGATATGGCGCTCAATATCGGATTTGAGAAGCAATTCTTTGAATCGATGATCTCGGCAAGCAATACCCCCGAGAGTTCCTTTCTCAACCTGTTAACCGCTCTGGCTGTGATGCCAATGGCCGCCTTCACAACCCTTGCCGTTCTTGGTGGTGGGGCAGGTGATCCACCTTCCTGGATGCGTCCATCCAATCAAAACACGAATCAGGATGAATTGAAAGAACAAGTCGAGAACCTCTCCAATACCGTCAACAGGCTTGCAGCAGATGCACAGGAACCCAGGCGGCGTTCGGGCCACACACCTTCCATCGTTCAGCAAGTCTACGTCCCTGTCATCACGCCTGTCCCTGCCTTTCAACCGTCTCAAGAAAGCACAGCACCGCCCATGCAAAAGGATACGGCCTCGATGATTGACGGGCTGGACTTTGAGGGCATTTCAGCCACCAATCAAGGCGAGGTAGAGGTGGAACCATCGCCTGTACAACCAGCCCATGACGAACCAGTCATCCGCGGCTTTGACCTGAGCGAAGGCTCATCTTGAGCAGAGATTTCCTTCAAAATGAGCGAACCAACCAAAGGCGACCTTCTTATGCTCCACCCACTTCGGGATATTTGTTGATGTCCATGCGCCGTATGATGCCCTTTACCATCGTCTTGCTGTTGCTAATGCAAACTCTCGCAATGAACCTCGTTGTTCCTGCTGAAGCTGCGTCCGGTCGTGGTGGGACAAACGATGACTATACGGTCAAGAGTATTACCGTTGGAAACTCATCGGCACCTGCATCGCAATGGGTGCAATCAGATGGCACCGTCGTGGATTACATCTTCATTGACCAGACCATTGAGGTTACCATTTCCGTTCAACGATTTGGAGGGTCAGCCATTCCCGATGAAGCCCCCGTCGCTTTGGACATCGTCCATCCCATCGGTTTCGTGATGGAGTCCTTCAATTTCTTTACCAACCCACTGACCGGTGGGCAGAGTTACAACCATATCATACAATGGACGCCTTCCGCCGCTCACTCCGTGCTCAACACCTCGACCAACGACCTCTCGGGCGGGCTCATCCTACGAGCAACGGTCAACTTTGACGATGACGACAAAAATACCAACGACCAGCGTGACCAGACTGTCCCTGTCGCTATCGCAGCCAACGCAATGGAGGATTGGACCGCTACGACTGCTCCCCAATTCATCTCAGGCAAGTATCCCGCTGACGGCGGCGATGCTGAATCCTCGGGTTCGTGGCAAACCGATGCTACGACCAGTGCGAACGGTGCCAAACACTGGCGTCACTCTTCAGCAGGAAGCAATTATCCGTCCAATGCAGAAGCAACCCGCTTGGTGCACGCCCGGTACATGCAAGGCAATTCATGTGATACCGACGCAGCTGACACAGGCCTCACCCTCATCTATCAAACCTACATCTGCCGTATCGCCTTTTATTCCAACGAATTCGTATCGAGTCAATTCCACCTACAAGCATGGGGTTCGATGGCAGCTGGCGATTCAGTATCGATGGAACTTTGGCGAGGCTCGGGCAATATAAACGACCCTTACGAATCCATTTCTTGGGATATCGCGCAGGGCAACCCAAGTGCAGCACCTGGTCAATGGACAAACCTCTCTTGGGACCCTCAAGAAACTTGGTTGCAGATTCCAAACCTCGGCAACCCCGATGTCTTCCTCGGCGGTAACTCCTATACCTTCGGCCTTCTGTTCACTTCAGACAGCAGTGTCGCTAGCGAGGGAATGCACGTTGACGACTTTGTCCACTTCGGCGTGAGCCGTGTCACCGATTACACCCTCGATTTAAACTGTGATAACTCACTGAACGGATACACAGTTGCTCCCAACCAGATGGCCTCTCTGTATTGTACCCTGACCAATAACGGCTACGCTCCTGCGACCGTTCGAATCCAAACCAACGTGACCAATGATTCCTGGATGGCACCCTTCCCCATCATCCGCATGGATATTGAAGGCACCTCCAACCACGGGACCAACGTGATCCTCCCACCGATTGGAGGCGGAGAAACCATCGAATTCTGGTCCAATTTGACCGTCCCTGCAGGTGCTGATGTTCAACAACGCACCTGGAACCTCTGGCTCACTGATGCCAGTAGCGCCCAACTCGGTGAGAAAGGTCGCCTGACCATGGACTTGGCCGTCAGCGAACAATACGGTGTTGCTTTGACCTCGTCGGTTGGTTTGGTTGCTGCAACGATCGGTCCGGATGAATTCGGCACAGTGAGTTTCCGCCTCCAGAACACAGGTAACAAGGACGCAGCATTCAATCTCGCAACGACCTTTTCAGAAAACACTGGATGGATGGCTGTGATTGAGAATGAAACGGGCGTTATTCAACAGAACCCTATCACGCTCTTCAAAGGTCAGAAAGTCAATCTCATGCTCAACATCAGCGGACCACAAGATGCATCACCCGCTTTGGGCACCGAAGCAAACCCCTATGTGAGTTTCAACCTCCGTGCAACCTGCCCTTCGTGCAGCACAGCGCTCTACGGCAACGATGTTCTGGTACGAAATATCGAAGTCCCAGTTCTACGAGAAGTCCAACTTGACATTGAGGAATACACCTACAGCGGACCTGCGAACGGTAATGCAAAATCCCTCTACATCACCCTGTTGAATCTTGGTAACGATGACGAACAATATGACCTCAGTCTCGTCCAGAGCCAATGGCAACTCCAAGCATCGCTCTTGGCCGACCAATCCCCCGTTTTGGATGCATGGGATGGAGAATCAACGGTTGTTGTGAGTTTGGCCATGCCCATCGGTTTGAACCCTGGCATCTACACCGTGACGGTCAAAGCCACCAGCGTTGATGACAACACCATCAGCGATACTCTCGATCTCAGCATTGAGATTCTTGAAACCGCGGCAGTCTTTGTTTCCGATGAAGAAACTGGTCAATCTTACATTCCTGGTGACCTTCCTCAAACCATGTCCTTTGAGGTGCGAAATGACGGAAATAGTGACGATAGTTTCGCTATGAGCCTTGAGGTTCCAACGGGCATGGTTGCACAGTTCACCAACCTCAACACCAACGGTGAAACCGGGTCGCTTGCAGTCGGTACAAGTTATAACGTCACGGTTGAATTCTCCTTCATCGATGGAACTGAAGGCCAACTTACATTGCGTGTGATCGCAACGAGTACGGCCGATTCAACAATCAGCAATTCGGGAGAGGCAACCTACCTTGTCGGTTCGCAAAACTGGCTCAAGATATACGCAATTGCACCCGTCACCATTAACGAAGAAGGAGAGACTGAGGTCAAGGTCAGAATTGTCAACCAATACACGACCGGACAACTTGTCAAGATGGAAGTTGATGACTCCGAAACGAACAAGTGGCTCCAAGTCTCCATCGCTCGCCTGGACCGTGACTTCTCTCTGGCAGTCGGTGAACAAAAGGAAATCACCCTCACCATCGATATCTCGGAGACCAGTCTCAAGAATCTCAATGAAGAAACAGTGACCGCCAACATCACCGTTTGGGCCCGTTCTGAAACCGTGAGCGATGCGGCCAATTCCAAACTCGAATTGACTCTGGTTCGTATTGACACACAAAACGCTGCTGGCGCTGAAGATGCAGGTTCTGGATTGGAATTGGAAAGCATCGCGCTCTGGGTCGTCTTCCTCCTCGTGATTGTGGGTGGCGTTTTCGTCGTCATGTCCATCTTGCGCACTGAGGAAGAAGAAGACGAATATGCAAAGTGGGGAGAAGAAGGCTACGAAGATAGCCTCTCTGCAACCTACGGTGCGGTCGCTTCGGCTCCCTCCGTTCCGACGAGCTTGCCCACGCCAGAACCGATGGCTCCCGCACCTGCGGCACCTGCTGCATCCGCAGTCGCCCCTCAAGAAAGCGATATGCCTGCTCTTCCTGTAGAAGGCCTCCCTCAAGGCTGGACCATGGAGCAATGGAAGCATTACGGACAGCAATGGCTTGAGCAGAACGGACGTGCTTGAGCGAATCTTCAGATAAAGAAAGCGAGAGCGTAGGGTTCAAGACGCACGCACCCTCGCCATGAATGCCGGAGGACACAAACATGTATGGAAACGGACAAGCTCCAATCTTTATTCTTAAAGACGGAACACAACGAACTCGAGGGCGTACAGCTCAATCAAACAACATCGCTGCCGCTAAGGCCGTTGCGGATGCAGTCCGATCAACGCTGGGCCCCAAGGGTATGGACAAGATGCTGGTCGATTCAATGGGCGATGTCGTCATCACCAATGACGGAGCCACCATCCTCAAGGAAATGGACATTGAGCACCCGGCTGCCAAGATGATTATCGAAGTTGCCAAAACTCAGGAGCAACACTGCTTTGACGGAACCACGTCGGCAGTCATCCTTTCCGGCGAATTGCTCAAGCGAAGTGAAGACCTCATCGAACAGAACGTCCACCCGACAGTGATCTGCGAAGGATTCCGCTTGGCCGCCGAACGTGCCATTGGTTTGCTTGACGGTCACGGAATTTCAACAGAACAGGCCGACGAAGTCCTTCTTGAAGTGGCCAAAACCGCTCTGACTGGAAAATCTGCAGGGGCCGTCAAGTCCTTTATGGCAGATATCTGTGTTCGGGCAGTCAATGCTGTCGGATTCACCGATGATGGTGAGCGACTTGTTGACCTTTCAGACATCAAGGTCGAAAAGCGTCAAGGCGGTTCAATCAAAGATTCGACACTCATTGACGGGATTCTACTCGACAAGGAGCGCGTTCACGCAGGTATGCCTCGGTCTATTACCGATGCGAAAATAGCCCTGGTCAACTCGGCGATTGAAGTCAAGAAGACCGAAGTTGATGCTAAAATTCAGATCACTGACCCCAACCAATTGGCCCTCTTCCTTGAGGAAGAAGAGAACTACATTCGTAATCTTGTCAACACCATTGAAAAGGCTGGAGCCAATGTTCTCATCTGCCAGAAGGGCATTGATGAATTGGCGCAACACTACCTCTCCAAGAAAGGAATTTTCGCCATCCGCCGCGCCAAGAAATCCGACATGGAAGCATTGGGCAAGGCTACTGGGGGGACCATCATCACCAACCTCGAAGACATGAGTAAGAGCGACCTCGGTCTTGCAGCACGAGTTGAAGAGAAGAAAATTGGCGACTCGGACATGACCTTCATCACTGGATGTCCAGAAGCAAAATCCGTTTCGGTTCTGCTGCGAGGTGGTACTGAACATGTCGTCGATGAGATTCGCCGAGCCTTTGACGATGCAGTGGGTGTCGTTTCTGTGGCTTGGGAAGACGGAGCCGTCCTCACCGGTGGAGGCAGTGTCCTCGCTGCGCTCTCCCGCGACCTCCGAACCTTTGCAGAAACTGTGGGCGGTCGTGAACAAATGGCTATCGAAGCCTTCGCCTCCGCATTGGAAATCATTCCTCGCACCCTCGCAGAAAACGCTGGTCTTGACCCCGTGACCACGCTCATTGAACTTCGTAAAGCCCATGCTGACGGCCAAGCACATGCCGGCATCAATGTGTACGAAGGCGGCGTCGTTGACATGAAGGCGGCCAATGTTGTGGAGCCCCTCCGCGTGGTCGAACAAGCGATTCAATCTGCTACCGAGACCGCTATTATGATCTTGCGAATTGATGACGTCATCTCCTCCAAAGGCGTGCCTATGGGCGACGACATGGGTGGCATGGGCGACTTCAACATGTGATGGTGAAATGAGTGCTATTATTTCGTTGAAAAAACGAACGACAGAAGCCTCATTTCGTCACGGACGAATAATAACCTTCAAAGGCCACTCAAGGCTGGGAAAGACTACTCACAGAGCGTGAGCAAGAGGTCGTCCCATGGCAATCGTCGCAAAAGTATGGATTGATGAAGACTGCATCACCTGCGATGCGTGTGAAGATATCTGTCCAGAAGTGTTCAAAGTAACGGACGACACATCGCAAATTCTCGCTGCAGTTCGTACCGACGGAACATTTGACCGAAACGAAGGCGGTTCGCCATTGGTTGGAAATCTCGGTGCTGAATTAGGAGATATCATCCTTGAGGCGGCTGAAGCCTGCCCGGTTGAGGTCATCAAGTTCGAGTTGGTTGGTGAAGGAGTCGATGTTGCAACGGTGGAAGCCGAAGCACCTGCTGCTGAAGCAGCCGCAGCACCTGTTGCTGCAGTCGCACCTGCTGCTGGCGCATCTGAAGCGCTCGGAGCTCTCTTTGCTGGCGACCGAAATCTCAACATTCTCTTTGGCTCCCAAACTGGAAACGCTGCTGGGCTCGCTGAAAAAACAGCAAAAATGGCCGAAAACTACGGTCTTACAGCCAACATCGTCGACATGGACGGTCTCGACCCTGCTCGGCTTGCTTCAATGAAGCGTGTGATGATCATCACCTCAACGTGGGGCGAGGGTGAGATGCCAGACAATGCAGATGCCATGTGGAACGCCATCAACGCCAATGGCCCTGGCCTTTCAGGCACATACTACTCGGTGTGCGCTATCGGTGATACCTCCTACGATGAATACTGCAAAGCAGGCCACGACTGGAACGACAAATTATCTGCTTTAGGCGGACAGCAAGCTCACCCGATTCAGGAATGTGACGTTGACTTTGAACCAGCGTGGCGTACATGGGTCGAGGAAGCACTTCCTCGTCTCGCTTGCGTTGATGAATCCGGTACACTGCAACTTGAACTCCTCGAAGAAATGAAGGCCTATGGAGCCGGTGACGATGATGATGTCGTTGAGGGAGACTTTTCTCCGGGCACCATTCAGCGAGAGGAACTCAGCATCACCTTGGAACTCTTCCGTTATTCACCCGAAGCAGCGGAGTCGGGTTGGGATACATTGACTTGTACGGTACCAGGTCATGCAACCATCCAAGACCTGCTCATGACCATGCAACGTGACGTTGATGGCAGTCTCGCATTCCGCCGTGGAAACGGTGCTGGAACCCCTACCACTGGCGTGCGAGTCAACGGTCGAGTCGTTTTGGCTGACGCCACCATGGTCGCCAACGTCATGGCTTCCTCAGGACGAGTCCGTATCGAACCTCTTCCCGGCCATCCGGTCGTCCGTGACCTCATCGTTGACACCAGCCGATACGAAAGCCACCGAAGTAGAGCAGAACCATGGATGCGAACAGACCCTCGTGAAGGTGAGCGCTTGCCTTCTGGAATGGCCATGGGTACTGTTGATGCTGCTACTGCTACCGCACTCCATCAAGCCGGTGACATTCAGTCCTTCCAACTCATTCAAGCCATGTCCGATGCTCTTGCCCACGACCCTCACTACGAAGGCCCCGGTGTCCACTTCCAACAGTGGCTTCGAGTCCTCGACCCTCGGACCAGCGAGCAACAACGTCGGTCCATCATGGCCTCACTTCAAGAAAAAGACGGCATTTGGTCAGAAGCCGACCACGCCAGCCTGATGCGCTATGGAGAAGACGGTCGTTTGGCAGCCCGAGGTCTCAATGAGGCACGTGGTGCCCTACTCAATCAAAACCGATATGCCGGTAAATCTGGACGACTTGTCAAGTGGTACGGCCGCAGCGTCAAATGGTCGGGCAATGTCAACGAAACAACCCTTTACCGCCAAGTTCTCGGTCCTCTGGGTCTTGTCAGCAACGTGTTTAGCGGTGTATCAGCACGCATGGCTCTCGCCTTTACCCGCAACGGTTCGCCGCCCATCCGTAGCCTCCAATCACTCCTTCTTCCGCCCGCTGGACTCGGGCGTATTCCGAAAATGTTCAACTCCAAGGTTGACAACTATCACGAAGTCGTGAGTTTGTTCAACGAAATTGATCAGCGGTTCTGAGGTGACATGATGGCAAAAATAGCATATTATCCCGGAAACGTGGCCCGAGCAGGTGCATCAGAGGTTGAAGACTGCATCCAACCTCTCTGCCGTGCCTTGAACATTCAGCTTGTTGAAATCCCTCGGTCCAGCAGTGACGGTGGTAATGTGATCAAACAGGCAACACCCAAACTCCAAGATGCTCTCGTTGCACGTAACCTTGCTCTCGCTGAAGAAAAAGGGCTTGACATTATGACTACATGTGCGACAAGTCACGCCATCATGTGCAATACTGCAGATGACATGAAGCGAGACCCCGTGTACGCAGCCACCATCAATAGTTTGGTTGAGCGAACATCAAAGGTGGAATACATGGGTGAAACCAAATCATGGCATCTTCTTCACTATCTTGTTGAAGAAATAGGGCTTGATGCTGTTCGAAAGGCTGTCAAAAACCCCCTCAAGATGAACATTGCAGGCTATTACGGCCCTGACATGCAACGTCAAGGCGCTTGTTCAGGTGACGACCCCTTCATGCCCACCTACATGGAACAACTCATCGAGGCGCTTGGCGGTACCCCCGTTGACTACGATTCAAAATGCCAAAGCGTAGGCTCAACCTCCATGCTCACTCTTGAGGACTCATCCCTGGCTATGACTGCAGCAGTGCTCTCAGATGCCTTGCAGTCCGGTGCTGAATTGGTCGTTAGTGCCTGTACGATTTCACACATCAACCTCGACTCCTACCAGTCAAAGGCAGGCCGAGTTACAGGGAAGTCAACCTCAGTTCCTGTCTGCCACCTTTCGGAAGTTGTTGCCTTCGCGCTTGGCTTCTACCCCGACCGCCTTGCACAACTGCGCACTCGTGTCCGCCTCATCGGCTCTTGAAGGGCTGATTCAAGGCATCAACCACCCGTTGAGCCATCGAACCACTGCAACCGCTCACCTCAGCAATGCATTGCTTCGATGCCACCAGAAGGGCGCCCAAATCTGGTGAAAAATGTTGCATGACCTCAAGAACAGCCTCGTCTTGTGTGCATTCGCCCACGGCGTGAGAAAAACAACGATTGAGATGTTCAATTCTTGAATCCATCCAAGGGTGTGCTGCCCCTGGGTCATCTTCGATCTGTTCCAATTCTCCTGCAATTGCCTCGAGGGCAGGGCGCCATTCATCTTCTGACGCCTGATGTGTGCGAAGGTAGTCGTGCAGGGCTTCGAGCATATCGTGTTCTCGTTTTGCTGCAACAGCAACAAAATGGGCACTTTCCTCGGCATTCTTTGTCATCATTACGGGAATACCGAGGTCGAGTGTGATATGGGCCAACGCACCAAGAACCGCATTCGGATGCAAGGCGTAGTGTTCATCCCCTCCAGTCTCGACCAGCAAAAGCGGCCGACTCGCACTGACTTTGAGAGCATGACACTGACTTAGGAGGCGTCCATTTTTGATTGAGGCAAGAAGGTCGCGTGCCGTCTTTCGTTCAATGAGAACTCGTGAAGACAGGCGGATATCACCGTGAGGTAATTGTGTTAATTGTACGTCCAGGCCGAGCCCCTGCAAATATGCAGGTAGGGTTGAATTGACCTCGCGATGGTCGATTTGGATGGCTTGACCGGTTGCACCGACCGTGTTCAAACCGCTGATTTCATTCGCAGCGGCATTGAGTACGGCTTGGAGTTGAATCGAAGAGTAGGTGGGCGTTTGAACCGAGACCTCTGCAGGTTGTGAAGCGTTGCCTTTGTCAAAGTGGTCCAACCCCATCTGTTCTTTTGGCCGTCGTTGTTGTGGCGTTAGAGGAGGTGCAGTGCGGTGGACATTGCTTGCCTTCCGTTCCGTTCTTACTGGCGCTAAGACTTCTTCTATAGAATCTGGATTGAGGCTGACTTCACGGTCGAGGAAGGCTTTTGCAGGTATGGTTTCATCCGATTCAGTAACGGAAAAATGCGAAAGGGTGGCACTGCTGGTGTCGAACAGTTCCTTGAAATTACGTTGACGCACCATTTGCTTCATCAATCGGTGCATGTTCGTTTCTTGTTGTTCAGATGCCCGTTGGACATAGACATCTCGTGAGCCTTGTGCGATGAGAACATGAACAGAGCCGGCTCGTTGACGAGCCGTTCTCCCTCGTCGTTGAATCGCTCGAATAGCACTGGGCACTGGCTCGTAAAGAATCACCAAATCTGCTGACGGGACATCAAGACCCTCCTCTCCGACAGAAGTTGCTACGAGGACGTTGATCTCGCCGCTTCGAAAGCGATCCAGTTGAGTCAACTGCTCTTTTTGGTTCATTCCTTTTTGATTTCCTCGGGACGATTGCCCAATAAATGCGTCTGCCCGAATCCCACTCAGTCCGTTGAGGTTTGCTACAATCTGTTGTACAGTATCGCGGTATTCAGTAAAGATGAGAATTTTTCCGTCAGGTTTCTCGGTTACTTCTTCCTGAACCAAGCGATGAACAACCTCTACCTTGGGATGCAATTCTCCGATGTCCTTCAGCGAAAGGCGAAGCGCGTGAATAACTGGCAAGGCCAGCATGCGGTTTGTTTTCCTCCCTTGCCGGCCTTCATCTTCAGCCCGTTGCAAAAAAGACCGTGCAACCTCAGTCCCTTGTGATTTGAGCAGGTTTGTCAGCATGTGAACACGACGAAGGTCTGCGACTCGACGGGCAGCATCGTAACCTCGTACATCGCGCTGAGCGATGGCACGACTCGCTCTCAACTGAGCTTTCTCAATATCTCCCGATGCAATGAATTCCTTGGGCGGCAAGAAGCCGAGTCGTTTGAGGTGAGCGACTTCCTCATCAAAATGCTGTTCAACGGGTTGGAGCAGTGTTTGCAGAGCAGGAGGAAGTTCCAGGCGATGCTGGTGTATCTCCATATCAACGTCGTAAGGTGCAACCAAAGCTTCGCTGCGTTTGGTCAAATCGAGGCTGTGAGCGTTGAGATTGGTTTTCACTTCCGAGATGTGTCGGATGTTTGACCCTGGAGATGCTGTAGCAGCCAGAACACGACCTTCTTCACCCTTGGCTTGTACATACAACTTTCCAACTTGTGCATAGGCGTGGTTTCCCGTAGCATGATGCGCTTCGTCCACAATGAGTAGGTCCACGATTGAAAGGTCAAGAAGCCCCTTCATGGCATCGTTACGGATTACTTGAGGTGTTGCGATGATGATGCGTCCTTTTTGCCACAATGCTTCTCGTTTTGCAGGGGGCGTATCACCGGTATAGGCCAGAATGACTTCGTCGGGTATCGCAAGCCGTTCCTGTGCCATTCGGCGTTGTTGGTCGACCAATCCCGTGGTGGGGGCAATCAGAATGATTTTTTGAGCACCCATTCGGAGGTACTCGGCCATCGCCATCCATTCAACCGCTGTTTTTCCAAATCCCGTGGGCATGACCATGAGGGTTGATGCTGATAAAACCCGTTCAAGCGAACGAAGTTGGTATGCCCTTGCCTCGATACCCTCGTTGAGGAGAGGATGGTTAACGGTAGGCATGGAAGTAAGGTTGAGTCAAGGGTTCAAAAGGATGATGTGGGGGCTTTGTGGACTGTATGCGAAAGTGAACGGGTCAAAAATAGAGAAATGTTTGAAGACCTTCAACCGTCATTGCGTACCACGCAACCCTCAACCTCTGCACCGAACCGCATATATACGGGAGGTAAGTCGGAAGGTTGCTCAAAGGTGAGTAGCCAGACACACTGGGCCATCCCCCGAGGACCCCAATTGGCTCGTTCCCCACTCGTGGGAATGGGACTCCGTGTCACGGCTTCGACGCTGTATGGGCCCTCGTACGCCCCTCCTCGGTGGGGCCAATTCGTTGTAGAAAACACTGGAGGAATCCAAGATGGCAAAGAGAAACCACCCACGCCGTGGATCGATGGCGTTTAGCCCGCGGAAGCGCGCAAGCCGACCTTTTGGACACGTCAAATCGTGGCCTACCACTGACGCAAGCGAAGTACGAGTTCAAGGATTTGCAGGCTGGAAAGCCGGTATGACTCACATTCTCGCTCGCGACCTCAACCCTCGCAGCACCTCTGCTGGACAAGAAGTCCGCATCCCAGTGACCGTTGTAGAATGCCCTAAGATGCGCATTCTCGGTGTCCGTGGCTACGAGATGACACCCTATGGCAAGCAAGCCAAAGGTGAAGTCTGGGCCGACGCCAAGAAAATCGCAGAAGCCTTTTCTGAACTCTTCAACCGTGTTCCAGCTCGTAAGGAACACGATGCTTCCAAACACATGGAGAACTTGAAGCAAGCAGATCTCTGTGAAGTTCGCCTCATTGTTTCCACCCAACCCAACACCATGGCAAGCGTACCCACTAAGGTACCCGACGTGATGGAAATGGGATTGGACGGTGGCACCTTCGATGACCAACTCACCTGGGCTGAAGAGCGACTTGGCGAGGAATACTCCTTTGCTGACGCTTTCGAAGAAGGATGCCTCACCGATATCGTCGCCGTAACCAAGGGTTATGGTTGGCAAGGTGTCATCAAGCGATTTGGCGGTAAATTGCAATCTCACAAGAACTCCAAGAAGCGCCGACAACACGGTAACATGGGTGCTTTTGGTGACGGATACGTCCGAAAGACCATCCGCCAGGGTGGTCAAACTGGATACCATCAGCGTACAGAATACAACAAGCGTGTTCTACGTGTCGCTAACCCTGAAGACCATTCCATCACACCTGCTGGAGGTTTCCTCCATTACGGTGAAATCAAATCTGATTACATTCTTGTTAAGGGAAGCGTGCCTGGACCAGCCAAGCGCCTTATCCGATTCCGAGATGCCACCCGTGGCTCCGACCGAACCCTTCACGACTACGAAATCACGTACGTTAGTACAGCATCAAAGCAGGGGGCCTGAAGATGAAGGTCGCTGTCAAAGATATCGTCAACACGGTTACTCAAACCGAGATGGACGCAGGAAAGCTCTCTGCACAATTCGATGTGCAGGTCAGCGACGGCTCAAACGTGAGCCTACCGTCCGCCTTTGAATCTGAAGTTCGTGAAGATATCATCAAGTTGGCCGTTGCTTCCAGCCGCGCCAACCGCCGCCAAGCCTACGGTTCCCGCCCTCACGTCGGAAAGCGCCGGCCAATGGCTGGTATGAAGCACTCCGTCGAATGGTGGGGTAAGGGTCGAGGTGTCTCTCGAATTATGCGCCGTACTGGTGCTAGCCGTGGTGCACAAAACCCTCACACACTTGGCGGTCGCCGTGCTCACGGCCCTAAGGTTGAGAAGGTCTGGTCTCGTAAACTCAACACCAAGCAACGCCAAGCCGCTCGTAACGCTGCTTTGGCCGCTACCGTTTCCATGGATACCGTTTCATCTCGTGGCCACCGCTTCGAATCAACGGTCGAACACCTTCCAATCGTACTTGGCTCCTACACTGAAATCGTCGATGGCAAATCTGTTGACTACGATATTGAAGCATTCAACCACGGAGCTGCTACTCGAAAGGCCGCAGCCATCTTCACCGAACTCGGACTTGGGCCTGATTTGGACCGAGCCCGCAACGGTCGAAAGATTCGTGCAGGAAAGGCCACCATGCGTGGACGTGTACACAAGACGCCCAAGTCCATTCTATTGGTTGTTAAGGAAAAGGCAGGATTGGCTCAAGCCGCCCGCAATCTTCCCGGAGTTGACGTCGTTGCTGTCAAAGATCTCTGCGCTGAAGACCTCGCACCTGGCGGCGACATCGGTCGCTTGACCGTCTTTACCAAAACGGCATTGGAGGCCATGAACTGAGGTGATATCATGAACGCATACGACATTATCATTCAACCATGGCTTACTGAGAAATCCATGGAAGCGCGTACGTCCGAGCAACGCTTGGAATTCATCGTTCTTCGTGGCGCCACCAAGGCTCAGATTGCACGAGCCGTAGAAACCATCTTCGATGTGGAGGTTGCCAAAGTCAACGTTCGCAATTCAAAACACGGCAAGCATGCATCCGTCAAGCTTGCCGAAGGGTATGACGCAGAAGACGCAGCTATGCGTCTAGGAGCATTCTGAGGTGATTTATCATGGGTAAGAGAATACGTGCACAACGCAAAGGGTCCTCGCCACGTTATCGTGTTGCGAGCCACCGTTTCCCCGGAAAGAACCGCATGCCACGCGACAAAGACGTGGTTTGCGAAGTTACTGAATTGCTCCACAGCCCTGTACACAGTGCTCCACTGGCTCGCATCAAGACGCCCGACGGCGACACAACATTGGTCGCTGCAACCGAAGGAATCTCGGTTGGTAGCAAAGTTGCTATCGGTGACAACGTTGCGCTTCGACCCGGTAACATCACTGAACTCGGGAACATTCCTGAAGGAACCGCCATCAACAATCTTGAACTTCGTCCCGGTGACGGAGGCAAAGTGGCTCGATCCGCTGGGAACTCCTGCATGGTCGAATCTCGAGTCGGTGACATGGTTCGTGTCCGCATGCCCTCGGGTTCGCTCAAGGAACTCCCCGTTGCCTGTCGAGCGACCATTGGTGTACTCGCAGGACACGGTCGTGACGAAATGCCACTCCGAACTGCAGGTGCAGCCTACTACAAGGCCAAGGCACGTGGTAAACTCTACCCGCATGTTTCCGGTGTTGCGATGAACCCTGTTGACCACCCACACGGCGGTGGAAACCACCAAGCTGTTCACGGACCAAGCTCCGTTGCACGAGGAACTCCTCCTGGTGCAAAGGTTGGTTTGATTGCACCAAGCCGAACTGGACGAGGACGAGGAAAGCAAATTTGAGGTGATGATGTATGGCACGTAAGAAGAAGTCGTTTATGACACCCAAAGCAAGCCGTCGTAAGGCACGTAAGCGCCTTTCAACCACCTCGGCACGTGTGAAGAAGGAATTCACATACCGTGGTTTCAATATGGAACAACTCAACGCTATGCCGCTCTGGCCAGAAGGCGAAGAAGACGATTTCATCGTCGGTCTCCTGCCGTCCCGTGTACGACGTAGTCTTGGTCGCGGTCTCTCCGTGGAGAACGAGCATTTCATTGCACGTGTTGCTCGCTCGAGCACCAACACGATTCGAACGCACCGCCGTGACGTCCCAATCCTTCCACAATTCGTCGGTCGTCGCATTGCGATTCACAACGGACAACACTTCGTTGAAATTGATATCAAGCCCGAAATGATTGGGCATTACTTGGGTGAATTCGCCGTCACACGACGGGGCGTTACTCACAGTGGACCAGGTGTGGGTGCTACACGTTCGTCAAAGCACGTTCCGTTGAAGTGAGGTGAAAAAGATGGCAAAGCGAAATCAAATGGACCGTCGAACACGACGTCGCCAACTCCCACAAAAAGGATACACGCAGATGTTGCAAGGCAACCGCCTCGCCACCGCTCGTGCAATTGACATTGACATGCACGTCAAGCATTGTTTCGAAGTCTGCCGTGCTGTCAAGAACAAGACTGCTGGACAAGCCGTTGCTTACCTCAACGAGGTTCTGAAGATTGACTCAGACCGTGCTGACATCCGCCGCAAAGCCGCAGCTGTCCCCTACCGCCTCGGTAGTGGAAACAAGCGCAAGCGTCGCTCAGGCCCGTCGATGGTCGGTCACCGCAAGGGTGGCATGGGACCCGGTCGTTTCCCAGTCAAGGCATCTCGTGAAATCATCAAATTGATCGAGAGCGCCATGGAGAACGCACGTTTCCAGTACGAGGACATCGACGCTGAAGAAATGGTCATTACTCACATTGCCGCCCACCGTGGCACCATCAGCCGTGGATGGATTCCACGAGCACGTGGACGAGCAACACCAAGCAACCACTACCGTGTGAACATGGAAGTGTTCTTGGAAGACATGAACGCAGCAGTTGACGAATTGGAGGACGAATTCTAAGGTGATTATCATGAGTAAGGAAAGTACCGTACGAAAAATCATCAACAGAAACGTTGAGCGCCTACTGGTTCGCGAATTCTTGATGAAGAACACCAAGAAATCCGGATTTGGTGGACTTGATATCCGCCGAACACCAACGGGTACAGAAGTGACCGTTCACGCCGAACGACCGGGTATGGTCATCGGACGAAAAGGAAAGATCATCAACGACCTCCAGAAGCGACTCAACCAAGAATTCGAACTCTACAGGCCCAAACTAACCGTTGAAGAAGTTGAGAAACCAACCCTCAACGCTCAAGTGATGGCAGAAAAGATTGCATCCTCACTTGAGCGTGGTTGGTACCACCGTCGTTCATGCCACAGTGCTGCTCAGAACATCATGGATGCTGGAGCACGTGGTGTCATCGTCACCGTCGCTGGAAAACTCACTGGTTCCCGTAACCGCACTGAGAAGTACATTCGTGGCCACGTCAAGTATTGCGGTGAAACTGCTCTACAACACATGGACAAAGGTTACTCCGTGGCTGTCAAGAAACTCGGCACCATCGGTGTGAGCGTAGAAATCATGCGCCCTGGAACCAAACTACCTCACGAAATTAGCATCTACTCCAACGAGCAACTGGCCATCGCTGCTGCTCAAGAAGAAATTGAAGGAGAGGCTGCACAATGAGTTATGTCTCGAACCGTGAAATCGCTGCCATGAGCGCAGAAGCTCGTGACGCACGCTTGTTGGAACTCCAAGAGGAACTCCTCCAACTCCGTGCTGAAAAAGCGCTTGGTGGTACTCCTTCAAACATGGGTGCATACAAGGCTACACGCCGAAGTATTGCACGTTTGAAGACCCACAAGAATCAGAATTGAATGAGAACGAGGTGATGAAGAACAATGGCGGCTATTTGCAATGTTTGCGGTTTACCCGATGAACTCTGTATTTGTCAAGAGATAGCCAAAGAACAGCAAAAAGCCATCCTCTCAACCGACCGACGACGCTATGGAAAAATGGTGACAAAAGTAGAGGGAATTGAAGACTCAGCCATTGACATTAATCAACTCGCAAAATTACTCAAGAACAAATGTGCAGCAGGTGGAACAGTAAAAGGACGAGTCATCGAACTTCAAGGGGATCACAAGAAAAAAGCTGCTGAAGTACTCAAAAATAATGGATTTAACGTGGAGGTGCGATGAAATGGATATGTACAACAGTTCATGGATTGGTCAGGAATTGACCGTCAAGCAATCGACCGATACCACCCTCGTCAACCGCTCGGGAATCGTCGTTGATGAGACCCGTAACACGCTTTCCCTCATCGAGGGAGAGCAAATCATCGTCTTGAACAAGACGAGCATTACATTCACGATTGGCAACAGCGATGTTGCCATTGAAGGGGCTATGGTGAATCAACGCCCTGAAGACCGGATTCACCGAACATATAGGAAGGCATGATACGATGCGAGATATTGGCGTTGATGTAAAAAACCCCACAGGTGAGTGGGACGGTGACGTGAATTGTCCGTTTTACGGCAGTTTGCGACTTCGTGGACAAGTTCTCGAAGGCACAGTCTCAAGCCTGGGAATGCAAAAGACAATCACGATTGAACGAAATAACGTTCGATACATGAAGAAGTACGAACGTTTCGAGAAGAAGACCAGCGTCGTCTCGGCTCACCTACCTGCCTGCATTGGCGATGTGAGCATCGGTGACACGGTGAAGGTCATGGAGTGCCGACCGCTTTCCAAGACTGTTTCATTCTGCGTCATTGAAAATTCTGGAGGTGTTGCCTGATGCGTGGTATCGCTGGAAAGCAAACACGTGGTCTCCCGACCGCAGCCCGCCTTCACGTGGCCGACAACACTGGAGCCAAGGTCGTTCAAATCCTGAACGTGCTCAAACTCGGTGGTACAATGCGCCGATACCCAGCAGCAGGTGTTGGCGACATGGCCAAAGTCTCGGTCAAGAAGGGTACACCCGACACCCGTCGACAAATGTTCAACGCTATCGTGATCCGACAACGCCGCCCGTTCCGTCGAGTGGACGGTACTTGGGTTCAATTTGAAGACAACGCCTGTGTTATCGTCAACGAAAAGGGTGACGTGACGGGTTCAGATATCAAGGGTCCAGTAGCCCGTGAAGCGGCCGAACGCTGGCCTCGTATTGCAGCCAATGCAAAGCAAATCGTGTGAGGGAGTACAATGGTAAAGAGTATGAAACCAGGAAAACAACGCAAGGCGCATTTCAATGCGCCCATGCACGAAAAGCGCAAGCGCGTCGCCGCACGCCTCCAACTCAGCAAGCCCGATGCACGTTTTGCCGGTGTTCGCACCGTGACCGTTCGTGTGGGCGATATCGTCCAAGTCGCCCGAGGCGACAACGCACACGGTGGCAAGCGTCACGGTGGCAAGCGAAGCAACGAACCTCTGACCGGTGCCGTGCTCCGAATCGATTCAGAAAAGGGTCGCTTGTACATTGAAGGTGTCAAGGCCAGCAAGGCCGATAACAAGGAAGAGGCGGTACCAGTGCACGCCTCGAACGTGGTAGTGACTCAACTTGATGAGTCCGACCGCATGCGAATTGCAAAATTGACTGGAAATAGGAGCTGAAACACATGAGTAGTCATCACTTGAAGCGCTTGGCCATGCCTCGTAGCTGGCCTTTGCCACGTAAGACAACCGTATGGGTCACGCGACCTACTCCCGGTGCACATTCCCTTGAACACTGCATGCCGTTGACCCTTGTGGTACGTGACATGCTCGGCCTCGCAAAAACTGCCCGTGAAGTCCGTCACATTCTCCACAACGAGTTGGCTAAGGTCGACGGACGAGTGGTCAAAGACACCCGCCGCGGTGTTGGCATCATGGATGTTTTGACTCTGGGCGAGGAAAACTATCGCTGTGTCCTCGATCACAACGGACGTCTACGCTACCGCCCCATCTCTGCCAAGGAAGCTGGCTGGAAGGTTTGCCGTATTGAAGGCAAGACCACTATCAAGGGCGGAAAGACGCAACTCAATCTCCACGATGGCCGTAATCTCATCGTAGAGGACCCTAAGGAATACAATACAGGGGACTCACTCAAACTTAATCTGCCCGACCAAAAAATCCTCGAGCACATTCGCTTCGCAGAAGGCACTCGCTGCTATCTCATCGGCGGTGCGCACGTGGGCTCCACTGCAGAAGTCACTGAATACGTCGAGAAGCGTTCCAGCATGCCCAATGAAGTTCAGTTCGGCGCATTCGGTACTGTTGTTCGCAATGTCTTCGCTGTCGGTGACGCCAGCCTTCCTCTCACGGAGGTGGCTGAATGAGCGCTACTGTCAACCCAATGAGCCAATTGCGCGTGGCCAAAGTTTGCGTGAACATCGGCGTCGGTGAAGGTGGAGACCGCCTCGTGAACGCTGAAAACGTGCTCGAAATGGTCACGGGCGTAAAGCCACAACGCACCCTCGGTCGCATTCAAAACCGTGACCTGAAGGTCCGAATTGGAGCACCAATTGGTTGCAAGGCTACCATGCGTAATCAGGCCGTGATTCAGGAGTTCCTTACGAACGCCTTTAACTGTCGAGAAAACACCATCCCTGCTTGGAATTTTGACGGACAGGGTAACCTCTCCTTCGGTATCCGTGACTATACGGATTTCCCAGGCCAAAAGTACGATCCAGACATCGGAATTTTCGGCATGGACATCAACGTCGTCGTTGAGCGTCCAGGCCACCGTGTCAGTCGTCGCCGACGTGCTAAGCGCAAGGTCGGCGCAAGTCACCGTGTCTCTGCTGATGAGTCACGCTCGTGGTTTGTTGAGAACTTTAACATCAGTATTCTGGAGGAATGAAGATGGCAAGAGATCACGGAATTCGAATTGGACGAACAGTTGGCTGCCGACGTTGCAACCGCAAGCGCGGCATGATCCGTCGACACGGTCTACGTGTTTGCCGCCAATGTTTCAGAGACATCGCACCCGAAATCGGGTTCAAGAAAATGAATTGAGGAGGGGAAAAGTATGCAATTGGATCCATTGAATGACGCTCTAGTCAAAATCTACAACGCCGAACAGGCCGGAAAATTCAACGTTGAGCTAACGCCAGCGTCGAAGTTGTTGGGCAACGTGCTCAACATCATGCAAACATCCGGCTATGTTGGTGAAATCAATCGTGTTGAAAACGGCCGAGGCGATGCCTATGTCGTTGAACTACGAGGTACAATCAACCGCTGTGGTACGGTCAAACCCCGTCACAGCGTCCGTCGCCAAGAATACGAGAAGTGGGAGACCCGTTACCTCCCCGCCCGAGATTTCGGCCTTCTTATCTTGACGACGAACTCCGGCGTGATGCACCACTATGATGCAAAGGACGCTCGAATTGGCGGCAAATTGCTGGCCTACGTATATTGAGGTGAATAACATGGTAAAACTCGACAGAATCGAACACTCCGTAACCATCCCTGAAGGTGTAACAGCCGACATCAGCGAAGATGGCGTCGTAACCATAACAGGTCCTAAGGGGAGCCTTCATCGCGCCTTCCACAGCGAAGTGCTCTCAATTTTCAAGGACGGCAATGGACTGATTGTCCGTGTTGACCTCCCACGACGGAAGCAACGTGCCCTCGCAGGTACCTGGAACGCCCACCTCAACAATATGGTCAAGGGCGTGACCGATGGCTTCACCTACAACCTCAAGGCCTTCTACTCTCACTTTCCCATGACCATGGCAGTGAAAGGGGACACCTTCACCGTGAACAATTACTTTGGTGAGCGTGTTCCACGAACCGCCAAGATCCTCAACAACGTTGACGTGAAAGTATCCAACAAGACCGAAATTACCGTGTCGGGTATCGACAAAGAAGCCGTTGGTCAGACAGCAGCTAACATTGAACGATGCACGACCGTCAAGAACCGAGACCGCCGTGTCTTCCAAGACGGTATTTATCTACTGAATAAGGAGTGATTGAGATGGCAGAAGAATATGAATCAATGACAGTTGCACAACTCAAAGAGTTGCTCAAAGAACAAGACCTCCCGGTCTCCGGTAAGAAAAGCGATCTCATCGCTCGTCTCACTGAGGCTGCTGGAGATGCACCCGCACCAGCGGAATCCGAACCAGAAACTTCCTCAGACAAGGAAGACGCTTGGGACGATGAAGACTGGGATGATGAAGAAGAAGCCGTATACATGGTCAAGCAAAAGCCGGTTCTCGATGAGGCCACCAAAGCTGCACTTGCCCTACGTGCCGCTCAAAAGAAGAAAACTCCTTCCTTCCGCAGAACAGAGTGGTTCCGTTACAAGCGTCTCTCCCGCTCGGGATGGCGCGCTCCTCACGGAATGGACAACAAGCAACGCCGCAATTACAAGTACCGTGGTTCGCTTGTTCGCATCGGTCACGGTAAAGTGGCTGCTGCACGTTTCCTTCACCCCTCAGGGTTCAAGGAAATCATGGTCCAAAACGTGACCGATTTGGAATCTATGGACCCCGAGACCCAAGCAGCCCGTGTTGGCGCTACGGTTGGCGGACGAAAGCGAGAACACATTTACTCACGTGCCGATGAACTCGGGATTCGTGTGCTTAACCGACGGAGGGATGTTTGATGCAAATCACCAACCAGAAGCGTATTGCTGCTCGACTACTCAAGTGCGGTGTCAACCGTGTGTGGATTAATCCCTCCTTCGTTGACCAAGTTGCGGCTGCGGTGCAGACCGATGACATCCGTGAATTCATTGACGAAGGCTGGATCAAAGCCAAGCCGGTCAAGGGAACGTCGCGTGTTCGTGCCCGTGCCCGTCTCGCTCAGAAGAAGAAAGGACGTCGTAAGGGACAAGGAACCCGCTCGGGTTCCTCCAACGCCCGCAACCCTCGAAAGAACCGCTGGATGCGTACCATTCGCAGCCAACGCCGTGTACTCAAGGAGCTTCGTGCTGATGAAACCATTGAACCTTCACAGTATCGCCGCTACTACCTCAAGGCCAAAGGTGGCTCATACCGTTCAATTGCGCACATGCACTCTCAGATGGTTCTTGAGGGAGTTAGCTTTCCCGGAGGTGATGAGTGATGGCAGGAAATAACCGCCGCTCTATCTTCCGTCGCCGCGCAGCTGGTTTGACCGACTACCGACGCCGTCTCAAGTTGCTACGTGGTCGCAAGCCAAGAGCCGTTGTCCGTGTTTCCAACACCCGCACGACCTGTCAACTGGTGACCTGGGCTGCTAACGGAGACCTCGTTACCGTCTCCAAGACCGGTACCGACCTCGTCAAGAAGCACGGCTGGCCCAGTGACGGATCGTTGAAATCTGTTCCAGCCTCATACCTCGTTGGCTTTGCTATGGGCAAGGCTGCTGTGGCAAATGGCGCAACCGAGGCCGTGCTCGATATTGGCCTCGCTGCCAGTTCCCGTGGCGGACGTGTTTACGCTGCGCTCAAGGGCATGGTAGATGCAGGTCTTGATATTCCTCACAGTGACGATGTTTTCCCAGACGAAGACCGTCTCAACGGCACCCACATGAACGACGGTGTCGCCAAAGCTGTTGAATCGACAAAGAAATCCATTGAGGGGGCTTACTGATGACTGATGAAGAAAATATTCCAACAATGGCGCCTGGTTTGATGCAGGCCTACGCTCCTGAAGAAACTGAGGACGCACCCGATCAACGTCGCCGACGACGAAACCAATACGACCCGATTGCAAACCTACGCAAGTGGGAGCCTCGCACTCGTCTTGGTGCTGCAGTAATGGCTGGAAAAATCATCTCCTATGAGGCTGCTCTGGCCTCAGGTCTTCCTATCCGTGAAGTGCAAATTGTTGATGCGCTCATCCCCAACCTTGAGGATGAAGTGATTTCGGTGAACATGATTCAACGAATGACCGACAGTGGACGACGTGTCCGCTTCAACGTGATGGCATGTGTTGGTAACCGAGACGGCTATGTCGGTCTCGGTATGGCCAAGGCTAAAGAAGTCGCAACGGCGATTCAAAAGGCAATCACTGCTGCGAAACTCAACCTCATCCGCGTACAGCGTGGTAACGGGTCGTGGGAATCATCCCCCGGACCCGGCAATACAGTTCCCTTCAAGGTCAACGGACGCTCCGCATCCACGCGTGTCACACTCATGCCTGGTGCGAAGGGTAAGGGGCTTGTAATCGGTGAAACTGGTAAGCGTGTTCTCGAACTCGCAGGAATTGAAGACGTGTTGTCTCGGACGAAGGGACAAACTCGCACAACCATCAATTATGCCGCTGCAACCTTCAATGCACTTCAAAACATCAACACCACCCGCATCTCAAACACGCAGCGTGAAAAGCTCTTCATTCACTCAGGGAGGAAATTGTAATGGCATTTATTGTAGTACGAGCACGAAGTGACGTCAAGGTTGAGCGAGGAATTCGTGAAACCATGCACCACATGAACCTCACACGAGTAAATCACGCAGTGATCATACAAGACAACCCACAGTATCGTGGGATGCTTCAGAAGGCAAAGGACTACATCACGTGGGGCGAAGCCGACGCAGGTCTTGTTGAGCGTATGTTGACCGAGCGAGGTCGCATGGCTGGCAACGCACCGTTGACCGACGCCATCGTGGCTGAACACACTGAATACAAGACCATTGCAGCATTTGCCAAGGCCATTGTGGCCGGTGAAGCGAAGGTCAAGGATGTTCCAGACTTGAAGCGCGTCTTCCGTCTCCACCCACCTACGGGTCCAAAGGGATGGGGCGGCATCAAGCGAAGTTATGTTGTCGGAGGAGCCTTGGGTTCCCGTGGCGATGAAATTGGTGCGCTCGTTGAGCGAATGATTTGAGGTGAAGAAGATGGGAACGAAAGCAAATAAGCATCGTGGACGAAACCGTTACCACGGTCGAGGCAAGAAAGCAGGTCGTGGCGCAGGTAAGCGTGGTGGCCGTGGAAATGCTGGTATGAACAAGCACCGTGTCATGACACGAATCAAGTACATGCCGAACCATTGGGGCATGCACGGATTCAACCGTGACCCTTCACTCCGCACCGTCCACGTGACGGCAAATGTCGGTCAACTTGAAGACATGGCCAAAGGCGAGAAGAGCATCAATCTGACCGCCATGGGCATTGACAAACTCCTCGGAAGCGGCCAAATGCGCAGCGCCATCACGGTGATTGTGGATGAGGCAAGCGCCCGAGCAATCGAGAAGATCGAAGCCGCTGGCGGCTCTGTTGAGCAAGGCGACGACGATTGGGACGAATTCGAAGAAGAAGAGTGAATACTCAACATCACAGGTGTGAAGATACATGAAACACAAATCAATTCCATGGGCGATTGCGCTTACTGGTGCATTGTACTACGGCTTGCTCATCTATTGGCAATCTGATGAACTCTCCTCGGGTTCTGGCGAAGCCTTTGACGCAGCTGTTTTCGGCCTTGGCTTCTCAGTTGTGTATCTCGGCTACTGTATGCTTTGTTTCCAACGAGATCTTCCGCCTGGCTTGAAGGATATGCCCTTTGTAGGCCGCTATGGGAAACTTACGGGCATGCTTGCCTTTTCATCAGTTGCGGTTTGGTATGTACGTCCCAGTGCCTGGGGCGGTTATGACGAGGGTGTAGGCTTCTTCCTCGTTGGAATTTTACTTCTCGGATTCGGTGCAGCAGCGATTCTCACCTGTTTCATGTGGAGCGGCGACCAAAGCAGCCGTCTTTACGCATTGAGTCGTTTCGTTGACGTCTATCCTACCATCACCAAGCCAGAGCGACACGTTCGCTTCAACGAAAAGATGTGGACCACCACCTTCGTCCTCATCATCTACTTCGCCATGACCAACGTCATGCTCTTCGGACTCTCAGGGCAAGCTCTGGACTTGTTCAGTGGGTTCCGCTCCATCATGGCCGGTGCGTCAGGTACCATCATGCATTTGGGTATTGGGCCAATCGTTACGGGTTCCATTATCATGCAATTATTCGCAGGTGCCAAGATCATCCGTCTTGATTTGAGTGACTCAGAAGACAAAGCCATGTACCAAGGTGTACAGAAACTTCTGGTTCTCATCATGATTCCAATTGAATCGATTCCACAGACCTACGGGTTCCTTGACCCCAGTGAATGGCTCATTGACGCCTACGGTCTTGGATGGGCGAACTTCGTCATTGTGGCCCAACTCTTTGCGGGGTCCTATCTTGTATTCCTGCTCGACGAACTGGTCAGCAAATGGGGTATCGGCTCAGGTATTTCGCTCTTTATTGCAGCGGGTGTCGCTCAATCGACCTTCGTCGGAACGCTTTCACCTCTCGCTACCACTACAGGCGTTCCTTACTCCATCCAGAACCCACCTTCGGGTACCTTGCCGATGATCTTCTACATGTTCCGTCAATCCTCCAATTACGAGATGATACAGGCGAACGGTTTCGAGGTGATGTTGCTCACGCACGTCAATCCCGTAGCAGCGCTGGTTTCATCGATCATTGTGTTCCTTGTCGTGGCATACGCTGAATCGAGTAAGTTGGAACTACCTCTAACTCACGGTAAAGTCCGTGGTCATCGTGGTAAATACCCGATTCGCTTGGTCTACGCCTCTAACATTCCGGTGATTTTGATGGCGGCACTTTTGGCCAACATCAACATGTTCACCTTGCTCTTCTGGAGCCATCCTACACTGAGTCAAACGCCGATCTTAGGTCAGAACGGCTGGGCGTCAGCCTCCGCTCTCATCGGCACCTATGAGCCGGGTCAAACCACAGCATCGGGAGGGTTTGCATGGTATGCGAGTATGGTCAATGGCGTGAATGACTGGTTGATTCCACTCCTGAATCAACAGGGCGACGTGTTCGGACATTCGCTCACTCAAATCATGGTTCACGTGGTGTTCTATGTCGCCTTGATGACCGTCGGTTCGATGGTCTTCGCGAAGTTCTGGATTGATACCACCAACATGGGTACGAAAGATGTTGCCAAGCAGATTGAACGTACGGGCATGCAGATTCCTGGATTCAGAAAGAACCCCAAGGTCTTGGAAAAGATCCTTGAGAATTACATTCCGCCGGTGACATACTTCTCCGGTGCGTTTGTCGGTCTCCTTGCAGCAGGTGCTGACTTACTGGGTACCGTCGGAAATGCGACGGGTACAGGTCTACTGCTTGCTGTAGGTATCATTCTGCGAACCTACGAGCAAATCCAGAAGGAACAGGCCATGGAGATGCATCCAATGATTCGCCAGTTCTTTGGTGCCGAGTAATCCTTCCTGTAAGAGAGAGCGGATATCCGTTCATGCTCAAGCCACACGGCAACCGTCCGTTCAAGGCGATGTATCGTCGTCCGCTTGACGTGGGAGCTGGCTTGACCACCATTCCGTCAACTGAAGATGCCCAACGGTTGTTAGACCATCTCCTGGCCATGCGCCAGAGAGAATTGGCTGGTACAGAGGTGAGCGAATCTACGGCCTTTCTCAGTTCCCAGGCGCCTTCATGGAATGATTCAACCAGTACGTCTCAAGAACCCATGGACACTGGTGTCGGCCGTACTGGTGAGGGTTCAATGGGCTCGTTTTGGACAATCGATGATGCAAAGGAGTCTTGATTTGAGATGTTTTGGCTTGCAGTGTCGCATTTTCGGCACGGAATACTGGCGGTTATGTTGATATAGGGGTTGGATGTGGGTTGGTTGCTTGCGTCGTCTGGGAACGGCGTTGGCGGCAGAGTCTCCGGACAATGAACGCCGCCATCCTCCCTGACGCTAAGCCGAAGCGATTGCGATCCCAAACGAGCCTTCACGGGTTTTGGGGTCAGGTAGGTGATCGAGATTATGACGTATTTTGTGCAAGAAGCTCAAGTGCATTATTTTCTCGCCAATTTTTTTAGGTCAGCAAAACACAAACAATTGCGACAAGTAGCCCAAAGGATCAAAACAAGAGAAATCTGGTTGATCCTGCCAGAGGCGACCGCTTTTGGAGTTCGATTAAGCCATGCGAGTCGAGAGTCTTAGGGACTCGGCATACTGCTCAGTAACACGTGGATAACCTGCCCTATCGTCTGGAATAACCTCGGGAAACTGAGAATAAGGCCGGATAGTTCACAAAGCCTGGAACGGTTTGTGAATCAAGATAGGATGGGTCTGCGGCGTATCAGGTAGTAGGGGGTGTAAAGGACCCCCTAGCCTTTGACGCGTACGGGTGTTGGGAGACATAGCCCGGAGATGGATTCTGAGACACGAATCCAGACCCTACGGGGTGCAGCAGGCGCGAAAACTTCACACTGCAGGAAACTGTGATGAGGGAACTCCA
>Ga0209631_10001314_pt1 | contig 31847 bp, 26 predicted proteins | sample COG_08_FD_184752 | JGI IMG/M metagenome (GOLD analysis project Ga0209631, IMG submission 184752) | Pelagic Microbial community sample from North Sea - COGITO 998_met_08 (SPAdes) (version 2) | ecosystem: Environmental > Aquatic > Marine > Neritic zone/Coastal water | place: Helgoland, sampling... | reverse complement strand
AAAACCGTCTTTAGTTAGTCTTCTGGGTTAACCGCTTGAGCTTAAGTGTGAATTTAAGCCTAGAGAAATGACATCTTCAATGACAGAACCCGGCTTATAGATTATCTGGCAATAATCTCTACATAAAATGTTCTTCTTTTGTACTTTTAATAAAAATACAAACTATTGACTAATATTTAAAAACCCATACTATCCCAATTAATCCCATTTTGACGGGTACGGCAAAAAAAGGAGTAATTAGTTTTTGAAAACATATGTTCATATCAAGTTACGAGAACAAAATAGACAAGAAAGGGCGGGTTTCAGTGCCAGCTACTTTTAGATCTCATTTAAGTTCAATGGGCTATAATGGATTCATAAGTTATCCATCTTTTAATCACTTTGCTTTAGAAGGCTGCTCACAAGATAGAATAGAAAAACTTTCAAGCACAATAGACTCTCTAAGCCCCTTTGAAGACAAAAGAGATTTTTTTGCAACTTCAATTCTATCAGAAAGTGAAAATTTACAATTTGATACAGAAGGCAGAGTCTCGCTATCAGAGAAGTTACTTAAACACGCAATGATAAAAAATAACGTTTTGTTTGTAGGACTAGGAAAGACATTTCAAATATGGGAACCGAAGAATTTTGAAAAATTTAAAATTACTGCAAGAAAAAAAGCTTATCAAAATAGATCTAATTTAAAATGGGAAACCAAACAGAAGGGAGAGTAGACATGAGTATAAATATAAGAGGTGGAGAATTAAAAGAATTAAAACCAAGAATATTAGTTTTAGGTGTTGGTGGAGCAGGCGGAAATGCTATTAACGCAATGATCGAGTCTGGCATGGAGGGAGTTGAGTTTGTAGCTGTGAATACTGATGCTCAGGATTTAAAAATGAGTAAGGCTCATGCAAAAATTCAAATTGGAATGAGTCTAACAAAAGGTTTAGGTGCAGGTGCAAAACATGATATTGGGCAAGCGGCAGCAGATGAGTCTCTAAATGAAATTATAAACTTCATGCAGGGTGCTAATATGGTTTTCATAACATCAGGTATGGGTGGCGGAACAGGTACTGGAGCATCTCATGTAATAGCTAAGGCTGCAAGAGAATTAAACATTTTGACAGTAGGAGTAACTACTTTACCATTTACCTATGAAGGTCCAAAAAGAATGAGAAGAGCTATTGAAGGTTTAGAACATTTCAAAAAGCATTTGGATACAGTTATAGTTGTTCCTAATCAAAATCTTTTTAAAATCGCTAGTGAAACTACTACTTTCGAAGAGTCATTTAGTTTATCGAACAATGTATTAAAACACGGTGTGCAAAGTGTTACTGATTTGATGGTCAGACCAGGTATGATTAACTTAGATTTTGCCGATGTTGAAACAGTAATGAGTTCTATGGGCAAGGCTATGATGGGAACAGGTGAAGCTGAAGGAGAAAACAGGGCTATGGAAGCAACAGAAATTGCACTTAACAATCCCTTGATTGATGAATATTCTCTTCAAGGAGCGAAAGGCTTGTTAATTAACATTACTGGTGGAAATGATTTAAAATTATTTGAAGTCGATCAGTCAGTAAACAAAATAAGAGCCGAAGTTGATCCCGAGGCAGAGGTAATATTTGGAGCAATCAAAGATGAAAATATGACTGGAAAAATGAGAGTATCTATAGTTGCCACTGCATTAGACGGTCACAAAACTGAAAATAATACAGTTCTCAATATGGTTTCGCGTATTCAAAATAGAAATACCGGTTATTCTGAAAATTTATTTTCTCATAACACAAGATTAGATAAAAACACTATCAGCTCAATCGATGGCGCTACAGCCTTGAAGCTTGATGAAAGTTATGAATTAGATGAAGAGGTTAGAGACAGTGCAAGCGGTATTGAAAATAACTTAGAACAAGAAAATTTAGCTGGATCCACAACTGAAAATATAGAAGCTACAAATGAAGTTCCCTCTGGTGTTTCAATTGAAAGTGCATCATATATAGAAAAACATAATTTAGAGAACATCAATGGTGATTTGTCGTTAAATCAAAATAACAACAAAGAACACACTCCAAAATTATTTTCTGAAGATCTTAGTTATAATTTAGATGAACATTCCAATAACAATGAACAAGAAAATGAAAATGAAGAGCAATTATTCGATCAAAATATTGACAACGATGAAGAATTTGAAATTCCTGCATTTTTAAGAAAACAAAAGTTTTAATGTTTATATTTTTGAATCATGTTCAATCAAATCTCATCACTGGAAATTTCTCATTTTCCGGTTATGTTGAATGAGGTTGTTAAAATTTCTTCACCTTTTTTAGGAGGAAAATTTATCGATTGTACATTTGGTGGAGGAGGATATTCAAAAGAAATTTTAAAATTTTCAAATACATTTGTTTATGCAATTGACAGAGATAAAAAGGCCTCAATATTTGCAGAAAAACTTAAAGAGATGTATCCAGAGAGATTTCAATTTCATCAAATTAAGTTTAGTCAATTAGATACAATTTCAAATGAAAATGTTGATACAATTATTTTTGATTTAGGATTATCGTCTGTTCAGTTAGATGATCTTGAAAGAGGTTTTTCTTTTAAATCAGATAAAAAACTAGATATGACAATGGGGCTTAATGAAACTTCAGCTCTAAATGTAATTAATAATTTGAATGAAAAAGACCTTAAATCTGTAATTAAAATTCTTGGGGAGGAGAAAGAAGCAAATAAAATTGTAAAAAACATTGTTAAATTTAGAAATATTCGAAATATTAAAAAAACAAGCGATCTTGTAAAAATAATAGAAAAAAGCAAAAAGAAAAATTTCATAAGTAAAATCAATCCTTGCACCAAAACTTTTCAAGCATTGAGAATTTTTGTTAACAAAGAAATTACAGAATTAGTAAATGGGATTGTTAAAGCTACAAAAAAATTAAAACCGGGAGGAAAGATTTTAATTATAAGTTTCCATTCAATAGAAGATAGAATTGTTAAATATTTTTTCAAAAATTTTTCAAAAAACAAGTCAAAACCATCCAGATATTTACCAGAAAAAAAAGTCGAGGAGCTAGCACTTTTTGATGAATACAAAAATAAAGTTTTAAGACCTTCTAAAAAAGAAATAGATAAAAATAATCGTTCCAGATCTGCAAAACTCAGATATGCAGTTAGAAGCCAAAATAAATTTGAAAATCCTAGTGAGCTTAAAAAAAAATTTAAAAAATTTTTACAATTAGAGGCTATTAATGTTTGATATAAGGCTCATAATCTCAATATCAATATTTACTACATTTTTAATTATAACGTCTGCAATTAAAAATAAAACAAGAGTTTTAGAAAAAGAAATTACTAGTTTAAGTTACGAAATTTTATCTCAAAAAAAAATTATTAATGAGGCACAATTAGAATTTTTTTATTTATCTTCGCCATCAGAAATTGAGAAAAGGCTTAATTTAATTGGATTTGATAATTATCAACCTATAGCTTATTCAAAAATATATTTTGATCTTTCAAATCTAATAGACATGCAAAAAAAAACATCGAACTTAAAAAATCTTAATGAACAAAAAATTGAAAAAAAATAAAAATATTAATCAAACGAGTTTTTACTTTGAAGATTATTTAGAGACTAACAAAAAAAATAAAATATTTAAAAAAAAAAAAAATTTTCAAGATAGAATTTATCTTTTATTTTTTCTCTTTTTTTCATTAATATTAATTTTTTCCATAAAAATAGTTCACATTTCTTTAATTGATAAAAACTTTTACAATCTAGAAAAACAAAATTCAAAATTTTACTTATCAAGAAGAGATATCGTTGATAGGAACGGGACTTTAATATCAAGAAATATAAATACATTTCATGCTGCAATAGATCCAAAATCAGTAAAAGATAAAAAAAATCTATTAATAAAATTAAGACTTAACTTTCCGTATCTATCAATCAACGAAATTAAAAAAAAATTAAATGGAGACAAGTATTTTCGTTTGAAGAAGAGAATTGACCAGAAAGAAAAAGATAAACTTTGGTCTCTTGGTGAGAGAGGGATTAAATTTGAGCCATTTCAAGCTAGAATGTATACTCATGGTAATTTATTTAGCCATATATTAGGTCAAGTTGATTATGACAATTACGGAATTTCAGGAATTGAAAAATATTTTGATAAAGAGCTAAAAAATAAAAATCTTATTAGTAAACCACTTGAATTAACTTTAGACATCAATATTCAATATCTAATTAGCAAAGAACTAAATAAAGCTATTACAACATTTAATGCAACAGGTGGTGGAGCTTTGTTAATGGACGTTGATAGCGGAGACGTGATTTCTTTAGTTTCATTACCAAATTATAATATCAATCATAGATCAACTATTATTGACACTAAATATATTAATAAAATCACAAAAGGAGTGTATGAGCTTGGATCAATTTTTAAAACTTTTACAATAGCTTTGGCACTTGACCACAATTTGGTTGAAGCAAATACTATTATTCAAAATATACCGAGAAAGTTTAAATGCTCAATTCACGAGATCACAGACATAAAAGAACATCCAAAAAATTTATCAGTAGAAGAAATATTAGTTAGATCTTCTAATGTAGGTTCAGTAATATTGGCAAAAAAAATTGGTGAGGAAAGATATAAAAATTTTATAAAAAAAACTAAAATTACAAAAAATCCAGAAATCGAACTAGAAGAAGTTGGTGTGCCTCATCGATTAAATTGGGACAAATGTAAATTAGAAACAATCTCGTTTGGTCATGGTATTACTACTACACCGTTGCAAGCCACAGCTTTATACGCAACTATGATTAACGGTGGAAGATTGATTACTCCAAGTTTGATTAAAAATAGAAAAAAACAAGAAAAAAATGTTCTAATTTCTAAAGATACAAGCGATCAATTAAAAAAGATATTAAGAAAAGTAGTAAGTAGCGAAAACGGCACAGCAAGTCTAGCTGATATGAGCGGGTATTATGTAGGTGGTAAAACTGGAACAGCGGAAAGTTATGGTGATAAAAAAAATAGAATCAATACTTTCATATCTATTTTTCCTTCTATTAAACCAAAATATACATTATTCGTTATGCTAGAGAATCCCAAAATTAATAAAGATTTAATCTATAGCTATAGAGGAGTTAAGACTAAAGCCCCTTATAACACGTCTGGTTGGAATTCAGTTTATGTTGCAGGCAAAATAATAGAAAAAATTGGGCCAATTTTAGCCATAAATAATGAAGAGTTTACTGATCAGTATGTTGTTGAAAAAATTAATTAAAAATATTCCTAAAAACAAGAGAAATATTGCCGTTTCAGGTATTTCTACTAACAGCAAAGAAGTAAGAAAAAATTTTATTTTTTTTGCCATCAAAGGAAAAAAACTTAATGGTGAAAAATTTATTAAGGAAGCAATAAAAAATAGAGCTTCAGTTATTATTTGTTCAAAAAAATGTAAATTTAAAAACGAAGATATTTGTATTATAAAAACAGAAAAAATAAGAAGTCTTTTAAGCTTTATAGCCTCAAAGTTTTACAAAGATAAACCCAAAAACATCATATCAGTCACTGGCACCAATGGCAAAACATCTGTAGCAGATTTATTTTATCAGTTATTTAGGATCAACAACGTGCCCGTTGCTTCTATTGGTACTTTAGGAATTAAATATAATAATAAAACAATAAAAACTAATCTGACTTCGCCAGACACGATCCAACTACATAAGTATCTAAGTATCCTAAAAAATAAAAAAATTAACAATGTAATTATAGAAGCTTCAAGCCATGGTCTGGACCAAAAAAGACTACATAATATTAAATTTAAAGGAGCAGTTTTTACTAATTTTAGTCAAGATCATTTAGATTATCATAAAACCATGAACTCTTATTTAAATACTAAATTAATGTTATTTAAAAATATTTTAAATAAAAAATCCACAATTATATCTGACAAAAAAATAAAGCCATTTGAAAAGTTAAAAAAAATAGCAAGAAAAAGAAATTTAAAACTTATCGATATTAATAATAAATTTGAACGAATTAGAAATATTTCTGCAATAATGACCAGCGATTATAAAGTTAAAAATTTAGCAATGGCAATAGAAGCAGCCAAATTATGTGGACTGAATGAAAAGAGAATAAATTTTGCAGTAAAAAAACTTAAAGATATAAGTGGCAGACTTGAGTTAGTAAGAAAATTTACAAATAAAGTATTAGTTTTTATTGATTATGCCCATACTCCTGATGCTTTAATTAAAACATTAGAATCTTTAAAAAATAATTATGGAGATAATATTACTCTGGTTTTTGGTTGTGGAGGCGATAGAGACAAAAAAAAAAGAGTGCTGATGGCTAAAATTGCTAATGAAAATTGTAAAAAAATTTTTGTTACTGATGATAATCCTAGAAGTGAAGATCCAAAAAATATTAGAAATCAACTTTTAAAATATATTTCTAAGAACAAATCTTTTAATATCGGTAATAGATCTTTGGCTATTAGAAAAGCTATTAAAAATTCTGGTCCTGGAGAAATTATACTAATAGCCGGGAAAGGCCATGAAGAGCGCCAAATTTATAAAAATAGAATTTATTTTATTTCAGATAAAAAAATTGTAAATAGACTTAAATTAAAAAGTAAAATTTTTACAAATCAAAAACTAAATTATTTACAAAATAATTTAATATTAAATCAGGTATTTGGTAAAAGATATTTTTTTAAAATAAATGGTTTTTCAATAGACTCTAGAACAGTTAAAAAAAATAACTTATTTTTAGCGATTAAAGGAGAAAGAAATAATGGAAATAAATTTATTAATCAAGCCTTAAAAAAAGGAGCTGGATGTGCTGTTTCAACTTCAGCAATAAAATATAAAAAAACAAAAATAATTAAAATTAAAAAACCAATTTTATTCTTAAATAAATTTGCAAAATTAAAAAGAGAATATTCAATTGCTAAAATAATTGCAGTAACTGGAAGCGCAGGCAAAACATCTTTAAAAAATTTATTAAAAACTCTTTTACAAGAATTTGGAAAAACTTATTCTTCTCCGAAGTCTTTCAACAATCATTATGGTGTGCCTTTAAGTTTATCTAATTTAAGCTTTGAGGATAAATTTGGCATTTTCGAAGTAGGCATGAGCAAATCTGGAGAAATTAGAAATCTTACAAAACTTATTAAGCCTCATATAGGAATTATTACAAATATAGGTGAAGCACATCTAGAAAATTTTAAAAACATAAGCGGCATAGCAAAAGCTAAATCAGAAATAATTGAAAATATTGCAACCAATGGAATAATTATTTTAAATAGAGATGATAAATTTTTTAATTTCTTATTTCAGAAAGCCAAGTCTTGTAAGTTAAAAGTTATTACTTTTGGAACACACAAAAAATCCGATATTTGTCTAAAGAAAAAAATTATTAAAAAAAGCTTTGTAAAATGTTTTGTAAGTGTAATTAATGAATTAATACATTTTGAAACTAAGGATTTTAATATTTACAATATCTTAGCATCATTGGCAGTTTTGAAAGCATTAAAAATTAACATTATAAAAGTTATTCCAAAATTGAAAACTTTAGAGTCCACTGAAGGAAGGGGAAAAAAACACTTTATACAAAGATATAACAAAAAATTTAAATTCATTGATGAAAGCTATAATGCTAATCCACTATCCGTAAAAAATGCTATCAAAAAGCTTAACTTAATAAAAAAAAATAATTCAAAAAAATATTTAATACTTGGAGATATGCTTGAATTAGGTTCAAAATCAAATAAATATCATAAGGACCTATCTAAAGTTATTAACAATTCAGATATTGATAAAGTATTCGTTAAAGGAAAAAAAACTATTTTCACATATAAACATTTAAAAAAAGATAAAAGAGGAAATATTTTACAAAATAGCGAAGATATAGATCTTAGTTTAAAAAAAATGATTTCAAATAATGATTACTTAATGATCAAAGGGTCTAATGCTACTGGACTTAACGATTTTAGCAAAAAACTTATTAAAGGAGTTTAAGTGTTATACAATTTATTAATTTCAATGATTGATCAATATTCGTTTTTAAATGTATTTAGATATTTGACTTTTAGAACCGGTTTGTCTGTTGTCACTTCTTTAACAATTGTATTTATAATAGGTGGACCATTAATAAAACTGTTCTCGGAAAAAATGATAACAGGGCCCATAAGACAAGATGGACCAATAGATCATATTATAAAAAAATCAGGAACTCCTACAATGGGTGGAGTAATTATTATTATTGGAATTATATCAAGCACTCTTTTATGGGCGGATTTAAAAAATATTTATGTTTGGACGTTAGTATTTGTATCTTTATCTTTAGGATCTTTGGGATTATTGGACGATATATTAAAAATAAAATTAAAAAATTCGAGCGGACTTAAATCAAGATATAAATTTCTTGGTCAAATAATTATTAGCATAATAACTTTATATATTTTAATTGAATACTCTGGCCACAAATACTTATATAATCTTTACTTTCCTTTTTTTAAAAATTTAATTTGGTATATGGGAGTACTTTTTATACCCTTTGGCTTATTTGTAATTATAGGAGCATCAAACGCGGTAAATTTGACCGATGGTTTAGACGGTCTAGCAACTGTTCCAGTAATGTTAGTTGCGCTTTCATATACATTGATTTCATATGTAGTAGGTAACACAATTTTTTCTGAATATTTGCAAATCCAATATATACCAGATGTAGGAGAGCTATCAATTTTTTGTGGTTCAGTGGTTGGAGCCTGTTTAGGCTTTCTTTGGTATAACGCTCCACCAGCAAAAATTTTTATGGGAGACACTGGATCACTTTCTTTAGGGGGATCTTTAGCTGCAATAGCAATTATAGTAAAACATGAAATAGTTTTGGCTATTATAGGAGGTTTATTTGTACTGGAAACAGCCTCGGTAATTATACAAGTTGTTTCATTTAAATTGACAGGTAAAAGAATTTTTAAAATGGCACCAATACATCATCATTTTGAAAAAAAAGGTTGGCCAGAGTCAACAATCGTAATTCGATTTTGGATAATAGCTATCATTTTAGCATTAGTAGGGCTAGCAACTTTAAAATTAAGGTAAGGCATGTTCCAAATTGCAAAACTTAGAGAGCAGTCGTTCCTTGTTTACGGGCTTGGCTTATCAGGAAATTCGGTAATTAAATTTTTTAAAAGAAATAATATTAAAAATTTTTATGTATGGGATGACAAAAAAAAAAATTTATTTAAGAATAATTGGACAAATAATTTAAAATTAACTTTAAAACAAGTTGATTACATCGTATTAGCCCCAGGTATAAGTTCAGTAAAAAATAAAATTCTTTCTAAATACAAAAGAAAAATAATTACGGATATTGACTTATTTTATTTAACTAATAATAAAACAAAAAGCATTGTAGTAACTGGCACAAATGGAAAATCAACAACTTGTAAACTATTATTACATCTTTTAAAAAGAAATAAATTTAAGACTTCTTTAGGTGGGAATATTGGCACCCCAATCTTAGAATTAAAAAATTTAACTAACAGCTATGTAATCATCGAAGCATCGTCTTTTCAACTTGCCCACTCTCAATTCATCAAACCAAATTATGCCTTCTTTCTTAATTTTACTAATGATCACTTAGACTGGCATGGAAACATGAATCATTACCTCAAATCTAAATTAAAAATTTTTAATCTTCAAAGCCTAAATAATTATGCAATCATTAACAGAAAATTAGGAAGAATTTTTAAAAAGAAAAATTTTTCCAGTAAGCTAATTTTTCCTTTAAAAAAAGAATATATAAAAATGAAATACAAAATTAAAAATAAATATCTAACGTCTGAAATTAACGATGAAAATATGAGTTTTATTTTCACTTTTACGAGATTAATTAAAATTAAAGAAAAAAATTTTATAAAGACAATGAAGTCGTTTAAAAGTTTGCCACATAGGTTCGAAATTTTTCTAAAAAAAAAGGATGTTTTATTTATTAATGACTCTAAAGCAACCACTTTTAGAGCTACACAATCTGCCCTATCAAGTTTAAAAAATATTTATTGGATTCTAGGGGGACAGCCCAAAAAAGGTGATAAATTCAAGCTATTAAATTTTAAAAAAAATATTGTTAAGTGCTATTTAATTGGTACGAATATTAATTTTTTTAAAAAACAAATAAAGAATAAATTACCTTTTTTAATTACAAATAATTTAAAAAAAACCGTAGTACAAATTTTAAAAGATATAAATTTACAACAAATTCCGAATAAATCAGTTTTATTAAGTCCAGCATCAGCTTCTTATGACCAATTTGAAAATTTTGAAAAAAGAGGAGAAGAATTTAAGAAATTATGTAAATTATATGCCAAAAAACTCGTTTAAATTTCTATTTATAAATTACTGGAGAAGCATGGATAAAAAAATTTTATTTTGTTTTTTCATTTTATTTTTTTTAGGTTTATTTTTTTCATTCTCCTCAACGTCGTCACTAGCTGGTGAAAGACTTAATAAGGATAATTATTTTTTTTTCACTAAACATTTTATTTTTACTTTTTTGGCTTTGTCAGTTATGATAATAATTTCAATAATAAAAACTGAGTTGCTTGTAAAACTAGTTATCCCTTTATTTATTCTATCCTTCATGTTGTTAGCTCTGGTTCCAATACTAGGAGTCGAAGTTAATGGCGCGAAAAGATGGTTAAATCTCCATTTTTTTAAATTACAGCCAATTGAAATACTTAAACCTATATTTATTTTAATGACAGTAAAAATATTAACTCTTGAAAAATTAAAAGACTCCCAAGCAAGATATATTCTGAGTTTTATGCTCTTAACATCTGTTATTATTTTATTGATTGACCAACCTGATTTGGGGCAATCAATATTGTTAACTGGAAGCTGGGTAGCAACAGTTTTTATTTCTGGAGTAAGCTTGTCCTATATTTTTATTTTCTTTTCACTTTTTATTACATCTTTAAGCTCACTGTTGTTTTTTTTTCCAGAAAAATTTGGATATATTATTAATCGTCTAGGACTTTTTTTTGATCCAAGTCAGGGAGATAAATTTCAATCTTCATCTGCTCTTGACGCAATAATAATTGGGGGATTAACTGGTCAAGGCATGGGCGAGGGTATACTTAAAGATAGCGTTCCAGAGGCTCATACCGATTACGTTATTGCTGTAATATCAGAAGAATTTGGTTCTGTAGCCTCTATAACAATATTAATTATTTTTCTATATATTTCATTCAGAATTGTAAAAAACTGTATTAATCAAGACAATCAATTTTTAAAAATTTCTTTAAGTGGTTTAGCTGCTTTGTTAATATTTCAAACATTTATTCATGCTGGAGTAAATACCAACTTGCTGCCAACAACAGGAATGACTTTACCTTTTTTGAGTTACGGGGGGTCGTCTTTAATTGGGAGCGCAATTTTGGCTGGTCTAGTTTTAAATTATACAAAAAATAAAGTTTATTTATATGACTAAAAAAAAAGTATTAATTGCAACTGGTGGAACAGGTGGCCATATATTTCCCGCTATAAGTTTAGCTAATTTTTTAGAAAATAATAATTATAAAGTGAAAGTGACCACTGATAGAAGAGGATTAAAATTTTTTGAAGGTCATCCTAATCTTGATTTGATAGAAATACCCTCATCTCCGTTAGTAAAAAAAAATGTATTTAAAATAGCACTTTCTATTCTGATTATTTTTTATTCATTATTAAAATCATTAATATTTTTAACATTTAATAGACCATCGATTATTTTTGGAATGGGAGGTTATTCTTCATTTCCAATTTGTATTATTGCAACATTTCTAAGAATAAAATTTGTTATTTATGAAAACAATCTAATTATTGGAAAAGCAAATAAGTATTTACTACCATTTGCAAAAAAAATATTTGTTTCTTTTAAAGAGTTAGATGGTGTTTCTAAAAATTATAATAATAAAGTTATTGAAATAGGCAATATAATTAGAGAAGAAATAATTAATACAAATTACAGCTACGATGAAAAAAGAAAGTTTGATAAAATAAAAATCTTAGTCTTGGGTGGTAGCCAAGCCGCAAAAATTTTTGCAGAAGAATTACCTCAAGTTTTTAAAAAAATTGCCAAGTCTGAATTACCAATTAAAGTCTATCAGCAATGCCAAAAAAAACAAAATACTCAATTGAAAGAGTTTTACAAAAAAACCGGAATAGAACATGAGATATTTAATTTTACAGATAAAATAAATAATTATTATACAAAAACAAATCTTGTTATTACTCGGGCTGGCGCTTCGGCTCTTGGCGAATTGATAAATGTTAAGACTCCATTTATTTCAATACCGCTTCCATCATCTGCAGATAATCATCAATACAAAAATGCTGAGTTTTACGAAAAAAAAGGTTATGGGTATTTATTGGAGGAAAAAAATATTAAAAGTGAATTATATGGTCTCATAAAGTCTATTTTTTATGATAAATCACTTGTTAAAAGCATCTTATCTAAACAAGAACAACATTCTGATAAAGATATTTTTGGAAATTTAAACAATCAATTAGAGAAAATATTAGATGAAAAAAATTAATTTAGGACAAAAAGATACTATTCACTTTATTGGTATTGGGGGGATTGGAATGAGCGGACTTGCTCAAATAATGAAGAATATGGGATTTAAAATTCAAGGCAGCGATCAAAATAAAAGTAAAAATACTGTTAGCTGTTCAAAATCTGGAATTAAAATTTTCATTGGACATTCAACGAAAAATATAAAGAATGTAAATATTTTAGTGAAGTCAAGTGCAATAAAAAATAACAATATTGAGGTTAAGTTTGCGAAAAAAAATAATATACCAATTTATTCTAGAGCTGAAGTTTTAGCAGATATAGTATCGCTAAAAAAAAATATAATAATTACTGGTTCACACGGAAAAACTACAACAACATCTTTAGTTGCGAAAATACTATCAGATCAAAAATTAGACCCAACTATTATAAATGGGGGGGTAATTAATTCTTTAAAAAGTAATGCTAAACTTGGAAAAGGTGATTGGGCCATACTGGAAGCCGACGAGTCAGATGGAAGTTTTTTAAAATTGCCAATAAATTATTCAGTTGTAACTAACATTGATCATGAGCATATAGACTATTATAAAAATTACAAAAACTTGGAAAATTCCTTTGTAGAATTTATTAATAAGACCCCACCGACTGGTAAAGCAATAATTTGTATAGACAATAATAATATCAGAAAAATATTAAGTAAAATTCAAAATAAGAATATAATTACTTACGGTGAAAGTAAAAAAGCTCAATATCAAATTGACAAAATTAAATACAATATTGACAGCACTACATTTAATTTAAATTATAAAAATAAAGAAAGAAAAAATGTTTATATTAAAAATATAAATGTTAAATTATTAGGAAAGCATAATGTGCTTAATACTGCTGCCGCTTTTATAGTTTGTCACAATTTGGGTGCTGAATTAAAAAAAACTAAAAAATCCCTTAAAAATTTTTCAGGTGTACAAAGAAGAATGACAAAGGTTTTTTCTAAAAACAAAAATGATTTTTACGATGATTACGCTCATCACCCAACTGAAATTAAATCAATTTTAGATGGAGTACACAAAGTTAACCCAAAAAGAAAAATAATAAGTGTATTTGAGCCACATAGATATTCAAGAGTGATGTCTCTCAAAAATGAATTTTCAAAATGTTTTCTTAAATCAAATTATGTGATCGTTTGCCCCTTGTATGCTGCGGGAGAAAAAAAAAATTTCAAATTTAATTTAAATAAGTTTGCGGATTTAATAGCTAAAAAATCTAAAACTCAAACAGTAATTGTGAAAAATGAAATTGAATTATGTAATTTTTTTAAGAGAAATTTAACAAATAATGAAATAATAATTGGTATGGGAGCAGGTGTGATTTCAAAATGGATGAGAACACTTAAATTTTCACTATGACTTTAGACGAAAACATCATTAAAAAATTTGAAAAAAATTTAAAAAAAAAAGTAAATCTTTCTAGTTACAGCTGGTTTAACTTAGGAGGAGACGCTGAATATTTTTATAAGGCAAAAGATAAAAATGAATTAGTTGAGTTTTTAAATTACGCAAAAAAAGAAAACTTAAAAACCACCATCTTGGGAGCTGGTTCAAACACGCTGTTTAGAGATAATGGAGTCAAAGGAGCTGTTATAAAATTAGGAAAAGGTTTTTCTTTTATAAAATTAATTAATGAAGATGTCCTAGAGGTTGGTGCAGCAACATTGGATAAAAAGGTTGCTAATTTTTCTAAAGAAAATAATTTGAGTAATTTAGAATTTTTATCATGTATACCTGGCTCAATTGGTGGTGCGATAGTTATGAATAGCGGTTGTTATGATAATGACATATCAAAAATTTTAATTTCTATAAAAGCAATAAATAAAAAAGATTTAAAAGAAATTGAAATTAAAAAAGAAAATATTAAATTTTTGTACAGGGGCACAAATTTACCTAAAGATCTGATTATCATATCTGCTAAATTTAAAGGAATGGTAGGAAAAAAAGATGATATAGAAAAAAAACAATCTAATTTTATTGAAAAAAAAAAATTATCTCAGCCTAGTCAAATAAAGACATGCGGAAGCACTTTTAAAAATTTAGATAAAGATAGAAAAGCCTGGATGTTAATTAAGGAAGCAGGATGCCAGCATTTTAAAGAAGGTGATGCCGCAATTTCACAAAAACATCTTAATTTTTTTGTAAATAATGGTAAAGCAAAATCCTCTGATATAGAGAGTTTGATAAATAAAGTAAGAGTAAAGGTATATGAAAAAACTGGAGTAAATTTGGAACTGGAGATTAAAATTATTGGTGAGTAAAAAAAAATATAAAAATATTTTAGTGGTTTTAGGTGGAACTTCAGGAGAAAGAGCTGTTAGTCTCGAAAGCGGTAAAGCTTGCATAAAAGCTTTAAAAAAAAAAAAATATAAAGTTTCCTCATTTGATCCAAAAATTAAAAATTTTAATTTAATAGAAAAAAAAAATGTAGATGCAATTTTCAATGCTTTACACGGTGGTGACGGAGAGGACGGAGTCGCTCAAAGTTACTTTGAATATTTGAAAATTCCATATACACACTCTGGCGTAATCAGTTCATACACATCTATGAACAAGACTTATTCTAAAGAATTATTTATTAAGAATAAAATTAAAACTCCAAAATTTTTGTCTATAAACAAAAAAAATTTCAAAAGTAGCACGATAGAAAAGTTTATTAAGAAAAAAAAAATAAACTACCCTATAGTTATAAAGCCAATTAATGAGGGATCTAGCTTGGGTGTTAAGATTTGTGATAATAAAAAAAAATTATTTCAAATAATAAAAAGTTTATTAAAAAAATACGATGATCTTATACTTGAAGAATATATTGGAGGACAGGAAATACAAGTTGCAGTAATAAATGGTAATCCTTTAGGAGCAATTGAGCTTATACCCAAGAGATCATTTTATGATTACAAAGCCAAATACACTAAAGAAGCTAAAACCGAACACGTAATGCCTGCAAAATTATCTAAAAAGAAATATGCTGAGGTTTTGAAAATTGCAAAAAAAACACATAAAGTTTTAGGATGCAAAGGTATCACAAGATCTGATTTTAAATTTTATAAAAATAGTTTTTTTATATTAGAAATAAACACACAGCCAGGGATGACAAAATTATCTTTAGTTCCTGAAATTGCAAAATTTAACGGTTTAACATTTGAAAATCTAGTTGAGAAAATTCTATTAGATGCAAGTATTAATAGATGAAAAATCAAACAGTTATTGCTTCATTATTGTTGATATTTTTATCCTCTATCACTCTACAACAAAAAATAGAGTTTTCTAAATTTAATTTAAAATTAATTCAAATTGAAAATAATTTCTTATTAAGCAACGATGAAATCGAAAAGTTGCTGATTAAATTTTATAACAAAAATCTTTTATTTCTTAATTATAAAGAAGTCGAAAACCAGCTAAAAAAAAATACTTTCATTGAAAGTTTTAATGTTAAAAAAAAATATCCTGATACTTTAAAAATAGAAATTTTTGAAAAAAAACCAATTGCTATATTGCTGAATAATAAAAATAGATTTTATTTAAGTAATAAAATTGATTTAATAGAATACAACGATCATCTTAATTATGAAAATTTACCTTATGTTTTTGGATCCCAAAAAGAATTCAAAATTTTCTACAATAACCTAAAAAAAATAAATTTCCCTTTTGATTTGGTAAAAAAATATACCTTATATCAATCTAACAGATGGGACTTAGAAACTGTAAATAAAAAAACAATTAAATTGCCTTCTAATAATTATTTAAAAAGTTTAGATAATTTTCTAAATTTAAATAAAAAAATGGATTTTAGAGGATATAGTGTTTTTGATTATAGAATAGAAAATCAACTTATTTTAAAATAATTAATGATAAATTCAACAACCCTTTTTTTTGAAATTAATAAGATAAATTTAACTTTTATTGCTGGTGAGTATGACGAACAAAATAATTTTAAAATAACTTATAAAGAACAAGTTCCAATAATTGGAGTAGAAAATAATAGAATTACTGATTATGGGAAACTTTTTAATGTAGTTAAAGAAAATGTTTATAAAATTGAACAAGATTTGAACTTTACATTTAAGGACTTAGTTTTAATCTTAGAAAATTTTGAACCAACTTTTATAAATGTAACCGGATATAAGAAATTAAACAGCTCCCAGATCTTAAGAGAAAATATAACATATATTTTAAATTCTTTAAAATCTTACATTGATAAAGTTGAAGATAAAAAAACTATAATTCATATTTTTAATTCAGAATTTTATTTAGATTACAAAAAAGTTGAAAATTTACCAATTGGTCTTTTCGGAGATTTTTATTCTCACGAATTGTCTTTTGCGCTTATTAAAAAAATTGATTATAAAAATTTGAACAATATTTTTGAAAAATGTAATTTGAAAATTAGAAAAATTTTACTTAAGAGTTTTATAGTTGGAGCGAACATAAGTAATAGCAGAAAAAGTTTAGAAAATTTCTTTAAAATACAAATAAACGAGAGTAACTCGAAATTATTTTATTTCGAAAATAATTCATTGAAACATGAACAAGACTTTAATTTCGGTTCAAATATTATAATTAATGATATTCTAAAAATTACAGCATTAAAAAAAAATACTATTAAAGAGATTTTAGACGAGATTGAACCGCAAAAAGAATCATTTAATGAGGATTATATTGAAGAAAAGTTTTTTAAAAAAGATATTTATAGAAAAATTAAGAAAAAACTAATTTATGATATAGCTTTTGCGAGAATTAAAGAAATCTCAGAAATAATATTATTTAATAATGTAAATACTCGTCATTATATTAATAAGAAAAATGATATTTTTTTGGAAATCAATCATGAATCTAATTATTCAATTTTGAGGAACATTTATAAATCAGTTTTTGAAATTAATGACAAAAAGAATTTTGAATTTCTAAAAAATTTGTCTTATGATGATACTTTAAATACAGCTTTTAAACTTGTCCATTTTGGTTGGAAAAAAGAAGCAATACCACTAGCGCAACCAGAAAAGTCAGGATTAGCCCGATTATTTGATGCTATATTTAGCTAATTATTGTTATTTTTAGAAATATTTTTTGTTTTAAGTTTACTTTGTTCGTTCTGTATAAAAATTGAATGCAATCAGTAAATCAAAAAACTCTATCAAATCCTGTATCTTTTGAGGGAGTAGGACTCCACTCAGGGCAAAAATCTAAAGTTACAATCAATCCAGGCAAAGAGGATCAGGGCATAATTTTTAAAAGAATTGATCTAAAAAAAAATAATTTAATAGAAGCTAACTACAAAAATGTGACCTCAGCAAAGCTATGCACTACATTAGAAAATAAGAATGGAGTCAAAGTCTCAACAGTTGAACATCTGCTAGCTGCGTTATATTTTTCTGATATTGATAATGCAGTTATAGAAATTAACTCAAATGAAGTTCCGATTATGGACGGGTCTGCTAAAGATTTTTTAGAGATTTTAAAAAACACCAAATTATCATCATTATCAAAAAAAAGAAAATACCTAAAAGTGATTGACAAAATTGAATTAATTGATGGCGCAAGAAAGATTTCTATTGAACCAGATGACAACTCACTAGAAGTTGATTTTAAACTTAACTATGAGAATCAAATAATTGGAAAACAAAGAAATAAAATAAATTTTAGCAATAATAACTCAGATGACATAATTAATTCTCGAACTTTTTGTTTATTTCAAGACATCGAGAAAATTAAAAAAGCTGGTTTAGCAAAAGGCGGTTCATTAGATAACGCGATTGTAGTTGATCAAAATAAAGTTCTTAATAAAGAAGGTCTCAGGAACGATAAGGAATTTGTCAATCATAAGATTTTAGATTTAGTAGGAGATTTTTTATTATCTGGATATAGAATAGTTGGAAAAATTAAATGTGAACAAGGCGGTCATGAGCTGACAAACTTATTTCTAAGAAAAATGCTTGATCAAACAAAACTACTTAATGTCTTTGAACTTAACAACATTTTTATTTCCAAGAGATTAAAATCAAACTCATTCGTAAAATTAGCTGTTAACGCTTAGTTTAGTTATATTAATTTATCATATAAATAAAATATTAATCTGATATTAGTTTATATTAATGAACATTAGATTTTTTATAACTCTATTAATTTTTCTTTCATTTATTGCATGTTCTAAAAATAAAGATTTAGTTTATGAAAATTCAAAAAAAGTAGATCCATATACACTCTATAAAGAGGGCCTCGAGTCATTTGAAAAAAAAAATTATTTTTTTGCTAGTAAAAAATTTGACAAGGCTGAATTAAATTTTGATAAACCTGATTTAGCTTCTAAGGCATCTATAATGTCGAGCTATTCTCTTTATAAAATCAATTTTTATAAAGAAGCAGAAAATAATTTAAATAGGTATTTTGAACTATATCGTGCAGATAAAAATATTATTTATGCACATTATTTGCTTGCACTGATTTATTATGAGCAAATAAAAGATGAAAGAAAAGATTTGCAACCTTTAATTAAAGCTCAAGAAAAAATAAATTTTTTCTTACAAAATTATCCAAACAATGATTACGCAACAGATTTAAAATTTAAACAAGACTTAATTCAAAATCAATTAGCTGCAAAAGAATTATACATAGCAAAATATTATACGTCAGTTCAAAAATGGGTTCCAGCTATTAACAGATTAAAGAACATTGTTAAATTATATGATAAAACAGTATTTATTGAAGAAGCATTACACAGACTTGTGGAGGTGCATTATTATTTAGGATTAGAAGAAGAAGCTAAAAAATATGCTAAAGTTTTGGGCTATAATTATAACTCTAGTGAGTGGTATGAACAATCTTACAAAATTATTAACAGAGATTATAAAATTATTAAAAAAAAGAATAATGATAAAAAATTAAAAGAGGAAAGCTTATTTAAAAAAATTATCGATATAATAAATTGATGGATGAGAAATTAAAAATTATTACGCACTATAAAAAAAAAATTAAAATTTTAAAAGAACATAATCATTATTATCACAATGAGGATAAACCTAAAATATCAGATTTTGAGTATGATCGGATTAAAAAAGAACTTTCCTCGTTAGAAAAAAAATATAAGTATTTAAAAGATCTAAACTTATCATTAAATACTGTTGGTGCTAAACCCACTAATAAATTTAAAAAAAAAAATCATTTAATTCCTATGTTGTCTTTATCCAATGCTTTTGAAAAAAATGACATGAAAGATTTCGTTAAAAAAGTAAATAATTTTTTAAATTTAAGTGATGAGAAATTAGAATTATTCGCTGAACCAAAAATAGATGGAATTTCTGCTTCATTAATTTACGAAGAAGGTATTCTAACTAGAGGCTTATCTAGGGGAGATGGTATTGTCGGAGAAGATATTTTAGAAAATCTTAAAACCATAAGTTCAATTCCAAAAAGGATTATGGGAGAAGAAGTACCGGAGCTATTAGAAATTAGATGTGAAATCTATATTGGAAAAAAAGATTTTATAAAGATTAAAGAAAATTTTGCAAACCCTCGAAATGCTGCTGGTGGATCTTTAAGACAAAAAGATCCAAACGTAACATCAAAAATACCTTTAAGATATTTTTCTTATGGATTTGGTGCAGTAAAACCAATGATTTTTCAAACTCAATCTGAATTTTTAGAAAAGATTAAAAAATGGAAATTTTTAACTAACCCATTATCAGAGATTGTGAATAGTTTAGATCAAATTGAAAAAATGCATAAAAAGATTGACCAATTAAGATCTTCTCTAAACTATGATATTGATGGCCTGGTCTATAAAGTTAATGATTTAAATTTGCAAAAAAGATTAGGAAATACTTCTAATTCTCCACGATGGGCTATAGCTTATAAATTTTCTGCTGAAAAAGCTCTTACAAAAATAAATGATATCGTTATTCAAGTTGGTCGAACTGGAGCAATTACCCCAGTCGCTAAGGTAGAACCAGTTACTGTTGGAGGTGTTGTTGTTTCAAATGCAACTTTACACAATGAGGATGAAATTGAAAGAAAAGATATTAGAATTGGCGATACAATTACAATTCAAAGAGCCGGAGATGTAATTCCACAAGTTGTTTCCGTTGAGCTTTTACAAAGAAAGAAAAATGCAAAAAAATTTATTTTTCCAGTCAATTGTCTTTGTGGATCTAAAACAAAAAAAGAATTGAGCAAAAGTACCAACAAACATGATGCGGTAAGAAGATGTATGAAAGGATACGATTGTAAATTTATTGCAAAAGAAAAACTAAAACATATAGTTTCAAAAGAAGCTTTTAATATAGATGGTCTTGGTAAAAAAGTTATAGAACAGTTTTGGAATTTGAAATTAATAAAAGAACCATCTGACATTTTTAATTTAAATTATAGAGAAATAAGAAATTTAGAGGGATGGGGAGAACTTTCAATAAACAATCTAAAAACAGCAATAAAAAAATCACAATCCATTTCTTTAGATAAGTTTATTTTCTCAATCGGCATAAGACATATTGGTCAAGAAAATGCTAAGATATTAGCAGGATTTTTTGAAACTATTAAGGAATTTTCAAAATTATTTGATTTTAATAATAGAAAAAAATTATTAATAAATTTAGTTGATCTTGACGGAATTGGTGAAACACAAATACATTCAATCGATAATTTCTTTTTAAATAATACTAATACAAGAATTACTAAGGAATTAATAAATAAACTAAATATTAGTAATTTTTCTATTCACAATAATAAGGGTAAATTTTCAAATAAAAAATTAATGTTCACTGGTGGATTTAAAAATATAAGCAGATCAGAAGCAAAAGCAATAGCTGAAAATAATGGTGGAAAAGTTCTTGGATCTATTTCAAAAAAATTAAATTTTTTAGTAGTTGGAGATTCTAAACCGACTAAAAAGAAAATTGAGCAGGCAAAACAATTAAATATAAAGATAATAACAGAAAAAGAATGGAATAAAATTTTAGATAGCAGAACAAGCGCTTTGAAGTTCTAGTATTTCAGTTTTATTCATAAAATCTTTAAGATTTTTGAAGACAGTTTTATGATAATTATTAAGCCAATTTTTCTCTTTTTCATTAAGTTTTTCTAAAATAATTAAATCTTTATCAATAGGTGCCATGGTTAAATTTTTAAAAATCATTTTTTTTCTATCTCCCTTAACATAAATAAGATTTTCAATTCTGATACCAAATTTGTTTTTTTCATAGTAGCCCGGTTCATTTGATACAATCATACCTTCTTGGAAATTAATTTTATTTTTTTTTGAAATTGCATGAGGGCCTTCATGCACATTTAGAAAATATCCAACTCCATGACCCGTTCCATGAGCATAATCTAAACCAATTTCACTAAGATATTTTCTTGCATAATTGTCGATTAGTGATCCAGATGTATTTTTTTTTAGTCTAAAACTTGAAACAGCAATATGTCCTTTGAGAACTCTTGTAAAAATATCTTTAATTCTATTATTTGAATTTTTTAGGGAAATAGTACGCGTTACGTCTGTAGTTCCAAATTCATATTGTCCGCCAGAATCAACAAGGTAAATATCACCTTTCTTCAATTTTCTATTTGTTTCTCTAGTTGCTTTATAATGAATGATAGCTCCATTAGGCCCTGTTCCCGATATAGTTGGAAAACTCAAAAATTTAAATTTTTTATTTTTCTTTCTAAATTTTAATAATTTTTGGGAAGCGCTTATCTCAGTAATTTTATTTCTATCAAAATTTTTCTTAAGCCAAAATAAATACTTAGTCAAAGCAACGCCATCGTAGATATGTGCTTTTTTTATATTTTCTATTTCTTGTTTTCCTTTTATCGCTTTTAAATCGTAAATAGGGTCGTGAAAATTAAGTACTTTATTGTTTCTGTAAATAGTATTCTCAAAAAAATAAGAGCAAGAATTTTTGTCAATTATAAATTTTTTTTTTTTGATACCTGAAAGTATTTTAGTGCAGCTCTTAATATCTAAAAATTCAATCTTTTTATAATATTTTCTTAAAGTTAATGAGATTTTTTTTAAGTCACAAAAAAATTTGATATTTTTATTTTTATTAATTAAAATATAACTATATGGTATTGGAGTATATTTTGAGTCATGGCCTCTAATATTTAGTAGCCAGGCATTATTTTCACTTGCAGTTATAAATAAATAATCAGATTTTTTTTTCTTTAAAAAATTAGTAATTTTATTTACTTTTGATTGATATTTCTCACTTACTGAATTACCTGATAATGAAAAAAATTTATCTTTATTTTTTTTGATTTTTCTTTTCCAAATTTTATCGATCAAATTATTAATAAGTGGTTTATACTTGCATTTACTTTTCCCAAAAAATACTGATAAATTTTTTTTTGTAAATAAATTAGGATCAAAACCAATTGTTATTTTTTTTCTTTTTAAGATATCACTTGGTATTTTATCTGGAATTTTAATAATTTTAAAAGATTTTCCGCTTTGTTTGTGAGCTTGTAAAGTATATCTACCATCAACAAATAAATAATTTCTGTTCTTTAATATTAGGGCAAAACCATAAGATCCAGAAAAACCTGTAATAAAATTTAGTCTATCATTGTGATCTTGGATATATTCACCAAAAAATTCATCATTTTTAGGAACAATATATCCATCTATTTTCTCTCTCTCAAAAAGTTTTCTTAATTTCTTTATTTTTTCCATTTAAGTATTTTATTTTTTTTGTAACGGTCCCAACCAGGACTTCTGTATTCTTCATCAAATTCAATTGAATTATCTTGATTGAAATCAAAGTCATTATTATCATTTAAGTTGATCTCATTTTTTTCCACGCTTTCATCTGGTATTTCATTGATGAATCTTGATGGCAAAGCATCCATCCAATCACCGTGGTAAGCTCTTTTCATGGCAAAAGATAAATAAGCTTCCTTTTTGGCTCTAGTAATACCCACATATGCTAACCGCCTTTCCTCCTCCAGAGCAAAGTCTCCTTTTTCTTCTAAAGATTTTTGATGAGGAAATAATCCTTCCTCCCAACCTGGTAGAAATACTACGTCAAATTCTAAACCTTTTGCAGCATGCATTGTCATTAAATTGACTTTTGCTCCTTCCCACTCTTGATCTATTGATGTTGCCAACGCAACATGTTCCAGAAAATTTTGTAGATTATCATAATCTTGCATAGCCCTTAATAGCTCTTTTAAATTTTCCAATCTATTTTCATTCTCTAAATCTTTTTTATTTTTTAACATTGATGAATATCCAGATTCATCTAGCACTAGTTTTAACAAATCAAAGTGTTTCATCTTTAATGAGTTGATACGCCATTTTTGAATTAAGTTTATTAATTGGTTTAGTGCAGTTTTTATCTTAGGCTTAAAATCTCCTTTTTCTATTAACTTAATAATTGAGTCTTCTAAACATAGCTTATTAGCTTTACCGAAAGTATAAATTTGGTTTAGTGTACTTTCACCGGCACCTCTTTTAGGCGCGCCAATAACCCTTTCTAAAGCCAAATCATCAAATTTTTGATTAATAATTCTCAAATAAGAAACTGCATCCTTAATTTCTGATCTCTCGTAAAACTTTATCCCTCCTAAAACACGATATCCAATCCCAACCTGCAGAAATCTTTCCTCAAATTCGCGTGTTTGATATATTGCTCTAACCAATATTGACACATCGTTTAAAGAATATTTTTTTTTAATTTTTTGTTCGATTATATCGCTTATGCCTTGTGCTTCCTCTTTACCAGTTCTGTAACAGTTAAGCTTTACCAATTCCCCTTGATTAGCTGAAGACCACAATTTTTTACCAACTCTATTTGTGTTATTTGATATTAAATTAGATGCAGTATCTAGAATATTTTTTGTAGATCTATAGTTCTGCTCTAGCTTAAATACTTTACAGTTTTTATAGATTTGATCGAAAGTAAGAAAATTCTTAATTTCTGCTCCTCTCCAACTATAGATTGATTGATCATCGTCACCAACACAACAAATGTTTTTTTTTTCATTTACTAATAAGTTTAACCATTTATTTTGAATAAAATTAGTATCTTGAAACTCATCAACTAAAATGTATTTAAAATTTTTTTGATATATTTCTCTTATATCTTTATGTTCCTCAAAAAGTTTTACGCAAAATAAAATTAAGTCTCCAAAGTCGAATGCGTTTAGGTCTTTAGTTTTGTTTTGATATATTTCATAAACTTTTAATATTGATTTAATTATTGAGCCAGACTTCTCTATCTTTACATTTTTTGGCAAAAGACCTTTATTTTTCCATTGATCGATATGATACATGATTAATTGAGGAGAAAATTTTTTAGCGTCCAAATCTTCTCCTTTTACAATATTTCTAATTAATTTTTTTTGATCATCTGTGTCTAAAATAGTAAAATTGCTTTTATACTCCAAAGCTTCTGCATGCCTTCTCAGAAACTTAACACTTATAGAGTGAAATGTTCCGAGCCAAGGAACGGCATTAGAGCTTCCTTTTATATGTTGCATAACCCTGTTTTGCATTTCTTTTGCAGCTTTATTTGTAAAAGTTACGCATAATATTTGATTAGCCCATGCTTTTTTTTGATTTATAATATGTATCAGTCTTGTAGTTAAAACCCTTGTCTTTCCGGATCCAGCGCCAGCAACAATTAAGTTTGGCCCCTCTGTGCTGATAACAGCTTCTTTTTGCTCTTTGTTTAAGTTTTTAATTAAATTATCTATGTTATTCATAAAAAAGAATTTTCATTTATATACTAGTTATAAAAATAAAAAAAATGATAAATAAATTTAATAAAATAATTCACAATAAGTTTTCTAGATTTTTAAGATTCGTTTTCTTTTTAAGATATTTATTTGGATTATTTATAGTTGCTACTATTTTATTTTTTATAATCCCAGGTTTTTTTAATTATGAAAAAAAGTCAGAGGTTTTCAAAAGATACCTTGTTAAAAATTATGATCTTAAAATTTCAAATTTTGAAAGTGTTAATTATCAATTATTTCCGCTGCCAAATTTAGAGCTTAGCAATCTAACAATAAATTTTGATGATTCCCCAGTAAAATTAAATGTTAAAAAATTGAAAATATACCCAAAACTTTTAAATATTTATAATAGCGAAAATTTTCAATCAAATAAAATAGTTTTTAACAAAAGTGATGTTTCTTTAAGAAATTCAGATATTAAATTTTTTATAAAAAAGTTTCTCAGCCAAAAAAAAAAATTATATTTTGATGATCTTAACATAAAAATTTATGACGAAATTAAATTATTAGTCTCATTAGAAAATATAGAATTTGCTAATTTTGGATTTAACAAAAATATCATAAAGGGAAATATTTTTAACAAAGAATTTCAAACAAAAATAAATAAAAATTTAAATAATATAAATTTTAAAATAAATAAATCTGGCATTGATATAGACATAAAGTTAGAAGAAAAAACTAACAAAAATCTTATTAAAGGCACGTATAAATCAAAAATCCTTAACGCAAAATTAAAATTTAATTTTAGTTACGATGAAAAATCATTAAATATTTATAATTCATTTTTTAGAAGTAAAAATCTTTCTTTTAAAAATAATAGTTTAATATCTATCGAACCTTTTTTAGACAGTAACTCAAATTTTGAAATTGAAAATCTTAACACCAAAATTTTTAATAAATTACAACTGGAGAAACTATTAGAATTTAAAAATATATTAAAACAAATTAACACTAAAAATGAAGTCAATTTCAATTCAAAAAAATTTAGCCGAAGTTTTATTGATAAATATAATCTAAAATTTGATTTAGCATATGGCAGATTGAATTATTCAAAAAATTTTTCTATTTCAAATAATAATTTTATTTGCAAAGGTAATGCAAATTTATTAGAAGAATATCCTTTATTATTTTTTGATTGTTCAATTAATTTAAATAGTAAAAAAGATTTTTTAAAAAAATTTGATATAAATATAAAAAAAAATAATAAAATTTTTAATCTTAACGTTAAAGGAAACATTAGTGTTTTCAATAACAAAATTAATTTTAAAGAGATCTCAGTCAATAAAAATTACAAAGCATCAAATGAAGATTTGAACTATTTGAAAGAAAAATTTGAAAATATTGTATTTGACGATAATTTTATTAAAATTTTTAATTTAAAAAAAATAAAAGAATTTATTTTAGAAATTTCTTAATTATTTAGGTTTTGTCATTTTAAGCGGGTTCATTATTTTATCATAGTCGTTCTCATGAATTAAACCTTCTTTAATAACTTCCTGTTTTAAAGTCGTTCCATTTTTGTGAGCTGCTTTAGCTATGTGAGCAGCTTTATCGTAACCAATTTTTGGAGCCAATGCGGTTACAAGCATTAGAGAATTATCTAATAGATACTTAATTCTTTTTTTATCCGCTTTAATTCCTTTTACACAATAAAGAGCAAAAGTTTTTGAGGAGTCACTCATAATCTCAATTGATTGTAAAATATTATGAATGATCAGTGGTTTAAAGACATTTAATTCAAAATGTCCATGTGAGCCTGCCATAGTAATACCGTTGTGATTACCAATAACTTTTACACAAACCATAGTAACCGCTTCAGATTGAGTAGGGTTCACTTTACCTGGCATTATTGACGAACCCGGTTCATTCGATGGAAGAATTAGTTCGCCATAGCCAGCTCTAGGACCAGAACCTAAAAATCTAATGTCATTTGCAATTTTCATCAAACAAACAGCAGCTGTATTTAAAGTTCCTGAAAAATTTACAATTTCATCGTGAGCAGCTAATGCCGCAAATTTATTCACTGCAGGCTTGAAGGGAATTTTTGTAATTTTACTAATTTCTTTTATAATTTTTTTATCAAAATTTTTTCTTGTATTTAGACCGGTTCCAACAGCTGTACCTCCTTGAGCCAAATAATAAATTTCTTTTAAAGCAGCCTCAATTCTAAAAATACACTTTTTAAGTTGTGCATGGTATCCCGAGAATTCCTGTCCTAAAGTTAAAGGTGTTGCATCCTGTAAATGTGTTCTTCCAACTTTTACTATATTTTTAAATTCTTTAGATTTTTTTGATAGCTCATTTTCAAGCAACTTTAATGACGGTAGTAGTTTTTCTTTGGTTTTTATAGCTATCGCTATGTGCATAGCAGTTGGAAAAACATCATTGGTAGATTGAGATTTATTTACATGATCATTGGGATGAACGGGTTTTTTTGAACCTAATTTTCCACCCATCATCTGGATTGCTCTGTTTGCAATTACTTCATTTACATTCATATTAGTTTGTGTTCCCGAACCGGTTTGCCAAACTTTCAGAGGGAAGTGACTATCATGATTTCCTTTTATAACTTCATCAGCTGCTTTAATGATATATTTACTAATTTTTGGATCTAAATCTTTATTTTTAGCATTAACTATTGCTGCAGCTTTTTTTATAATAGCAATTGAATGTATTACTAACGGCCTAACTAAAAAATCTCCAATATTAAAATACTTGTTAGATCTCTCTGTTGAAGCACCCCAATACTTATCACCAGGAACTTTTATTTTTCCGATACTGTCGTATTCTGTTCTATATTTCATATTTGAATCAATGATATAATACACTCTTATTAAAAATTATAAAATATAAAGGATTAGAAATGACAAATTTTCAGAATGTTAAAAAATTTATGGAAACTTTTGGGCAAGAAATTAAAGAAAAAGCTGAATTTCCCAGCAAAAAAATAACTGAACTTCGTTACGATTTGATAAAAGAGGAACTACATGAGTTTAAAGATGCAATTGAAAAAAAGGATATCAAAGAAGTCGCTGACGCACTAACTGACATCTTATACGTAACATATGGCGCGGGACATGCATTTGGAATAAATTTAGACAAATGTTTTCAAGAAGTTCAAAGTTCAAATATGAGCAAGCTAGGATTAGATGGTAAACCTATATATAATGATAAAGGAAAAGTTATGAAAGGTCCAAAATATTTTAAACCAGATTTAACGAAGTTCGTAGCATAATGAAAGGCAATTACTACTGGATATTATTAGGTATTGCATTAGGTATCTTAATATACCTGGGTGATAAATATATCTTCTAAAATACATGGGTTTAATCGTCAGAGAAAAAAGTTTATTTTTTATTATTTGCTGCGCTGGTATTTTTCTAAGATATTACAATCATTCTTATGATGATTTATGGTATGACGAGGTAATTAGCTTTTGGATAAGCAACCCAGAACTTACATTTTTCGATACGATTAATTACAATAGATTAGTCGACATAAACACTCCTGCATACCACTTTATACTTAAATTTTTTTTTTTAATATTTGGTTATAGCGTTGAAAGCGGTAGATTATTGTCAGTAATATTTGGTATACTGTCTATATTTTCAGTAGGATATTTAAGCTGGATGATATCGAAAAACGCTTCATTCTTACTTTCAATTTTTTTAATAAGTTTTAATATTTTTTTAATCTCATTTTCTCAAGAAATGAGAGTTTACTCAATTTTATTTTTTTTTTCATCATTATTTTTAATTTCTTTTCTTCTTACATTGAATGATAGTAAAAACTATCTTAAAAATATAATTTTTCTTTTTATTTCAATTATTTTTATTTCTTTACACCCATTTTCATTAATCATTTTTTTTTCTTGTTCGCTTTATTTAATTTTGAAATATCCCAAAAGTTATAAAGAATACTTATATTTATATTTCTGCAAATTTTTAATTCTCATAGCAGCCTTTTTTATTTATTTTTCTGTTTTTTTTCTAATTTCAGATTCGAATGGCTCTTCAGATTATTTTTGGCAGACTAATCCCGATTTAGGATTTTACACAAATTTTTATTTTTCGTCTTTTTTTGGTTCAAGAATAATGGGATTAATATTTTTAATTACTTTACTATCATTAATTTTAAAAAATTACAGAAAAATATTTGAAATAGAAATCGAAACTTTACTGGTTCTAATAATTTTTCTTTGTTATTTTTTACCAATAATTTTTGGATATATTTATAGACCAATTATTGTGAATAGGTACATAATATTTGTATTAATACCAATCGCAATTATTACTTCACATTTTATATTTAATTTACAAAATAAAAGGATTAAATTATTTCTAATTTTATTCTTAAGTATTATTTCTATTGGAAATCTATTTACAGAACAAGCTTTTAAACAGTTTTTTAAAGAAAGAACTGTTTCAAAACCTGAATACACTCCAGCGTTAAAATACATAAATGATTCTAATCATAAAAAATATATTTTAAAAGTTACAAAAATGAAAAATGAAAGGGCAACCAAAGATGCTTTGAACCATTATATTTCTTATCTCAATTCTTTAAATAATTTTGATTTAGAATTTTTGTCAAATGAAAGTAAAAATGAAAATATATTTTTATGGCACATATGTTTGCAGGATTTTAATGGAAAAAATTGTAAAATAAAGGATTTTGATAAAAAATTTAAAATAATTGAGATAAAAAATTTTAATAATATAGAATTAAAACTTATTAAAATTATTTGATAGGATTTTATAATGAATTTAATTTTGATACCTATTTATAACGACTGGAAATCTTTAAATAAATTATTAATCACAATAAATAGAAATATCAATCACCAAACGCCAACAAGGATCTTAGTTGTGGATGATTGTTCTCAAAATAAAATATTTTTAGAAAATAAAAAACTAAAAAAGATAAAAAAAATAGAAATATTAAGATTAAAAAGAAATGTCGGCAGCCAAAAAGCGATTGCAATTGGACTTAATTATCTTTTAAAAAAGAAAAAAGAATTTGATTACGTGACTGTTATGGATGGAGATGGAGAGGATAATCCATCCGAAATAGAAAAAATGTTACGATTAGCAAAAAAAAATAAAGATTCAGTAATTGTATCTTGTAGAAAAGATAGAAATGAAAATTTTTTGATTAAAATTTTATATAAGGTACATTTATTAATTACAGTATTATTCACTTGGAAATGGATTACCTTTGGAAATTTTAGCGTTCTTTTTCGAAAAAATTTAAATAAAATTTTATCAAATCAAAATATTTGGAAAGCCTACTCTGCATCACTAATAAAAAATACTAATATTAAAAGAGTATATGCGGTTCGATCAAAGAGATTTTATGGAAAATCTCAAGTGAATTTGATGTTTTTAGCTTTACACTCTTTAAGGATAATTAGTGTTTTTTATCTGAGAGTTATATTTTCCTCTTTGATATATTCAATTATTTTATACTCAAACAATTTTATATATAACGAAATTATTATTTTAATTATAGTGCTTTTCAACATAATAATTATGATATTAATAATTTTAAATCAAAAAAAAATTGACCTACCGTTTATAGTAAAAAAAATAAAGTAATAAAACATGTTAAGCAATAAAGATGATTACATATACCCTGAAAGTATAACTGAAAATTTCGACACTGCTAATTTTCATATTAGGTATTGTTTAAGTTTCATAAAAAAATATTTACAAGGAGATATTTTAGAGGTTGGTGCTGGTTGTGGAAATTTTACGAGAAATTACTTGAGTGATAAAGTAAAGTCTTTGACCTTAACTGAAAAGGATAATTTAAATTTTATAAATTTAACAAAAAAATTTAAAGAAAATTTGAAAGTAAAAGTTTTAAAAGAGTCTGTAAGTAATTTAAAAAACAAATATGATGTAATATTATATTTGCATGTTCTTGAACATATCGAGGACGATAGTAAAGAAATTCAAGAGGCAGTAAAAAAATTAAATGATAATGGCATTTTGATTATAATGGTTCCAGCACATCAAAAAATGTATAGCAATTTAGACAAACTAGTTGGCCACTACAGAAGATATGATATTGATTTCTTCAAAAAAAAATCAATCTTATAAAGTTAATAAATCTTAAATTCTTAGATTCAACTGGATTTTTATTATACAAACTCAATAACTTAATATTTAAAAAAGAAAAGTTTCCAACTAAATTAAAGATTTTTATTTGGGATAAGTTTTTTACTCCATTATCAATAATAATAGATTTTATTTTAATGTATAAATTAGGTAAATGTATTTTAGCTATTTATAAGAAAGATTAGTTTAACAAAACTGTAATATTAAAAAGGATTGTTATAAATTAAAAATAGATAGATTGGAAAAATTTTATAATTAAACTTTTTCCAAATATTAATAAACTTATTTAACATTAGATATAGAAATGGGGCGTTCTGTTGCCAGGTGCCCCGGACCCCGTAACTTAATTAACTAAGTTAATTAAGCAGCAAGTGCGTAACTTTCGTTAGCATTTGTAAATTGGC
>Ga0209631_10001312_pt1 | contig 31863 bp, 49 predicted proteins | sample COG_08_FD_184752 | JGI IMG/M metagenome (GOLD analysis project Ga0209631, IMG submission 184752) | Pelagic Microbial community sample from North Sea - COGITO 998_met_08 (SPAdes) (version 2) | ecosystem: Environmental > Aquatic > Marine > Neritic zone/Coastal water | place: Helgoland, sampling... | reverse complement strand
TTCTTACCTGTTGATATAAATAAAAATAGATGTGATAGATATTACAAAAATTTTGATGAAAATAGTTTTAGATTGTACACAACATCTCTTGATGGAAATACATCTGATAGATTAGGTGGTACTCTGGGATTTACTACAGAAATGAGAACAAGTCCAAGTGTGACAAAAACAGTTTCTAATAGTCAAAGTGTTGAAAGTCAACAGTTATCTCCTAGTGGATATTCAATATTTACCTCTGTTAGTAACAGGGGTGGAACAACTCATATTGACGAAATGAAATTTGATGCGGAGTTATAATGATTAGTACAGTAGAAAAAAAATATAATGAAGATAGCACTTTTAATTATGAAGTTAATTATCAAGATGGAACTATATGGACTGTTCCTCACAATGAAGCAAATCGACACTACCAAGAAATACTAGAATGGGTAGCAGAAGGAAACACAATTACAGATAATGGGAGTGGTGAATAATGGCATATATCGGAAAAGGAATAGAGAATTTAGCTTCACGCACAGTCTTAGATAGTATTACAACTTCAGCCACAGCTACATATAACCTATTATTAAATAGTGTTGCATTTGTACCTAGTAGTGCAGAGAGTTTAACAGTGAGTTTAAATGGTGTTATTCAGAAACCTCAGTCAAGTTACACAGTATCAGGTAGTACGATTGTATTTGATTCAGCATTAACTTCTTCAGATTCTATAGATTTTATTCTTGCAGAAAGAGCAATCACTTTAACGACAGTGGGTAGTGGTTCAGTAGGAACTTCTCAACTTGCTGATGATGCAGTAACTTATGCAAAGACTGATGGAAGTTTTGGTAAGATTGGTCAAGTTTTACATACAACAACTAGCACTCAAGTAGCTTTAACTTCTTCTGCATACACTGATTTAGGTTTACAACAGGCTATCACTCCTTCTTCAACTAGTTCTAAAATATTAATATTTGCTAATATACACTCTCAATACCAAGACTCTGGTCAAAATTCTGCATACACAATGAAGATGTTAAGAGATTCAACTCAAGTTTATACAGGTGGACAGTTATATGAAATAACTTCTGAAACAGCAAACGCTACAGGACAACAAAAAGACTCATGGACTTTCTTCGATAGTCCTTCAAGCACTTCCGCAATAACTTATAAAGTACAGGTTTCAACCTTTAATAATAGTGATGTTACTTTTCAAAGAGGTGGATTTTTTCAAAGTGAATTATTATTAATGGAGGTACTAGCATAATGGCACTTATTAAATTAAACAATCAATCAATCTCTGCTGTTAGTGCTTTGCCTAGTGGTGTTGGTGGTAAAATATTACAAATTCAATCAACTTTATATACAACAACTTTTACTCAATCACTTAGTGTTAATACAGCTACAGGAATAAATAACTTAATTGTTAATATAACTCCGTCATCAACAAGTTCTAAAATATTTTTATTTGGTAGAGTTTTTTGTGAATTAAATGCTGGTGCTGAAAATGCAGTTTACTTTTTTACAAGAGGTGGAACAAAAATAAATGTAGGTGATACTGCTGGTAATAGAACTACAGGTATGGCTACTATGGGTTCAAACTTTAGTAATAATGAAAATGATACTCCAGATACAGTCAGTATGTTTACAGTGGATTCACCTTCAAGCACATCACAACAAACATTTCAAATTGGTATAGAAACACATGACGCAACTACTATTAATGTAAATAGAACAGTAGCCGATACAGATAATGGGTATGAAGAAAGAGGTAGTTCAGAAATAATAGCTATGGAAGTAGGAGCATAATGAAAATTAAAGGAGAAAAACAATGACAGATATAATAAGTGCAATCAAAGCTCTTGATGCAAATGCTCAAGTAGTAGTCAATGGTGAACCTAGCAATCAAGCTGAGTACGAAAGCCAAGTAAAATATATTTCTGGTGCAGATGAGAATGGCAGTGCTATTTACAAAAACACACAGGATTTTACATGGGAACAAGTATCAGCAAAGAAAGCTGAGTTACAAACTGACTATGATAACAAGCAGTATCAAAGAGATAGAGCAGATGCTTATCCGTCAATCCAAGACCAGTTAGATATGCAATACTGGGATAGTGTCAATGGCACTAATACTTGGAAAGATGCGATTGCTACAGTCAAAACAGATAATCCTAAGCCATAATGTGTGAGTGTTGCGAAGGTTACGATTGTATTTGTAAGTAATGCCTAGTCTATCTGATAAAACAGAAATAGGTTTACCTCTTAAAAACTTATTAAGTTTATTAGGTGTAACTGCTACAGCAGTCTGGGCGTATTTTGGTATTATTGAAAGACTAAACAATATAGAAACTAGAGCTACTCTATTTGAAGCTGATCTTGTAAAGAACGCAGATCAAACTCCTATAGATCAGGAACAGTTTATGCTACTAGAATTTGTATCAGAACAAGTAGAAGGTATGTCAGAAGATTTAGAAAACATGGCACATAACAAAGTAAACATTATGAGATTACAAGCTGATATGGAAAAAGCATTAGAAAATATAGAAGAACTAAAAGATAAAGTAAGAGCAAACGGATATGATCACTAAAGTAATTATAGCATTATTATTATTTTCTGGTGGTAATATGATTGAACATACTATAACTGATGGTGTTAAAGATTGCCTTGAAAAGAAAAGAATGATTGAAAGAAATATATCAGATTCAGCTAGAGTATCATGTGTTAAAGTAAAAGCACAAATAGAAACTATAGAAGGCCGTGAATTTATAAGATCAATAGGTAAAATAAACTAATGAGTACATTAACGAAACTAGCTAAAATAGAACAAAAGCTAGATTCAATGCATAATGATTTGACTAAAAATAAACAAGACATAGAAGAACTAAAAAGAAAAATGAATATGGGTGCTGGTGGTATAAAAGCATTAGCTATATTTGGTGGTATAATAATAGCACTTACAATGTTTATTACTAAAATGCTTGGTATTAAATGAAAGTATTTCTTATTATGTTTTTCTGTATTCAAAATCCAGAAATACCATTAAAAGATACTTGTTTAAAAGAAGTAAGATCAAATCAATTTGATAGTGTAGAAAAATGTTTGAAAGAAATTGAAGCTATTAGAGTAACTGTTAGTCATTTACCTGATGTTTATACTACAGGATTTTGTACAAGTAAGACTATACAAAGTATATAATTTTATTTAATCTAAATTCGTGTCTAAACGAATATTAGTTATAAGTGATTGTCATTTCCCTTATCATCATGAATCACTATTCCCTTTTTTAAGTAAACTAAATAAACAATACAAACCAGATACTGTGGTTCATATTGGAGACGAAATGGATTGGCATTCTATTAATGTAAGTCATGTTATAAATCCAGACTTACCATCTCCAGCTGATGAGTTACTTGGTGGACGTTCCCTATGTAAACAATTAGAAAAAATATTTCCTAAGATGACATTACTAGAATCTAATCATGGATCTATGGTGCTTAGACGTGCTATGGCAAAGGGTATGTCAAAATTCTTTATCAAAGATTACAATGAAATACTAGAAGTGGGTAAAGGATGGGTGTGGAAAGAGAAACATATTATTGAAACTGATAAAGGAAGGATTTGTTTTGCTCATCAATTCTGTAAAGATATTGCAAAAGCTGTTAGAGAAACATCTCAAAGCTGTGTACAGGGGCATTTTCATACTACGTCAGAAATTAAATATGTAGCTAATGATTACAATTTAAACTGGGGTATGTCTGTTGGGTGTCTTGTGGATAAAAAATCACTAGCTATGGCATATATGAAAGTGAATTTATCAAAGCCAGTATTGTCTTGTGGAGTTATCACAGAAGGTATACCTTACATTGTTCCTATGGTTCTAAAGAAAAGTGGATCATGGGATGGAAATATTTACTTATAAGGAGTGAACATGGATATGATTAAAGATATGTGGATGAAATGGAAACCAGTACTAAGCCATTATAAAATATGGATGATAATTTCTGGTATACTGTTTGCCATGTTATTGTTTAGCTAATGCTAAATCTATTAGGAGCTATTGGGCCTATTGCTAAAATAGCGTTAGGTGTTGTTGATAAGTCAGTACAAGATAAAGACTTAGCAGAAAAACTTAAATCTCAAATTACATCTCAGATGTTAGATAATAATAGCAAAGAGTTACAAAGTGCAGCATCAATCATTCAAGCTGAAGCTGGTAGTAAGCATTGGCTTACTGCAACTTGGCGACCAGCATTGATGTGGATATGTATTATAGTAATTTTTAATAATTATATACTGATGCCTTTTGCTAACATAATATTCGGTACGACAGTAGAACTGTCTATTCCTGATCCTATGTGGAATTTACTAACAATCGGTGTTGGTGGGTATATAGCTGGTAGAAGTGGTGAAAAGATCGCTGAGAACTGGAAAAAATAGTATTTTAAGAGCCATACAGGGGGTACTTTTATAACCCCCTGTATGATTAAGTATTAATCTAGAAAGGAATATCTGCTACATCATCATCTGACGATTTTGATGGTTTAGCATCTTCTGTTTTGCTAGAACCCTCTGGTCTGCCTATCATTTTAAGCATCCCCTTGTATTTGGCAATAACAATCTCTGTAGTGTACTTAGTTACACCATCTTGTTCATACTTTCTGGTTTCGATCTGACCTTCAATGTAAAGTGTCTGACCTTTCTTACAGTATTTTTCTACTGTGTCGGCAATCATAGGATCAAATACAACAACATTGTGCCATTGTGTTTTCTCTTGTAGTTCGCCATCTTTATTTTTGAACCTTTCATTAGTAGCTAGATTCAATCTGGCAAACTTAGAATCGGTTGTAGTTATTTTGATCTCTGGATCAGCACCCAGATTACCAAGCAATGTTGCTTTGTTTATTGTCATGTAGATTTCTCCTTATCTTAAATCGTCGTGTCGCTCTCTGACACATTCATCAATCACACTATCTAAATATGATCTACCAAAGAATGTTAAATACATTAATTTTTTGTACCAAGGGATTCCTTTATATACATTATGACATACTTCATAATGATCGTCACCATCATAATTTTTTACCAATGAATTACAAATATCATGGTAACACATATCAGGCATTGTTTTCATTTCTTTCCTTTCTATTATTACAAACTATACATTTATATTTTGATCTTTTTTTTATCATCATAGATTTTGTATATCTTCGGCTACAAATATTACATGATTTAATAATAAAACTTTCTTGAGTTAGTTTAGTAACATGGTTCATAAATTGTAAAAGGGGATGATGCAAAGACTACTGTATGGACACATTGACAACACCATCCCCACATTTGCGAAGAACTGTCAAGGCCCAACTGGTTTAGGATATCTTTTTTACTTTATCAGTACCGATACCTAAATCTTTTTTGACTTGTTCAACATACTTACTGCTTTCGAACAAGCCCATGAATACATCAGCTGACATACCAAGATGACTAAATGCTTTTGTTAGTGCATCTGTCATAACTTTTTTACCAGCTTCATCATCAAACTTACCTTTACTGTTTGAAAGAGGTAGCATAGAACATACAGGGCCATAAGAATGTTTCTTGTCATGTGTCCATACTTTAACTTCAGCGGCTACATACGTATCAGCATAATGATACTGTACATTATATCCCCATCCATGACCTACTGGGCCAAAGATTTCTGTCATTTTACCAATTTGATACATAGGATCAATACTGGTAAATCCTCTACCGAAAGTAACATCTTTCGTAAATCTAGGATCGGTAACTTTCATTAGATCCCATATTTCTTTATTGGTCTTATTTACTTCACTCATTTGAACATCTCCTGTTGTTTAGTTAGTTTATCCTTGTGAATCCAAGCTATAACATTTCTATTGTTCTTGTTCTTTCTTCGTTCACCAGAATCTTGTAATATACCTTGATGTGTAAGTTCTGTTATTCTTGCTCTTACACTTATAAGGTTATGATTTAATTGATCTGCTACTTCATCAGCAGTATATGTATTATATTCACCTAATTTAAATACATCTTCAATAGCAAATTTTTGTCTTGGATATTGCATATTGATCTTGTCGGCTGCTTCTTTACTAGTTGTTTTATTAGTATAACCAGCACTGTTTGGATAAGTCATGCTATCTCCTCTACTAAGTATTGTGTCTTTCTTTTCTTTTGGTAATCTTCATACCAATCATGATGAGGTATTGTTTTATCTTTAATACATAAATACAAATACTTTTCTGCTAGTACTAGATCATTAATATATTTGTCATCTCTATCTACTTTAAATATATGATGATTCATATTACCACAAAATATTGATAAATATGTTTTATCAAAATCTAATACATTCATGTAATGTTGTAATTGACCATAGTATTTCTGTACTTGATCTACTACAGGCTTAAAAGGATTAGTGTGTTTAGCTTCAAAGATAGCTGGTTCATCAACTTTAATTAGTCCATCTACTCTAGCGTGTGCATATGGTTTATCTGGATCAGTCCATATATCATCTGAAACAGTTACTGGTAATCCAGTAATCTGAGTAAACCATCTTCGGTTTAATTCTTCTGTAGCTATGCCCATTTGAACAGGTAAAACATGAGATAAATCAGCAGTTACTTTATTGATTTTATCGTCAACAATTTTACGCCATTGAGCATAAGTACCAAGTACTATATTGTTAGCATCACTGCCACCAATAGTTTCTAAGACCTGAAATTCTTTTGTCTTTGTTTCGTTTTGTAGTCCTTCCATTTGTCTATTTCCTCTCTGTATTTATTGTATAATAATTCTGCTTCGTAATATACAATCTTATTTTCGGCTACTTTTTTTGAATTATATAAGTAGTCAAACCACTTAGCTTTGTTATAATTTAAATAACGATAGCCTAATTTAGTAACAAACTCTTTCTTTTTTTGCTTACGCTCCATTGGAGAAAGTTTGCTTTCTTTTATTTGATTAGCTAGTTTTTGTAGAAGTTCATTTACGTTTTGCATCTTGATCATTCCAATATGATAAAACAGCTAAATTTACATCTTCATGTAAAACTCTTAGATTACCTATGTCTATTTCGGTAGGAGAACCAATACTTTTATTGATATTATAAATCTCATCTTTTGTTAGTGAGATATATAATTTATTATTTAGATATACTATCCTCATGTTTCCTCAATTCTAATACAATATCACAATCTAATGCATCAGCCCAGCAACAAAATAAATAACCACTCGGTTTTCTAATACCGACTTCCCATTTTGATACTAAACCTTTAGCTACTCCTAGAATATCATCTAGGTTAGCTTGTGTTATACCTTTTCTATTTCTAGCTTCTACGAATTGAGGAATAATTTTAGTAAAAAATCTTTTACCTAATGCATATTCCATATTCAAGAAGTAATGTTTTTTTATACGAAAGGCAAGGATGATATCTCATTACGGCTACTACCTTGCCTTAGGTACATTTGATGACTGATAAAAATAATAGGAGGCAGTCACCAATTTTTTGATACTGAATGAAAAAAAAAGTATCAAAACTTAATTCACTAAAGGCGTGGGATTATTTTATCACCCACAAGCTTTCGACTTCAGATAGAATTTTGCTCTATGTCTACTAACAACCACCCTTGAGTACCTCAGGCATTTGCCCATACTTCATCTTAGGTGTACCTTACGCCTCTGTTGAAACGTTATTCGGTCAGCCTGAAAGGGAGAGCTACTCCCTAACGTGAAACTTGTAGGTAGTTTTAGGATAAACAGATACTCTCATGTTTATACATCCCTCGGCACTACCTTAGCCTAAAGAATTACCAACGGGCAACCCTAAACTTATTAATTTAATACTTTCATACCAGCAACTTTGCGTTGTCTATCATATACTGTATTGATAGATGCACTTGGGTAATGCGTTGCCCAGTGTGTCCATGCCTGATATGCACTAAATAAATTCTTACCATATCTTTTAGAGTATGAATCATATTCATCAAGTATATATTTCTTACATTGTTGATTGACATGACTTCTGTCTTTATGTGTTGGTTGAAAACATAATTTATCTGTATGTGATTCCATATCATATGAAGTCATATCTATTTCACTCATATCATTTAGTTTATTAGATACTTGATGTAAGTTACATAATTGTTTTGCATTTGTTTCTAATACAAGTTCTTTCTTACTACTATGTCTTTTAGAGATATGTACATCCCATAAATTATGACCTAAGCCATTAGTACATATTTCATAAACATAACTAATAATTAAGATAAATGATCTAGTACCATTTAAACTATTAAACATAGATGCTTTTAACAAAACACGACTATCTCTAAATGGTTGTTTATAGTGCGGTAATGTAAAGTCATATCGTATAATAGTACCATCTGGTGCTGATCTTGCTTGTATAATCATACCTTCAGTAACAAAGTGTTTATCCAAATAAGTCACTGTTTTTACTACACATTCTTCATTTGTAAGCACTTGATATGATTGCTTTTGTATAGATAATAACTGATCTGTATCACCATTTCTTAACTGTTTATAACCTTTGATTAGTTCACCTTGTTGATTATAAATAGGCATTTCATTAACTGGAAAAAATAAATGTGCATTGTTATCCAGTTCGGTTTGTAGTAGTGTATTCATATATATTAGTCCTTTCCTCTAATAGAGCTAGATGGTAGTTAGTGGGTTATCATCTAGCTCAGCATAATTGATATCAATAGCGATATCACATTCTTTGATAGTCTTATCTAAATAGTAAATAGATGAATGTAAATTAGTTCCTTGTACTATTTTAGATTTACTGACAGCTTTTAAGATCATGTAAGCACCTTCTAGTTTTCTACGTTCATCTTCTAAAACACTAGTAGTTTCTTCTAGTTCGGTTTTCTGATCTTCATACATCTGTTTTACTTTGCTCATGATTATTTCCTTTCTCTGTTTCTAATAACTGCATATCTAATAAAGCAACACGTTCTTCATGTGTTAATAAATCATTATCTCTAAAAGATTTTATTAATTTAATGTTAGCCATATATAGTTTATGAACTCTTACATGTAAGTCTTTAATCATGTCTAATAACATTTGAGTATTTTTTAAGTCCATGCTGTATTACCTTCCTCTTTTATTTCTTGTTCGAACTTTTTATCATGTTCGTACTTATTAAACTTAGGTTCATCTATATTTCCATATACTGCACCAGTTCTAGCATCATATACATAGCCTTCTGGTGATATATGGAACACTCTTTTAGCTACACCAAAAGCTTCTGCACGATTCATTTGCTGTTCCATCTTGTTAACTCTATATAAATTCATCATTGTTTCTGAATATCTAGGATTAACTGCATTATGATAGTACCATACGGCTCTATCTTTAGCATATTTATATACTACTGTTGTAGCAATACTCTTTGCAATTTTAGGTGCAAACCTTAAAGTCCATTTAATCATCTACTTTTGTCCTTTCAACAAATGGGAATACTAAATCCCCTTCTTTTTCAATCAATTTTTCTTTAATGTCTTGAAATTGATCTTCTTTTTCGATTTGAAATTCTATTATTTTAATAACATCAGTAACCCATTTATAATAATGATCTACTGTTTTGATATCTAATCCTTCATTTTCATGTTTTAACTTGTGTTGTACAGTTTTGAAGGCTTCTAACTGTGCAGTTAATTTTATTACACTATTCATAATAGTTCCTTTCCTTATATATTTATTATATATTATATTAATGACTACGGCTAACGCTTTCGGTTTAATCTAAAGCCGAGCGAATGCGAGGCATTTTTTTTTTCTGGATCGCTATCCAGATGATAAGGGGTTTATCCCCTTATCAATAAATGTTTTTAACTATGAAAGAATATTATTCAGCTATAGCTGGTATTACTTCGCTTCCCTCAATAACTGCATCTAGTTCTTGGTTATGTTTTGATAACCATTCTTTGCCTTTGTTATTAGCATCATTAAGCTTTTCAAGGTTTTTGACCTGACCAGATGAATAAGGAACATATTTTTCAACATGTTGCTCGTAAAATTCAACAGTGGTTTGACGCTTGGTTTCTAATAATTCAAGGGTGTATTGCATTCTTTCAACTGACCATTCAATTCTGGACAATTGGTTTGCAAATGTTTCTTGACCTTGAAAGGATGCCTTAACTGAATTAATGTTAGATCCATTGATCTCCTTTAGCTTCTGATACTCAATAGCTTTTTTATCCATTAATGTTTTTTGATTATTAATTCTGTAATCTAATCGTCTGATCTCAGAACCTAATTCACACTTAGTATTGAATAAATCATCAAATTTCAACATATCACGATACATTGTATTTAATGATGCTTGAGTATTAGTTCTTGTAGTAGCTAATATTTCAGTTTCTTTTTGTTCTATTGTAGTCATTTTTAGTTCTCCTATTTAAGATATTATAATTTATATTATTTATATATTTTATAATATTGTTATATGGTGTTATCTCCATGATAACGCCGTTAATGACCAAACAAACTAAAAAAAAGAATAATACAAATGTTGCCTTTGAGGCGACATATTGTTGTGTCAGAAACGCTGGGGTTGGGGCCCTAGCGTAATAAGTAATGCCATCGACAATCTGTCCATTTGTATTAGTGTTTTTTCTTAGTTTTTAAGCTAGGTTGTAAAGGATTTAAGATATCCTTTACGAGATAAGTGGGGGTTTGGGGGTTGTGTACCCCCAACAAAATATGCAGTGTATTCAGATACATATTGAATGTCTACATTATTTACTTGACAGCCTTTTTTATTATCTATAACTAACAAGAGGTGTCCACGCAAGAAACCAATTTGACCGACAAAGAAAAGTCAGCCACATCAAAGTATGGACTAACACCCAAGCAAGTAAGACTGGTAGATACTATCGTAGCCACTGGATGTAGCATCAAAGAAGCATCCATAAAGGCTGGTTATTCAACGAAAGATGGGGGTAGGGTACAGGCGTCACGAACACTACGAACTCCAAAGGTACAAAGGTACATGATGGATCAGTGTGCGAGAACGTTAGGACTGGGAGCAGTGGTTGCGTCCAACAAGCTTGTCCATTTAGCTGGCAGTGCCAAGAGCGAGTATGTACAATTAGAAGCAAGTAGAGATGTACTTGACAGGGTAGGACTACGCACCCCCGATAAGGTACAACACAGTGTCGAAGGACAACTGAAGATCAACATAGACTTAGGATAGTTGGAAACGCAGATACACAGCTACGTTCACTACTGGTGGGGGTGGGGGTTAAAAACTGGTTGGTTCAGTAGTGAACATGTGTTAAACAAACATTAGATGTCAAAAAAGTACTTTAACATAGTTCAGATACTAGGATGGAGTAGAGAAGAACAAGTTAAACATAAGGTTTGTTCGGTTAAAGATTGTAAAGAATGGGGAAGTTTCGGAATAAATGAGAATAGCCGCTATTATTTTGTATGTGGTAAGCATTATTCAGGGCAAAAAGCATCCTGAAAAAGACGAACACGAAGTATACTTAGCTTCTGATAGATATTGAGTTAGGGAATCTTCCGTCTTGCTTATAAGATACATAAGCAAATCGCCAATCATCACCATATTCTGCTTTACAGAACTGCATTATTCCATCATCAAGATGTATAGAGGGCCTTTTAAAAATATTTTTTAATAAATTAAGCATTTCTTATAGAAGAATTAATGGATAGGTTCTGATAAAGCTAGTGTTATTTGGGCAAAGCTATTATGTTATTTATTCAAAGCTGTCAACGGACAGTTAATGTGAATTGTTTATCTGTATTTTATATTTATATTCCTTATACAACACTTCAAAACAGGAACTTAATAGAGTTCTAGCTTGTCAGGTTATGACATGGTGTTGATCCAGCTGGATTTTTTATTTGAAGTTTGTGTAAATTTTGAATAGAAAGGGTATATGGCTATGACACCATCAGAAAGTAAGGTCAATGAAATCCGTAAGGAGATCAAAACCTTAAAGAAACATAACGCTGAATTAGAATTACAAGTGAAGTTCTTGATTGAAAGATTAGAGTTAAAGAACGAACAGTTATTTAAATTCAGAACAGAAACCCTCAACAAAACTGTTGATGATTTCATTAAATTTAAATCAGATATAATGGAGCAACAAACAAATGCCTAAAGTCGGAAAAAAAACATACCCATATTCTGCTGCTGGAATGAGAGCAGCTAAGAAAGACGCTATGAAGAAAGGCGTTAAGATGAGTATGAAAAAAACTAAAAAGAAATAATGCCTAGTAAAGTAAATCAGGCTGGTAACTATACTAAACCAAGCATGAGAAAAAGATTATTTAACAGTATTAAAGCTAGTTCTGTACAAGGAACTGCTGCTGGTAAATGGTCTGCAAGAAAAGCCCAGCTGTTAGCTAAAAGATATAAAGCAGCTGGTGGTGGATATAAATAATGGCTCTTGCCAAATCACAAAGAAGTTTAAAAGCATGGGGTAGTCAGAAATGGCGAACTAAATCTGGTAAACGATCTAGTGATACAGGCGAAAGATATCTTCCTACTAAAGCAATCAACGCATTAAGTGCATCTGAATATGCAGCTACTACCAAAGCTAAAAGAAAAGCAAAAGCTAAAGGTAAACAAGTATCTAAACAGCCTAAAAAAATAGCTAAAAAAACAGCATCTTATAGAAAGTTTAGTTAATGGTAGCCAAAAAATATCAGAATCCGTCAGGTGGACTTAATGCAGCTGGTCGTAAATATTTTAAAAACAAAGATGGTTCTAATTTAAAACCACCAGCACCTAATCCTAAAACTAAAAAGTCAAAAGGTAGAAAAAAAAGTTTTTGTGCTAGGATGTCAGGAGTAAAAGGGCCAATGAAAGATTCAAAAGGTAGACCAACTCGTAAAGCATTAGCTTTAAGAAAGTGGAAATGTTAATGACAGATAATTTTGTACGACCACCTGATTTCGATCCTATTGATGCTGAAGTAGATATAGATAATAGAAAACAATTTCCTCTATCTTTTCAAGATAGACAAAGATTAAGAAAAATAGTTAAGAAAGTACACTTAAAATTCTTGCCAGAAGCACTCTTAACTGATAAAGAAGCTGATAAGATGATTGAAGCATTAGGGCCAAGCGTTAGGGAGAAGTTACTGATTGAGCATATTGCAAAAGTCAAGTAATGGAATTTAATTATAAGCCAGATGGACAAACACTTAGAAGCTTTCTTAAATCAAACGATTTCTTTAGAGGACTTCGAGGCCCAGTTGGAAGCGGTAAGTCAGTTGCTTGCTGTATTGAAATATTTAGAAGGGCACTTCAACAATCTAAAGGTGTTGACGGAAGAAGAAAATCTCGTTGGGCTGTTATCAGGAACACGAACCCTCAATTAAAAACTACAACAATTAAAACATGGCTAGATTGGTTTCCAGAAAATACATTTGGGCCATTTAGATGGTCAGTTCCGTACACACATCAGATTACTATTGGTGATGCAGACTTAGAAGTTATCTTTCTTGCATTAGATAGACCAGAAGATGTAAAGAAATTACTATCTTTAGAGTTAACTGGTGTCTGGGTGAATGAAGCAAGAGAGTTACCTAAGTCAATTATTGATGCTTGTACTATGCGTGTAGGTAGATTCCCTTCTATGCGTGATGGTGGTGCATCATGGTATGGTGTTATTGCTGATACCAACGCACCTGAAGAAGATCATTGGTGGGCAGTCATGGCTGGTGATGTACCAGTACCAGATCACATACGAAAAGAAGAAGCATTGATGTTAGTCAAGCCTGATAACTGGAGTTTTCATACACAACCACCAGCATTATTAGAAAGTAAAGATGATAAAGGCGAACTTACTGGTTATAAAAGAAATCCTTTATGCGAAAATAAAAAATTTATTACAGATGCTTACTATGAAAACATAGTTAAAGGTAAAACTAAAGGATGGATTGATGTTTATGTTATGAATAAACTAGGTTCATTAGAAGAAGGCAAGCCTGTTTATCCAAGTTGGAGTGAAGATATACATCTTAGTAAAGAAGTTATTGCACCATTCCCTACTGATGTATTTATTGGTATTGACTTTGGATTGACACCAGCAGCAGTCTTTGGACAGAAGTTATCAAGTGGTAGATGGGTAATCTTACAAGAACTTGTATGCTTTGATATGGGTATAGTTAGATTTACTGAATTATTAAAACATGAAATAGCAAAAACATACAAAGGATTGACTATAGATATTTATGGTGATCCAGCTGGTGACTTTAGAGTGCAGACAGATGAAGCAACTCCATTCCAAATAATGAGATCACAAGGAATTAAGGCTAGACCAGCTCCAAGTAATGACGTTTCTCTGCGTATAGAGGCTGTAGAAACAGCTTTGAGTAGGTTGGTAGAAGGCAAGTCTGGTTTTTTACTAAACAATAGCTGTGTGAACCTTAAAAAAGGTTTTAATGGTGGGTATCATTACAGAAGAATACAAACATCTGGAGATCGGTATGATGAAAAGCCAAATAAAAATAAATATTCTCATGTACATGATGCTTTACAGTATATGTTAATGGGTGCTGGAGAAGGTAAACAATTAACAGTAGGAATATCAACACCTAGTGCTGTAGTTAAAACTAGAGGTTGGAATATATTTGACAAAAAGAAAAAGAAATCAATATGGCAAAACAGATCAAGTTTTTAATATACTTCTTTGAAAACGAAGATGGGCATAAGCACACCAAAAAATTTAGAAAAGGATTTAAACACTGTGGAGTTATTAGTTATGATCCATCTACTAAACATTGGATAATATTAGAATATATATTTGGTCAATTATTAGTAGAATCAATAAATGATAAAACTGCTGAAGCATTCTTTAGAATGATTAGAATGAAGAATGGTGTAGTATTAGATGGTGAAATGGAACATAAAAAGACTGGATTCCCAAGCTTTATGGGATCGTGGATTAAAGAACATAGTTGTGTAAGTTATGTCCAAAGATTGATTGGATATAATAAATGGTGGATCTTTACACCATATCAATTATATTGTGCGTTGAAAAAAGAAGGATATTCTGAAATAGATTTATAATGGGAAATTTATTCAAATCAACTAAGTATAGAGAAACTCCAGCTGATAAAGCTTTAAGAGAAGATATTGAAAAAAAGAATAAAGAAGAAGAAAAAGAGATCCAAGAAGCAAAACTAAAAGAAGCTAGAATAAAAAAAAGAATGGCTAAAGGAATGTTAGGATCAAGAAGTTTATTTTCTAAATCTGGTATGTCAGGATTCTTTAGAGATGGAGAAAGTATTGAGTAGTCAAGGTTCATCAGCTCAAAAAGCTTCTAATGAAAAAGCAAAGCAAACAGGAGCAGCAGCAAATGTTTATGCTAAACAAAAACTAGGTATTAGAAAAACTGTTGCTGGCCCAGTAGAAGGAGCTAGAGATAGTGTTACTGGATTTTATTCAACAACAAGTCCTAATCAAATGTATGGTACTGAGTATTCTGCAGCAAGAAATGAATATTTAGCATCACAAGGTTTAGGTACTATGCAAAAAAATGGATCATTTATTACTGGTGTTCAAACAGATAAAGGATTAGTTTTTACATCAGAAGCTAGAGATGCTTATAATGCTTCTAGAAAAGAAGAAATTCCTTTATCAAGACAAATGTATGACTCCCAAAAAAAGTTTATGAATATAGCTGGAGCAATAGCTACTGGATTGACTGGTATGCCTTCATTTTTTAGTTCAGCATATTATGCTAGTAAAAAACCATATAGCCAATATGTTGATAATTACATGAATAAAGCAAAAACAAATTTAAATAGAAGTAGTAGTAATGCTAACAAAACAACAAACAATCAACAAACAATAACTGTTAAAGATACACCAAAAGTTGCAAATGATTTTGATGCAGCCGCTAGAGGAGATCAAAGTGCTTTGCGTAGAATTGAAGCGTTATCTAGACAAAAAGAAGCTGGTAGTCCTAACAGAAAGTTTTTAGTATCATCAGCAAAAACATTTTTAGGTAGAATGCAAAGTGGAACTTTAGATTCGGATTATAATACATTTTAATGCCATATACACCTTACCCAGAAACTGATGCACCATACTCAGGTAATGATCCTAGAGTAGCTTCTTTTATAAAAAAGTTTAGAGATGCCGAATATATTTTTGATAATTGGAAAGATAAATATGAAGAAGCATATGAATACACAATGCCACAAAGAGAATCTTTTTATGAAGAAACAATAGGAGAAAGAAGAACAGATAAAATATTTGATGAAACAGCTGTAGTCGGAGTACAAGAATTTGCCTCAAGATTACAAGCTGGAATGGTTCCAACTTATGGTCGTTGGGCAAACTTTGAAGCTGGTTCAGAAATACCAGATGATGCAATACCAGCAGTTAATGAACAACTAGATGCTATTACTGAATATGTATTTGAAGTACTAGGTGGCTCAAACTTTAATCAAGAAATACATGAAGCATTCATGGATTTAGCTATTGGAACAGCTGTTATATTAGTAGAAGAAGGTGATAGTCTTAATCCAATAAATTTTCAAGCAATACCCTTACCTAGAGTTATGCTTAATAATGGCCCTAATAATAAAATAGATACAATCTTTAGAACTAGATATATTAATTATAATCATCTTATGACTGCATACCCTAAAGCAGAAATGTCGCCAGAAATGTTAAAAAAGATTTCAGATGATGGTCATAGCAAAGCAAAAATAATAGAAGGTGTTTTTAAAGTTTACGATAAGCCTAATGAAGAAATATATAAATACTGTGTAGTTTGTATGGATATGCAAGAAATGATTTTTGAAAAAGAATTAAAAGGTGTAGGTGCAAATCCTTATATTGCATTTAGATGGAATAAAGCATCAGGAGAAGTTTATGGTCGTGGCCCAGTATTTAATGCTATGGCTGCAATTAAAACTACAAACTTAACAGTAGAACTCATCTTACAAAATGCTCAAATGAGTATATCTGGTATATATACTTTTGAAGATGATGGAGTAATAAATCCAGAAAATATTACATTACAACCCGGTGCTTTAATTCCTGTAGCACCAAATAGCAGAGGATTACAAGCACTTCCAGCTGCTGGTAGGTTTGATGTAGCTCAATTAATCTTAGGAGATATGAGAGCAAATATTAAAAAGGCTTTATACATGGAGACATTAGGTAGACCTGAAGGCACACCAATGTCAGCTACTGAAGTAGCAGAAAGAATGTCTGATCTATCACGACAAATAGGATCATCATTCGGAAGATTACAATCAGAGTTTGTAACACCCTTATTAAGAAGGGTAATTAGAATATTAACTAAGCAAGGTAAAATACAAATACCAACAGTTAATAATAGAGAGGTAAAAGTAGTATCTACTTCACCATTATCTAAGGCACAACATCAACAAGATATAGCTGATGTAATGAGATTTTCAGAAATATTAGGAACTACATTTGGGCCAGATATGCTTAACATGGTAGTTAAACAAGATGAAATAGCTAGATACTTAGTAGATAAAATGAATTTACCTGAAAAATTAGTAAGAACCCCTGAAGAACAACAAGAAGTAGTTTCAAGGTTGCAATCAGCACAACAACAAGCTAATATGCAACCAAATGAGTTGGGAGAAACTACAGACCAAGAAGTCCAATAAAACAGAAACAACAGATATAGATAAGATTTATGCCTCTGTTTTTAATCAGCCTGATGGCAAAAAATTATTGGAACATTTGGAATCATTAACCATCAACGCATATTGTTCACCACAAATGAATCATCAAACGCTATGGCATTTAGAAGGACAAAGATGGATAGTGGGATTAATTAAAAGTAAAGCAAAAAGAGGTACAGTAAATGAGTGAAGATCAATCAACAGAAACTAATACAGAAACTAATACAGAAACAGAAATACCATCATACGTTCCAGAAAAGTTTTGGAATAGCGATTTAAATGAAATAAATGTTGAGGAGCTTGGAGCTTCTTACAAAGCATTAGAAAAAAAATTAGGTCAAAGAACTGAAGAGTTAGCTGGTACTATTCGAGAAGAAGTATTAGCAGATATTAGTGGTAATGCACCTGAGCAATATGAAATGCAAATGCCTGAATTACCTGATGGAGTACAAATAGATGTTGATGCAGAACAACCATTATTAAAATGGTGGGAAGAAACAGCTAGATCAAAAGGTTTAAGTAATGAAGATTTTAACAAAGGAATAGAAGCTTTTGTACAAAATGAAATAGCTGGTTTACCAGATAGAGATACACAGATAAATTTATTAGGTGAAAATGCTGTTCAAAGAATTGAATCAGCTGATCTTTGGGCAAAGAAAAATCTAAGTGAAAGTAGTTATACGGCTATAGCTAATATAGCTAGTACAGCTGATGGAGTAAAAGCTATAGAAGAAATTATGTCTTTAAATAAAGATGCTCCTATACCAAGTACAGAAACTAAAATAGATGTTTCTCTTGATCCATTAGATTTAAGATCAATGATGGCTGATGAAAGGTATTGGAAAGATGGAGCAAAAGATCCAGCATACATTAAAAAAGTTACTGACCTCTACGAAAAATACTCAAACAAAGCGTAAAAAAGTTAAGATACTTTGGAGAGATGCTATCAGCCATGCTGAATGGCTCTCTCCTAGTGAAGCTAAATTATACAAACCAGCAATAAATACTACAGAAGGTTTTTTATTAGAGAAAAACAAACGTTCTACAATCGTTTATATGTCATACAATGATACAGATATTGGCGATTTGACTGTAATCCCTACAGAAAATATACAATCATTTAAATTTGTGCGTTGAATTATTAAGTTATCTATGTAACTGATAGCTTAATAAGACCTCAGATGGCATTAGGATCGCCCTAATTAGGACAACGATTGCTTCCAAAAGAGATAATCTTTTTACATAAACTAACTAACTTAAAGGAGTTAAAATGAGTGCAACTATAAACAATGCTTTTATTACCCAGTTTGAAGCTGAGGTACATATGGCATACCAAAGAATGGGTAGTAAACTTAAAAATTTAATTCGTACAGTTAATGGTGTATCAGGTGAATCTGTTAAGTTCCAAAAAGTAGGAACAGGAGAAGCAACAACTAAAGCTAGACACGCTGAGGTTGTAGCGATGAACATTTCACACACAAATGTAACAGCAACACTTGCTGACTACTATGCATCTGACTATGTGGATAAATTAGACGAGTTGAAAACCAACATTGACGAAAGAGCAGTAATTGCAAACAACGCAGCTTATGCTCTTGGTCGTAAGACTGACAGTATCATTACAACAGCAATGTCCTCTGCTACTACATTAGCAAACAACGCTGGTGCAAATGGTACAACTGTAGCAACTGATATGAATGTAGCTAAATTTAAAGATATGCAAGCATTATTTGGAAACAATGATGTTCCTGATGATGACCAAAGATATTGGGCAATTGGCCCAAATCAATGGGGTGATTTATTAGCAGAAGATAACTGGTCAAACCTTGACTATATTGGCCCAGGTCAATTACCTTTTGCTGGAATGAATTACACAGCTAAAAGATTCTTAGGATTCTTAACATTCGTTCACTCAGGTCTTGATACATCTGGATCAACAGATAGACATACTATTTGTTGGCATAAATCCTCAATGGGTTTAGGCGTAGGTTCAGAAGTAAGAACTGAAGTAAACTACATTCCTGAGAAAGTAGCTCATCTATTAACATCATACCTATCAATGGGTTCAATCTTAATTGACACCAATGGTATTCGCGTACAGAAGTGTGCAGAATAGGAGTAATTAATGGCATATGCACTAGACAATCCTGTTAAAAAAGCAACTCAAATGGGTGATACTAATTCTTTATGGTATTACACAGACGGAGATGCTATTGGCACTATAGATGATGCAGATTATTTCTTATTATCTAATGGTGATTTAACTGCTGGAGATGTTATTATTGTAAATAGTGGTGGATCAAATGCTGTAGTAGATATTTTAATTGTATCTGCTTCAAGTGCTTCTACTGTTACAACTGTAATATTAGCATAATACAATTAAGAAGTGGGGGAGTAATCCCCCACTGATAAAAGGATAAAAAATGGCAATAGGTATAGCAGCAAAAGCATTAGCAAAAAAATTACTAAAAAATAAAAAGCTTAAAAAAGCAATTAATGTAACTACAAAACAAACTAATAAATTAAAAGAAGCAGTAAAAGTAAACACAAAAAAAGTTTCTGAATCTGCTGCAGTAACTAGTGCAGTAGCTAAAGCAAAACCAACTGTTAAAAAAGCAAAAGAAGTTTCAAAAAAAACAGTAGAAAAAACTAAAGAAACTGCTAGTAAAATTAAAGAAAAAGCAAAACCAGTTTTAGATAAAACAAAAAAAGCTGTTAGAACTGCATCTGTATCTGCTCGTAGAAAGGTAGGCCCAAATGTTAGAAAAAATCTTAGAACAGCTAAAGAAGTAGGTGCTGCTGGTGCTTTAGGTGCTGGTGCTGTTGGTTTAGCAACTGCTGCAACTCCTACTCTTATGGGTGCTGGTGTTGGTGCTGGTATAGGCGCTGGTATATCAAAAGATCCAATACAGGGTTTAAAAAAAGGTGGAATAATTGGTGGTGCTTTAGGAGCAGCCGCAACTGTTGGATTAACAGCTTCTTTATTAAAATCATCTACACCTCAAGATTCAAAGATAGAAATAAAAAAAGATGCTAATGGTAGTTATGTAACTAGTTTTAAAGATGCTAATAATAATCTTTTTGCTAGTACAAAACAAATTAGTGGTAAAGATTTAGATGAAGTTAGAAAAGGTATTGCAATATTAGATTCTATTATTTTAAGTGAAAATCCTAGAAAACAATTCAAAGAATTTTCAAAAATAGCTGGATATTTAAATGTTAAATATGGAATAACAACAATACAAGGAAAAAATTTGAATATAGTTATGCCTCAAGGATTAAACGAAAGAGGTAATAAAAATATTTTAATTTCAAGTACTAGGTTTTAATATTGGCAGTAACTAAAGTAGACATTGCCTCAAGAGCGTTAGTATTAGTAGGAGCTAATCCTATATCATCTTTTACTGATAACTCTACAGAAGCATTAATTACAAATACTATTTATGAAGAAGTAGTTGAATCTACACTATCAGAATGTTCATGGCGTTTTGCTATGGGCCAAAAACAATTATCTTTATTAGCTGATGCTCCAACATCAAGATATGAATATGCATATCAGATGCCAGCAAACCCAGCTGTTATTACTATAGTAACTGTAACTAATAATGATAATCCAATACCCTATTCAAGATATGAAGATAAAATTTATTTGAATGGATATGGATCTGAAAGTAAAGTTTATATGGACTATGTATTTAGACAAGATGAATCTTTGTTCCCAACTTATTTTAGACTAGCTTTAATATATAGATTAGCTAGTGCATTTGGTGGATCATTAGGTAGAGATGCATCTATGATTAATGCTTATGAAGCTAAAGCAGAAAGACAAATTATTAGAGCAAGAAATATAGCATCTCTAGAAACTACTACTAAAAAGTTAAATACTACTAGATTCATAGCTGAAAGAAGGAGCAGTCGAAGTGGACTTGTTAATTACTAATGCCAAGAAAAGTCAGACAAGTATTTACCAACTTTTCAGCTGGAGAACTTAATCCTTTATTAAACGCTAGAACAGATGCTAAAGCATACTTTGAAGGTGCTAGACAATGTAAGAACTGGTATCTCTTAGATGAAGGTGGTGTTATGCGTAGACCAGCAACACAATTTACAGCAGAGTTACCAGCAGAATCTAGAATAATTCCATTTATATTTGCAGAAGATGAAGTAGCTGTATTTGCTTTATCTAATAATAGATTAGATGTTTATAACTCTAGTGGTACGGCAATAGCTAGTAATATTACTTCAAACTGTAACTGGACTACGGCACAATTATTTGAATTAAGTTATGCTCAGTTTGCTGATACAGTTTTTATTTGTCATAGAAGTAATCCTATTGTTCAAATTAAAAGAACTGGAGCATCTACTTTTGCAGTTAGTTTATATACATTTGAAGAAGATGATAGTGTAAGTGTAGGTGGAGCAAATAAAACATTACAACCATTTTACAAATATGCAGATACTGCTATTACTGTTACTTTATCTGCTCATGCTACTGGCACAGGAAGAACATTAACAGCTAGTGCTAGTGCTTTTAGTGCTAGTTATGTAAACACATATTTAACAGTAAATAGTAAACAAGTTTTTGTAACTGGATATACAAGTGCTACTGAAGTAACTGTTACTGTTTTAGAAGATACAGTCTCTACTGGCCCTCATGCTGATTGGCAAGAACAATTAATATCTACTGTTAGAGGATTTCCACAAGCAGTTACATTTCACGATAATAGACTTTGGTTTGGTGGTGTTAGAGATAATCCTTCAGTTATTATTGCTTCTGAAATAGGTGGATATTTTAGTTTTGATTTAGGAACAGGATTAGCTAATGAAGCTATTAATGTAAACATTACAGCTGATACAGTAAACGAAATTAGACATTTAATATCTGGTAGAAACTTACAAATTTTTACAGATTCAGGTGAGTATTATATTCCTCAAAGTAATGACAGTGCTATTACACCAGCTAGTATAGCATTCCTTAGACAAACACCTTATGGATGTAATAGATCAAGACCAATACCTTTTGATGGTGCTACAATATTTACATCTAAAAATGGCAAATCAATTCGTGAGTACGTTTTTTCTGATTTAGAACAGGCTTATAAATCAAATAGTATTTCTGTACTTTCATCTCAAGTAATTGATAATCCTAAAGATATTACAATGATGACTGGTAACGAAGAAAGACCAGAGCAATTTGCTTTTTTTTTAAATAGTGGAACTAATTTAGATGGTCAAATAGCTATCTTTCATAGTATTAGAGATGAGAAAATAGCTGGTTGGACTATTTGGAATACTAAAACAAATGATAAATTTCACAGTATTACATCTATTAATGAATTTTTATTTGTAGTTACCAAAAGAATATTACCATCAGGAACTAAATATTTGTTAGAAAAATTCGGTAATGATGATTCTATAACTTTAGATTGTAGTACAACAACAACTGTGTTTCAAAAAGGAACACCATTAGTCAAAGGTGGTAGTCAAACTGGTAGTAGTATAATTATTGATGGAATTACTACTGCACCATCTATTCTTGAAACATTTACTATAGCTGGAAATGCTACTGAATATGCAATTCAAGCTGTAACACAATTAGGAACTAATGAATATAGATTACAATTAGATAAAGATTTAGCAGCAAGTCCAACAGATAATGCTGTAATTACAATAGTAAAAGGTTTTATTCATACTGTTAATAGTATTTATGAACCAACTAATGTTATAGAAGCTGTTTTTGGAAATGGTGCGTTAGGTTCTTATACAGTAGATAGTAATAACAGAATTACTCTAAATAATGCTCCTCAAATTACTGGTGTTAGAGTAGGATATAACTTTACACCTATATTAGAAACAATGCCTATTGATAAAGAAATTGATACTGGGCCATTGACAGGACAACCAAGAAGGATTAATAAAGCTATAATAGATATTTCTGGAGGGTTAGATGTAACTATGAAAGCTGCTGATTTAACTTCTAAAGAATTAATAATACAACAAGCCGATTTTACTATAGGTAGTGATTTATCATCTTCTGGTGGTAAGAAAGAATTTACCTTTTTAGGATATAGTAAATCACCAACAATAACAATATCGCAAGATAGCCCATTACCATTAAAGGTATTAGGTTTAGCAATGGAGATACAATTCGCATGAGCCAAATTAGTGCATCAACATTAATGTTAATATCAGCTGGTATTACAGCTGTAGGTACGGTTTCATCTATGAAATCACAACAATCTGCATTAAATAGAGAAAAATATAGATTAGAAACAGAATCTAAAATGGCTGCATTAGCAGCAGCACAAGAAGAAAATGCAAGAAGGCAGTACTCTGAAAAAGAAAAAGCTAATAACTTAGCATATCAATCTATAGCTGGATATGCAGATGATAGTATGTCTTTTTTAAATATGAATAAACAAATTATACAAAATAGAAATAAAGATATAGCTGATATTAGACTTATGGGAAAATCAGTTAATTTAAAATATAGACAAATGGCATTTGAAAACCAAGCTAGAATGGAGGCAGTAACATTTGGTGGATATACTTCTGCTATAGCTAGTTTAGTAAATGGTTATGGAAATTATAAATATTATGGATCAACAAGCACTAATACTAAAAGTACATTTAAAACACCAACAAATGAAAACTTTGATCCTAGTTATGGAAGCGATTATTAATGGCATTAACATCAGGCGAAAAACAAAATAAAGCAACAGTAAGCTCTATACAGAGCAGAATGGGTGTAGTAGATGCAGCTAATGTAGGAACTCCTTTAGGATTAGCAGCTGAAGGTGCATCTAAGGTATTAGATGTATTTGCAGAACGTCAAGCTAATATAGAAGAAGTAGCTTGGAAAACAGATTTTAAATTAAAAAGTAGAGAAGCATTATTAAATCTTTCAAGAGTACATTTTGAAGATCCTGATGGTTTTACAAAAGCAACTAATAGTTATAGAGACTCTCTTGTTAGTGAAGCTCCTAATAGATTTAAAGATTATGCAAAAGAATTTATAGGAAATATTGCATTTGAATATGGTGATAATATTTGGCAAGAAGCTAAATCACAAAAAACTATATTAGAAGTTACTAACTGGTCAAATAACTATAAAGATTTTATAGGACAAAGAAATTCAGATATAATGAATAAACCAGCTAGTGATTTTCAAGATTACTGGACACAAAGTTTATTACCTGAAATGTCAGATACTATGGCTGATTATGCAAAGTTATATAATTCATATGATGCAAGTATACAATCACAATTACAAACTACATTTGGTACGCCAGACGAATTTAATAAAGCATTAGAATTAGGTTTTGAAACACAAAGATTAATTAGTTTAACAGCTAAGGATTTAAACAATGCACAAGCATTAGATACAGCATACATACAACAAATGGGTGGAATACCAGATAACTATGAAACAGAAGTTTCTAAAGTTTTAAAACAATATCAAATATGGGGAACAAAATATATAGATAAACCTAACCATGATACAGATGATGCTAGTGTATATGTAAATACTAATAGAGAAGATAGAGCTGGTATCATTACGAGTGTAGAAAAATACATAGATTCATGGAATGTTGTAAATGAAAAGAATATAAAGAAACAAGATATAATATTAAGTCAAGATAAAGAAGTAGTAGTGCAAAGCACTGTTGCTGAAATAGAAGATGGATTTACTAAATCTACTGAAGAAATAAGAGTAATAGCAAATAATAATAATTTAACAGAAGATCAGCTTGATAGATTAATAGATATAAATACTTTAACAGTACAAGTACAAGACCTATCTGGACAAATTAGTTCTTATGGAAAAAACGAATCAGGTAATTATCAAGTTAACTCAAATATGACTGAATTTGATGTTAATAGTTTAATTTTTAATAAAACAAAATATTTAAATGATTTAGGTATAGAAATAACACAAGAAGAACTAAAAGATAAAGCTATGATGCAACAAATGTTTTCAATTATTTCTACTACTCCTGAATTTGACGATAATATTACGCAAAGTGTTTTTAACAATATGGATTTATCTACTGTAGTAGCATCAGGAGCAACAGGCAACAATATTGTAACTAATTCATTAGTAGAACTATCTAAAATTTATGGTCAAGTTCCTAGTGTATTAGAAAACTATTTTAGTAGTATGGATAGTTTTAACTTTGAAGTACAAGCAGATAGACAAGAATTAAGAAATATGGCTGAATTTGCAAATAATCTTTCTAAAACAAAAGGTAGGCCATTAGCTTTTGGTGATAGTGAAGGTAATAAAAATTTTGCAAACTTAGTAGAATTACATGAAGAATTGCAAAAAGTAGGTAGATTAAATATGAATATAGCAAATCTTACAGAAAAACAAATTAATGATTTAAACTTAGATGTAGGTGAATATGAAAAACTAATTATAGAAAAATGGGTTAGTAAAACATATCCAGAACAAACTGTACTAGATGAAAAAATTAAATTTATGAATAATGTTATAGGAGAAAGTGGTACAGACTTTAATAGAATGATGGAAAACTTTTTTGAAAATCAACAAGAAGATGGCCCTTGGTGGGGGTTTGGTTTTGCAGATACAGATTTATTAACTGGTAATAATGAATTTAATATTATGGGTAGAGATAAAGATTTACAGCCATCTTTTAATTTAGTTATGCAAGAAGCTGGAGAACAAATATTTGTAAGAGTAGCTAGTATGTTTGATAATCAAACATATAAAGTATTAATGACAGAAGATAGTATTAAAAAAGCATTCGAACAACAATTACCTTACATTTTAAATACTATTAGAACTATAGGTTATGGATATGATGAGAATATATAATGACTAGAGAATTAGTAAAATATCCTATGTTTAAAACCTATATGTCAAAAGGTTTATCAGAAGATGAAATTAAAACAGATGCAACAATGACTATAGTTAACAGAGGATTAAATATGACTGATGGAGAAAGAGCAGCACTAGGATTAAGTTCTGATTTTTTTACAGCTGAAAATATACTAGGTTTAATGGATAACAAAAGAATTAGATTTGATTATGATGCAACAAGTATAGGTGATCCAACATATAGAATATCTATGGATTTAGATGGAGATGGAATATTTATGGCATTAAATAATCCTAACAATCCAGAATCAGGATTTAAACCTGAAGCTAATAGAGAACTAAATGCATCATTAACATTAGCTGGTGTTAGATCAGATTTCCAAAATACAGCATGGCAAAATTGGAAAAGTCAAAATATAAAAGCAGATACATTTTTTAAAACATATGGATTTGCAAACATAGAAGAACAACCATTAGTTATGCAAACATTAAAAGGTATGTTTAACCTTGTGTATAATGGATATAACAAAGGTAAAAATGGAATAGAAGATTTAGGTAGAATGTTTAATGATATTGAATGGCTACCTGATGTTAGTATTGATATGAATACTGTAGAAAGACAATTACAAGAAAATCAAATTGCTTTTCTAACATATCAACAACAAAAAGAAGCTGGAGTATTTGATGATAATCTAGCTACACAATTTTCAGGCAAGGAGCAAACAGCTATGGGATATCAAAATACAGCAACAAACTTATTAATGGACACTATTAACAAACAAGAAGGTGGTTTTTATGCTCAAGCTTATGATTCAGGTTTTACAGGAGATAGAAATAAAACATTTACGACTGGATCAAGAGCTGGTGGTGGTGGCCCAGTAGAAATGGCTACTAAAGGAAGTAAAATACAAAAAGCAGAATATGATCTTATGATGTCAGAAAATGGTGATCCTACTATTGGTACTGGATTATCGTTAAAAGATCCAACTGTTAAAGCACAATTAACAGAACTTGGTTACGATATTGATAAATTATTAACTGGCGAACAAACAATTACTAGAGAAGATAACAACATTGTTATGATGAAAATGTTAGATGATAAATTAAAATTAGTACAAAGTATTACTGGTATAGATGATTTAGCATCAAATAAAAACGCATACTTAACTGTAGCTTTAGTTAAATTAGCATATAACAGTTCTTCATGGATTGGGCCAAGATTTCAAAAAGCATTAAATCAGTTTATTAAAACTGGTGATATGAAACACATTGGTAGTTTTGGAAGTTATAAAGAAGGCACAGATGAGTTTTACTCAGGTGCAACTGCTGCTGATGTTAAACAATATGAACCAGCATTGTTAAATGAATTATGGAATGATGCAGAAGGACAAGCTGCAATAGGATATGGTGGATTTAGAACTATGATGAGAGATGTAGCAGAATTTATTACTGCATGGTCACAAGGACAAATGACTTATTTTCCTGATCTACAAGTTACAACATCACCACAAATACAAAAAAAGAATAAATCTTTATTAGACTAGATGGGTGAATTTTCTACAGTAGGAGATATTAGTCAAGCAAAACCTAATATTAGTGGTAGACCAGATCCAACTGAACCATTAAATTATTTTCAAGATGTAAGAGATGTTGGTGCTGGATGGGCAGACGAAAACATTTTTGGTCTAGCTTTTAAATACATTGTAGATGCTTCTGTTGCACAAGATGATACAGAATTTGTTACTGACAAAACATATAACATATTTTTTGATAGACAAGTAAAAGGACTTGAGCCTTATATTGGAAACTTCCTACACAGTAAAAGTAAAAAACATACAACTAAATTAATTAAAGACTTTATAGAAGATAGTAAAAAAGCAAATGGTTCACCTTCATATATTGTAGGTAGAGTATTAGGTGGACTTACTGATCCATCAAGTTTGTTTATGTTTACTAAAGCTGGTAGTTTTATGTTTACTGGTACTAGATTAATGAGATCAGGTAAAGTTGGTGGATTAATAACTACAGAAGAAATGGCTAAACAAGGTTTAAGCACTACAAGAACGTGGGAAGAAACAGCCTTAATATCAGCTAGTGGTTTTATATTACCAGCATTATTCCCAGCTATAAACAATAAATTAGCTGGTAAACAGTTTGATGATACGGCTAGTAAGTTAGATAATATGGACACACATTATTCTAATAGTCAATATGTAGGTGGTGGTATTTATAAAGAAGGATCTGTTGGTGCTGGTGCTACACAGCCTATAAGAACAGAAGCAGAGTGGATTAAAGCAAATCAAATTAAACCTACTGGTATGGGTTATCTTGGAGAAAAATCAGGATTTACTCCATTATTTAGAGTGTTAGAGAAAGGTGGATTAGAAGAACAAGATTTTATTACTACAGTATTAGAAAATCCATTACTAACTAGAGGTAACTTTGAAGGAGTACCTTCTGCTCCTACTATTGAAAGAAAAATTAAATCAAGACATTACATGATTAAAATAAGTGATGATGCAGTTATGTCTGAATACAATGCTTACTTAAAAAGATTAGGTAAAAACGAACAAAGATTTTTAGAAAAAGTTGTCAATACTAAAATTGGTACAGGACTTGATAAAACTGGTGTTATGACACCAAGAGAGTTTTCTTCAGCTGTTACAAGAGCTAGACTAAATCCAGATGCACCAGCTATTCCTGAAGTAAAAGCAGCTGCAAAACATACAGAAGATTTGTTTTATGCTCCATTAGGTAAAGAATATCAAGAAAGTGGTATTTCTATAGCATGGCATAAATATCAAATTGATAGACTTGATATGTTTATTAAACAAATGGATGGTAGTATTGAAGGTAGGAAAGCAGTTACAAATAAGAAAAAACTACAAAAACTAGAAGATTTAATAGTATTAAGAAGAAAGCTTAAAGCTAAATTAACTTTAATGGAAACTAAAGGTATTCATCTTAGAAAAAATTACATTAACCCATTATATAAAAGAGATGCTATTGATGCTAATCCAGAACTATTTAAACAAATAATGAGAGAAGAATTAGAAAAGTTAGCTGCAAGAAATCCGTCATTATTAAAGAAAAGCCCTAATATGACAAAAGCACAAGAAGAAGAATGGATGATGAAAAATGGAAATGCTCCAGATATTATTGATGATATTATAGAATCATTTATGCAGTATCAACCTACTCTTAGACTTAGACAAATTGATGACGTATTAAATGAAATACCAGAAGAAGCATTAGGAGAAGTTAATAAAATATCGAGTAGATTTCTAGGTAGAGATTTAAATATTGATTATACTAGATTAATGAAAGAAGGATTTATGGAAGATGATATAATGCTTCTACAAAGACATTACTTTAATCAAGTAGTTCCTGACATAGAATTAACAAAAGTATTTGGTGATCCTATGGGATATGGAACACGTTGGTCACCAGATAACAGTTACCAACAAGGTATAATTCAAATTAGTGATGAAATGTTACGAAAAAACAAAAAGTACGATATGTATTATAATCAAAGATTTGATGAAAATGCTTTGCCATTAAGTAGTTTTTTAACAAAACAACAAATTAAAAATCTACAAGATATAGATGCTTCTATACATTTAGTTAGAGGAACATATGGTTTGCCTTATGATCCTAATAGAACCTTTAGTAGAGGTTTAAGAATGATGAAATTATACAATGCTACTACTATGCTTACTGGTATAGCACAAGTAGTAGATACAGCTAGATTAGTTATGATTAATGGTATGACTAAAACATTTAAAATACAAACTGAAATGTTCCAAAGTGGTATGGCTAAAGAAATATTAAAGATGTCTAAAAACTCTACACAATTAGGTGGTGAAGCTTTAGACATGATAGATAGCTCAAGAGCTATGGGCATGTATGGATTAGAAGATGCATTCGGTGTATTTAATAAAATGGAAAGAGGTATGAGTAAAGTAGGTAATGTTTATTTTACATTTTTAAATGCAAGTAACCCTTGGAATGCCTCAGTTAAAACAATGGCTGGATTCTTTAATGGTACTAGAATAATAGAAAATGTAGAAAAAATAGCATTAGGTAAACCTATTTCTAAATTAAATAGAGCTAGAATGAACTTCTTAGGTATTACAGATGATATTGCTAGAGAAATATATAAACAATATCAAAAACATGGTGTTGGTAAAAATGGTAAAATATCAAAAAAATCAGATGGAAATGAATTTAAACATATGCGTGTAGCTAATAGTGATGCTTGGGATGACACACCTAAAGCAAAAGAAGCTGCTGAAATATATCATCAAGGATTATCCAAACAAGTTAATGTAGATATTGTTACTCCAAGTAAAGGAGATGTACCATTATGGGCCAATACAGAAATGGGTGGTGCTATCTCACAATTTAAAAAATTTGGTGCAGCGGCTACACAAAGAATGTTAATGCGTGGATTACAAGAAAAAGACACAAATTTTATGCAAGGTATATTGTTGTTAATGGCTGGTGGTATGATGGTAGATGCCTTTAGACAAAAACAATTTGGTAGAGATTATAGTAAAAAACCACTTGGTCAAAAATTAGTAGATGGATTTGATAGATCAGGTTTAGGTGGTATTTTTTCAGATATTAATAATGCTATTGAAAGATTAGGTAATAATGAAATTGGTTTAAGACCATTATTAGGTGGTAAAAAACCATACGGCACTTACAAAGATATATTAAACAATCCTATTCCTGATGTATTAGGGCCAACAGCTAGTCAAATAGCTAATATATCAGATATTATGTGGACATGGGGTACAGGTAAATACAATCATCACACAGCTCGTAATGTGCGTAGACTAGTACCATTCCAGAATGTATGGTTTTTGGATTCACTATTTGATAAATTAGAAAAGAATGTATTAAGATAAATGGCAATAACAATATCAGACATATCACCTAGAATACAATATACAGCTACGTCTGGACAAACATCATTTACAGTTCCTTTTGAGTTCTTTGATGATAATGATTTGGTAGTAGTTAATACTAATGCTGGTGGTGTTAATACAACTTTAACTAAAGCTGCAAGTCCTTCTAGTGCATCACAATATTCTGTTACAGGAGCTGGTGTTACTGGGGGTGGTTCTATTACACTTGGTGGTGGAGCAACTTTAAACGATAAATACACAATTACAAGAAATGTACCAATAGCTAGATCAACTGATTTTGCTACTACTGGTGTATTTCCTATAGATTCTTTAAATACAGAATTAGATAAACTTGTTGCAATGATGCAACAACAAGGAGTAGATATTAATTTATCTCCTAGAGCTTCTTCTACAACATCTACTGCATATGGTTTAATAT
>Ga0209631_10001310_pt1 | contig 31917 bp, 36 predicted proteins | sample COG_08_FD_184752 | JGI IMG/M metagenome (GOLD analysis project Ga0209631, IMG submission 184752) | Pelagic Microbial community sample from North Sea - COGITO 998_met_08 (SPAdes) (version 2) | ecosystem: Environmental > Aquatic > Marine > Neritic zone/Coastal water | place: Helgoland, sampling... | reverse complement strand
GGTAGATTTATTTTTTTATGCAAGAGAACCCAAGTTATGGAGTGAATTGAAACTTTGAATTAATAAAGTTTTATCACTTTTGTTGTTTTGTTTAATAGCAATATCTACTAACTTATAGAAAACGCTTCTAGTGATTAAGCCTTCAAGGTTTGATCTTACATTAACTAAAGGAAACTCAAGACCGTTAATATTCTTTAATGTTAGCCGATGATCATTGTTTAAAGGGAATGAGAAGTCAAAGTTAGTATCTAAAATAATATCTTTATTAATTTCATCATAATGAAAATCTGTAATTAGATATGGTGCGACTTCAACTTCAATTTGAATTTTTTCAACAGGAGTGACTAAAAAATATAAATTATTCTCTCTCTTAAGTACTGTAGAGAATAATTTTTTTAGTCTTCTTCTGCCAATAATTGATCCGTTGTAATACCAATCTCCTTTTATATCAATTACAAAAGATGCATTAGTACAAAGCTCTGGATTCCACATTTCAACTGGTGGGAATGAGGAATCACTATAATCTTTAAGAGATTTAATAATAGAGTTAATTGACATAAAAAGTATTAAAAATAATTAATAGCCCAATAAAAACTAAAAAAGCAGAGGAAAATTTTTCAATTTGTACATCATATTTTTTAAATAGAAAATTTAACTTAGGTGAAGTTAGAATAAAAGATAAGAAACAAAACCATACCATAGTCATAATTGAAAAATATAATGGGTATAAAAATAACCAAATACCGTTTAATGAATCAGTAATAATTGTAAATAAAGATATAAAGAATATAAATGCTTTTATATTGAGGAGATTTGTTAAAAGGCCTTTAAAAAAGGAGGATGCATTGTATTCATAAATGTTTTGTCCATCCTTTACATTTTTATTAGGTATAAAGGAAAGAATCCCTATATAAATTAAATATAGACCACCAAGTAAGCTAATAATGAACTTTAAATTAGCATTAGATAAAACCAATAAAGATATACCTGACGAAGCTAGAACAGAATGAATGAAAACACCAACTCCAATTCCTACTGCAGCATAATAACCACTTAATCTTCCTCCTCTAGCAACCTGTCTAATAATCAAAGCTGTATCAGGACCTGGACTGACTACAGCCAATAAATGAGCAATAGCTGACCATATAAACATTAGGATTTAATAATTAATGGCTCAACATTAAGTTGAATGTTAAAAGTTTTGAATACTTTATTTTGTAAATATTGAGAAAAATTTATTATATCCTCTTGCGAAGCATTACCCTTATTAATAAGGACTAAAGAATGATCCTTATAAAGCTCAACTTGAGAATGTTTTGGAATAAGATCATCTATCAACTCTAGAAGTCGAGCTGCGCCAACTTTTACTTGATTTTGATCAATACTCCAGATAATTAAATCATCATATGAGAAACAATCTGTATTTATTGAAGATTTTTGGACCACAGGATTTTTAAAAAAGCTTCCTACATTTGGAATAACGCTTGGATTCGGTAATTTACCTGTCCTGATTTTTTTAACAATTGAAGATAAGTCTTTAGGAGTTAAGGAAGATTTATCAATATTATTAGTATCTAAGTAATCTTGAATTGATGCATAGTTAATATTTACTGGTTTTGATAAAAATTTAAACGTTACACTTAAAATTATTATATGCATACTTTGAAAAATTGAGGTCCTATAACCAAACTTACACTCAGAATTATCAAATTCCTTAATTGAATTAGTTGTTAAATCAAAAAAGCGCACTGATTTAATAAAATCACATACTTCTATACCGTAAGCTCCAATGTTCTGGATAGGTGCAGCTCCAACGCTCCCTGGTATTAAGGTTAAATTCTCAAGACCATGCAAGTTATTATCAAGGGTCCAACTAATAAAAGCGTCCCAATTTACAGAAGAGCCAGTAATAACCTCATTTCTAGATATATAGTTAGTATCGTTTAGCATTGTTTTAACTATTATTCCGTCAAAGTAGTTAGGTAAAACAACATTAGTGGCCTCGCCTAGCACAAGCACTTTTTCATTATGATTTTCTAAAAAGATAGCTAATTCTTCTAGACACGATTCTGATTCAATTAATATGAGATATTTAGCAATCGATCTAATAGCTAAAGAATTATGAATGTTAGCTTCTTTATTTACTATCATTTTTTAATAAAATTTATTGCAGACACAAGGTCTTTCAGAGTATCAACTCCAGGCGGTATTTCAGCATCATATATTGAAGCTTGTATAGTAAAACCATTCTCAATAAACCTTAGTTGTTCTAATTTTTCAGCTTTTTCTAAAGCTGATGTTGGTAAATTAATTAAGCGATCTAGGGTTGCTTTTTTATAAGCATATATACCTATATGTCTATAAAAATCTTGATTCTTTTGAATAAAATTATTTGGGATGAGTGATCTTGAGAAATATAATGCTTTATTGGAATTTGATAAGGCAACTTTGACTGTATTAGGGTTTGATAAATCATCTGCATAGCATTTAGTTACGACTGTTCCTACATCACAATCAGAATTGCTAAATGCCTTCGCAAGTCCATTAATTAACTCTATAGGTACAAAAGGCTCGTCACCTTGAAGATTGATAATTGACTCAGAAGAGTCTAAACAAAGTTTTTCAGCAGTTTCTTGAATTCTATCAGTTCCAGATAAATGTTTTTCTGAAGTCATAACAACATCATCAGAAAAATCTTTAATGTGATCAAAAATCTCCTCACTATCGGTAGCGATATAAACTTTTCTAGCATTGGATTGGATTGCTCTGTCATAAACTCTTCTTATAAGAGATTTGCCATCAATGTCTGCAAGTGGCTTTCTAGGAAGTCTTGTAGAAGCTAATCTAGATGGAATGATGACAACAAATGAATTACTCAAAATGAAACCTAATTGATACTTTTTAATTTTTTATCAATTTCAGCTATAAATTCATTTGGAAGTTCAGCTTCAATAGTTAAATACCATATTTTTGTATTACCAAAATGTTTACATTTTGAGGCGTCTTTTTCCGTCATGATAATTGGTAGATTATCTAAGAAATATAAATCTTTATGATTAAACTTATGATGATCAGGAAATGAATGCCTTATAACGTCAAATCCAAGTCTTGTAAGGGTATCAAAAAATCTACCCGGATTACCAAGACCTGCAACTGCGTGAACTTGATTATGCATTGGCCAAGAGTTTACTGAGTATGATTTATTGCTATTTAAGTGCACAAAATTTGCAGGACTAATAGTCATCAAGCTTTCACCATCGCTAGTAGGACCACCATTATTAACAATGTAATCTACAGAATTTAATCTAGCAGAGGATTCTCTTAATGGTCCAGCTGGAAAGCATAATGAATTACCAAGCCTTCTAGCTCCATCAATAACGACTATTTCGATATCTCTTCCTAATTGATAATGCTGTAATCCATCATCTGCTATAACAACATCGCAATCATTATTTTCAACAAGTTTTTTTACTGCTCTTGGGCGATTTCTATCTAAATAGAATGGCATATTTAGTTTTGAGAGTATTTGCGCTTCATCACCCGTTTCTTTATATGTACTTTTAGAATTTACTTCATGTGTTCCTGAGTAATTACCTCCATATCCCCTACTAACTATCCCAGGCTTATAACCTAAATCCCTTAATGCATTTGCAATATACTTAACTAAAGGCGTTTTCCCAGTACCTCCAATTGTTATGTTTCCAACAATTATAATTGGTGTATTAGGCTTCCAAGAATTACGTTTTCCACTTAAAAACTTTCGTCTTCTTCTCGACGCAATATAAGAATATATTAAAGAAAAAGGAGTTAATAAATATAGCCACAAACTTTTATTATACCAAGCATCAATAACCATACTGCTTGAAGTTTCCTCTTGCTGATATGTCTGAAGATATTTAGTGGTAGATGTTGAAGGTTTAGTTCTGACATTGGAGTCTTCAAACTTATTCTTATAAAGAGATTTGTACAAACCATCTTGATCAAGAAGATCAGCGTGCGTACCCTCCTCAGCTACAAGACCATTATCAAGGACTAATATCTTGTCGGCATCCTCAATAGTTGAAAGTCTATGAGCAATAACGATGGTTGTTCTATTAGTAATTAGTCTATTAAGAGCTTCTTGAATAACCAGTTCTGATTCATTATCAAGAGCTGAAGTTGCCTCGTCTAAAATAATAATAGGAGAATCTTTATAAAAAGCTCTTGCGATAGCTATGCGTTGCCTTTGACCTCCTGAGAGCAAAACTCCATCATCGCCAATTTCTGACTTAAAGCCTTCTGGTAAATTTTTTATAAATTCATCACATCCAGATAAAGAAGATGCCTCTTCAAGCTTATCTTGATCTATAGAATCAGAACCATAGGCAATATTATTCTCAATGGTATCGTTAAATAGTGAAGGTGATTGATTAACTATAGATATAGCAGATCGAAGATGTTGAAGTTTGTAGTCAGTTATAGACTTACCATCAAGCAGTATGCTGCCGGTAAAGCTAGAATAAAATCTTGGAATTAAATTTGCTATTGTAGATTTACCAGAACCAGATTTACCAACAATAGCAACGGTCTGGTTGTTATTTGCTGAAAAACTAATGTTATCTAGAATTTGTTTTGATCCATCATAACTAAAAGAGACATTTTTAAATTCAATTTTGCCTGTAATGTTTGTATCCGATAAACCCTCATCAACTTCATCATTGGAGTCTAGCTGTTCAAATATTTCAACTGCAGCTGCTAATCCCTTTTGAATAACAATATTAATATTAGATAATTGTCTAACTGGTTTTGCTACTAAACCGGCTGCGGTAAAAAATGCTATAAAAGTTTCAGCATCAAGAGAAATACCTAAACTTGATCCAAGCGCAAAATAGGCTATTAAAGCTAAAGAAATTGAAACTAAAACCTGAATAATAGGCGTTGCCATATTGCCTGTTGCTTCAAGTTTTAGATTTTGAGTTTTATTTGCAGTATTAGCTTCAAAGAAGCGACTATTTTCATACTCTTCTGCATTAAATGATTTAATCTCTACATGACCATCCACTGCTTCTGAAGCAATATGAGTTACATCTCCCATAGCTGTTTGAATTGTTGCGGCTAATTTTTTTAATCGTCTACCAGCTATGTAAACTATTAAGGCAATTATTGGAGCAGTAACAATTAATAATGAAGTTAATTTCCAATTAAGAAAAGTCATATAGCCAAGTAACCCAACTAATAAAAATCCTTCTCTCACCAAGGTCTTAACTGAACTGGAAGCTGCTCCTGAAACCTGAGTAGTTGTAAAAGTAATTCTATTTATTAATTGTCCAGACTGATTATTATCAAAGTAGGATTTAGGAAGTAAATGTAATTTTTGAAATAACTCAGAGCGCATGTCATGAACAATCCCAAAGCCAACTCTTGACATAAAATAATTACCAACAAAAAATCCAAACCCTCTTCCAATTGCAATGCCAATAAGGGAAAGAGCTAATATGGTATGAAGTTCATTAGAATCAGAATTAATAAAGGCAATGATTCTTCTTAACCATTCAACAGCGGCAATATCTGCAGCAGCAAATGTTAAAAATCCAAATATACTTACAACAAAAGACCATTTATATCTTAAGGTATAGGCAAACAGTCTTCTTAAAGTATTAGGTTTCATTTCTCTATCGTTCTAATTTGAATTTCATTAAATCCATTTCTTTGTAATGAGTCCATCATAGTCACAACCCAAGTGTGATATGAAAACGATTCAGCACTTAATATTACTACTTGAGAAGTATTCTCAAGGTTTAATATAGCATCTTCAATTTGATCATATTTGTTCATATTAAAAGATTTATTATTTATTAAAACACTCCCATTCTCAAAAATTGTTATTTCATGCCCTTCTTGGACAAGATTATATTCAAAGGATTCAGTTTCTGGTAAGTCTAATTCTAGGAATTGAGATTCTCCAACTTTTGAAGTAACCACAAAAAAAATTACTAATAGAAAAACTATATCAATTAAAGGAGTTATCTCTATAGTAAGAGGCTTTTTTTCAGTTTTTAGGAAATTCATAAAACTTATTTATTAATAAAGTCTATAAACTCAGAAGTTTCAGATTGAAGAATTAGCAATAAATGACTTATTCTTTGCTCAAAATATTTGTGCAGCACTAAGCCAGGAACTGCTACAGATAATCCAAATGCTGTAGTAATTAATGCTTGAGAAATACCAAGAGCCAAAACATCAGAGTCAGCGCTGCCAGTTGCTGTAAGCCCTGTAAAAGCTACTATCATACCAACAACTGTTCCAAGCAGGCCCAATAAAGGACTTATAGTAGCTATAGTTCCAAGCATTGTTAAATTTCTTTCAAGGACAAATCTTACTTCTGAACCAGTCTCATTTAACTTTGATTCTAAGCCTTCTCTATTTAGGTCTTTATATTTGTAAGCTGTCATAAGTAGAAGACCTAATGCAGAAATATCTGCAATATTTTGCCTTTGTTTATTATCTAGCTTTGATCTATTTAATAAATTTGTTACTTGGGACCTTAATCCTTTAGGTGAAACTAATCGCTCTTGAAGGAACCAAAATCTTTCTATACTTATAGCAAATATTAAAACTGAGCAGATCAGAAGTGGGTACATAAAAACACCGCCTGCTGTAATTAAATCACTCATTTAAACCTCTTTAATATTTCTATTATCAATTTTATATACTTTATTCATTTTATTAGCAAAATTAATATCGTGGGTAGATAAAATTAAAGCTATGTCATGCTCATTAGCTATTTGCAAAATTAAATCTTGAACTAAATTAGAATTTTCGTCATCTAAGTTTCCTGTAGGTTCATCAAGAAATAGAAAGGAAGGTTTATTAACTATAGCCCTAGCTATCGCAACTCTTTGCTTTTCCCCACCTGATAATTTCCATGGTAAATGCTTTGCTCTAGAACTTAAACCTAATTGATCTAATAATTTTGCAACCTTCCTTGCAGACTTATTGGAATTGCTTCCATATTTGAGTTGTTGCGGAATAAGTATATTTTCATAAACATTTAAGTCTTCAAGAAGATGATGAAATTGATAAACAAATCCAAATGAGTTCAATCTAATTTTCGATTGCTCGATAGGATTAATAGACTGTAAATCTATCTCATCAATAAAAATATTACCTTTTGAGGGCTTATCTAATCCAGCTAAAAGCTGTAGTAAGGTACTTTTCCCTGCACCAGATGCTCCAGTTATTGCTAATCTGTCAGCTTTTGCTATCGATAAATTTATATTATCTAGCACTGGCATATCTTCATTATCGTGCTGAAAGCTTTTAAATATATTTTTACATGTAATATTATTCATATCTTAGAATCTCACTAGGATCTAATTTCGAAACTTTAAATGCAGGCACTAATGTAGCAAGGATACTTAAAGCAAAAGATACTCCACAAATTAATAATATTTGGCCAACATCGATACTGTACGGAAAGTAATTAATAAAATACTGATCAAGTAAATTTCGTTGAAGAATAGACTCAATAAAGGCTACAAGATTAGCTACGTTCCATGTACCAATTAATCCAAATACAACTCCCAATATAATTCCAATAAAGCTTATTAGTGCACCTTGAAAGATAAATATAAGAACAAGTTGTTGATTAGAAGCACCTATAGTCTTTAGGATACCTATTTCTCTTTCTTTTGATTTTACGGTCATTATGACAGTAGATAAAATTATAAAAGAGGCAACTATTACAATAAGAAATAAAAGTAGGCTTGTTATTAATTTCTCCATTTGAACAGCTCTAAATAAAGTTCCATGTGTTCTTTTCCAGCTAGAGCCTACAAAATACTGTTTCTCACTTGATAGATTAAAAGAAAGTTCATTAGCGATTGCTTGAGCTTTAAAAAGATCATTAACTTTTACTCTAATGCTTTGTGTTGCATCCTTTTTATTATCTATTATTTGAGCTAGTTGATGAGATGTAACAACTAAAGATTGGTCTAATTCTGCTTTAAGTTCAAAAATTCCTGAAACAGTTAAATTAATTGAGCGAGGAAATGAACCTATTAATGTTGTTCTTATATTTGTTGTAGTTATTGTTATTGAATCGCCTAATGAAACTCCAAGAAACGAGGCAAGCCAATTTCCAATAACAATATTATTTCCATCATTAACGCTATCAAGTGATCCGGCAATTATAAACTTCGGCAATATAGACATATCCTCCTCTTTATAAGAATCTATCCCAGTTAACATAATTCCTCTTGATTTTGTTCCATGTGATGCCAAAGCTTGAAGTTGTATATATGGTGAAGCTTGAACAACCAATGGATTGTTTTCTAATTTATCAACTAGAGTTTCATAATCATTTATGGGTTTGTCTGAATGAATTAAAACGTGAGGTACAACTCCTAAAATTCTATCCTGCAATTCTTTTTCAAGACCATTCATTACAGATGTAACTATAATTAATGCGGAAACAGCGATAGCAAGAGCAGCAATTGCAATACCGGATGTTAAAGAAATTAGTCCGCCTTTCTTAGATCGAAAATACTTGTAACCCAGGCGTATGGGTAAACTAACCATAATTTATTTTAGTAATGACTTTAATACTTTTTCAATGCTTCCTTTGTAGGGAGGTCTTATAGCTTCGAATAATTTATCAAATTTAAAACCAATATCTTTAAAAACAGCCCTTTGATTAGAGAAATTTTTAAACCCATCATAAGAGTGATATCTTCCGATACCTGAAGGCCCTACTCCACCAAAAGGAAGATCTTTCTGTTGGATATGGCCGACCACATTATTGATAGTAACGCCACCTGAAGATGTGTTATTTAAAATATTAGCTTGTTCATCTTTATTGGAACCGAAGTAATATAAACCTAGAGGTCTATCCTTAGAATTAATAAGATCTAATGCTTCATTAATATTTTCGTAGGTAACTACAGGCAGAACTGGTCCAAATATCTCTTCATGCATAACATTCATATCTTCAGTGGTATTGGTAATAATTGTTGGAGGAATTTTATAAAACTCTTGTTGACTGAAATCTTCATTTGATGGATTTATCTGATTAATATGAGCACCTTTTTCTTTTGCATCAGTAACAAGTGAATTGATTCTATCGTAATGTCTTTCATTAATTATAGAAGTGTAGTCTTCGTTATCTTTAATTGAAGGATAGAATTCCTTTACGGTATTTTCTACTTCAGATATGAATTCATCTTTTTTATCTTTATGAACCAAGACATAATCTGGAGCTAGGCATATCTGGCCTGCATTCATAGTCTTTCCAAACATTATTCTTTTTGCAGACACCTTCATGTCAGCACTATTTCCAATAACAACTGGAGATTTACCTCCCAGCTCAAGCGTAACTGGAACTAAGTTTTGAGCAGCAGATTGCATGACATGTTTAGCAACCTCTCCACTTCCTGTATATAACAAATGATCAAAGTGTAATTTAGTGAATGATGATCCAACCTCAGGCCCACCTAAAAATGTTGCAAACTCTGTTTCATCAAAAGCTTTATCGCATAAATCTTTCATTAAGGCTGCTGAAATAGGAGATAATTCGCTAGGCTTATGCATTACCTGATTCCCTGCAGCAAAGATGGATGCGAGAGGCCCAAAACCAAGATTAATTGGAAAGTTCCATGGAGAGATCATTCCTACGGTTCCAAGAGGCTCATAACTTACATAAGACTTAGCTCCAAATAGTCCCATCGGAAAGTTAGAATATCTTTTATCAACCTTAGTCCATTTTTTAATATTTTTAATAGCATTATCTATCTCAGGAACAATTGTATAAGCATCTGTCATTAATGAAGCATTTTTAGATCTATTACCAAAATCAGAGTTTAAAGCTTCAACAAAATCATATCTATTATCCATGATTAAAGCTTTTAATCTATTAAGTCTATCTACTCTAAGTTCAATAGAGGGAGCTCCCTCATCTATAAAATGTTTTTTCTGAGCACTTAAAATGCCATTCATTGATTCGTATGTATTTTCCATAATATATCCTGCTTTTATCTGTCAGCTTTATCTTTGTTATTACTCGACCTTATCATGTTTCTCATTTGTTCCCAATCATCCTCAGATAATTTTGAGAGGTTAGAAAAGGTACCACCACCAGTTAGATACTGAGCTCCATCGATTGCTATAGTTTGTCCAGTTAAGTACTCACATCCATCAGCCATCAAGAAAGTTGCTAGATTCTGTAACTCACTCATTTCTCCGACTCTTCCCATTGGATGATCTCCCATTACACTTCCATCATCTCCATTAGGATTTAGTCTCTCCCAAGCTCCTTTTGTAGGAAATGGTCCAGGTGCGATAGCATTAACCTTAATTCCATATTGACCCCATTCAGCAGCTAAAGATTGAGTCATTGCATGAAGACCTGTTTTAGACATTGCCGAAGGAACAACAAAAGGTGACCCAGTCCATACCCATGTAGCCAAAATAGAAACTATTGAACCTTTATAATCTGCTTCAATCCATCTTTTTCCTACTGCATGTGTAACATAGAAAGTTCCATGAAATACAATATTAGCGATTGCATCAAAACCTTTTGGTGATAAATCTTTAGTTGGCGATATAAAGTTGCCAGCTGCATTATTAACCAAGCCATCTAAAGGACCAGAATCAAAAATAGTTTGTATGTAACTATCCACATCTTTAGAGTCTCTAATATCTAAGGTTGAAAAATGTACCTTAGCTCCATATTCCTCTTTAAGTTCGTTAGCAGTTTTTTCAAGAACATTCTCTCTTCTTCCACATATAAATATCTCTGCACCATGCTTTGCAAAGTGTGTTGCCATTTCTTTTCCAAGTCCGGTGCCGCCTCCCGTTACAAGAATTCTTTTATCTTTTAATAGGTTCTCTTTAAACATTTTTATCCTCTTTATTTATAATTTTAATAATAGCATTTGCCCATTTATCTGAATAATTTAATGATGGAACAAAGTCTAGCTTTTCGCCACCAGCATCTATGAAAAGTTCTTTATACTCATCTCCTATCTCAATAATTGTCTCAAGGCAATCTGCTGTAAAAGCTGGTGAGAAAACAAGAACATTTTTAGAACCATTTTTAGCTAAATCCTCCAGGACTTCATCACTAAAAGGCTCAAGCCAGTTCTTGGTAAGACGAGATTGGTATGAAACAACATAATCAGATGATTGAATATTTAGAGCATCTGCTAGTAATTTTGTAGTTTCATAGGTCGTTGCTTTGTAGCAAAACTTATTTTCGTTTGTAATTCCTGATTCGCAATCATTGTCTGAACACAAAGAATCTGAATAAATTTTATTTACGTGACTTAGGGGTAAGCCATGATAACTAAAAACAATCTTGTCATAATTCTGAATATCGAAATGGTTAGCTTGATCTATCCAAGCCTCAAGAAAATATTCATCGTCATAAAATTGATTAATAAATTTAATTTCAGGAATTGACCATCTTTTATCTAACACTCGGGATATTTCTGCATAAACCGAACCAGTTGTAGATGCAGCATAGTGCGGGAATAAAGGTAGAATTATTAACTCATCAGGATTACTTTCAAGTAGCTTGTTTAAATTATCTTCTATCGAAGGCTTTTGATACCTCATTGCATAAGCAACATTATAGTGCGGAAGTAGGTCTCTTATTTTTTCAGTTAATTTATGAGTATTATGAAGTAATGGTGAGCCAGTATTTGGATTCCATAGTTTTTTATATATCTTTGATGATGAGAAAGATCTTAGAGGGCAGATTATAAAATTAACAAGGATAAACCTAAGTATGAATGGATAATCAAGGACTCTTTTATCCATTAAAAATTGGTTTAAGAATTTATAAACACTCCAGTAAGAAGGTGTATCTGGTGTTCCTAAATTAACTAATAATAATGCTTTGGTTTTAATCAATTAAATTTTCCTTAAAGATTGGATGAACTATTATAAAGAAAATGATAAGAATACATAATCCTGAACTAAAAACATACAAAAGATTAGGTTGTATAGCATAAATTGGCATTGCTACGACAGGTACCATCATATGACCTATTGGCATAACTGATCCTAGATATCCAGCTGCTGAGCCTTGGTTTTCTGGTAAATGACTTAGTGATAAACTTGATGCTGTTGCAGGTCGCATCATGCCAACACCAAAGCCATTAAATATTAAAGTTAAGTAATATATGGCAATTGTATCTGAATAACTCATAGCATAGTAAGATAAAGCCATTAATAAACCACCGCATATCAGTAATTTATAATTATTTAATGCAACCAAATCAGTAAATAGATATTGACTGACAATAGCTGAAATTGATATAAGAGCGAAAGAGACGCTTATAAGAATAGCAAGATCATCCAGGCTTCCAAATGTATCAGTCACAAAAAAACCAATAGACTGAAGAAGAGAAGCTTGACATAAACTTGTCAATGCAGCTAAAAATAAAAAAGGCCAAACATTATTAGAGGAGTATGAAATTTTAGATATTTCAGGATCTCTTGGTTTAATTTTATGCTGCTCAAGATTAAAGAATATTCCTATGGAGCCTATTAAAGCTAATGCACTAAATAGATAAAATGGAGTTTCTTTTGTAACTAAGAATAAAATTCCTCCAAGAAGCGGCCCCATTACTGTTCCCGCAAGAAAGCTTGATTCCATTCTTGCAAATTCTAATGTTCTTTCTTCTCTTGAACTTGTATCAGCAACGTAAGCAAAAGAAGCTGGTCTAGTTGCTGAACCAATAATTCCATTTATGAGGCGGCCTAAGATCAATAAAGGAAATAAATAAATTACGTCTAGCACATTTCTTTCAACTAAAAATAAGGGAGTAATAAGTGCAACCATAGATACTGCATAACCTACAAGACCTAGTATTGCTATATTCCTCCTTCCATATCTATCACTAGCCCTCCCCCAGCCTGCACTTGTCATAGCCCAGGCTACTGCAGAAATTGCAAAAATTATTGAAGTTTGCACTTCAGAAAGTCCAAGGTCTCTAGCTAGAGGAGGAACTAAAACAAATACAAATGATTGACCTAAGCCAACTGTAAAAAGTCCAAATTTTAACCAAAAACCACCACTATTCATAAACCAGACTCCACACAAATACCTTGTTTGGAGTAATTACAAAATATTCGTAATATTCTATAAATGCATGACTCCACTCATGATCATAAGGTTGAGTAGGTTTGTTAAAAGAAGAGTTGAGCATATAAATATCTGATGCACTATTACTTAAATCTTTGGCTCTATGTAATAAAATAGAAACCTTACTAGTATCTATTGGTGGTTGTAACCAATGCTCTTTTTCTAGAATGCTATTAAGTGAAGAGTAAAAAAACTCTGAATCGATTAAGTCATAAGCTTTACCATTTACATTATCGATACTATAGGGCCCATGTGATCCTATTAATGAAAAAGAATTATGATTTAGATGAATAAAGTTATACTCATTAAAGGATGTAATTTCTGAAAATAAATTGTTCCAAGAAATATTTTGATCTCCTTTTATATCCCATTGCAATGAGGTGAAGGTCGCGTGATTACTTAATCGAACTTTTATGCTTTGTATATTATCAAGATTAGATCTTAATAATTTGATAGGAATAATTTTAGTCAATCTTAGAGATGCCAACAAGCTCCCTGATTTCGCCAAGCATGTCAGCTGCAAGAGGTCTTACCTTTGCAGCTCCAGCATCAAGCAAATCATTAACAAGATTTTTATCTTGCTGTAATTTATTAAACGTTTCTCGAATCGGACTTAATTCTTTATTAATACTTTCAAAAAGTTTATTTTTAGCATCACCCCATGAAATCCCGTCAGCATATTCACTTGCAAAATTAGCTTGCTCTGCAGATGTTGAAAAATGACGATATAAATTAAAAACATTGCACCCTTCCACATCTTTTGGCTCACCTGGCTCTAAAGAGTTAGTAACAATTTTAGCTATAGATTTTTTTAAAGTTCTTTCATCAGATAGCAATGGAATAATATTATTATAAGATTTACTCATCTTTCTACCGTCCAAACCTAACACCACTTTTCCATCATCTTGAATTATTGCCTCGGGAATATTAAAGGTTTTTTTGTAAAGGTAATTAAATCTATTTGCTATATCTCTTGTCATTTCTAGATGCTGCAATTGATCTGGGCCAACTGGAACATGAGTTGAATTAAAAATTAGAATATCAGTCGCCATTAAAATAGGATATGAAAATAAGCCCATATTAATTCCTTTATCTTCGTCGGTTTTATTTTCAGCACTTGCAGCTTTATATGCATGCGCTCGATTCATTAAACCCTTTGCAGTAATGCACGTTAGTATCCAGTTAAGTTCTGTAATTTCTTTTATATCTGATTGTCTATAAAAAAAAGATGTATTTGTATCGAGTCCAGATGATAACCAAGCTAAAGCTACATCATTCACTGAAGCTCTTATGCTTTTGGAATCATTTGTTTTAATAAGGGCATGATAATCAGCTAAAAAGAAAAAAGACTCAGAACTTTCATTAGCTAGATTTAAGCTGGGTTTTATTGCTCCTAAATAATTTCCTATATGAGGAGTACCAGTTGTCGTAATTCCTGTTAGAATTCGTTTTTTCATTATTTAATTATAAACTTCATAAGGGTTAATGTGGAAACTAGTAAAGATTTATTTAAAAGTTTAGATCAAGCAGAAAAACTTTTTGCTGATGGTGCTATAAAAAAAGCTCAAAAGATTGTGAGAGACGTAAATAATCAGATTAAAAAATCTGGAAAAATTCCTAACAAGTTACGTCATAAGTTCAATGCTGCTCTTGCTCAATCAAGATATTATGACGATGTTTCATCTTTTGCTGCTAACCCTAAAAGAAATGAGCTAATTGATGCTATAAAAAATGTTGTTGAGAATCCTTCAGATACTCCAAAAAAGCAAGCAAATATTATTCATGAATTGCAGACTAAATGGCAACTCTTAGATCTATCAAGCAGGCCTGCTGGAAGAGAGCAATGGCAAGCTTTCAATGAATTAACAAACAAAGCATGGGAGCCGTGTAAAGAGTTTTTTGATGAGCTTAAAGAGAAAAAAATTCAAAATGCAGTTCAAAGACGAATATTGATTACTAAGATGAATAAGTATGTTGAAGATAATTCTGTTAAATGGCCTGAACCTAGAAGTTTAATTAATTTTATTAATTCTATTTTTAATGAATGGAAGGAATATGCTCCTGTATTAGATAAAGATCTTAAAAAATTAAGGGATGAATATTACGATGCTAAAAAACCAATTTCTAAAGAAATTGAGCGACAAGAAAATATAGTTATTAAAGCTAAAGAATCATTAATTTCAAAAGTTGATCTGATTAACTATGATGATAATGATGCTTGTATAAAGAAATTTAATGATCTTAAGCAGCAATGGAAATTAGCTGGTTCTGCGGGCAGGAAAAATGATAATAAGTTATGGGATAAATTCAATAAATCTGCTGATAGATTCTTTAATGCAAAAAAAGAAGATGTAGAAAAAGACTTGAAATCCTTGAAATTATTAACTGCAGATTTAAAAAATAAAACAAAAAATCCTTCTGAGTTACGATCTGAGGCGGCTCTGCTTATTAATCTTAATAAGACTAAGGAAATGCAAATTTTTATGAAAAATGTAAAAACTTATCAAGATAATATTGCTCAAGAAGTAAGCATTGCAAAAGTGGAATCTTATAAAAATTTATACGAAATTTTACTTGATAAAAAAACTTCAGAAGGTAATAGTATTCCAAAATCTATTCTCAAAGCTATTCAAACTTCTGAAAATAAACTTGATAAAGACAAGCTTACTTATTCATGTATCAAACTTGAAGTAATGGCTGACATTGAATCCTTGAAAAAAGATTCAAAATTAAGGCAAACCATTCAATTTGAGATGCTGGCAGATAAGTTTAATAAAGGTGTTAATGACAAGAAAATTCTAATTGAGAAGCTCTTGGTAGATTTCTATTCCAATCTGCCTGCGAAAGATGCTGGTACTGATGAAAAAAAACTTTGGTCTAGGATAAGTAAAGCTTTAGATAACTTATCTAATGATTTGCCCTGATATCCAATGAGTCCATCCATTTTTCAGATCTAAAAGTTCTAACATAAAGGTAAGCTTTTACAGAATAATCTGCAATTAATGTAGCGAAAATAAATACAATATCAGCATCCAGATATAAAAATATAACAGCTAATAAAACTCTTATAAGCAACAAACAAGTTAGAGTAATGAGTAATGGGGACTTCGTATCCCCTGCTCCTCTTAAAGCTCCCCCTAAGGAAAACTCTATTGCCATTAAGGGTTGAAGGGATCCCATAATCCAAATAAAAATTACGGTTAATCTTATAACTTCAGCATCATCAATTAAAAATCCAACAATCTTTTCAGCAAAGAGAATGATAAATACACCAAAAATAGTCATAAATGAAATAGATAAACGCATACCACTCCATGCTGACCTCTTTGCCTGAAGATTATCTTCAGCACCCATATGCTGACCAACCAAGCTAGCTCCAGCCATAGAGAAACCAAAGCCAATAACAAATGAAAAAGCTAAAATCTGTATGCCTATTCCATAAGCTGCGTAAGCAGTTGTTCCATACTGGGCTACAATAATTAAAAAAGCATTAATACCTAACTGGAACACTGCTTGCTCTGCTGCGGCAGGAAGACCAACATGAAAAATATTCCTAATTCTTGGAATGTCTGTTACAAATAAGGGAGAGTATTTTGTTTTTACTCTATTAGATCTCCATGCAATCAAAGATAGTAAAGCTCCACAAAAAAATGAAATACCATTTCCTATAGCAGCTCCGTAAACACCATAATTATTAAAGCCATAATATCCATGAGTTAAAATGATCATTGATGCAACACCTATGATATTCATAATTACTGAAATAATTAGTGGCGTTTTGACATCTCCTATAGATCTAAAGCCCGTTGTAACAGAAAGACCTATTGCAAGTAAGGGAAGAAAAGGCGCTAAGTATTTAAGGTAAATTACTGACATTGCCAAGGCTTGACCTTTTAAGCCCAAAAAAGCAACGAAAGGCTCAGCATATAACCAAAGCAGACCTGCAAAAATAATACTAAACGTCAATGTTAATTGAATAGTTTGCGCCAAGTACCTGCTGCTTTCTTCTGGTTCTTTTGCACCCCAATGCCTTGCCATTAATGCAGTGGTGCCTGATAAAACACCCATTAATATTGCTTGAAGAATAAAACTAATTCTTTGACCTGTGATAGTTGCCGCTACTGCATCTTGGCCAAGACCTCCTACTACTTTAATAGCTATTATTGAAGAAGAGGCAAATAATAAGTTTGTAATAATTGTTGGCCAAGCTAGGCTCCATACACCGGACGAACCCTTTGGGATTTCAGATTTCTCATAAACAGTTTCCATTAATTTATCTGTCTAAATGATTTTAAGAAAAGAACGCCATAAACTAGTGTTAGAAAAAAACCAAGGATTGGAGTCTTGGGCCCATTCATAATTTTTTCTTTATAGACTATGCACTCAATTAAGTGCACAAAAAGAAGACCATAAAATGTAACAGTAACTATCCAAAAAAAATAAAAGTTACTAAAGGGTGCTGATAAATTTAGAAAACCTAGAATCCAAGGAATTAGAATGAGGTTGTCTAAAATTTTCATTATGTGATTCTATTTGAATTGAGAGTAGATAGATATATTTTTGTATCTAATTTAAGAGTTTAAAGCTCTAATAATTTCAGCATGCCTGCTTCTCGTAATTTTATATCTATAAACTAAAAAAGCAGGAATTAAAATCAAGCTAGCCACTACAGGACCTTGGATGACTATTAACGAATAAATTTCATCACTAGAACTGACTGATCCTTGAAAACCTATGAATGAAAGTACAAGCCCTGCAGTAAAACTACCTAATCCTGAATTGACTTTTTGCATAAAGGAAACAGCAGCATAAAGAATACCTTCTTGTCTTTTGCCACTCTCTAACTCGACCTCATCACTAATATCACCAAGCATGGAATCTCTTGTCATTATTCCAATAATATTAAAAGTCATTCCAAAGATAAGGAAAGAAGAAAGAAATGGAATTAATTCCCAAGATCCCTTTTCAGGAGTAAGGCCTAAATTAAAAAATGTAAAAGGCATTAAGGTCATAAAGGAAACTATTGATAAACTAATGATAACGATATTTTTTTTATCAAACCTTTTAATAAGAACTGGTGTTAACAAAAATCCAAAATATGAACAAACTGCATAAACTGGTAAGAATGCTGTGATTTGAACAGTTGTAAATTCCCAAAAAAATGTATTTACATAAAGAGTTAAAGCATTACCTAAACCCCATGCAATAGCTAAAGTTAGGTTTATAAAAAATAATCTAATAAAAGATCTGTTTGATAAAGCTATTTTAATTTCATTATAAATATCTATTAATTTTATAGACCCACTCCACCTTGATAATGACTGACCTACTTTTAAAGTTGAGAAAGATGAAAACAAAATGGACATTATCATTATTGCTGCGCCTGCAAAAGCAAAAGGCAGATATGCATCTGGATTCAACATACCTCTAGGATATTCTGGAGTTGCTCTAAGAAAGATAAAATAACCTAAAAAAGCATTCGTAAGGCCTGCAAGCCAGCCAAATAATTCTCGCCAGGACATTATTAATGCCCTTTCCTCGTAATCTTTTGAAAGTTCAGCACCCAGACCTCTATGAGGAATATCGAAAAGGGTCATACCAACTCGTGTTAAAACTGCAAAACTAACCATCCATAAAAATAATCCAGTTTGAGAAACGTCCCAACTAGGATTTGGAATAAATAATAAGATATATCCTATAGTTAGAGGTATAAAAGAAACAAACATATAAGGATGTCTCCTACCCCATCGCGAATTAGTTCTATCTGTAATTGTTCCCATCAAAGGATCTGTAACAGCATCAACACATAGAGCCACTAGAATAGCTAAACCAGCTAAAGCAGGTTCTAAACCAGCAATATTTGTATAAAAAAAGAGTAAAAAAAATGTAAACATATCTGTTTTAACACCATTTGCAGCTGCGCCAGTTGCATAATTTCTTTTTAGAGCTGTTGAAATCATTTTTTAATTTTAAGAGTTGGTATTTAAATGAATTATAAGTTTATCCTTGAATTGATCAAGAATGGGTTGCTCGATCAAGTGACGCATATCTTCAATTATTATTAACTCACTTCCAGGTATTAATTTATGCATTTTATAAGCATTTTTTACCTTAAGTAATGGATCCTCCTCACCATGAACTATAAGGGTTGGAATTTTTATAGATTGAATTTTTTTAAATCTATTCTTTGAAGCAAGAATAGCTAGCAGTTGCCTTGAAAACCCTGTGTCATCTTTTGAACGTTTCATGTTTTCTATTGCTTGCTGTTTAAATTCAGGAGTATCAAATTCGTATCCTTTCATTCCAATAACTTTAATAAGCTCAACAGCTCGAAGATATCTATCTTCATAAGATGCATCTTTTGTGACGGATCTATCTAAAATTAATTTTCTAACTTCTCTTGTTGGGCTGTTAAAAGGGCTTGGAGTTGCTGCTGTTGAGGCAATGAGAGTGAAGGACTTGATTCTTTCTGAGTGATTAGCAGCCATAATTTGTGCAATCATACCTCCCATGGACATACCAAGAAGATGTGCAGATTCAATATTTAATTTATCTAAAACTGATATGCCATCTAGGCCCATGTCATCTATTGTGTACTCAGATTTAAGGGGTAATCTCAAAATATACTTTAAGTAGTCGGTTGTATAATTAGGTGATCCTATAAATTTGGTAGATAAGCCAATATCTCTATTGTCATAAACAATGGGTCGAAAATTATTATCTTTTAGTAAATCAATTAGATTATCTGGCCATTGTGTTAGCTGGCCACCCAAGCCTTGAACAAGAATTATTGGCTCAGCATGCGCGGGTCCATAATCTCTATAGTAGATTTTTATGCCATTATTATCCGCATAACCTTCCTCAAATGCTTCCATGGGCTGATAAATTCCAAATAATATAATTAAAAATATATATTTATACATCAGATGAATGCATTAATACGATCTTCTACATTTTGTCTTAATGAGCCCCAAAATAATGAAATATCAAAATTATGTAAATCACCAGAATCAACTAATGTTCTAATTTTATCTACTAGCTCACCTCTTGTTTCAAGGAGGCCATTGGTACGATTAATCTGACAATCAAAATTTTGTAAAGTTGTCGGAATAATAGATTTAATAGAACCCGAATATTCTTTTGCTAAACGATTAGCAAAATTATAATTTTTTGCTTTAGTTGTAATTGCTAAATTGCTATCTAATGAATTTATCCATTTAGTTTCTGTAGTCCATGATAAAGGGTTTGTTGTTACTATTTTTTGGCCCATGTCTTGCTTTATCCATCCATCAGGAAGCCAGAAAATTGTTCTTTCTCTTGCTCTAACATGACCTTGCATTACAGTTGCCCAAGTAACAATGGTCCCTATGTCAGTTGGTGATTGTGAAGGTTTAAGATTGGGAAATAAAACTTTAAAAAACTTTTCTGGGATTATATATCCTATTAAATAGGCACATATCATTTGTTTTTTTAATGAGTTATTTTGAATGTTGTTATGAATAAGTCTCTGACCATGAAGAGCTCCTTGGCTATGTGCAGCTATAATGAATGGCTTGCCGTGATTAAAATTTTCTAAATAATAATCAAATGCATCTTCTACATCTTGATAGGCTAAATCATGAGCATTAAAACCATCTTTATTGATATCAAAATAGGAATAGTAAGTAGCTTGCCTATAATGTGGGGCATAAATATTACATGATCCATTAAAAGCACTAGCTTGATTGATAAGCATTAGTTCAGTTCTATCATAGGAAGCAATATTCTTATCAATTTTACAATTCCAGTGTTTTCCAAAAAATCCAGTAGGATGAATATAAAAGACATCTACTTCAGAGGATGAAGTTATTGATGTATAAGATTCGCTTGGAACTTCATGTTGCAGTCCTTTGATATCAGGCAGTGCTGCCCAGTTATAGGTGACACTATAATCAGGCTTTCTAGGATGCAAAGAATTATTAAAAGCTTGTTTTGGTTTTATAGGTGCAAGAAGCTTATAGAGTTCTTCTTTTTCCATGATTGCCTTTTAAGAAGTATAAATAGATTTTTTGGGTGCTCTAAAAACTTCTTCAACCATAGGTATAAAAAAGTCCAAATCATAAGACTCATAACCGGGATCAAAGCTATTTTGATCATATTTAGCACAAAATTCTGCACATTTATTAAAAAATTTGTGGCCTTTGTATCTATCGCGCATATTTTTATCTAAGCCAAGAAAATGAAAAAAGTAATATCCTTGAAAGATTCCATGATGTTTAACTATCCAGTGATTCTCCTCAGAGACGTATGGCTCAAGAATGGTCGCAGCTATATCTGCATGATTGGATGGCCCCAGTGTGTCACCGATATCATGAAGCAGTGCACAAACTACATACTCTGTATCTCTTCCATCTTTGTAAGCCCTTGTTGCTGTCTGCAAGCAATGAGTTAATCTATCGACAGCAAAACCGCCTGTATCACCTTTTAATAGCTTCATATGCTCAAGAAGCCTTCCAGGAAGGCTTAGAGTGTGTTCTCTGCCCCACCCACCGATTATTTTGTAATCATCTTCGGTGCCATCAATCATTTTAGTAAAATTTGCTTGCTCGTTTTTCATGCTAAAAATTATATATTAAATAAATATATGATGATATTTAACCTATCGTTAAAAGTTTGTTAGTTGCAGTTGCTGTAGCGACAAGATTATCCTCTTGGTAAAGCTCTGCAGAAGTAAAAGCTATAGATTTTCCCATTTTTAATATCTTTGCATTAACTACTAGTCTTGCAGGCTTACAAGGCAACAAGTACTTCACATCAATATCTAAAGACAATGGATTAATTTTAAATTCATGTAAATTCAATATGAATTGAGCCATAGCAGAATCTAACATACCTGCTACAAATCCACCTTGAACTATTGTCCCATTTGAATGAGTTAAAGAGCTTGAAGGATTAAAAACACAGGAATATGTTTCATTGGCATCATTATATGAACAACTTTCAAAACCAAGAATATCTAAAAATTCAGGTTTATGTTCAACAAATAATTTCATCGTTTCATTAAGATTCTTCATATTTAAGTAACCTCATTATTGCTATGCTTGCTTTTTTTGTAATAGTTTTACTAGGTGCGTAAATAATTTGTTGCCCAATGGAATGAACAACAATTTGCATTATTTGATCTATTAGAAAAGGATCAAATTTAATTGGAAAAACTTCAGCTTTTATACCTTTTTTAACATCCGCTGATATTCTTCTCTTATTCAAACTCCAAACATCTTTTCCATAGTGACCTCTTGTGCTTTGAATAATAACGGCAGCCCATTTAGGTCTGATTGCAAGGAAATTTATGTACTCTGAATGCGCTGTTCTTACAACATCAACTGGAGATTTTGCTTCAGATTTTTTTTGAGTTACATGAGTGGCCAGAATTCTTGAAATATAAATAGCTGCTTGAGAGTAAATATCTTCTTTATCAACAAAATGATTATAAAATGTTCCATTAGCTACTCCTGAAATCTCGCATATCTCTTTAATAGATGAATTATGAAAACCTTTTTCATATAGTAAATCTATAGAAGCATCTATTAGCTTTAAGTGAGTCTTTTCTCTTTTAGATTCAGCAGGAGTAATGCTTGAAAAATAATTTGAAGTGTCCATTATCATCTGGTTATTTTACTTATGTATCTGAGATATGTCTCACAATTATGAAAGTCCTTTCAATTAGATTAATTACATTAGATCATTAAGATAATATAAACTCACAGGATGTATAAAGAGAAAATACTATTAGTCGGAGCATCAGGCTTTGCTGGACATCATGTGTTGCAAGAACTTAGTTCTAAAAATGTTGAGGTTACAACTTTATCTAGAAAAAGTTTACCTGGCCTTCCTCTTAATACTAAAAATTATATTTTTAATTTTACTGATATTGACTCTTATAATGAAATCCCGCTGGCTGATCACCTTGTTGTGTGTCTTGGTTCTCCTCTAAAATTATGGGACTTGGTTTATTTGAAAAAGAGTGACATTCCAAAATTTATTGCTTTAGATAAAGACTGTGTCATTAATTTAGCTAAAGCAGCTAAAAAAATAGGTATTAAAAAAATATCGATAGTTTCAGCGGTTGGTGCAAATTCACAATCTTTTAATACCTATCTTAAAACCAAAGGGAGAGTTGAGGAGGAGATTATTGCTATGAATTTTGAATCTACAAATATTTTTAGACCAGCGCATATGTGCGGCAGAATTGATTGGGAAAAAAGCAAAAATACCTATAGATTTGATGTTTTTATTGGAGAATATATAAGCATTCTAACTAAGCCTTTTATGATAGGCAGCTTAAACGATTTTAAGGGTGTGGATGTAAAAATATTAGCTAAATCTATAGCTAAGAATATTCTTATTAAAAATACCGGAGTTCAATATTTTACATACAGAAATTTTAATAATTAGTTAATGCTATCTTTGATAGTTAGCTAGTGCATCATTTATTTTTTTAACTGTATCAGCCTGAGCTACATTTTTTGTTTTTTCGTAAAAAGGATGTCCTAAAGTCGCTAGATCTTCAGCTTTTTCTATAACTTTATTCATAAAATCTTTAGAGGAAGCTAACTCATCTAAATAACCTGCTTCTATTGATTCTTGCATACTTAAAGGGTCTCCGTGCAAGACTGCTTTGTAAAAAAATCTTTTATTAACTCTAGCTTTAACTATCTCCATTATCTGAATTGGAATATCCATATTATTTCTTACTTCATTAGCTTGGCATATATATTGACCATTTATTGCAATTCTATAATCAGCGCAGCATGTAACAAAAATGCCTAGGGCGACAGAATGTCCTGAAACTGCAGCAACAATTGGCCTAGGGAAAGAATATAGTTCTAATAGAGTTTTATAACCTAAAGAAACCATCTTAATGATCGCATCAACATCTCCTGAGCCAAGTGTTTTTAAATCAAATCCCCCAGAAAAAATACCCTCCCTTCCAGCTATAACAAGAGATCCACTATCTTTTGGTACTTCATTTAAACACTCATTCAATGCACTAAGCATGTCATATGAAAACACATTAGCTTTTCCATCATCAAGGGTAATAATTGAAACATCATTATGTTTAGTTAGTGTTGCAAGAGATTTTTTCATGATTTAAATACTATTTAAAGATATTCAATATAATACATTTCAATCATGTATTACTATAAAGATAATATATAAATTGAATACATTAAAATAACAAATTATGAGTTTTGAAGAATTAAGAGTAATCATCATAGTCTATGTATCTGCATTACTACCTATTTACTTAGTACTAAAGAATAGATCTGTCTTACCTGATTGGGTTCCAGGTATATATATTGGTGCATTTATTGCATGTGCTCTCGGGTGGGAGTTATGGTTCACCTATGGATGGGTTGATGGTAATTCTGTTGATATAAGACGTTCAGCAAACTTAAATCAATGGCTCCCTTTACATATAAATTGGTTGATGAACTCCTTGGCAGATGCTGGAACAATTACATTAGGTGGATTATGGCTCATGTGGATGCAGGCAAAGAAAGACTATAAGATTTTTACATACTGGAACTGGTCAGCATTTAGTGTATTTATGCTTTGGTGTATTGGTCAAAATATTCTCGTTGAAATGTTTCTTTATCATGATCAACTTTCCGAGGGTAAAGATTTATCTTGGGCTCCTCTATCTCCAGCAGGACCATACCTTAACCCTGTATTATTTGAATTTAATGATCGGAGTCTAATGCTACAAACTCAAATACCTTGGTTAATTCTTCCAGCGTTTATATATAAAGCAGTTATTCTTCTAAATAAAAAGGGGTCATATGAAATGACCCCAGAAGATTAAGTAATAATTTACTAGCTTGTTCGTTAGGAATGAGAGAGGTAAACCTAACCAAACTAGTAATACTTAATAATGCGACTTAGTTTTAAAGCTAAGCTCTCCGGAACTATTGGTTTGTCCATGGTAGCCTTGTCCAGCTGGCATATAGAAGGTAATACCTGGATATTCTTTAAATTCATGTGCATGTTGATCGTCTCCAGCATCAGCTGTTCTTAAATAAACTTTATGTGTATAACCTGAAGCACCCTTGTATGGTCCTACAGAAACTGTGCCATTTACCTCTAATGCTCCAGAATTTTCACTAATATCTAATTTTGATTGATCATATGTTGTCACTATTTCTATTCTTCCATTTGTATACATACCTGCATGGACTCCGCAATGAGGATATAGAACTGATGGTGTATCAGCCGTTACAGTAAGAGTATTATTAGACTGGCTCCACCCTTCATTTGAACCAATATTATTATTTCCAGCAGTGTCATTTTGGGCAGTAGAAATTTCAAATGGATGTGCTGTGAAAACACTATTTGCAGTTGGCTCAAAAACAATAGTATCTCCAACTCTTGCATATATTACTAAAGGAGTTGAATCTGCATTAACTCCATCAACTGTATAGTATGCAGAGCCGCTATTTCCGACTGTATAGGTTGTTGTTCTAAAGTTTTCAACGTCTGTAAGATTCGTTCTTGAGCTTTTATCAGAAATCCATTGCAAAGTATCAAAAATTATTTGATCAACTTCAGCACTATCAACTGTATCATCCAAAATGCCTTTGAGAAGAGGAGTAACATAATCTCTTGCTGTCATTGAGAAATATGCTTGTTCATTATTTGAGTCAACATAAACCTTCTGTAAAAAAGAAGAGAAGCTTCCTGATAGATTTTCTAATTGTGCATTGGTAACTGTATAGTTAGGTAAATCAAGATTAAGCAGCACGTCTCTCACAAGAGTTGTATCACCGAGGGAGGTTTCGGTTAGAGCATCTCTATTAAAAATCGCATCATTGATTGTGGAAACAGCCGTTAAGTTCGAAGCACCTGACTGGGTTTGGAGGACGCTAAGGGATTCATACATCATAAGCAACTGAGTATTTACTAAGGCTGCTTTATTTGAAGCAGCATCATTAACACTTAAATAGGGATCATCAAAACGAATCATGAAGTTTGAGTCAACACCTAGCTTCTCCTTAAGAGATTGATAAGTGAACCTGTTATCAACGTAAAGCATAGTGCTCAATGGTGAGATAACTAGATTTTGTTCAGTAGTGGGATCAATTAGTCCCATAATAAATGAATCTGCGTCGTCAGTAGTAGGATTAAAACCATCTTCAGCTAATAATTTTATAGTAGCTGTAATATTGTCATCTATTTCTAATGAGAATGAACCATCAGCGTTAGTTATTGTTGAGTAAGTTGCACCTTCACAAGTGTCATCTCCATCTGCATCAGTGGTCGCCATACAAACAGTTGCAGATTGAATATATCCATCTCTAATTAAAACTCCATCAAAATTATTTGTCGTCGCATCATCGGAAGTGTCATTTGTTACCGTTACACTAAAGTTCTGACTAGCAGATGCAGTTCCATCTGTTACTAACACTGTTAGTACATAGCTGTTATCGCCATTTGAATCTGTAGGAACCTCAAAATCGGGTGCTGTAATGAAGGTAACAATGCCTGCAGAGCTTATATTAAATAATGAACCATCTTCACCGCCGCTAATCGAGTAGGTTAATGAGTCTCCGTCTGCATCAGATGCTGAAACTGTAAAAGCGGATGTTTGGTTTTCTATAACAGAATAAGAAGTAGTAGACCCATCAATAACTGGTGGATTATTTGGGTTGTAGCCACCATCGCCACCACCTGAGCTAGAGCCACCACCACCGCCACCACCGCATGCTGTTAATATTAAAAGGGGGAGTAATTTATTTATAATACTTTTTTTCATAAGGCATCCTAAGCCAAAAGGCTATTAAAACTGGGCGTCAATGAAAAGTGCTTATAACAATATCAAAGCAAAGCAGTGGTTTGTAGTCACTAAGTTATTTTATATAACTTTATATGTCAAATAAAAATTATTTATTGTATTTAAAGGGATAAATCACTATTTACTTTGTAGTTTTACTACAATAAATGAATATTTTAATTAAAAAGACTTGAGGAGAGTTTTTATATTTGAAATCATCGAAGGGTTTCCTTGATAACTTTTTATTGAATCATCAGGACTATTCCAATCATGAGCTGAATCGGTAAAGAAATTTGAGTCTATCTTGAGCCAACTTGAATCCTCTAATGTTCCAGCTTTAATATAATAAATATGAGGTATTTCTTTTGCGTAGCTTATTACTCCTGATCCACAGTTCTCACAAAACCCCCTTCTAACATGACTTCCTGATGAACCTTTTACCTCATAGAACTTTAGCTGCCCTTCCATTGTAATATTCTTTTTGGCTACAAATAAAATAGTAGCCTTGCCAGAACCTGTAGATCTTTGACAATCTTTACAATGACAATTATGTGCTGATATTAATGAAGTTATATCAAACGAATATTTAATATTTCCACATTGGCACCTGCCAGTTTGGATAGAGGCAGTATTATTCATTTATGTCTCTTCATAAGTTATGGTCTTTATTTATACAATATAAACTTCAAACAAGTTTTAACATTTTGATATCTGGCATAGCAGTCATAAAAGCTCCCATCTCTGCTCCTAAGGCTTTAAAGTAATCTGTTTTTCCATGAAAGTCTTGAGATTCTTGATCTTTATACTTTTCTAAAAAAATGTAAGTTGTATCATCATCTTTATATAGATCATAATAAATAACCCCCTCCTCATTAGCATTTACCATTTCTACTAGCTTGCTAGCTACTTCTTCAAAATCCTTTCCAGAACCCTCTTTGATTTTTAATGTCGCTATTACTCCAATCATATTCATGCCTCTAAATGTTTAGATTTATTTTGGCATAGTATGCAAAGAAAAGGAAAACTTATAAAAAATGTATTAATATTATTTAAAATAAATCTTTAAAAGGAGTTAAATATGATGACATCTAAATGGGAATACAAAATAGTTGATTTAAATAACTCAACATCTATGGGTTACAGCAATCCAGAAACTGAAGAATTTAAAGAAAAGCACAAAGGCGAAAACTGGAAATTAATAATGATGAACATTGAGATAAACAAACTTGGCCAAGACGGATGGGAAATGGTTTCAATGAATGGTTCTGATGAAATTTACTTTAAACGCCCTGAGCAAACATAGTTATCTTTTTTGACAGATCTCTTTAGATTGAGCAGTTAGTTGTGAAAGTTTGTCATCACTTAGGTTGCTAATATCATAATTTCTATCCATTAGGTCTAGGATTTTATAAATATATATATGTCCTAGCTCTCTGTCTTTTTTAAAAGCTACATCTAAAGCTGACAGATTCATGAAGTTACTATTTTCTTTATCTTTCTTTGAAGAAAGTGATATTAAAAAATCTTTTACCTCAGCATCATCCTCAGAAGCATTAAACTTTATTAAGGTATTTTTTTTATATTCATCTGATCTTATAAGGCTATTGATGTTTGCATTGATACAGTCTGACCTTAAGATTTCTGGAGTGCAATCAATAAGCACAGTTGCCATTTGAGTATCTACTTTAGTGCATTCAACTTCAGATTGATCTGAAGAACACCCTGTAATTAATGCAACAATTAGCATTCGATTTAATAAATGCATATTGGATTTACAGAATATAAAATATAAATTGATAGAAAATAAATGGAAGAACGATAAAGAAGAAGCTAAATTTATATAAATTAAAGTTTTCTTCTCCTTTAGTAAAAAAAATAAAAGCTATCATTCCTAAAATTGTTAAAAGGAATGCTGCAATGACTTGGTTTAAATCCATTTTTAGTCTCTAAAATTATTAAATTGAAGAGGAAGATCATATTTTTGATCTTTGATAACTTGGATGATTTGTTGAAGATCATCTCTTTTTTTACCATTTATGCGAATGCTATCACCTTGAATCGATGCTTGAACTTTAACTTTTGATTGTTTAACTAAAGTAGTTATTTTTTTTCCTAATTCTCTATCTATACCCTCTTGAAGAGAAATCTCCTGCCTTGCTGATCCGTTTGCAACTTCTACTATTCCAGGCTTAAGCGCTCTTAAATCAATGCCTCTTTTAGACAAAGATTCATGTAAAACTGGCTCCATTTGTTTAATTTGAAAATCTTCCTTGGTAGAAAGATTGATTTGTTTGTCAGTTAGAGTAAATTCTGCACCAGTGCCCTTAAAATCAAATCTAGACTTTAGAACTCTGTTAGCTTGATCTACAGCGTTGGTTAATTCATGTATATTTAATTCTGATTTAATGTCGAAAGAAGCCATAGCATTTTTAATTAACTTTTGTTTTATTTTGGCATAATCAATTCTACTTCGCCATATGAAGTATGGTTTTTAAAAATTAATCTTCCTAAACCGGTAACTTATTTAATTTGACTCCTGCGCATATCAGCATCAAATTCTGGAAATGCTCCAATGTAACTTGTTATAAGCTTAATATGATCTTCAAATAGGGATTTATTATCAGCATCAAATTCAGGTAAAAGCTTTATATGAGTAAGTTGCTGAACTATCTCTTTTACAGACATATCACCCCAGTAATACACCTCAGCCATAGTTCTTGTTGCACGTTCTTCAAATGATTGAGACTCAAGATTGTTTCTGTAGGTGTTTATTGATTCTACTTGCGAAAATATATTATCAAGTGTTTCCTTGTCTTTTAACTCACTTTTTTCAAACTTATAAATGAGTCTTAGCGTTTGATATTGTGGTTCATTTGAATTGATCATGAGCCACATAAAATATGAAGCTTTTTCTTTTTCTGAGTTAAATTGAATATCTTTAACTTCACTATGAAAAGTTACACAGTACTCTTTTAGCTTTTCAATATATTGATCAGTTGATTCACCGGTTTGTATAAATGGAACCTTGGAAAGCTTTAAGGGTAATGGTTCTGTTTGTTTAGACATCTATTAAGATCCAAAATCTTTTAGATACTTATAAACATAAATAACAAACGCCAAAACAATTGTGTAACCAATCAGTTGACCATATTTTTTATAAAATTCCATCATGCTATTTGATTTACCAATTAATCTTATCTTTTACGACATAGTAAAGTAGGCAAATTAATACGATATTTCCAATTATGTAGGTTGAATAATCCATAGAATTTTAAGCAAAAATCTTTACAAAAATAAAGCCAACAACAGAAACGCTTAAAAATAAGATTCCAACAAGCTTTAGCATTCCTACTGATTCATCTTTATCATTGTCCATAGATTCAGTATACAGATTTTAAAACAATTCTAATATCATACATCGCAAGGAGCCTCCACCGACATTCTCAATATTAGTTAAGTTTGTATGCAATATCTTCGGATAATAACTAGAAAGTTCTAAAAGATTTTTCTTAGAAAAGTTACTATAGGCCCTCGAAGACATTAACAATATTTTATTGTTCTCTCTATCTTTAACTTCAATACAATTTCCACAAAAGTTCTTAACTTCTTCCTTAGATAAGGTAATAACTCTATGATGCTTTTTTAATAGAGCTTCAATAGTATTCTCCTTAATGAGATCAGATCCAAGACAGGCAATATTTGAACCAATAAACATAACCACATTGGTGTGATAGATAGGTACATCATCTAGATAAGAACTAAAAAGATTTAATGTATACCCTCTTCTATTTGCCCAATGAGTTGCTAATTTAACAGAAGACCTTTTCGATACTGACATATAAGCAATTTTGTTAATCCTATCAAGAACCAAAGATCCAGTGCCCTCTAAAAATTGATTATCTTTTTCATATGTTGAAAAATCATTTTTAAGCAAGTAAGCGTTTTGTAGAAAATTTATATTTTCTTTTGATCTTTCCAGTCTTCTGTTTGGATTAAGCATGCTAAAAAGGTCATAAGTTTTATCAAAATATGTAATTACCCAGTTATTTGGAAAAATTCCGTCTAAGCATTCTTTAGGGCTATTTAAGATTTGAAAAGCAATATTATTTTTATCAAGAAGTTTTGTTAATTCAAAGTGTTCTTTTTCTACAAGATCAGATAATTCTTTTGAGTTGTTATTACTCTGAAATGTATTGGTTTTTGCTGATATTTCGTCGTATCCAAAAGAAGCTGGTTTGACTAGAACTAAATTATTTGATGATTGAATCAATCTAATGTGTCAGGCAATTAATGACTGCTGTTATAAACAAGAACTAACTTACCTAAAAAAGAAGGTTAGTAGAATTATTACTCCACAACCTAAAATCACCCAATTAACCCAATTATTCATATTTGATTTACTCATATGCTCTATCTTACAACATAGGTTCTTCTGGGCAAATTAAGAATCTAATATGTAGATATAAGGTTTATTTTTTTATATATTTAAAGTAATTGTAAACAGCAATAGCTATGATAATGAGTCCAATTAATACTTGAATGTTATCTTTAATCATAAGCTATATCTTACAGCATAGGTTCTTCTAGGCTAAACACCTATCCAAATACTAGATTGAAGCACATAAAATCATCGGCAGGACAGTAAAGAACAAGTGGCATAGCGGTCATTACAGCCCAAATGAGCATCATAATTATATAGGGAATTCCAAAAATTTTTATTGTCCATAACCTTTTAATATCAAACTTTTTTTCTTTGTTTTCCATAGATTCTATCTTACAACATAGGTTCTTCTGGACAAAGCAACGGGAAGGTTGCGAGTCCCCATGCTTTTTTTAGACATAGGCACTTTAAACTAGCCGTATTTAACACTTGTAAGTTACTGATATTCGGTTGTTTATACAGCGTTGCGAGAGATAATAGATTCTAAATAGAGTATTAATACATACTGCTTATATTATCACCCAAAAAAAAGTTTCGAAG